>Ga0187852_1000127_pt1 | contig 82146 bp, 68 predicted proteins | sample June2016WEW_6_40_FD_134511 | JGI IMG/M metagenome (GOLD analysis project Ga0187852, IMG submission 134511) | Peatland microbial communities from SPRUCE experiment site at the Marcell Experimental Forest, Minnesota, USA - June2016WEW_6_40 | ecosystem: Environmental > Terrestrial > Soil > Wetlands... | reverse complement strand
GCTTCCTCAATGAAAGACGGGCCGGCAAACCTTGCTCGGAGTTCAAGGCCGCTCTCACGGCCGCTTGAGTGGAAAGAGGATATGCCCTTCACTCCAATTTACACACAAGAGTTGACACTACCCGGTTCGGCAGCGCGCCGCCAGATCCATAGCGTCGCGAGACTCAGCGGCGCGACGCCGGCGCCGATGAAGATCAGGTCCGCCGGCATCCGCAGCCACTCGAAGATGAGAACGTGGCGCTGGTCCAGGAATGCCGGCGAGCGCGCGTGCCAGTATCCGTTCCGGATCGAGTCCAGGAACTGGAGCACACCGCTGGGGAACAGGCTCAACGCGACCATCAGCGCCAGGCCGATGTTGAGGCCCCAGAACGAAACGCGGATGTACTTCTCGACTTTCCGCCAGTCGGCCTCCGTCGCCGACTGCCGCAGGACGAAGACCAGCAGCGCCACGCCGAGCATTCCGAAGACGCCCATCAGCGCGCCGTGCGCGTGGTTCGGGGTCAGGTTCGTGCCTACCTCGTAATAGCTCACGACCGGCAGGTTGATCAGGAAGCCGAACACACCCGCGCCGATGAAGTTCCACACGCCGACCGAGATCAGGAAATAGAACGTCCACTTGTGCGGGATGCCGATGCGCTGTCCGCAGATTTCGCATTCCGATCGCATGAGCCGCATGAAGTCCGAGGCGTCCAGCGTCAGCAGGATCAGCGGCACCACTTCCATCGCCGAGAACGTGGAGGAGAGCGCCAGCGACGCGGCCGATTGGCCCGTCCAGTACCAGTGATGGCCTGTGCCGATGATGCCGCCGCCGAGGAACAGGATGGCGTCGAGATAGATCACGCGCGTGGCCGTCTTCCGCGTGACCATGTTCAGCTTGTAGAACATCACCGCCACCATCACCGTCACGAACAGCTCGAAGAACCCTTCAACCCAGAGATGGATGATCCAGAACCGCCACGTGTCCGCCACGGTGAAGTGGCTCGCGGTGTTGAAGAAAAATGCCGGCAGATAAAAGAACGGGATCGCGAAGGCCGAGAGCAGGAACAAGGTGGTGATTTCGCGCTCGGGGGGATCGCGGCGCGCCGGGCCGACGGCGCGAACGAGCAGGATCGTCCACACGATGAGCCCGACCACGAGCAGAATCTGCCACACGCGGCCGATCTCGAGGTATTCCCAGCCCTGGCTGCCGAACCAGAACCACATTTTACCGAGGAGTTGCTTCAGCCCGAACGCCTCTCCCAGCAGGCTGCCCGCAATCACCACCGCCAGCGCGACAAACAGGAAATGGATGCCGGCGATCTGGCCGCGCGGCTCCTGCTTTCCCAGCGCCGCGGCGAGGAACAGCCCGCCGCCGACGTAACAGGTCGCGATCCAGAAGATGGCCAACTGAAGATGCCACGTTCGCAGCAGGCTGCTCGGCAGGAACGACGGCAGATTGAACCCGTAGAAACTCTGAGGCTCGACGCGGTAGTGCGCCAGCGCGCCACCCGCTAACACCTGCGCGAGGAAAAGCAGCGAGGCGACGGCGAAATACTTCAGCGTCGCCCGCTGCGTCCGGCTCGCGCCGCCGGGCAGCAACTCCGGATGGATATGCGGCTTGCGGCCGGACCAACCCAGGTAATCAAACCGGCCGAACGCGAACAGCACCGCCGCGGTCCCGGCCAGCAGGGCGATCAGGCTCAGCGCGCTCCAGAGGACGGCTTCGGACGACGGCCCGTTGCCGATCGCCGGCTCATAGGGAAAATTATTCGTGTAGGAATAGCTCTTCCCGGGAACGCGCGCCGTCTCGGCCCACGCGGCCCAGGAGAAGAACGAGGTGAGTTGGCGAAGCTCTTCGGGATCCGAGATCGTCCCGGCCGGCAGTCCGCGGCTGGCGCGCGAGCCGGCGAAGTAATCGCGCCATTGCCCGATCTGCTTGCGGAAGGAAGCCGCTTCCGCGTCGGTGAACGCCAGCGTCCGCGTGCGCGCGTCGTAGCGGTTCTGCGACAACAGCTCGCGGACTTGCCCGGTGAGCATGGCCCGCTCGGGCGGCGCGAGTTCAGCGACGGGACGTTGAAAGTTCCGCTGCGCCAGGATGTCGTCCGCGTCCAACGCCAGTTGATGCAGATAGGCCGCCGAAAAATCCGGCCCCATGTACGCTCCGTGCCCCCAGAGCGTGCCATTGTCCATCAGCCCATGTTTGAGGAAAACCTGCTGGCCGGCGGTGATATCCGCGCCGGTAAAGAGCGTGATTCCGCCGGCATCCACGACCTTTTCAGGGATCGGCGGGCCGATCTGGTACGTCCTCACGGCGATCCAGATCAGCACGGCGAACCCGGCGGCCATAACCGACAGCACGCCGTATCGCCAACCGCGCGAGAGTTCCCGATCGTCCTCATGCATCCAGGCGCCCTCCAAGCGTCGTCACGTCAGTTGGAGCGTCAGGCAGCGCGCCGCGCCGCCGGCCTTGCGGAACTCCGACAGGTCCAGCGGGAAAACAGTGAATCCGCGCCGCTTCAGCTCGCGCGCCAGGGATCGGCACGGCGCCGAAATCACCGCTTTTCGGCCGACCGAGACGGCATTGCACGCGAACTGGTACGCCTCCTCGTGCCGCACCGGCAAGAGGTCGGCGACGTTCTCCCGGATGACTCGCCGGCCGTAGCCGTCGAATGCGCCCGGGTAGTACAGCGCCAATTCCTTCGACAGCGGCATGAAGCAGGTGTCGAGATGATAGAAGTACGGGTTGACCAATTCGAGCGAGAGCACGCGCACGCCCAACGCCCTCCCGGCGGCGGCGTGAGTCTGGATGTCGCTGCGGAACCGGTAGCCCGCGAACAACCGATCACCCATCAGGAGCGCGTCGCCCGCGCCCTCGAACGAATGCCCGGCGGGCAGCGCGAGGACGCGATACCCATGCGCGCGGAACCAGCGCGTGAAATGCGGCTCCTCGCCCGCGCGCTCGCGGTATCGGAACCGGCTGGGGATGAAAATGCCTCGATGCGCGAGCCCGGCGTTGGCCGTAAACGTCATGTCCGGCAGCCCCGGCCGCGCCCGGCAGCAATGCACCGTCGCGCCGAGGTCTTCCTGAAGGGTCCTCCGCAGGCTCTGCCATTGCCTCAGCGCCAGCGGCCGGTTCGGCTGGCGGCGGCGGTCCATCCACGGATTAATGACGTATGCGATGCCGTAGAAGGTCGGACGGCACATGAAGAAATGATGGCGCGACGAGGAGGAGCGCTTGCTTTCATCGCGGCTCACAGTTTCACCTTCAGCTCGAGCAACAGCTCGCGCAGGAACGGCTGCACGTCGGTGACGATGCCGATGGTCTGGAACGTGCCGCGGTCCATGAGCTTGGTCACGGCGCTCGGCTGGATGTCCGCGCAGACGACGCGCGTGTGCGCGGGGAGCATGTTGCCGGTCGCCACCGAGTGAAGGAGCGTGGCGACCATGATCGCCAGCCGGACATCGCGGGTGCGGCGGCGCATCTCGCGCTGCGCTTTTGTCACGTCGGAGATGACTTCCGGCAGCGGCCCGTCGTCGCGGATCGAGCCGGCGAGGACGACCTCGACTCCCTGCCTGACGCACGCGCGCATGATGCCGCTCTTCAGGATGCGCTTCTCCACCGCGCGCCGGATTCCGCCGGCAGCGCGGATGGTGTTGATCGCGCGGAGATGGTTCTCGTGCCCGGAGCGCGTGAGCGCGCCCTCGCGCAGCTCTACGCCGAGCGACGTCCCCATCAGCGCGGACTCGATGTCGTGCGCGGCGAGGGCGTTGCCGGCGAAGAGCCTCTGCATGTAGCCCGCCGTGATGAGCCGCTCGAGCAGCGGTCCCGCGCCCGAGTGCACGATGGCCGGCCCGCAGACCCAGAGAATCGGCCGGCCGGCCGCGCGCTCCTGTTTCATCAGCCTCGCGACGGACCGGATGAGCGCGCTTTTCGGCTTCTCGGTCGAGACCTCGCTGGTCATGAACTCGAAGTCCTCCGGCCGGCGGCGCATTTCGAGCGGGATCACGCGCACGCCCTGCTCGCCGACGACGATCCGGTCGCCGCGCCTCACGTCCGCCATCTTGATCGTCTCGGCCGCGCGTCCGGATGCGCCGATGCGGATGCCGCAGTCCATTTCCGGATTCTTGACGCCGACCCAGCGCCCGCGCAGGCGAACCTCGGTATCGAGATTGGTCGTTGCGTAGAAGCCCTTCGGGAAAATGCCTTTTTGTGCTGCGCGTTCCAGGCGGACCTCTCGGCGCTCCACCGGCTCAGCGCCGTAGCGCCCCACCGCGTGCAGGATGGTCTCCAGCATCTTCGGGTCGCGGTGCGCGATCAGGATGCGGGCGAAACTCGTGTCCTGCGCCCGCGCGCCGACCTTGATCTGCTGAATCTCGAAGCATGCCTTCCGCGACATGATCACGTCCAGCACGCGCGGCAGGACGAGCGAGTCAATCAGGTGCCCCCTGAGTTCGACGATTTCCTGCGCCACCATTGCCCTCCGAGCGAAAAGTCCGCCGCGTTGCCCCATGCGAGGACACCAGATCCCTTTGGTAGTGTATCAACAGGACCACGCGGTTGCCAGAGCCAGGAACGGACTTCCCGATCACCGGCATATGGCGCTTGAGGATCATGCGCGCACGGCCTATAATCGGATTGAAGGGCGCTGGGGCGCTCGACCTCTGGGCGGGAGACGACAGATGATTGAAGAGAGAAGCATCGAGGTTCTCACCGACCGCATCGGCCGCGAACTCCTGCAGCGAATCGAGGCTGCGAGGCCCAAGGATTATCGGGAGAAACTGGAAGCCGATCCGCTCATGGTCTGGAGCCGCGGCGGACCGCGATTTCTCTCCGACGTCCTCCGCTTCGTGGATGTTTTTCCGGCCATTCGCAGCGACGCGGAGTTGATGGAATACCTGGCGGCCTACGTCGGCGACCCGAAGCGGATTCTCATCGGCGCGGGCGCGCAGACCGACGACCTGCCGAAGGCGGTCCGTACACTCGTCGAGAATCTCAAGGCCCGGTTCGTCGCGGGCGAGACGATTGCTGAGGCCGTGGAGCAATGTCGCGGGCTGCGCCACGCGCGCTTCGGGTTCACGCTCGACCTCCTCGGCGAGGCGGTGACCAGCGAGCGCGAGGCGGAACAGTACCGGGACGCGTACCTGGAGCTCATCCGCGCCGCGGCACCGGCGGTGGCCGACTGGCCCGCCACACCGCCGGCGGGCAAGCCGGAGCGCGCATCGGCGGACCGATGCAGCCACGGCCGCATCCCGCGGCTGAATCTCTCGATCAAGCTCTCCTCGCTCTACAGCCGGTTCGACCCGATTGACCCGCTCGGCTCCGCCGAGGGCGCCGCGCCGCGGCTGCGCGCGCTCCTGGCCGCCGCACGTGCGCAGGGCGCGGCGATCAACGTGGACATGGAGCAATACGCGCTCAAGGATCTGACTCTTGAGGTTTTCAAGAAGGTGCTTCTGGAGCCGGAGTTCCGCGACTGGCCCGACGTGAGCATCACGATCCAGACCTACCTCCGCGAGAACCGCGCCGACTTGGCTGCGCTGGCCGAGTGGGTGGAGAAGCGCGGCGCGCCGATCAACGTGCGCCTCGTCAAGGGCGCGTACTGGGACCACGAGGTGCAGCAGGCGCAGTACCGCAACTGGCCGTCGCCGGTGTACCTGACGAAGGAAGAGACCGACCGCGAGTTCGAGGCCGGAATCCGGTTCCTGCTGGAGCACCACGAGGCGCTCCGGCCGGCGATCGCCAGCCACAATGTGCGCAGCGCCGCGCGCGCGATGGCCGTCGCGGAACTGCTCGGATTGCCGCGCGACTGTGTGGAGTTCCAGACGCTGTACGGCCTTGGAGCGGAGTTGCGGCGCGCGCTGATTGAGATGGGTTTCCGGATGCGCGTGTACCGTCCGTTCGGCGCGCTAGTTCCGGGCATGGCGTACCTTGTCCGGCGCGTCCTGGAAGTCACTTCCAAAGCGGGATTCCTGCAGCAGATGGCCGCCTCGCCGCTGCCGGCAGCCGGGCTGCTGGCGACGCCGAGCCCGCCGGAGATGCCGCAGGGCCGGATTGAGCGCGTCGGGCTCGACGCGCCGTTCCGGAACGAGCCGGTCTCCGATTTCTCCCGGCGTGACGCGCGTGACGAACTGAGCGCCGCGATCGAGCGCGTCCGCGGCGAATTGTGCCGATTCTATCCACTCTGGATCGGCGACCATACGGAATCGGCGGGCGAGGAGTTGATCTCGGTCAATCCCTCAGCCAAGTCGGAAGTCGTCGGCCGCGTGGCGTGCGCCTCTCGCAAAGACGCTGCGAAGGCGGTCCGCGCCGCCGAGCGGGCGTTTCCGGCGTGGTCGAGGACGCCGCCGCGAGAGCGCGCCGCCCTGCTGCTTCGCTCCGCCGCTCTAATGCGGCGGAGGCGCTTCGAGCTGGCGGCGTGGGAAATCCTCGAGGAGGCCAAGTCCTGGCGCGAGGCGGATGCCGATGTCGCCGAGGCGATTGACCATCTCGAGTATTACGCGCGCGAAATGGCGCGGCTCGCGGCGCCGCGGCGGCGCGACGTGCCGGGCGAGGACAACGAGTGCCTTTACGAACCGCGCGGCGTGGCCGTTGCGATCACGCCGTGGAATTTTCCGCTCGCCATTCTGACCGGCGCGACTTCCGCCGCCGCCGTCGCCGGGAATGCCGTCATCATGAAGCCGGCCGAGCAGTCCTCCGTCGTCGCGGCGAAGCTGATGGAAATCTGGAACGAGGCGGGCGCGCCGCCGGGTGTGATCCAGTACCTGCCGGGCCGCGGCGAAATCGCAGGCGAATTCCTGGTGCGCCATCCGCGCGTGCAGATCATCGCGTTCACCGGCTCGCTGGCCGTCGGACTGCGGATTCAGCGCCTGGCCGCGCGCGTCGGGCCGAAGCAGCGCGACCTCAAGCGCGTGATCGCGGAAATGGGCGGGAAGAACGCCATCATCGTGGACCGCGACGCCGATCTCGACCAGGCGGTGCCCGGAGTCGTCGTCTCCGCCTTCGGTTATCAGGGGCAGAAATGCTCGGCCTGCTCGCGAGTGATCGTGCACCGAGCGGTCTATTCCGTTTTTCTCGAGCGGCTGGTCGAGGCGACGCGGAGCCTGCCGATCGGCCCGGCGCAGGACCCGCATGCCGCGCTGGGGCCGCTCATCAGCGACGAGGCCGCGGGCAAAGTGCGGAAGTACATGGAACTCGCGCGCGATTCAGGGCGCATTGCGTACCAGGCGACGACGCCGGAGACGGAAGGTTTTTACGTCGGGCCGATGATCCTGGCGGAGGTCGCTCCGGGTTCGCGCCTGGCCACTGAGGAGGTTTTCGGGCCTTTGCTGTGCGTGATGGAGGCGGAGGATTTCGATCAGGCCATCGGCATCGCTAACGAGCCGCGCTACGGACTGACCGGCGGACTTTACAGCAGAAATCCGGACCACCTCCGGCGGTTCAAGTCCGAGTGCCGCGCGGGCAACCTCTATGCGAACCGGCCGATCACCGGCGCGCTGGTGGACCGGCAGCCGTTCGGCGGCATCGGGCTTTCGGGCGCCGGCTCGAAGGCGGGCGGGCCGGACTACCTGCTCCAGTTCATGCAGCCGAAGAACTGCACGGAATACACTGTGCGCCGTGGCTTCGCGCCGCCGCGGGATTGACACGGCGCCGGCCGGGAACGCAAGGCGTCACAGTCCCTGCAGCACCAGGGCGGCGTCGGCCGCTTCCGGGAAGTCCTTCGAAATGGCCAGCGCCTGCTCCAGCTCCGCGCGGGCTTCGTCGCGCCGGCCGACCTTCAGGAGCGCCTTGCCCAGGTGATATCGCACCGTGGGCTCATCCGGCAGGCCGGTCTTCGCTTTGGCGAGTTTGGGCAACGCCTCGTCATACTTTCCCTTCAGGTAGAGGATCCAGCCGCACGTATCCTGAATGGCCGGGTGCCGGGGATCCAGTTTCTCGGCCTGTTCGGCGAGCGGCATGGCCGACTCCAGGTCGTCGCGCCGGAGGGCGTACAGCAAAGCGAGGTTATTGAGGGCATAGGCCTTGACCGAGTCCTGAGTCATGGCCGCCTGATAGCTGGCGATGGCCGGTTCAAGGCGGTTTTGGTCCTCGTAGATTTTCCCCAGGAGCAACTGAATCATCGCGGCATCGTCCGCCTTGGCCACGGTCAAGGAATCCTCAAGGACTTGGACGGCTTTCTCGACTTCGTGATTGCGCTGGTAGCTCTCCGCCAGAAGAGACCTGGCCCTGAGGAACTTCGGGTGCCCGGCGATGATCTGGCGATACTGCTCGATCGCGGCCTCATGATTTCCGGCGGTGTCGAGCAATTGGGCCTGCCAGCAGGCCGCAAGCGGCTCATCCGGCAGCAGCTTCCGGACGAGGTCTGCCTGCTGCAGCGCTGCGTCCGGAAACGCGAGAGTGGTGAGGAACATCAGGAGATTCAGCCGCGCCGCCGCCTCGCGGCGCACGGCCTCCGGCGCGGCGACCACGGCCTGCAAGAGCGCCAGGCGGTCTTCCGGCGCCCCGAAGTCGCCCTTGGCCAGCAGGTCGCTCAAGGCGGTTGCGGTCTGAAGATCGGCCTCGCCGGCGCGCAGGACCGCGTAGTACCAGCGCGGCGAGTCGAGGAGGCTCGATGGACCCTGGGCGCTGGTGGAGATTTCTTTCAGGATGTCGCCGGCTTCCTGGACCTTGCCGTCGGCCTGAAGCGCGACGGCCAGAAACGTCTGCATCTCGTCCGTCCGCGATTTTTCGACGACTTTTCGGAGAAGCGCCACCGCGTCGGACGTGCGGTTCTCCTGGAGGTCCAGATATGCGCGCCGCTGGGCAAGCGGGAAATCCGGCGCCAGGTTGAGCGCCGCGTCGAACGCAGATCGCGCCCCTTTCAGGTCGCCTCGCCTCCACAGGAGTTCGGCCAGGGCGACCTGGGCCACCGGATTCGACGGGCTGCGCTCAACGTACGACTTCGCCAGCGTGACGGCCTGGTCCAACTGGCCCTCGCGCAGATACGAGTCCAGGACCACGGCCCAGACCTGCTCCGACCCGGCCTGGACGGACGCGCGGTCCAGGACGGCGGAGGCGCCGCCGACGTCCTTCATGCGGATCAGGACCTCGACGAGGCCGGAGACGGCCTTCATGTCGTTAGGCTCGGAAGCCAGCACAGACTCATAGACCGCCTTGGCCTGCGCGTCCTGCTTGAGCTGCGTGTACAACCGCGCCAATTCGTACGCATAGAGCGCGGTGTTCGGATACGCTTTCCGGAGATCCTCGTAGATGGCGACAGCTTCCGAAGTCGAGCCGTTTTGCGCGAGGAGCCGGGCGATAAAGAGGCGGATGCGTGCGCCTTTCCCGGGCGCGACCTTGAACGCCACGTATTCGGTCTGCAGGAGTTTCAGCGCCCGGTCGCTCTGGCCGCGGGCGATCATCGCCTCCGCGTGCAGCAGTATGAGATCCTCGATCTTCTCCAGCCCGAGCCCGGCCGCCTGGTACTGCTCCCGCGCGAGCTGGAACGCTTCCGGGCGATCCGGGAAAAGGCCGAACGCTTTCACCGCATTGTCGAGCGCGGTCCGCTGGCCGACCTCTTTCTCGGCGCCGCCCAGGGCCAGGCAGGACTTATACCGGGCCTCTACAAGTTCGCTCTGCTGACGGACGTTGGTGGCGAAAACGCCGTCGAGGTCCTCGATGGTCTTGCGGTAGTTCTCGACCGCCTGCTGGACGTTGCCCACCCTCATGAGCGCCTCCGCCAGGCACAGGCGCGCCTGCGGCCACTTCATCTTCGGATCGGTGAACACGTTCTGGAGCAGATTCACCGCCTCGTTGGGCTGGTCCTCATGCAACAGAATCCGGCCCATGTCCAGACCGGCCTTGCCGCCCTGCGGATCGAGTTCCAAGAGCTTGCGCCCCACGTCGGCGGCCTCGGACCAGCGCTCCGCATCAATGAGGATGTCCGCTTTCATCAGCAGGTCCGGAAGGCTGTCCACGCGCTGTTGGAGCAGCGCGTTGGCGTGCTCGATCGCGCGGTCATAGTCGCCAGCGTACCATTCGGCGATGGCCATAAACTGGAGCGCATCGGCCGGGACGGGATTGCGGTTCATAAGCGGTTGAAGGATGTCCCGGGCCTGCTGGGGCCTCGGCAGATACGCCTCCACGGCGTAGCGCGCGATGCCCACTCTGGGGGCGCTGGAATTCGGATCCCTCCGAACCGCCTCGGAATAGGCTGCGACAGCTTCATTTTGGACTGAGCGCACCTTCGGTAGCAGAGCGAGGATTTCCGCCTCTTTCGCCGTCGCCTCTTCGTTCCGCTGAAGCTCTCGCGTCCGGTCGTATTCCTTGACGAGGATTTCCCATTCGCGCACGGAGATGCGGCTCTTCAGCCCGTAGATGTCTCCCAGTTGCGAATAAGCGTCGGAAGGGTCTTTGGCTTTATCCGCGCACCGCGTCGCCAGTTCGATCGCCGGGTCGACGTCGGCAGCGATGGCCTCTTCGCAGATTGCAACGGTGAGGATCTCGCCCGCCGCGGCCAGGCGCTGGTCGGCGCGGGCGACATAGATCTTGGCCTTCAGGAGCCCCGCATCGCTCTCCGGCAATCCGTTCTTGACGGCCGAATCCACTTCCGAGACCGCCCGGGTGAATTCTTTGCGCATGATCAGCGCCTGCACGATGCCGACCTGCGCCTCCAGGAACTTCGGATTAAGCGCCACCGCAGCGCGGAACTCGCGGAGCGCTTCAACCGAATCCCCGTTCTCGAGATACAGCTCGCCGTCCCTGTAGTACCGCATGTCCCGCGCGTGAAACTTCAGGAAGGCGAGAATTCCTCCGCAAACGCAGAGCAAGACCGGCAGTGCGATCCAAACGATCCAGCGCCACTTTCGTTTCGGAGGGGCAACTTGATCGGCCAAATTCGTCTCCTCTATGAGCGAAATCCTGACATTTCATCATGTTAGCATGACGGCTGCACCAGAGCAAAATCTCCGGTCGAACGCCATCCGCCGGGCCAGCGCCCTTACTAGCGCAGGCGCGCGGTCACCTAATGAGGGCCACAGGAGCAATTGAGGCGATACGTCCATAGTCAAAACTCCCTGCTTCACGCCGGTGGAGGTAAGCCCGCGCTATGAACACCCCTGCCGCGCGCAGCGCCGCGGATTCGAATGCGATTGTGCCCCGGAAATGACGCGCCCCAGCCCTGACCGAGCCATGCGGGGCGCGGCGAAGCGCGTCACGCCCTAAACCGCCGCGTACGCCCGGGCCAGCAGATTCTTCGAGGCGATTCTCGGCGCGTTGCGCCCTTCCACCCAGTAGAACACTCGGTGAAGCAGCCGCAGGCAGACCTCCCGCGCCCGGCCCCGCCAGGTTGTGGCGTACCAGTGCGCGCGGATCTCCACGCGGGCGAACCCGGCGACCGACAGGAGGCTCGCCAGGCTGGCCTCGGTGTAGCCGGCCTCGTGCGTCAGGTCGCCATAGAGCACGGAATTGGCGCCCAGGTACGACATGTTCACGGTTTGAACCACCAGGCAACCGCCCTTCGCGAGCCGCGAGCGCAGCTCCGCCAGAAAACCCGCCGCGCGCTCTCGCGGAATATGCTCCAGCAGGTCCAGGCAGAAAATGACCGCCCAGCCCTCCTTCGGCCCCGCGAACCGGGCCGCATCCTCGGCATCGTGCGTCTGGACGAACTCCAGCCCGCGCTCGCGACAGAGCCGCACGCACTCGGGCGAGAGATCGAATCCGCTCAGGTTCGCGTACCCCTTCGCGCGCAGGAAGGCCAGCAGATTCCCCTCGCCGCATCCCGCATCGAGAATCGGCGCATTCCGGTCCGCCGGCAGCCAGTCCGCAAGACACCGCTCCAGCGACCGCATGATATGGGGCGTCATCTCCGGCCTGCGCCCCAGGTGCGCGCTGTAGCGCTCGAGCGTCAACTCGCGCGTCGTTTTCATCGGAGTTCCCATGCCGCGTCCGCCCTGCCCTGACCTGAAATACTACTCGGAATTTCCATAATCTTCAAATCGCGGGCCGGCGGCGTGTCAAGAAATTGACTGCCCTCCGACCTTCTGCTACGATTCCAAAGCGCGCCGTGAGGCGGCCGGCGCCGCTGTCGGCTCCAGGCATTGACGAATGGTGCGACCGGATGACCGTGCATTCCATCCCCAGTGAACCGCGACGAGGCGCCGCGCCACCGCGCGAGCCCGAGGCATGCGCGCCGGACCGGATTCGGGCCGAGCGCACGCCGGAAGGGCGCGTTTTTATCCGCGGGGGCATGTCGGCCGCTCAGGCGTTGCAGGCGGTCCGCGCGCACCGGAGCGTCATGTCCGGTCGAGGCGGCCAGGTCGTCAAGCGCGACGTTAAGACGAACGTGACCTTCATCGAGTGGGACGGCTCGCTCGGCGCGGACCGGCTGTGCGTGAAGGAATTCGTCCGCGCCGGATCGCACCGCCTGTTGCCGCGCTGGATCCGGCACCGCCCTGCGATCGTGTCCTGGCGCGGCGCCCGCCGGTTGGCCGCGACGGGTATCGGCGTGCCCGACACGCTCGGACTGATCATCGGGAAAGGCGCGAGCAGCTACCTGGTCATGCGTGTGCTGGAAGGCTTCAAGTCCCTCGCGGAGTATGTGCGCGGCGCGCTGGGCCCGGCGACGCCGACGGAACGCCGGCGCGCCTTCCTCCGCGTCGGCGCGGACTTTCTCGGCAAGTGTTACTCGCTGCATATCTTCCACACCGATCTCAAGGCCAGCAACCTCTTCGTCCGGGAGATGGAAAGCGGCGCATGGGAGTTCTCGCTGCTGGACTTGGCCGCGGTGCGTTTCCCGCGCCGCATCCGCCGCGAGCACAAACTGCTCAACCTGGCTCAACTCAACTCCTCCGTTCCGCTTGAGGTCTCCTGGACCGACCGGGCGCGTTTTCTGCGTCATCTCGCCGAGCGGGAGCCTTCGCTCGCGGACCGTTCCGCGATGGCCGAGGTTGCGCGGCTCACCCGCTCGAGGAGGTGCGTATGGTCGCGGTGATGTCGCCCAGGCCGCGCGTCCTCCATCTTTTCAGCGGCTGGAACTGGGTCGAGCCGGCCCCCTCCATCGTGGACCTCTGCCGGCAGCTCGGCCGGCAGGGGCACGTCGTGGACCTGGCGTGCGCGCGCGCGCCCGAAGGCCAGCCGAATTTGATCGAACAGAACGCACGCGAGCGCCACGTGGACCCGATCCTGGACTTCCGCCTGGAAAAGACCTTCAATCCGTTCATCAATCTCCCGGACATCCATCGCCTGACCGAATTCCTCGAGCGGGAAGAAGTCCAGATCGTGCACGTCCACACGGCGTATGACCATTACATCGGCTCGCGCGCGGCCCGCAGGGCCAATAGCCTGCCCACCGTCGTGCGGACGAATCACCTGGGCGCCCCGCTGCCGCCCACGTGGCACAACCGGCGGGTCATTCGCGGCCACACGGACGGCTGGGTCGCGCTGGCGCCCTCCTGCCGCGACGAGGACGTGCGCACCTTCAAACTGGACCCGGCACGCGCCATCGCCGTCGAGGCGCCGGTGGACCTGGAGCGCTTCAACCCGGCCGCGAGCCGCCCGGATATCCGGCCTGCGCTGGGGCTGTCGCCCGAGCACGTCGTCGCCGGGTTCGTGTCGGACTTGGAAAACGGGCAGCGTTTCGAGTGGGTCGTGCAGTCGTTCGCGAAGGCGATGCAGGCGGAGCCGTTGCTCCGTCTGCTGGTCATCGGCCGCGGGACGCAGCGCGCCGCGCCCGAACTGGGCATCGGCGACCGCGCCGTCTTCGCGGGGTATCGCGCCGCTGACTATGCCGAGCATATCGCGGCGATGGACTTCGAGATTTTCCCCGGCTCCGGCTCGGACGGCTCCTGCCCCGCCGCGCGCGAGGCGATGACGATGGGCAAGCCGGTGATCGCCGGCCGGTCAGGCCTTCTGCCCGAACTGGTTGAGGACGGCCGTTGCGGGCTGGTGGTGGACGAGTCGGTGGAGAAACTCGCCGAAGCGATCACGCGTCTGGCGCGAAACCGGGCCCTCCGCGAGAAGCTCGGCCGCGCCGCCGCCTTGAAAGCCAAAGAGAAGTTCGACATTGAGCGCCAGGCCGAGGCGATCGCCGACCTTTACCGCCGCATGACCGATGGAGCGTGAACCATGGACGCCCGGAAGCTGATCGTCGAGTGGATGGAGCCGCGCCGGCAGGAGCTGGTGGACTTGCTCTCCCGGCTGATCGCCGCGCGCACCGAGAACCCGCCCGGCAATGAGTCGGCCGCCGCGGCGGAACTCGAGGCGTTCTTCAACCGGCACGGCATCCCATTCGAGTCGTTCGCGGCGAAGCCGGGCCGCGTCAACCTCATTGGCCGCGTCGGCTCCGGCGGCAAAACACTGCTGCTGCCCGGACACCTCGACACGGTCCCGGCCGGCGACGGCTGGACCGTCCCGCCGTTCGCCGCCACCATCCGCGGCGGCCGGATGTGCGGCCGCGGCGCTTCCGACGACAAAGGCCCCACCGCCGCGCTCGCGCTCGCCGGCGCCTGCCTGAAGGCATGCTTTCAACTGAGCGGCACGGTCCTCCTGGCCGGCGTCGCGGATGAGGAGGTGGGCTCCGCGCTCGGACTCGAATACCTGCTCCGCGAGGGCAAGCTCGCCGCCGACTTCGCCATCGTGCCGGACGTCGCCGGCAACATGAAGACGATTGACCTGGCCGAAAAGGGGCTGCTCTTCGTCGAGATCGTTTCGCACGGCCGCCAGGCGCACGGCTCCACGCCCGAGAAGGGCGTCAACGCGCTCTGGAACCTCATCGGCCTGCTGAATCGAATCCGGGACCGCGGCGTTCCTGCGGCGCAACATGCGCTGCTCAGCCCGCCCACCTGCAACCTGGGCATGATGAACGGCGGCGCCGCGCCGAATATCGTGCCCGGCCGCGCCTCCGCCGTGCTGGATATCCGCTTCCTGCCCGGACAGAGCGCCGAGCAGATGAAGGGCTGGCTGGCCTCGCTGATGCGCGAGGCGGAACGCGAGATCAAGGACGCGCGCTTCGAGCTTCACGAGAAATCGTCTCTGCCGCCGACCGAAATGCCCGGCGACAATCCGCTGGTGCGCATCATCCAGGACGCAGCGCGCGAGATGACCGGGCAATCGCCGAGGCCCTCCGGAATGAGCGGGGCGACCGTCGCGAAGCAGCTTATCGCGCACGGCATTATGGCGGTCGGCTTCGCCCCGGGCGATTCGGACCAGGCCCACCAGGCGGATGAAAGCGTGGACATCGAGGAACTGGTGACGTTCGCCAAGGTCATCGCCCTCGTCGCCGTGCGGTTGCTCGGAACGCGATGAACGTGAACCTGCTTTAACGGAAGCCGCCATGACTCCATTATCCGGACCGGTCGTGTACCTGAACCCGCGCCGCGCGAAGCCGTTTTTTCTGCGGCATCCCTGGGTCTTCTCCGGCGCCGCCGCGCGCGTCGAGGGCTCGCCTGAAAAAGGGGCCGTCGTCACGGTCGCCGACGCAAACGGGACATTCATCGGGCGCGGAATCTACAACGCCGACTCGCAGATCCTCGTCCGGCTTCTCACGTGGAACGCGGACGAGGCGGTGGATGACGTCTTCTGGCGCCGCCGGCTCGAGGCTGCGCTGCGGCTCCGGCGCGACGTGCTCCGGCTGCCGGAAATCGCCGATGCGTACCGGCTCGTCTTCTCCGAATCGGACGGGCTGCCCGGCCTGATCGTGGACCGATATGCGGATTTCCTCGTCGTGCAGTTCCTGGCGGCCGGCATGGCCGCGCACCAGGAGAAACTGCTCGACCTGCTCATGGAGATCGCCTCGCCGAAAGGAATCTACGATCGAAGCGACGACGAATCGGCGGAGAAGGAAGGCATTCCCGCCGGCCGCGGCGTCCGGCGCGGGCCCGCGCCGCAGGGACCGGTTGAGATCTCCATCCGCCGCACGAAGTTCCTGGTGGACATCGCCGGCGGGCAGAAGACCGGGTTCTTCCTCGACCAGAGCGAGAACCGCGCCGCCGCGGCTGCGCACCTCAAGGGCAGGAGTGTGCTCGACGCTTTCAGCTACACCGGCGCGTTCGGGATCACCGCCGCGGTCCTGGGCGGCTGCGGGCCGGTGCTGGCGCTGGACCGGTCGGCGCCGGCGCTGGAACTGGCGCGCCGCAATTTTGAGCTCAACGGCGTGACGCAGTTCGAGGCCCGGCCCGCGCAGATCGCCGACGAACTCCGCGAGCTGAAGAAGTCCGGCCGAAAATTCGGCGCGGTGATCCTCGACCCGCCGAAATTCGCCCGCAGCCGCCCCGGAGTCGAGCGCGCGCTCCGCGCCTACCGCGACCTCAACCTCCTCGCGATGCAGCTCCTGGAAGAGGACGGCATCCTCGTCACCTGCTCCTGCTCCGGCCACGTCAGCCCCGGCGACTTCCTTCAGATGGTCAACGAGTCGGCCGTCGAAGCCGGCGTCACGGTCCAGGTCCTCGAGCGCCGCGGCCAGGCCTCCGACCACCCGGTCATCTCCTCCTGCGCGGAGACCGCGTACCTGAAGTGCTTCATCTGCCGCATCCAGCGCGGCGGTTGACTCGCCGCCGAGGCGGGCATCAACTGACTCTCGCCATGCTCGTCGTGGTGAGTGCAAGCGCGGGCTATTTCCGGAGACGCACCGGTTTCCCGCGCAGGCGCGCGTGGTCGGGAAGTCCGGCGCCGACGAGCGGCAGAGCGTAACGGCGGAAGGCGGCCGTGGGCAGCATGGTGCGGCGGTCGAAGAATCCTGCGGGGAGTTTTTTCTCCGAGTTGGCGATTTTTGCGAGCGGCGCGCAGCCGAATTCCACGCCGTATTTTCCGCCCCGGCTCCGGCGCATGACGACCATGCCGTCGGATGCGCCGCGGAGCGCGAACTGGACCGCCCACGCGCCGCACGCGCGGGCTTCGCTCAAGTCCACCTCCGAGAAATGCGCGCTCGACATCCGCTGGATGCTGCCGGGCAGGTCATAGCGGGCGCGGACGCCGAGCTTCTCCTTCAACAGCTCACACAGATACTCCGCCGCGCCGGCGAGCCGCGGATGGCCGAATGCGTCCGTCGTCGGCTTGCGCCTGCGCAGGGCCACCGGGCGGCCCTTCGCGTCGCAGACCGTTTCGGCCACGACCGCAAGGCAATAGCCGACCTCCCGAAGCGACCGTTGAACGAGGCGCAGGAATTTCTCCTCGGAGAAAGGAATTTCCGGCGGCCAGACGAGTTGCGGCGCGTCGCGCTTGGAACGCTTCGCCAGGACGGATGCGGCCGCGAGCCAGCCGGCGTTGCGCCCTTTGACCTCGATGATCTTGACCGGCTCGTTCGTCCGCATCGCTTCGGTTTCCATCCCGACATCGGCTGCGACGGAGGCGATGAACCGGGCCGCGCTGCCGTAGCCGGGCGAGTGGTCCGTCAGAGGAAGGTCGTTATCAATGGTCTTCGGAACGCAGAGGACGCTCAGCCGGTAGTCCGCCCGCCGGGCCGCGAGGGCCAGCCGGTGCGCCGTGTCGGCTGAATCGTTGCCGCCGATGTAGATGAAGAAGCGGACGTTGTTTTTTCGGAAAGTCTCGACGGCCGCTGCGGCCTCGGAATCGTTGATCTTGCGACGGCAGGACCCCAGCGCGGCGGCGGGCGCGCGGCCGACGCGGCGCAAAGAGCCTTCGGATTCGCCGGAGAGGTTGACGATGTCGCCGGAGAGCACGCCCTCGATGCCGTGCCGCGCGCCCCAGACGGCGGTCACGCGCGCCGAGCGCCGCGCCTCGGAAACGACCCCGCGGAGGCTGGCGTTCATGACATGCGTGCACCCGCCGGACTGTCCGACGATGAGCCGGCCTTCGAGCCTCTTCCGTTGATCGCGCGTTTTCACCGGATTCCCATTCGGCAACTTGTCCGCCGTAGCTTTAGCGAAGGCGGACGGGCAATCGGCATTTTTTACAGCCCTACCGCTTCTCGCGCAGCCTGGAGCGTGGGGCGGCCGCTGGCGCGCGCTTTTTCCGCGCCGAGGTCGAGCACCTTCCGCACCGTCGTCAGGTCCTCTTCGAGCTCCTGGCGCCGCTCGCGCGCCTCGCGGAAATACTCGAGCATCAGGGCGAGCAGGCGTTTCTTCACCTCGCCGTACCCGATCCCGCCGGCGCGGTAACGCCGCTCGATCTCCGCTTTCTCATCCGCCGACGCCAGCAGGCTGACCAGCGCGAACAGCTTGCACTTGTCCGGATCCTTCGGCGCCTCGACCGGTGTGGAATCGGTCTGGATGGACATGATCTTCGACTTCAGCGACTTCTCCGGCTCGAAGAGGCCGAGCGTATTCCCGTAGCTCTTGGACATCTTGCGCCCGTCGGTGCCCGGCACGATCGCGGACTCGCTGAGGATGTACGGCTGCGGCAGGCGGAACACCTCGCCGTAAATCCCGTTGAAGCGTTCCGCGATGTCGCGGCAGACCTCCACGTGCTGCTTCTGGTCCTGGCCGACCGGCACGAGGTGCGACTGGTGGATCAGGATGTCCGCCGCCATCAGCACCGGGTACGCGAACAGCCCGTGATCGGACGGCAGGCCCTGCTCGATCTTTTCCTTGTACGCGTGGCACCGCTGAAGGAGGCCCATCGGCGTGACGGTGTCGAGCAGCCAGGTCAGTTCCGTGACCTCGGGCAAGTCCGACTGGAGGAAGATCGTCGCGCGGTCCGGATCGAGGCCGAGCGCAAGATAATCCGCCGCGCAGGAGAGGCTCAGCTTCCGCAGCCGGGCCGGTTCGCGCAGGCTGGTGAGCGCGTGGTAATTCGCGACGAAGAAAAAGCAATCGTGCTCTTTCTGCATGCGCACGTACTGCCGGATCGCGCCGAAATAGTTGCCCAGGTGCAGCTCGCCCGACGGCTGAATTCCCGACAAGACCCTCATGAACGCAGACTCCTTCGTTTTTCGGATTGCCCGGCCGACGCGGCGATTATAGGCGCATGCCAAGATAGTGTCAACGAACGGCGCGGGCGAGTTGATTCCGCACCGCGCACGCGGTGATAATATTCTGCGGAGGCGAGGCGCTCGCCGCCGAGAGGAGAGCAATGAAAGACTTCTGGCAGTCGTTTCTGCCGATGTTCGTCTCGATGGACCCGATCGGGTTGATCCCGTTCTTCGTGGCCTTCACGTCGGGGACCGCCGAGCCGAAACGACAGCGCATCATCATCCATTCCGTCGCGACCGCGCTGATCGTCGCGCTCGCATTCCTTTTCGCCGGGCGAGCGGTCCTGCAATGGCTGGGCGTTGGGATTCCGGACTTCCTCGTTGCGGGCGGCGCGCTGCTTTTCGTATTGGCGCTGGCCGACCTGCTCGCCGCGGACAAGCCGAGTCGGACGCTTTCCTCGACCGACGAAACGCTCGGCGTCGTGCCGCTCGCGGTCCCGATGATCGTCGGACCGGCGGTGCTGGCGACCTCTCAGGTGCTGCTGAACCGATACGGCTACGCCGTCACCATAGCCGCCATCGCCAGCAACGTCGTGTTGACCGGCGTCATCCTGCAGTGCTCGGGCATTGTCGTGCGGCTGATCGGCGCCGCCGGCGCCCGCGTCATCAGCAAGCTCGCCATGCTGATCCTGGCGGCGCTGGCGGTCATGTTCATCCGCAGCGGCCTGGCGCTCATGTCCGCCGCTTGGGGCAAGACGTGAACTGAGTCGCGCGTCTCAGGAATGTCCAATCCCAAATGATACAATCTACTTCCAAGTCACCTCCGCCGGCGGGGTTTTCTCTCCATTCGGTCCCGGTGGAATGTTGTTGCGGTATTTCCGCCACATTTCATTTACGAATGGATCCCAGGTCTCTTTCTGCCTTGCCCAGTCCGAAGAAAAATCAAGGTTTGTCTGCTGCTTGATGATTTTCAGAGCTTCTGTATCATCTTCCGTCATCCAGCGATCCACATAACTGAAAAACGCGTCATGGTCCCAGTGTTTTTCGGCATGCATCAGCCTTGCGGCCAACGCTTCGCCCACCCATCCATGGCTGGTGGAGGCGCGACGATAAGATTCGTTCATGCTGCTCACCCAGTCCTTGGGTTGCAGGTGTTCATACTGGCCCCATCCAGGCTGCTTAGTGTTGATATCGTGGCCGTTCTTGTCAACACCTTGATGCCCTGCATAAACCACCCCGGCGCCCGTCCAGGAACGCTTGAACAAGGTCTGCATATCCTCGCCGAACTGGATTGCAGTATAAGTTTTGTTGGGTGAGGCCATCTCCTCATCGCCCAGCATGATCCCCGCAAACACAATCGGCCATTTCCTTCCTGTCCCGTGCCCTCCAAAACCCTGCCAGCCATGAAAACCGGCCCGCACGATGCCCCACAAATCAATTCCGTTCTGCACAAAACCGATCAAGAGCTTCTCTTTTTTCTCCAGCGGCAGATCGGTCATTAAGATCAAGCTCGCCAGGCCTGCGGCCCTGCCTAACTCGTGTCCGTACTGCGGCTGATAATCCTTCGGCGCGTCAAATGAAAAGAAAACCAGATCAAGCCAGACGCGGATGTAGTGATCTTCGAAATTCTTCAGCGTCAGCACACCCTGATCGGTCTCAAAAGTATCCTTGCCGTAAGGCAAACTGGGCAACAGGTTCCTTTTCAGATTCCGCGCCAGGTAGATTTTCTGCGTTCTGTCGCAATAGGACGGACGAAATGCGTCCGCCGGCACGGCCGCCGCAAGGCAAGTGAGCACAGAGGCGCTCTTGACCGGGGAACCGTAGTGCTCGTTCCTTCGGAGCCAGGCCGAAAGTTTCGCGAGTTCCTCATCGGTGGTGCTGATCGTGGAAATCAGCGCATCGCCCGGTTTCATATGAATCGGCAAGGGAGTGCACATCTTGGGATCATAACGGTCCTCCTCTTCGCGGTTGTCATATCCGCTGGCACTGTCGTTAAGCGGCGGGTTCAACTCGCACCCATTCCGCCCGTTTCCCGGCGGAGGAGTGATTGAAACCACTTCGCAGTCGCCCACGACATAATAGTCCCCGGTGACAAACCGTCCAACCTCTGCCGGTTCACTCAGTTTCCATGTAATCCCGTATTGGGTGATGGTATCGGTTTTCTCGGATCGAGCGTTCTGAGTCAACGTACAAAAGAGAACGGCTGCGACGACAAGACAAACGTTCTTAGATAAAGACATTGTTTCCTCCAGTTCTATCCTTTAATGATCTTAGTGACCGCCGCCTTCTTCTCCTCCATGAGCGCCGGAGTCTTGGCTTCGAGGTTCAGGCGCAGGACCGGCTCGGTGTTGCTGGGGCGGACGTTGAACCACCAGTCGTCGTAGTCCACGCTGAGGCCGTCGAGGGTGTCCGGGCGGCCGTCCTTGAACGCGGCGGCGAGTTCCGCGATTTTGCCGGCTTTGTCCTCGACTTCGAAGTTGGTCTCCTCGATTTTGGAATAGCGCTTCAGCGGCTTGAGCAGTTCGCTGATGGGGCGCCGTTCGCGAGAGAGGATGTTCAGCAGGTTGATCATCGTGATGACGCCGCTGTCGGCGTAGAAGTTCTCGCGCCAGTAGAAATGGCCGCTGAGTTCGCCGCCGAGGACGGCGTTGCGCTGGCGCATGGTGCCCTTCATGAAGGAGTGGCCGACGCGCTCGCGCACGGGCGTGCCGCCGTGTTTGCGGATTTCCTCCTGCACGACGCGGCTGGACCGAAGGTCGTAAACCACGGAGGATTTCTGGTGCATCTGGAGCAGATGCCCGGCCAGGAGCGCAGTGACCAGGTCGCCAGACACGGGCTGGCCCTCTTCGTCCACGAACACGACGCGGTCCGCATCGCCGTCGAACGCCACGCCGAGGTCGGCGCCCTTCTCGAGGACGGTCTTCTGCAGATCGCGCAGGTTCTCGGCCTTCAGCGGGTTCGGCTCGTGGTTCGGGAAAGTTCCGTCCAGCTTGAAATAGAGGTCGGTGACCCGGATGGGCAGTTCGGCGAGGATCGTCGGGAGCATCTTCCCGGCCATGCCGTTGCCGGCGTCAATGACGACGCTCAGCGGCTCCATGCGGCGGGAGAACGCCAGGACGTGGCGCTTCCAGTCCTCCATGATATCGCGCCCTTCGACCGCGCCGCGGTGCTCGGCCGGGCGCAGCGCCGGGCCGAGGGCGATGCGCTCGATGTTCGCCAGCCCGCCGTCGTGGCTCAGCGCGATCGCCTGCTCGCGGCTGATCTTGAAGCCGTTGTATTGCGGCGGGTTGTGCGAGGCGGTCACCTGGATACCGCCGCCTTCGCGATAGTGAGCGATGGCGAAGTAATTCGCGTCGGTGGAGAGCATGCCGACGTCCAGGACGTTCGAGCCGGAAGTGAGGATGCCGCGGATCAGGCTGCGCGCGAGCGCCTCGGAGGACGTCCGCATGTCGCGGCTGACCACCAGCCGCTGCGCGTTCAGGAACCGCCCGGCGGCCATGCCGATCAGCTCCGCCAGCTTTTCGTCCAGTTCATCCGGCACAATGCCGCGGATGTCGTACGCCTTGAAAATCTTGTGGCGCGGGTCGTCCTCGATGCGCTGGACCTTGCCCTGGAGCGCCTTGTCGCGCGCCTCGCATTCCGGGCATTTATGATAATTGCGCAACTGGCGCACTCGGCAGATGGCGTCGGAAATCGGCCCCTTGTCTCCCGGACAAACGCGGTCGGGCATGTTTCATCCTCCCAGGAACGGCATCGCTCGAGATTTACGCGCCCCGAAAATATCACCGGAGCGGGAGGTTGTCAATAACGGCGGGATAGGAGTGCGGAGTGTAGAGTGTGGAATGCGGAGTGCGGAGTATGCAGTGATGTTCGTCGTGTTCGTAGTGTCGTCGTGGTGAGAACCGACGTAAGTTCGCGCGGTGGTGATTTGACAGCGGGCGGCAAATCTATATAATGGAGGGATTCGCATTGGCATTTGGCCCTGTTTCACGGCATTCGGCCGGCCGGGATACCTCCGCGTCCCAGGTGTGGGACGTCCAGAAAAGCTCAACATCCCGGGCGGTGGATTCCTTTTAGGAGAAGAGCTTTGGCCACTGTATCCGTCCTCGAAATGCTGGACGCCGGTATGCACTACGGCCATCACGCCAGCCGCTGGAACCCGAAGATGAAGCCGTATATCTTCGGGCGTCGTAACCTGATTCACATCATCAACTTGCGGGAGACGTTGCGCGGCCTGATCATCGCCTCGAAGTTCGTCACCTACACGGTGGCCTCCGGGAAATCGGTGGTCTTCGTGGGGACGAAGCGCCAGGCCCGCCGCGTGGTGCAGGAACAGGCGGGCCGCTGCGGCATGCCTTTCGTGATCGAGCGCTGGCTCGGCGGCACGCTGACGAACTTCAGGACGATTCGCCTGCGCCTCGACCGGCTTCTCGAGCTGGAAGCCATCTTCCAGAGCGGGACCATGGACCAGTATTCGAAGAAGGAAGGTTCCCGGATGAAGCGGGAACTGGCGAAGATCCAGCGCAACCTCGACGGCATCCGCACGATGAGCCAGCTCCCCGGCGCGGTGATTGTGATTGATCCGCACCGCGAGAAGAACGCCGTCGCCGAGGCGCAGCGGCTCAACATCCCGACGGTCTGCCTGGCGGATACGGATTGCGACCCGGACGTCGCGGACATCCTCATCCCCGGCAATGACGACGCGATGCGTTCGATCGAGGTCTTTGCGCGCACCCTGGCCGACGCGGTTCTGGCCGGCAAGGAGCGGCGAATCCAGCGCACCGAAACCGAAGTGGCCCCTGTCGCGGCCGCTGCGGCTGCTGCGGAGAGAAAAAAGGCGCCCGAAGCGCCCAGGCCCGTCCGGCCTGCGACTCAACCGGCCGAGCAGACCCCGCCGAAGTGACGGCGAGAATTTCCGGTTGAGGGATCATCGAAACCTCGTTTCAAGGAACTGATAAGAATATGGCTGCGATATCGGCGGAACTGGTCAAGAAGCTTCGCGAACTCACCGGCCTGGGCTGGATGGACTGCAAGCGCGCGCTGACGGAAGCCGGCGGCGACATCGCCAAGGCGGTGGAACTCCTGCGCAAGGAAGGCCTCAAGTCGGCCGAACTGCGCGTCGGCCGCGCCACGCGCGAGGGCCGCATCGGCCACTACGTCCACTCCAACGGCAGAATCGGCGTGCTCGTCGAGTTGAACTGCGAGACCGACTTCGCCGCGAAGAGCGCGGATTTCGAGCAGCTCCTCAAGGACCTCTGTATGCAAATCGCCGCGCAGCGGCCGATCTACGTCGCGGTGGAAAATGTCCCGGCCGACCTGGTGCGCAAGGAGAAAGAAATCCTGACCGCCCAGATCAAAGACAAGCCGGCGGCGATGATCGAGAAAATCGCCGAGGGCAAGATCAAGGACTTCTTCAAAAATGTCTGCCTGATGGAACAGCCGTTCATCAAGGAGCCGGCGCACAGCGTGCGCGACCGCGTGGCGGCGGCGAACGCGAAGCTCGGCGAGAACATCGTCGTCCGGCGCTTCGTGCGGTTCGAAGTGGGCGAGGAGATCTGATTTTCATGGCCGCTCGGCCCAAATACCGCCGTGTCCTGTTGAAGCTCAGCGGCGAGGCGTTCGGCCGGGAAGCCGCCCACTGCCTGCAACTGGAGTCCCTCCGCCTCATCGCGCAGCAGATCGCGGCTATCCACCGCGCGAAAGTCCAGCTCGCCGTCGTGATCGGCGGCGGCAACATCGTCCGCGGCAAGCTGCTGCGCGGCACCGGGATCACGCCGGTGGCGGCCGACATGATGGGCATGATCGCCACGGTCATCAACGGCGTGGCGCTGCAGGCCGTCCTCGAGAACCTCGGCGTGGATACGCGCCTGCAGACCGCGTTCCCGATGCAGGCGGTCGCGGAGCCCTACATCCGGCGGCGCTGCATCCGGCATCTGGAGAAGGGACGCGTGGTCATTCTCGCCGCGGGCACCGGCAGCCCGCATTTCACCACCGACACGGCGGCCGCGCTGCGCGCCCGCGAGATCGGCGCCGACGTTCTGTTCAAAGCCACGAACGTGGACGGCGTCTACAGCGCCGACCCGAAGAAGCACCCGGACGCGAAGCGCCTATTCCACCTCACGTACGACCAGGTGATCCAGGACAAGCTTCAGATCATGGACGCGACGGCGATCACGCTCTGCCGCGAGGGCAACGTGCCGATCATCGTGTTCAACATGAGCGTCCCCAATAACATCCGGCTCGCGATCGCCGGCCGGAACGTGGGCACTTACATCGGGGAGAAGTGAAATGTCTGCGGACGACGTCTTTCTGGAAGCGGCGGACAAGATGGAGAAGGCGGTGGGCGCGCTGGAGCACCAGCTCCGGACCATCCGCACCGGCCGCGCCAGCGCCGCGCTGGTGGACCACATCCGCGTGGAGTACTACGGCTCGCAGACGCCGCTGGGCCAGATGGCGAACATCGCCACGCCCGACCCGGCGCTGATCGTCATCCGCCCCTTCGATCCGACGGCGCTCAAGGCGATCGAGAAAGCCATCATGCAGTCGGACATGGGCGTGAACCCGAACTCCGACGGCAAGCTGATCCGCATCGCGATCCCGCCGCTGAGCGAAGAGCGGCGCCGGCAGCTCGCTTCCCAGGTCAAGCAGATGGGCGAACAGGCCAAGGTGGCCATCCGGAACATCCGCCGCGACGCCAAGCGCGATATCGAGAAGCTCGAAGAAGACAGCAAGATTTCGGAAGATCAGTCGTTCAAGGCCATCGAGGACCTCCAGGAACTCACCAAGGAGTCCGAGGGCAAGACGGACGCGGTCGTCGAACGGAAGTCAGAGGAAATCATGAAGTTCTGACGGAGGATGCTGTCGTGAGCGCACTGAAGACCGGTATTTTGTTGTTCGCAATTTGCCTGCTCTTTCTGCTTGTGGGCGGGCTGCTCGACGGACAGGAAGGAATGATCATCGCGTTCGCGATCGCGCTGGCGTTCAACGGCATTACGTACTGGTTCAGCGACAAGATCGTCCTCGCGATGTACCACGCGCAGCCGGTCACGGCCGAACAGACCCCCCGCCTGCACGAGATCGTGCGGACCCTGGCCGAGCGCGCAAACCTGCCGATGCCGAAGGTCTACGTGATTGACAGCCCGAACCCGAATGCCTTCGCCACCGGGCGCAATCCAAAACACGCCGCCGTGGCCGTCACGACCGGCATCCTGAAACTGCTCTCGGAGGACCAGCTTTCCGGGGTCATCGGCCACGAACTGGCGCACGTGGAGCACCGCGACATCCTCATCTCCACCGTCGCCGCCACGATCGCCGTGGCGATTTCCTTCCTCGCGACCATGGCCCGCTGGAGCCTCATTTTTGGCGGAGGCGGCCGAGGCCGCAACCGCGGGAACCCCATCGCCCTGATCGTCATCTCGATCATCGCGCCGCTGGTTGCCCTGTTCATCCAGCTCTGGATCTCGCGCACGCGCGAGTACGCTGCCGACGCGCGCGGCGCCCAACTCGCCCGGAACCCGCTCTGGCTCGCGCGCGCCTTGCAGCGGCTCGAGTACGGTGTGGAACTCCATCCGGCGGAGGTCAGCCCGGCCACGGCGCACATGTTCATCGTCTCGCCGTTCAACGCCAGGACCGCCGGTTCATGGTTCAGCACGCACCCGCCGATCGAGGACCGCGTCGCGCTCCTGGAGAAGATGGCCGAAGCGCAGTGAAAAGCGCGCTCTAAAGGAATCCGCCGAATGCCGCTCACGCGAAGCGCCCGCCGCCCGGACTTGCTCCGCATTCTTCCTCTGCTGTTGACGCTCTGCCTGCCGCTGGCCGCGTTCGCCGAGGCCGGCTACGTCAGCGTCCTCGATCTCGCCCGGGAGTTCGGCCTGCAGTACAAGGACATGACCGACGGCGCCGTCCACGCCGGCAGGCTCACGGGCAAGGACATCAAGGTCGTCCTCTTCGCCGACGTGCAGAGCATCACGATCAACGGCGTCTCCGTCGCGCTGGCGCATCCCGTGCGCTGGAACGGCGCCACCCTCGAGGTGCCGGAGGAAGCCGCCGACCTGATCACCGGCAAAACGGAACCGCCCGCCCGGACAGACTCACTCGCGACGCCGCCGCAACCGGTGCTGACGGCGCCGTTGCGCCGGACCAGGACGCTGTCGGGCGCCCGAAAGGTTGTAATAGATCCCGGCCACGGCGGCGACGACACCGGCACACCGGCCCGCTTGGGAAACCTCAACGAAAAGCAAATCGCGCTGGAAGTCGCCCTCGCCGTCGGCGCGCATCTTCGGAGCCAGGGCGTCACCGTCATCTTCACCCGCACGACCGACGTTCGCCCGTCACTTGAAGAACGCGCCGACCTCGCCAACCGGGAGAACCCGGACCTGTTCGTCAGCATTCACGTCAACGCGGACGCGCGCAAGGAACTGCGCGGCGCCACGGCGTACTATCCCGCCGCCCGCGCCCTGGACAGCCATCCGGCCATCCTGGACCGCGCCAGGGCCGCCGTCGAGGACCATGAGATCAGGCCGGCGCTCTTCGGCGCCGACGGGCCCGTCGGCAATACCGCGCTCCTCGCCGTGACCGAAGCGGCCTTCGAGAGCAACCGCTCCCGAAGCATCGAGGCGGGCCGGTGCGTCCTGAGGGAACTCGCCCCGGTCACCGGCCTCATCGAGCACGACAACGGCCTGGTCGAGGATTATCGCAGCATCCACGTCCTGCGCGAAACGCACTGCCCGGCGGTCCTCATCGAGATGGACTTCCTCTCCAACCGCATGTCGGAGCGCAAACTCAACACGCAGGCCTACCGCACCGCCATCGCGCAGGCGATCAGCGAGGGGCTGATGACGTTCCTCTCCGAACCCGAGGAAGGGACCGCACCGTGATGCGGACGCTCCGGTTGGCCATCGGCGCCATCGTCCTCGCGACCGGCCTCGCGGGCTGCGCCACTTACGGGCCGCCGCTGCACGTGCAGTTCCACGACATCTTTGCCGGCCACGACCAATTCTACACCGGCCAGGGCCTTCTCAGCCCCAGCCCGCTCATACGGCGCTGGAGCATCGTCTCCCTCGCCCGCTATGGCGATCCGAAAGCCGCCGACGCGTTCATACTCATGCTGAACCCGTCACAGGAACCGATCGCAGTCGTGCGGGCCACCGCGGCCGTCGGGCTCCGGGTGCTCGGCGACAAGCGCGCAATCCCGGCGCTCGAAACCGCCTGCAGCGACCCGGAACCGATCGTCCGCGCCGACGCCGTGCGGACGCTGGGCGATCTCGGCGGGCCGCCCGAGCTGGCGACGCTCGTCCCGATCGCCCGGCGCGACCCGGACGCGAACGTCCGCCTCGAAGCCATCTACGCCATCCGTAAAATCGGCGGCGAGGACACCCTTCCGATCTTCATCGCCGCGCTCAGCGACCCCGACGAGAGCATCGCCTTCGCCGCCCACGCCGCCCTCCTGAGCATGACCGGCCAGCAATTCTCCCCCGACAAAACCCAGTGGCAGAAATGGTGGCAGGACCAGCACCCCGCGCCGCCGGCGAAGCCTTGAACGGAACGAGATTGGGGCCAAAACTCTGACTGAGGCTGGCCGGAATTAAATCGCATGGCACGTCACAAGCGACGCTGCTGACTAAATGTTTGGTATGTCCTGCTATCGTGCCGCTTCTCATCCCCGCCCGAGTTTGCCGAAAGCCGATTTGACAGGTTCACCCGCCGCAGCCGGGCTTGCTCCGAGACGTCCCGGGAATAGTCCGTCGCAATGCTTCGGAGCACGAAAATTCGGCAAATTGCGTTACGGAAGTATTTCATGCAAATGTAATTGACAGCAAGATGGAGGCATAGTTACAATCCGAACGGTCGTAAGCGCGCGCTGCATTCGAATTCCGGACTATGTTGACGTTGAAAAGACGGGCATGGATACCTCAACATAAAGGCCGGGAACCAATGAAGATAAAAGCTGAGCAGTCGCGGGGCTTCGCTACGAGGAAGTGGGACGCGGGAGCCGTCCTTGGCGCTCTCTGGTTGGCCGCCCTGTCATGTCTGCCCGTCGCCGGCCAGAACACACCCGAGCCGGTGTCGGGTGCTCAGGCTCACCAGACGGTGGCATCTGTCACAACGAGCGACGGCAAGGTATTCGCGGACGTGAAAGCCCTGAGGGTCGAAGGCGACAAGGTGCTTCTGAGTTATTCCGGGGGCGCGGAGTGGGTTGCCCTTAACTCGCTCTCCGATGAAGCGCGAAAGAGCCTGGGCTTGCGCACGCGCGAAGAGCAGGCTTTATTTGAGATGGCCCTGGGCGCCATGGTCCCCGACTGGCGTGAGGTCAACGCCAACCGCCTGTTCCTGGCTTGGCTTGCGGAGAAGAATGCCGAGGATCCGGTCAGCCGGGCTGCTCTTATGAGGAAAGCCCTGCAAGAGAGCGATTTCAGGCGGGTGGCCGAAATCATGAACGCTTGGAAGGCGGCTCAAGGGGCGGCGGAGCAGGAGCGTTTGGCCCGGAAGGAGCGCGAAGATCGCTGGCGCGATGCGGCTATGAGGGACCTCGATAGACCGAGTCACAGGGTCAGTTTCGTAGGGCCGGACGGGACGACCGTAACGAAGGAATCGTCGGCTCTGACGCCCGAAGAAAGTGCGCTCTACGTAAGGCACTACATCGAGGTGCATGAGGCCATCTGGAGGGAGACCGCTAAGGAGCCGGCGCGCGGCGAAGAGCACGCGCAGGCTGAGGCTGCGAAGAACTCCACGCAGGATGAGGCCAGCCAGAGATTGGCCGGACCGAATCACGAGGTCAGCTTCACAGGACCGGACGGGACGACCATAAAAAAAGATTCGTCGGCTCTGACGCCCGAGGAGAGGGCGCTCTACATAAAGCAGTACGCGGCGGCAAAGGAGGCGTCCGAAGAACACTGGCGGGAAATGGCTGTGAGGAACCTCGATGGACCGAATCACAGGGTCAGCTTCGCAGGGCCCGATGGGACGAACGTAACGAAAGATTCGTCGCTGCTGACGCCCGAAGAGCGGACGCTCTATATTAATCATTACGTAGAGTTGAGAGTGGCGGCCGAAGAGCGCCGACGCTGGATGGAAGAGGCTAGAAAGACCCTCGATGGGCCGAACCATGAGGTCAGCTTCACAGGCCCGGATGGAAAGCGCATAACGAAAGATTCGTCGCTGCTGACGCCCGCGGAGAAGGCGGCCTACATCAGGCAATACCTGGAGGAGAATGCGCCTTACGCTCAGGAGGCGGTCGCGCGGAGGAATGCGCGCCTAAATTACTTGCGGGATGAGGCTGCCAATCGCCTCGCAGGGCAGAATCACGCGGTCAGCTTCATAGGTCCGGACGGGAAGCGCATAACGAAAGATTCGTCGCTGCTGACGCCCGCGGAGAGGACGCGCTACATAAGCCAGTACGCGGAAGAGCACGCGGCTGCCGGCAATACGCCGGCCACTGCCGCGCCGGCCACGCCCGCGCCAGCCACGCCCGCGCAGCACAGCAAGTGAAGCACCGACCAAGGCCGACTGAACGGAATTCGGAGACAGATATCCTTTCTTCATAGTCGCAGCCCCTCGAACACCGCCCACTTCATCCGCGCCTATCGGCGTTGTCAGGAGCGTTAGGAACGTGACCTCTTTCCCGGCCCGGCGCTCCGCGGCTTGCTGGCGCGGCAACGCCGCTCCGTGTAAACTGGGCTGAAAAGACGGGTAAATGCAAAATCTTTTCGCGGGCCTTGCAGCTCGTAACTGACTTGCCCGGCGCGAGCTGCGACTTCCGCGTGTATGCCTCGTCGTGAAAAGTGCGACTTGTCACTTGAAATATCAGAAATATTATGGTAGACTACATTGTTTGATGGTTTGCCGCGCATGAGCAGTCGCAAGATATTTGAGGGGAAGAAGATAGCGGCTGAAAAGCCATTTGAAAAAACGAATCCAATTTCTCGCAACAGCTTACGCCTTCGTGCTTTATGATAAATTCTTTTCGATTGTCGCAACACCTTACGCACTAATGTCTTATGGCAACAACGGAGTCCTTTTCGCATGGGTCAGCAATTCATCTTCACGATGCTTGGCCTGAACAAGTACTACGGCCAGCGGCAGGTACTCAAGGACATCAACCTCTGCTTCTACCCGGGCGCCAAGATCGGGATTGTGGGCGAGAACGGCTCCGGCAAGTCCACGGTGCTGCGCATCATGTCCGCCCTGGACCGCGATTTCCAGGGCCAGGCGGAGATCACGCGCGGCTACAAGGCGGGGATCGTTCTGCAGGACCCGCTGCTCGACCCGGCGCTGACCGTCCGCAAGACGCTCGAGGGCGCGTTCGGCGGGATCATGAAGCTGATTGACGATTACAATGCCGTGGCCGACCGCATGGCAAAACCGCTTTCCGAGGAGCAGATGCAGGCGGCCATGGACCGCATGGCCGAGCTGCAGGACAAAATTGACGCGGTGGATGGCTGGAGCCTGGACCGGACGCTCAAGCAGGCCGCCGACGCGCTGTTCCTGCCCGACGACGAGCGCGTGGTCGGCACGCTCAGCGGCGGCGAGAAGCGCCGCGTGGCGCTCTGCAAGGCGATCCTCGAAAAGCCCGACCTGCTCCTCCTCGACGAGCCGACCAACCACCTCGACCCCGAGACGGTGGACTGGCTCGAGGAGCAGCTCAAGGAGTATCCCGGCACGGTGATCATCGTCACGCACGACCGCTACTTCCTGAACAACGTGACGAAGTGGATCCTGGAACTCGACGCCGGGCGCGGCATTCCTTACGAGGGCAACTACACCGGCTGGCTGGAGCAGAAGCTCGGCCGGATCGTGTCGGAGGAGCGCCAGAAAGGCGCGAAGGAGCCGCCGCGCGTGCGCGCCTTGCAGCACGAGCTGGCTTGGATCCGCATGAACAGCAAGCAGCGCAGCGACCTGACGCGCGCTCGGCTGGTGGAGTACGCGCAGATCGTCGCGCGCGAAGCCGGCGCCGTGCGCGACGACGCCTCGTCCATCCAGATCGCCCCGGGCCCGGAACTCGGCGACCAGGTGATCGAGCTCAAGGGTGTCTCCAAGCGGTTCGGCGACAAGTCGCTGTTCAACGACCTGGCCCTGCAAGTGCCCAAAGGCGCCATCATCGGGATCGTCGGGCCCAATGGCACGGGCAAGACGACGTTGCTCAAGCTGATCCTGGGACAGGAGAAGCCGGACGCCGGCGAGATCAAGGTCGGCCCGACGGTGAAGTTCGCGTACGTCGAGCAGGACGGGGTACTGGAGGGCGAGCACGACGTGCTGATGGAGATCAGCGGCGGCGCGTCGGAGATCGTCCTGGGCAAGCAGCGGGTCCCCGCGCGCGTGTACGCCTCGCGCTTCGGCTTCAAGGGACAGGACCAGGGCAAGCTGGTCCGCCAGCTTTCCGGCGGCGAGCGCAACCGCTGCCGGCTGGCCAAGGTTCTGAAGGTCGGCGGCAACGTGCTGCTCCTGGACGAGCCGACGAACGACCTCGACGTCAACACGCTGCGGATGCTGGAGGAGGCGATCCAGAACTACGCCGGCTCCGCGCTGGTCATCAGCCACGACCGGTTCTTCCTCGACCGCATCAGTACGCACACGCTGGCCTTCGAGGGCGACGGCGTCGTGCGGTTCTTCCCCGGCCCCTACCAGCAATACGAATCCTGGCGCCGGAAGGAATTCGGCAAGGGGCTGTTCGAGAACCGGAGAAACCGGTACCGGAAAATCGTCAAGTAGCCGCGCCGCAGAGAGACGCCATGGGCTACGACTGGTCCGATGCGTCACGGACGACCGGCCCAAGCTGCGGTTTACCGTGAACGGACTTTACGATTCCAGCGCCATCCGGGCACTCTGCATCTGGAAACCCCAGGCTCTAATGGCGCGCCGCGCCTCCGCGCTCTCAGCCTACACGTTCAGCTCGATCCGCTCAAGTCCCTGGTGTCGCGCGAACTCCTTCGCTTTTCTCGATCACCGCCACGTACCGCCCATTCCTGCCATCGAAGCAGCGCGCCAGGCGCCAGCCGGTGCCTTTGAGAATTCCGGTCAGTTCCTTCTTCGAGACGAGCAGGTAGTCGAACCACGGCGTCGCATAATCCTTGTACCGAACGCGAAGGCGAATCTGGCCGCCCATGCGCCCGCAGGCGCGGTTGCGCCGATGATAGGCCAGATGCTTCGGATCCGAAGTCTGATACGGATCGAGCGTGGCGCCGAGGATACGGGCATTCGGTGTTGTCATGACATGCAACCGTCGCAGGAGAAGCCGCGCCCGTGCGAAGCTGCCGAAGAGGCCGAAGTTGTTGCCGTACATGACGACGGTGTCGAACAGTCCGAGCTTCAAGCTGATCCGGTTAAAAGGCAGTACCTTCACCTTCTTGACGCCGCGTGCCTTGCAGACTTTCGCCGCCAGTGGTGAATTGTCTATTCCCACAACGTCCAGTCCGTGTGACTGGAGATGCAACGCCACGCGGCCTGCTCCGGCGCCTACGTCCAGCACCCGACCGCACGCCAGATCGAGGGCGTTCTTTTCGTATGCCGCACAGGCCGCGGATTCCGCGAAACAGCCCGTCAAGCCCAGCCCCTCGATGTATCCGTCATCGCGCTCGACGATTATCTGCGAGGGTCGGCCTCGAAAATGATCGTAGATTCCCCATCCGAACGCATCTTGCTGCCTGGTCAGCCCTGCCATGATGATACCCTCCTTCAAAAAGTGTCCTCCGTCGGTCACGGCCTGCGCGCCACAGCCATCAGCCGCCTCGAATGGCGCGTGAAGTGCGGACTCGGCGAATCGTCCAGCCGATTGTGGCCGTAGAGGCGGATGTCGGCGAAGCCCGCCTGTTCGAGTGTCCGGCGCATCTCTGTTCCGTTGTATATCCGGATACAGTTCGCGCGACTCACCCTCTTACCACGATAGCACAGGGTCCAAGTGCCGCGGATACGCCGCTGTTCGGCAATGTAACGAAGCTTCTGCGCGGTCCGAATTCCGCCGATAGTTTGCTCCCCTCGAGGCCTGAAGTGGCTCAAGATCCACGAGCGGTTCATCGTCTCAATCAGCAACCGGCCGCCGGGCCTGAGCGCTCCATACAGCTTTTTCAGGCAGAGCAAGTTCTCCTCGTCGGAATAGTACCCAAAGCTGGTGAACCAGTTGAACGCCGCGTCAAACTCCTCGTGGAACTCGATCCGCCGCATGTCCTGCACGAGGAAGCGAACGTCCAGGCTCTCCGCCTCTGAGCTGCGCCGGGCCTTGTGGATATAGGATTCGGTCAGGTCCACGCCGGTCATCGAAAGCCCGCGCCGTGCCAGCGGAAGCGTGAGCCGTCCGAAGCCGCAGGGCATATCCAGAACGCGCATTCCCTTTCGAAGGCGCAGCGTGCGCGCTATGACTCGGGCCTGTTCCTCTGACTGCTCCTGCGTGAACTGCGCGGCCAGCACCCGCCCGTAAAGGTCCGTGAAAAAGCGCTTCGGCCATTCGCTCATGGGCTGCCTCCCTTGCAGGTTCCCCTTAAACAACGAAACCCGCGCCTTGTCAGGCAGCGGGTTCACACTCGAATCGGGCTGTAGTCCGTGGACTACCCGCTGCCCCGGCCATTATAGAGCGGCATAATGGCCGCGCACGTCACGGAAACCGTGACGGCCATGTCGCTCACACGATGGCGAAGGAAGCGGGAGTTATTCACGAAATCTCTCCAACGAACCGGACGTACTTGTACATCGCAAGACCCGCCATGTCAAGAGCGTACCGCACGTTCTTGCTGAGACGCTTGTCGGAACGGACCCGCCTCACAGGCTCGGTTGACCGATTCCCCTGCCGGCTGGTAACATAGATAGCGTAATGCCGAACGCCGGTTTCCGAACTTTCACTTCCCGACCTTGACCCAGGCTGATGGCTGAACAGGACTATTACGAGATTCTGGGCGTGCCGCGCGACGCATCGGCGGATGACCTGAAGAAGGCGTTCCGCAAGGCGGCGCTGAAGCACCACCCTGACCGCAATCCGGGCGATAAGGAGGCCGAGGGCAAGTTCAAGCTGGCGGCCGAGGCGTACGAGATCCTCAGCGACCCGGAGCAGCGCGCGCGATACGACCGGTTCGGCCGCCAGGGCGTGACGGCGCACCCCGGCCAGCAGTACACCGGCGTGGACGATATCCTCAGCCACTTTGCGGACCTGTTCGGCGGCGCTTTTTTCGAGGAGATGTTCGGCGGCCGGCGCGGGCCGCGCCCGGGCACGCACCGGCGCATCCAGATGGAGCTGACGTTCGAGGAGGCCGCGCGCGGCGTCGAGCAGACGATCGAGATCACCCGCAACGAACTCTGCGGCGAGTGCGGCGGCACCGGGGCCAAGCGCGGAAGCGGGCCGGTGGTCTGCCCGTATTGCCATGGCCACGGCGAGGTGCAGCACCGGCGCGGGTTTTTCATGATGACGGCCCCGTGCGCGAATTGCCGCGGCACGGGACAGGTGGTGCGCGATCCATGCCCCGCCTGCCGCGGAAACGGCCGGCAGCCGACGCGGGTGAAGATCCCGCTGCAGATTCCGCCCGGCGTCGCCGACGGCGAGCGGATCGCCTATCGCGGCGGCGGCGATCCGGGCGACGACAGCAGTCATCGCGGCGACCTGTACTGCGATATCCGCGTGAAGCCGCACGAGATTTTTTCGCGCGACGGCGACGACGTGATCTGCGAGGTGCCGATCAGTTTCACGCAAGCGGCGCTGGGCGCGACGATCGAGGTGCCGTCGCTCGACGGCCCGCAGACGCTCCACATCCCGCACGGCACGCAAAGCGGGCGGAGCTTCCGCCTGCACGGACTGGGCTTCCCGAGCCACAGCGGCCGGACGCGCGGCGGCGAGGAGGTGCGCGTGGTGATCGAGGTCCCGCGTTCGCTCAGCCGCGAGCAGGAGGAGTTGCTCAAGCGTTTCGCCGAGACGGAGAATTCCAACATCACGCCGAAGCGGAAGTCGTTCTTCGACAAGGCGAGGAAATATCTCGAAGGGCTGACCGGGAAGTGATGGTCGCAACCCATCGTGCTCGTCCTCCTCGTCGCCCTCGAATCGCCGTTCTGAGCGGCCGAGGACGACGACGAGGACGAGGACGAGGACGATTGACATGGAGCGCATGAAACATGACTGATGAGTCGAAAGATCCGCAACCCCAACCGGATGCGCCGAAGTCGGCCACGGACGGAGAACCCGCGGCGCCGACGGCGGAAGAACTGGCCGAATTGCGACGGAAGGCGGCCGACCACGACCAGTTGATGGACCGGCTCAAGCGCGTTACGGCCGAGTACCTCAACTCGCAGAAACGCCTGGAGCGCCGCGCTGATGAGCGGGTGGCGTACGCCATCGAGTCCTTCGCGCGCGAGTTGCTGCTGGTGGCCGACGACCTGTGGCGCGCGATCAAGGCCGCGCGCGAGCATCAGCCGGACGGGACCGTGTCGGCCGGACTGGAGCTCGTTGAGAAGCACCTGGACATGGTCCTCGCGCGCCATGGCATTCTGCCGATCGAGACGAAGATCGGCGAGCCGTTCGACAGCAACGGGCACGAGGCGATCTCCGTCGTTCAGACGGACGAGATGGAGCCCGGCCGCGTGGTCGAGGAATTGCAGCGCGGGTTCCGCCTGCACGGCCGAGTGCTGCGGCCGGCGCGCGTCAGCGTCAGCGCGGCCAAAGGATAACGCGTTTTTCCGCTTTCCTGCAACGGAGGAGGATTCCATGCCGACGTATGAGTACGAATGCGATGCGTGCGGTCACCGGTTCGAGGATTTCCAGCAGATGAACGACGCGCCGCTGAAGAGCTGCCCGAAATGCCGCAAGCGCAAGCTCCGCCGCCTGATCGGCTCCGGCGGGGCGCTGATTTTCAAGGGCACCGGTTTCTACCAGACCGACTATCGCTCGAAACAGTACAGCGCCGACAAGTCCAAGGCCGAAGCGAGCGCGGCGCCCGCGGCGTGCGACACGAAGAAATGCGACTCGTGCCCGAAGAACACGGGCGCGAAGAACAAAAAATGACGGACGATACCATTCGGCGATAGAAAATGCCCGTAATCGCCTGCCGCCAATGCCGCAAGGTTCTTCAGTACTGCAAGATCTCCGATCTGCCGTACTTTCCCTTCTGCAGCGAGCGCTGCAAACTGCTGGACCTCGGCGGCTGGCTCGACGAAAAACACCGGATCCCCGGCGAGCCGAGCCCCGACAAGAAGGAGAACGAGTAGGCAGGATCACGGGAGCGACAGGGTTGCGGCCTCGCAATTCCGCGTCCTCCCGGCCTTGCAATCCTGCCCGGGCAGCGCCGGCAACTCGCTTGACATCTCACTCCCTGCGCCACTATACTCCGGCGGATGGATGAGGACTCCTTTCGGGCTGGTCCTTTCCGGAGGCAATCGGCCATGAGAAAACACAGACAGAACTGGCTCGACATCTTCAGCGGCTTCCGCGTTGCGCTCGACGCGCGCAAGATCATCCTGGGGACCCTCGGCGCGTACGCCACCATCTTCGTCGTGCTCGGCTTCCTCTCGGTGGCCGGCAACTGGTGGCCCGGCGCGCCAGGGCTCATGGTCGGCCTGCTGGCGGATCCCTTTACCACCGTCTGCAGTATATTGCGCACTCTGCCGGGGCAGTGCTGCGCGAATGTCCACGCCCTGCGCGATCCGGCCACGTGCTGCATGGCCTTCCAGAAACTGGCCTTCCTCGCGGCCGGCGGCATCGTGCTGCTCTTCATCTGGTCGTTCTTCGGCGGCGCCATCGCGCGCATCGCCGCGCTCGATTTCGCTCACGACGAGCGCCCGCAGATCGGCCAGGCCATTGCCTTCAGCTCCGGCAAATTCGGCTCGTTCTTCTGGTCGCCCATCGTGCCGCTGATCTTCGTCGCCGTCCTCCTGCTGTGCAACGTGCTCCTCGGAGTCGTCGGCCGCATCCCCGGCGCCGGGCCGATCATCATGGGCCTCTTCTATGCGCTGGCCGCCGTCAGCGCGTTCCTCGTCGTCCTGCTGCTGATCGGTACGGTCTTCGGCTCGCTCTTCATGTGGCCGACCATCGCCATGGAAGGCACCGACGCGTTCGACGCGATCAGCCGCGCGTTCAATTATCTCTACGCGCGCCCGTGGAAGACGCTCTGGTGCGTCCTCGTCGCGGCCGTGTACGGCCTGGCCGTGCTGCTCTTCGTCACCGCGTTCGCCGGCCTGCTGCTCTACATCGCGGAACAGGCCGTCGCGGCGGGCATGGGATACCGGTTCGCGCGGATCGGCTTTTTCCTCCGATGGGGCGCTCCGGCGGACGGAACCACGGTCCCTCAACTCTGGGCGGCGATGTGGATAAAGGTCGTGCGCGTCACGGTCGTCGGCCTCGTGCTCGGCTACTGGGCCAGCTACAAGATCAGCGCGATGACGATCATCTACAGCGTCCTCCGCCGCGACGTGGACGGCACGGACATGAACGAGGTCTTCCTGCCCGAGCCGGAAGAAGAGACGCCGGCGGAACCGCCGGCGGAGCCGAAGCCCGAGACCGCCGCCGGAGAGCAACCGAAGTCTGAATGATGAATAATGATTGATGAAGCACTTCATCAATCATCGCCCGCATTTCTGACTTATTCCCGAGGAAACATTGCCGCGTCGCGACATCGCTCTTCCCGCCAGCCTGGGCCCCATCGCCCGCGGCGACGGCTCGATTCCGTCGGTCGTCATCGTCGGGCGGCCGAACGTCGGCAAGTCGTCGCTCCTGAACTGCCTGGCCCGGCAGCGCATCGCCATCGTGGACCCGACCGCCGGCGTCACGCGCGATCGGATCAGCGCGGTTATCGAGCACAATGAGCGTCTCTTCGAGCTCTGGGACACCGGCGGCATCGGCACTCCCGACGACCTGGCCGCCGAGGTCGAATCGCAGATTGACAGCGCGCTCGAGCGCGCCGACGTGGTGCTCTTCCTGGTGGACGCTCAGCAGGGGCTGATGCCGCTCGACGAGGAGATCGGCGCGCGCCTGCGCAGGCTGCGGCGGCCGGTGATGCTCGTGGCGAACAAGGTCGAGCACCCGAAGCACGAGGCGGCCGCGGCGGAGTTCTACACGCTGGGCTTCGGCGCGCCGATCTTCATCAGCGCGCTCAACGGGACCGGCCGGACCGACCTGCTCACCGAACTCACGAACCGGCTGCCGGAGACCCACACGCGCCCGTCGGAGCCCGTGTTGAAACTCGCCGTCGTGGGCCGGCAGAACGTCGGCAAATCCACGCTCGTCAATACGCTCGTCGGCGAGCAGCGCGTGATCGTCAGCGACATCCCCGGCACGACGCGCGACGCGGTGGACGTGCGCTTCGAGCACAACGGCCAAACCTTCGTCGCCGTGGACACCGCCGGGCTGAAGCGCCACAGCAAGGGCGGCAACTCGATCGAGTTCTACGGCCTCGTCCGCGCGTACCGCGCCATCCGCCGCTGCAACGTGGCCTTGCTGATGATTGACGCGAGCTCAGAAATCTCACGCGTGGACAAGCGCCTCGCCACGGCGATCGAGGACAGCTCGAAGCCGTGCGTCATCACGGTCAACAAGTGGGACCGCGTCGCGGGCAAGTTCACCACCGAGGAGTACGTCCGGTATCTCGGCGCGCATCTGACCGGGCTGTCGTTTGCGCCGATAAGTTTCATCTCGGCGAAGGAGAACACGAACATCGAGCGCACGCTCGACCTGGCGCAGGCGCTCTTCAAACAGGCCGGGCGGCAGATCGGAACGCCCGAGCTGAACGACGTCCTGCATCGAGCCGCGGAAGCGAAGGCGCCCGAAGGCAGCCACGGGAAGCACCCGCGGCTTTTCTACGGCACGCAGATCGCCGTCGCCCCGCCGACGTTCCTGATCTTCGCCAGCCACCCGCAGCTCATCAGCGCACAGTACACCCGATACCTGGCCAACGACTTCCGCCGGCACCTGCCGTTCCCCGAAGTCCCGATCCGAATCGTCTACCGCGCGCGCACGCGCAAAGCGGAGCCGGCTGACGAAGCTCGGTGAGCCTCGGCCGCGCGCCTTGACTCGCCTGCCGCCCCGGCTTATATTCGATTGGACACGGCCGCCCGCTCCCACGCGTTCCCCGGCCGCTATTGGAACGGCGATGGAGAAGATCGGCAAATACGTCATCGAGTCCAAGCTCGGTCAAGGCGGGATGGGCATCGTCTACAAGTGCCTCGACCCCGAGACCGGCCGCCACACCGCCGTGAAGGTGCTCCCGCAGCAGTTGACCGCCTCGCCGAACTTCCTGCAGCGGTTCAAGCGCGAGGTGCTCACGCTCCAACGGCTCGATCACCCGAACATCGTTCGCATCTACGACCACGGCGAGTGGGAAGGCGCTTATTACTACGCGATGGAGTACGTCGAGGGCGTGGGGCTGGATTCCATCCTCGAAAACAAGGAGAGGATGCCTCCGCTCGAGGCGCTGCACATCGTCCGCGCCTGCGCCGAGGCGCTCCAGCACAGCCACGCGCGCGCCGTCATCCACCGCGACATCAAGCCGGCCAACATCATGATCACCTCCGACGGCGGCGTGAAGCTGATGGATTTCGGCATCGCCAAGGTCCTCGACGCTACGCGCATGACCGAGACGCTCAGCGTGCTCGGCACGGTCGAGTACATGTCGCCCGAACAGTCGCAGGGCCGCCACGTGGACGCGCACAGCGACCTCTACTCGCTCGGCGTGGTGCTCTACCAGTGCCTCACGGCGCGCGTGCCGATCAGCGGGACGACGCCGACCGAAGTCATCATGAAGCTCCGCACGCACCAGATCGAGCCGCCGAGCGCGTGGACACCGGAGCTGCCGAAGAGCCTCGATGCGCTGGTGATGCACCTGCTCGAGCGCGACACGTCGAAGCGGCTCGCCTCGGCGGCGGAACTGATCCGCGAGATCGAGCGCGTCGAGCACCACATCAAGGCCGGCGCCGTCGGCCATGGGCCGATCGCTTCGGCCGACCGCATGCCGATCACCGGGCAGACCGCGACGCCGCTCTGGCGGAACCCGTGGGCGATCGGGTTCCTGCTGCTCGCGCTGGGCATCGTGCTCTGGATTACGTTGCGCCCGGCGCCGCCTCCACCGGCCGCCGTGGCGGCGCCAGAGCAGGAGCATCGCCCGCCGGCGGTGATCATGGCCTGGGCCAGGAAGGCCCTGGTGGACAAGAGGTACGATTATGCCGAGGACCTCTGCCAACTCCTGATGAAGTATTGGCGCGGAACGAAGGAGGCGCAGCGGGCGCAGGAGTTGCTCAAGACAATCCAGGAGGACCGCACCCTGGAAGCCGCGCCGCCGAAGGCGCCGAACCCGGCTCCGCTGAAAGAGTCTCGCGCGCCATGACGCCACGCCGGGCGGGACTCGTATTGACAGAGAGAAAGCCGCGAAGTAAACTCCCTGCGGTCGGGCGTACTCCAGTTTTCTTTCACGCTGAACCAGGACAAGAAGGAGAAACCGTTGGCGAAGATCGCATTCATCGGCGCGGGAAGCTACGGGTTTACCCGCGGGCTCGTGAAGGACGTCCTGACGTTTCCTGCGCTGCGCGGCTCGACGCTGGCGCTGATGGACATCAACGACCAGCGGCTCGATTTCGCGCGCCGCTCCGTCGCGCGCATCATCCGCGAGGGCAACTATCCGGCGACCATCCTCGCGACCAAGGACCGCAAGGAGGCGCTCAAGGGCGCCGACGCCGTCCTCTGCACCATCCTGTCCGCGCCGGTCAATATCTGGCGGCATGACATCGAAATCCCCAAGCAGTTCGGCGTCGATATCAATGTCGGCGACACGCGCGGGCCCGCCGGCATCTTCCGCGCGCTGCGCACCATCCCGGTGATGCTCGACATCTGCCGCGACATGGAACGCCTCTGCCCGAACGCGATTCTGCTCAACTACACGAACCCCATGGCGATGCTCTGCCGCGCCATGCAGCGCACCAGTCCGCTGCGCATCACCGGCCTCTGCCACAGCGTGCAGGGCACGGCCATGATGCTCGCGCACTGGATCGGCGCGCCGATGGACGAGATTACGTACACCTGCGCCGGGATCAATCACCAGGCGTGGTACATCCGCTACGACTGGAAGCGCAAAGACGCGATCCCGCTCATCCGCAAGGCCATTGAAGGCAGCCGCAAAATCTACAACGAGGAGCAGGTCCGCAACGAGATGTTCCTGAACCTGGGCTATTACGTCACCGAATCGAGCGGGCACAACTCCGAATACAGTTGGTGGTTCCGCAAGCGGCCGGACCTGATCCGCAAATACTGCACCACCGGGACGGGCTGGAATCCCGGCGCCTACGGTTACATCATGAAGGACTACCTGCACCGCGAGAAGACCTGGCACCGCGAGGCCGAGAGCTGGATCGCGGACCCGGCGCCGCTGAATCTGAAGCGCGGCCACGAGTACGCCGCCTCCATCATCAACGCCTACCTCGGCGGCGGGCCGTTCCTGTTCAACGGCAATGTGCCGAACGCCGGCCTCGTCACGAACCTGCCGCAGGACGCGTGCGTCGAGGTGCCCGTCTACGCGGACCGGAACGGGTTCAATCCCGTCCATGTCGGCGCCCTGCCGCCGCAACTGGCTGCGCTCAACAACGTCAGCATCGCCTCCGAGGAGATGACGGTCGAGGCGGCGCTCACCGGCAACCGCGAGATGGTTTTCCATGCCATCGCCTACGATCCGCTCACCGCCGCCGTCCTGTCCCTGGCGGAGATACGGAAGATGGTGGACGCCATGTTCAAGAAGAACAAAGCATACCTGCCGCAGTTCAAACGTTGAAGACGCGCCCGGTGTCAGACCAAGACCATGACGCTGCTGCCGGCATTCTGATCATCCGGCTCGGTTCGCTCGGCGACGTGGCCAACACGCTGCCGGCGGTGCAGGCGCTCAAGGAGAGCCTGCCGGGCGAGCGCTTCGCATGGCTGGTGGAGGAGCCGGCGGCGGAACTCGTCCGGCTTGCCGGGGTGGCGGAGCGGATCATCCTCTTTCCGCGCCGGCGGCTCGGCGAACTGCTGCGCAGGCCGTGGCGCTGGCCGGCGCTGTGGGCGGAGCTGATGGGCCTCCGGCGGGAAATCCGCGCGCAGGGTTATTTCTGCTCGATGGACTTCCAGGGGAACCTCAAGAGCGGATTCCTCGTCCTGCTCTCCGGCGCGCGGGACCGGATCGGTTTCGCGCGCGGCCACTGCCGCGAGATGAACTGGCTCTTCAACAATATCTGGGCGTTGCCGTCCTCGACCAGGCTGCTGCGCGCGGAGAAGGCGGCGGCGCTGGCGCAAGCGGTCGCGCCCGGGCTGAAGCTGCGGCCGGTAAGCCTGGCCGAAGACGAGCGGAACGTCGAGCGCGTCGCGCAGTTCGTGCAGACATTCCCGGGCGATGGGCCCCTGGCGGTATTGCACCCGGGCACGAGCGTGTTCGGCCGGTTCAAGCGCTGGCCCGCCGCGCGGTTCGGCGAGACGGCCGCGCGCCTCCAGCGCGACATCGGCGCCCGTTGCGTGGTGACGTACGGCCCCGGCGAGGAGGAACTTGCCGCGGAAGTCGTCGCCGCCTCGTCCGGCGCGGCGCGTCTGCCGCCGAAGTTCACCCTGGGCGAGCTCATCGAACTCCTGCGGCGCGCGTCGGTCGTGATCGGCGCGGACACCGGCCCGCTCCACCTGGCCGCGCTGCTCAAGCGCCCGGTCGTCGCGATGCTCGGCCCGAAAGATCCCGCCATCTACGCGCCCTACGGCACGCGCTCCGAAATCGTCCGCGCGGACCTGCCGTGCAGCCCGTGCACGAAACGCCGATGCGACCACGTGCGGTGCATGGAGTGCATTTCAGCGGCGGATGTCGCGGCGGCGGCGGAACGGCTGATGAACCACGCGGATTGATCCGGGCGCGGCGCCGGCTCAGGACTGCTTTGCGGGCCCCTCGTCAATGTCCAGCGTCAGCGCGACTTCCGTGCAGTTGGGGAAGTGCGGACAGTTCGCGCAGTCCACCCAGATCTTGTGCGGGAACTTGTCCTTGCCGATGCGGCGAAAGCCGAGCCGCTGGAAGAAATCGGGCTGGTAGGTGAGGACGAAAATCGTCTTCACGCCGAGCACCTTTGCCTCGGCGATGCAGGCGCTGACGAGCGTGGTGCCGATGCCCAGCCGCCATGAGCCTTCCGCGACGGCGACGGAGCGGATCTCGGCCAGGTCGCTCCAGAGGTGCAGCGCGCCGCAGCCGACGATCTGGCCGTCCCTCTCGCAGATCACGAAATCGCGCAGATTCTCGGCGACCTGGCTGACGGTGCGCGGGAGAAGGAACTTCCGCTCGGCATAGTGCTGGATCAGCTTCTGGATGCCGGGCGCGTCCTGGAGCGTCGGTTTTCGGATGAGGTTCTCAGCCATCGGGTCCTGCGCCGGTCATGGCGGCGTGACCGTCATGATCTGCCGCGCCTCGTCGGGGTAGTTCGCGACGAAGAGCAGTTCGTGCTGCGTCAGCGGCTTCTGGGTGTGGACGTTCGCATAGCGCACCAGTTCGAGGATGCGCGTCGCCTCGGCCTCGTTCTTGAACTCGATCTTCAGCTTGCCGTACACGTTGCGGAATCCCTTGATGCCGCTATATTCGCCGACGGTAATCAGCCGGCCGGTCTCGACGGTCTCCGGCTCGCCGCGGCCGAGTTCCTCGTAATCGTAGAGTTCGTAGTTGCGGCTGTCCTTCAGCGCGCCGTCGGCGTGGATGCCCGACTCGTGGGCGAACGCGTTCGCGCCGACGCCCGGCTGGTTGATCGGGATCGGCACGCCGAAGGCGTACGCGCCGTACTTCGCGATCGCCCACGCCTTGGAGAGCTTGACGCGCGGGTCGAGCAGCTTGCGCTCGGCGAACCCGCTCGCGTAGCGCAGCGCCAGAATGGTGCTGATGAGGTCGGCGTTTCCGGCGCGCTCGCCCATGCCGTTGACCGTGGTGTTGATGTACGCGTCCACGCCGCCGTCCACGGCGCCGACCGCGCCGGCGGTGGAGACGGCGACGGCCATGCCCAGGTCGTCGTGGCAATGCAGCTCGATCGGCAGCCCGACGGTCTCAGCCAGCTTGCGGCAGCGCTCGTAGACCGTGAACGGGTCGTGGTAGCCGAGCGTATCGCAGTACCGGATGCTCTTGCCGCCGATCTCCTTCGCGCGCGCGGCGTACTCGATCAGTTCGTTCATCTCCGTGCGCGAGGCGTCCTCGGCGTTCACGCCGACCCACTCCGCGCCGTGATCGTAGCACGCCTTGACCGCCTCCTCCATCATCCGGATGACGCCCTTGCGGTCCACTTTGCCCTCGAACTTGCCGTGGATCATCTGGTGCGAGGTGGAGATGGAGATGCAGATGTGCTTGAGGCCGGGGACGAACTCGAAGGACTGCTCGACGTCCTTGAGCCGCGCCGTGCACCAGCCCGAGAGGGCGATCGGGTCGAGCAGGCCCTTGGCCTTGAGCTGCAGGTTCGCGTTGAGGTAATGCTGCTCGTGCGCGGTGAACGGGAAGCCGAACTCGCTGCGGTAGACGCCCATCTCGTTGAGGAGGACGTTGATGATCGTCTTCTCGAGCTTGGCGAGTCCCAGCCGCGAGGTCTGAACCCCGTCCCGGTTGGTCACATCCACGATGCGGATCAGGTGCGGTTCGGCCACGGCTGCGCTCCCTTTCTATTGGGCCATCGAGGCCAGCAGGCTTTCGGGCAGCTCCATATTCGAATAGACGCTCTGCACGTCGTCGTGATCGTCAATCTGGCCGAGGAGGTCCATGAGTTTCCTGCCGAGGTCCGCGTCCACGGGCACGGAACTCTTCGGCATCTGCGTCACTTCGGCCGATTCGACCTTGATGCCCTTGTCGGCGAGCGCCTTCTTGACGCGGTAGAGCTCCAGCGGCGCGGTGGTGACCTGGAAGACGTTGCCGGTGCGCTGCATGTCTTCGCCGCCGGCGTCGAGGACGACCTCGAGCAACTGGTCCTCGGAGACGCCTTCGGCGGGGACGGTGATCAGCCCTTTCTGCTCGAAGGCCCAGGCGACGCTGCCGAGGTGCGCGTTGCGCATCTCGAGGAGCTTGCGGATTTCCGCGGAGGTGCGGTTGCGGTTGTCGGTGAGGACCTCGATGAGGATGAAGACGCCGCCGGGACCGATCGCCTCGTACTGCGCGCTCTCGAGCACGGCGCCGCCGAGTTCGCCCGTGCCTTTTTTCATGGCGCGCTCGATGTTGTCCTTGGGCATGGAATACTCGCGCGCCTTGTCCATGGCGTACTTCAGCCCGATGTTGGTCTCCGGGTCGCCGCCGCCCATCCGCGCGGCGATGGTGATCTGGCGCGCCAGCTTGCTGAAGAGCTGCCCGCGCTTGCTGTCGGTCGCCCCCTTCTTGCGTCGGATCGTCGCCCAGTGCGAATGTCCGGACATGTCCGCTCCTCCTTTTCAGTCCCGCTGATTCATCGCGGCCCCGGCGCGGCGACAGCCCGCCGGCGCCCATCGCGTCCGCGCGAAGCGAGGCTACGGGATGACTTTGTTCAACGGATACTCGACGATGGCTTCCGCGCCGGCGCGGCGCAGGTCCGGGATGATCTTCCGGACGACGCTCTCGTCCACGATCGTCTCGAGCGCGAAGCCGGCGCCGCTCGCCAGGCCGGACATCGTCGGCTTCTTCATCGCCGGGAGCGCCTTCAGCACGGCGTCGAGGTTCTCCGCCGAGACGTTCATCTTCAGCCCGACCTTGAACCGCGCCGCCAGCGCGCCCTGGAGGAGAATCGCGATGGACTCCATTTTCTCGCGCTTCCACGGGTCGGCCCAAGCGGCGTCGGAGGCGATGAGCTGCGGGCGCGAGACCAGCACGGTCTCGATGATCCGCATCTTGTTCGCGCGCAGGCTCGCGCCGGTCTCCGTGCCGTCCATGATCGCGTCCACCAGGTCCGGCGCCTTGGATTCCGTCGCGCCGTGCGAGAACTCGACTTCGGCCTTGACGCCGGCCTTGCTGAGGAACTCCGAGGCCACGTTGACCAGCTCGGTCGAGATGCGCTTGCCCTGCAGGTCTTTCACGGCGCGGATGGGCGAATTCTCCGGCACGGCGATCACCCACCGGAACGGCGTCAGCGACTGCTTGCTGTAGGTCAGCTCCGTCACGACGTGCACGCGCGAGCGCATCTCCGCCACCCAGTCGTTCCCGGTCAGGCCGCAGTCCACGACGCCCTTCTCGACGAAGCGCGACATGTCCTGCGGACGGAGCAGACGCGCTTCGATCTCCGGGTCGTCAATCTCCGGGTAGTACGAGCGCGACCGGACGGTGACGTTATACCCGGCGCGGCGCATCATCTCCAGCGTCGCTTCCTGGAGGTTGCCGATGGGGATTCCGAACTTCAGTTGCATTACCGGGAAACCTTCTTTCTTTTTCGGGCGGGCTTGGCGGCAGCCGCGGCGCGGCGGCCGGTCCGACAGTCGGTCCGGAACCCGCAGGCGCCGCAGGCGGGCTCCTCGGCCAGGCAGGTGTTCTTCGCATGTTCGCTGAGCAGCCAATGGAATTCGAACATACCCTGCTTCGGGACCATGCCCTGGATCAAATGCGTCAGCGCCGCCGGCTCGTGGCCGTCCGGCAGCAGCGCCAGCCGCCGGCAGACTTTCACCACGCGCGGCGTCGGGGGAAAAGCGTCGTGTCCCAGCACCAGCAGTGTCGCGCGCGCGAGGGCGGCTTCCGGGAAACCCGGCATGCCCTCGATCAACCGGGCCGCCTCGGCGGGGCTCTTATCCTTGAGGAAGTCGAGCGTCATCTCGTTCGAAAGGTCGTAGATCCGCTGCAGCACAAAGCGGACCAGCGCCGCCTTGTCCACGGCGTCGGCCAGTTCGGACATGGCCGAGGCGATCTCGCACGCCGCGCTGACGCGCACCTCGTTCCAGTCCACGAAGTAGCGCGAGATCGCCGAAAGCGCGGAGGCGCCCTTGCGCTCGGAGGCGCCTTCGGCCAGGATGCCGACGAGCATCTCCTCCATCGCCGGGCGGGTGACATGCGCGCTGGGACGGCCGTAGTCCTTCCGCAGGACCGTCACGACCTTGTGCGCCAGACGTCGGCTGTGTTCAGTCCTCATCGCTTTCAGGCTCCTCCGAATCGTCCAGCGCGGCCGCTTCATCCTGTCCCGCAGCATGCAGCGGAGCGCCGGGCTCCGGGTCCTGGCCCGCCGCGAGCTTCGCGCGCTCGCGTTCGAGGTCCGTCAGGATGCTGCTGATGCGGATGCTCTGCTTGACGCCATGGTCGGCGAAGAACGCGAGTTCGGGCATGCGCCGCAGGTTCAGCACGTCGCCCAGTTCGCCGCGGATGCGCCGCTTGGCGCTGTTGAGCCCTTGCAGCGTGGTGCGTTCCTTCACCGGCGAGTCCAGCACCGAGACGTGGACCTTCGCCAGCGTCAGGTCGGGCGAGACCTCCACGTTCGTGATCGTCACGAACCCGATGCGCGGATCACCCAGGCCGCCGGACAGAATCCGGCCCAGCTCGCGTCGAATCAGTTCAGCCAGTCGCTCGGGTCTTCTTCGCATAGGCGCTAAACGAACTCCTTCTCAACGCTGACGAGCGTCACGTCGCGCTGGCGGCGGACCATCTGGATCGCCTGGTCCAGCAAGCCCTCGACGTACGCGCGGTCCGTCCCGACGGCGCTCAGTCCCAGCACGGCGGTCTGCCACACGTCCTGCTCGCCCACCTCGGCGATCGAGACGTTGAACTGCGCGCGCAGCCGGTCCTTGACGCCCCGCAGGCACCGGCGCTTGTCCTTCAGAGAGTGCGAGCCGGGGATGACGAACCGCAAGGAAACGATGCCGACCACCATGGACTTTCAATACCGCTAAGCCGGACTCGCGGGCGCGGCGGGGCCGCCCTGCGACGAGCCGAGGGTCCGCGCGATCTTCTCGATCTGGAAAGTCTCGATCACGTCACCGATCTTGACGTCGTCGTAGCCCTCGATGCGGATGCCGCACTCGAAGCCTTCGCGGGCTTCCCGGATGTCGTCCTTCTCGCGGCGGAGCGAGGCGATGCGGCCGGTGAAGACGATCGTCCCGTCCCGCACCAGGCGGAGGCGATGAGCGCGCAGCACCGTTCCGTCGCGCACGTAGCACCCGGCGATGTTTCCGACGCGGCTGATCCGGAAGACCTTCCGCACTTCCGCGTGGCCGCCGATGGTCTCGCGTTCCTCCGGCTTGAGCATGCCGGACAGGGCGCGCTCGATTTCCTCCTTGACGCGGTAGATCACGTTATACGTGTGGATCGCGACGCCCTTCTGCTCGGCCAGGGCCCGCGCGACGGTGTCGGGGACGACATTCAGCCCCACCACCAGCGCGTCCGAGGCGTCCGCCAGCAGCACGTCGCTCGTCGAAATGGCGCCGACCGACGCGCGCAGGATGTGCAGCCGGACCTCGGGCGAGACGATGCTGCCGAGCACTTTCTGCAGGGCGTCAATGGTCCCGCGGACGTCCCCCTTCAGGATCAATTGCAGTTCGCGGACGCGACCCGCCTCGATGGAGGTGAACAGGTTTTCGAGGCTGACGTGCTCGCGATGAGTCATGACCGCATCGCGGGCCTTGAGCCGGCGTTCCTCGGCGATCTCGCGCGCCTTCTGGAGGTCGTCGAGCACGATCAGCCGGTCGCCGGCCTGCGGAAGCTCCGTCAGCCCGATGACCGCCACCGGCCACGACGGGCCGGCTTCCTTCAGCGGGCGGTCGCGGTCGTCGTACAGCGCCTTGACGCGGCCGAACGCGGCGCCGCAGACGATCACGTCGCCGACCTTGAGCGCGCCATCCTGCACGAGCACCGTGGCGACCGGGCCCCGGCTGCCGGACATCGCCGCGTCGAGCACCGTCGCGCGGGCCGGCTTCTTCGGGTTCGCCTTCAGTTCCTTGAGTTCCGCGACGAGCGCGAGCATTTCGACCAGTTCGTCCACGCCTTTGCCGGTGACCGCCGAGACATCCACCATGACCGTGTCGCCGCCCCACTCTTCCGGCTGCAGGCCCAGCTTGGTCAGTTCCTGGCGGACGCGCGTGGGATTGGCCTCGGGCTTGTCGCACTTGTTGATCGCGACGACGATCGGCACGTTGGCCGCGCGCGCGTGGTCAATCGCCTCTTCGGTCTGCGGCATCACTCCGTCGTCGGCGGCGACGACGAGCACCGCGATGTCCGTCACGTTCGCGCCGCGCGCGCGCATGTCGGTGAAGGCCTCGTGGCCGGGCGTATCGAGGAAGACCACCGTCTTTCCGCCCACCGTCACCCGGTTCGCGCCGATATGCTGCGTGATGCCGCCGTATTCGTGCGCGGCCACGTCGGTCTTCCGGATGCGGTCGAGCAGCGATGTTTTGCCGTGGTCCACGTGTCCGAGGAACGTCACCACCGGCACGCGCGGCTGCAAGTCCTCGGCCCGGTCCACTCCATGCTCGATGTCGGTCACCGCCGTCTCGGCCGTCACCGCGTCGAGCACGTTGATGTCCAGCCCGAGTTCCCTGAGCACCAGCCGTATCTGCTCCGCGCTGAGCAGCACATTCACGGTGAACATCGCGCCGTGCGCCATGAGTTTCAGCAGAATCTGGTTTGCCTTGACGCCGAGCGCGGAGGAGAGATCCTTCACGGACAACGGCGCGCGGAGTTCCTGGATCGCCGCCTTCTCGGCCAGCGGCTTCGCGGAGGCGCGCCGCGGCGCGCGCGCATGCTGGCGGCGCATGCCTCGGCGCGGGTAACGCGGTATGGACGATGGCGGAATGTAGCGGCCCAGGACTTTGACGGTGTCGGGCAGCAGCAGGTCATCCTCTTCCGCCGAGCCGCCCCGGCCTTTGCGGCGCTTGCGGGCGGCGGAGCGCATCTCCTCGGAGCCTTCGGAGCCTCTCGACTTGGCCGGAGGCGCCGGCGGCGCCAGCGGCGGAGTCGCGGCCTTGGCGGCGGCGGGCGCCGGTTGAGGTTGAGGTTTCTGAGGCGCGGGCGGCGTCTTCTGGATGACGGGCTTCGCGGTCTTGGGCGCTTTGGGCGCAGCCGACGGGGTTTGCTTCGCGCCGGAGGGCAACTTCTGGCGAAGTGTGGCGGCTTCTTCGGCGCTCAGGCCGGAGAGACGATTCGCGGCCTTCATGCCGAGTTGCCTGCACAGCTTGAGCAACTCCTGGCTGGTTGTGTCTAACTCCTTCGCCAACTCATGCACTCGCATCGCGTGCCATATCTCCTAATCGGCGGCCGGCGGTTCGGCCGGCGCGTTCGGCGCTGCGTTCGACGGTTCACTCGGAGCCTCCGGAGCGGGCGCCGGCGGCGATTCAACAGCCTCCGGCGGCGCAGCGGTCTCCGCCTTCGGCTCTTCAGCGGCCTCGGCCGCCGCGACGATCTCCGCCTTCGGCTCTTCGGCGGTCTCGGACGGCGCAACGGGTTCCATCTTCGGCTCTTCAACGGCCTCCGGCGACGCAGCGGTCTCCGTCTTCGGCTGCTCAGCGGCCTCGGGCGCTTCCGCCTTCGGCGCCGCAGAAGGCTTGATATCAATGTCCCAGCCGGTCAGCTTCGCCGCGAGACGGACGTTCTGCCCTCGTTTGCCGATGGCCAGCGACAACTGGTCCTCCGGCACGATCACCAGCGCGTGCCGGCGGTCGGCGTTGAGGTTGATGGATTCGATCTCGGCCGGCTTGAGCGTGTTCGCGATCAGCCCATCCATCTGGTCGCTCCAGCGAACGATGTCAATCTTCTCGCCGTTGAGTTCGTCCACGATGCTCTTGATCCGCGAGCCCTGAACGCCGACGCATGCGCCGACGCAATCCACGCGGGGATCCAACGAGTTCACGGCGATCTTCGTGCGGTATCCGGCCTCGCGCGCGATGCCCTTGATCTCGACGAGTCCCTCGCCGACTTCGGGCACTTCGAGCTCAAAGAGCCGCCGGACGAATTCCGGGTGGCTGCGGCTGAGGACGACGCGCACGCGCGTGCCGACCGCCCGGACTTCGAGCACCAGCGCGCGCAGCCGCTCGCCGACGTGGTAGGTCTCGCTGAAAATCTGCTCCGAGCGCGGCAGAAAGCCCTCGGTCTTGGAGAGATTGACGACGATATTCGGTCCCTCGAAACGCTGCACGGTGCCGCCGACGACGGTGTGCACGCGGTCGGAGAAATCATGCGAGATCGCATCGCGTTCCGCCTCGCGGATCTTCTGGATCATCACCTGCTTGGCGGTCTGCGCGGCAATGCGGCCGAGATCCGACGGGTCAATCTCGCGGTCGCCGTCATTCGCGGTGATCTCGCCGGTCTGGCGGTCAATGGTCACGACGAGGTTGTCCGACGCGCCCAGGTGCTTCCGGGCCGCGGAGAGCAGCGCCGACTCAATCCCCTTGAACACTGACTCGCTGTCAATGTCCTTTTCGCGGTGGAGACTGTCCACCAGGCGCAGGAGTTCGCTCGGGTTCATCATCCGCCTCAGCCTTACCGCCGGAAAGAGATCGTCCGGCTCCAGGTCGCCATTCGCGACAAAAAAGGTGGGCGCATCCCCACCTTCACCTGCGCTTCGCGCGGCAGGGCCCGATGCGATCCGCACCCCCGCCCGTTCCGCGACGAAGCCGACATCCGCCCGCGAGAGCATAAAATGCGCCGTTGCTTGCTATTCCTCTGGCTTCCGCGCCATCGCGAAGCCACGTCAACATTGCGGTTACTAGACCCAGCGCTCGGACAACAGCCGAGAGTGGCATTCTATCATCGAATCGAAAAGGTGTCAAGGAGCGGTTGGATTCCGCCGCTTTCCGTGAGCCGGCGCGCGCATCGTCCGCCTGCCATCCTCCGCTTGCGCCTGCGCCGGGCCGGGGCTACAATACCCGCACGTTGGGATCGCCGCGCGGAACTGCCGGAGAATGGCATGAAAATCCTCGTTGTGGGCGGCGGCGGCCGCGAACACGCGCTCGCCTGGAAAATCGCGCAGTCGCCGCTGGTGAAGAAACTCTATTGCGCGCCCGGCAACCCCGGAATCGCGCGGCACGCCGAGTGCGTCGCACTCCGCGCGGACGACCTCGTCGGCATCGTCCAGTTCGTCCGCGAGAAGGGCGTGGACCTCACCGTCGTCGGCCCCGAAGACCCGCTCTCGATGGGCATCGCCGACGAGCTGGCGCCGAAAGGGTTCAAGGTTTTCGGCCCGACGCGCGCCGCGGCCGAGCTGGAGAGCAGCAAGGTTTTCTCCAAGCGCATCATGCAGAAGCACGGCATCCCCACGGCGGCGTTCCGCATCTTCCAGGACGCGCACGACGCGCACGACTACGTCGCCAAGGTCGCCGCGCCGCTGGTCGTCAAGGCCGACGGCCTGGCCAAGGGCAAGGGCGTGATCGTCTGCGGCAGCGCCGACGAGGCGCACGAGGCGATCCGCGACATCATGGAGCGAAAGGTTTTCGGCAAGGCCGGGGACCAGGTTGTCATCGAGGAATGCCTCCGCGGCCAGGAGGCTTCCATCCTGGCGATCAGCGACGGCCGGACGATTGTGCTGCTGGAGCCGGCGCAGGACCACAAGCGCATCGGCGACGGCGACGTCGGCCCGAACACCGGCGGCATGGGCGCCTATTCGCCGGTGCCGGTCGTCACGCCCGCGCTGCGCGACGAAATCGAGCGCCGCGTCTTTATCCCGACGATCCACGGCATGCGCCGCGAAGGCCGCCGCTACCAGGGAATTCTCTACGCCGGAATCATGCTCACCGGCTCCGGCCCGCAGGTGCTCGAGTTCAACGTCCGCTGGGGCGATCCCGAGGCGCAGCCGATCCTGATGCGCATGAAGAGCGACCTGGCGCCCCTGCTCATGGCCGCCGCCGGCGGCACGCTCAAGGAATCGCAGCACATCGAGTGGGACGCGCGCCCCGCCGTCTGCGTGGTCATGGCCAGCGGCGGCTATCCGGGCGACTACGAGAAGGGCAAGCCGATCAGCGGGCTCGACGAGGCGGCCAAGCTCAAGGACGTCATGATCTTCCACGCCGGCACGGCGATGAGCGAAGGCCAGGTCGTCACCAGCGGAGGCCGGGTCCTCGGCGTGACCGCCCTGGGAAAAACCATCGCCGAAGCGCGCGAGCGCGCGTACGACGCCGTCGCCCGCATCCACTTCGACGGCGCGCAGTTCCGACGAGACATCGGGCACCGGGCGATTCGATAACGGATCCTGGCATGAAAACAACCGCCGCGACGGTTCTCATGGCGCTCTGCATTCCTGCCGCTTGCCACGCGGTGGACCTGCCGCAGACGATCCAGACGAAGGACGCTTTCACGATCAGCCTGCCCGCCGACTGGGTGGCCTTTCCGAAGGACGCCCTTGACAACTTCACCACGGCTCTCACCAAACTGGCGCCGAAGGCCGCAAGGCAAACCTACGACTACGGCTTCCAACTCCCGATGAAGAAGCACTGGTTCGAGTATCCGTACATCCTTGTCCAGGTCAAGCGCGCCGGACGTGTCTCCGACGCACAACTGAAGTCCATCAAGCGCGTTGAGCAGGACGTCAAACAGGGCGTGGATCAAGCCCGGGATTCCTATTCATCAGTGGTCTCGAATGCGCAGGTTGGCGAGACGGTCTATGAACCGGCAACGCATATCCTGTGGATCCGAATCGCCATGGACGTGCAGAAGGTCGGAACTATCAAAGGCGTTTCCGCTTCCGTGCTGACCGAGGAGGGCGTGATCATAATCAGCGGCTATGCCCTGGCCGCGGACTTCGACCAATACGCCCCGGTCTTCGAGGCTATCGCGCGCAGCACCGTCGTCGCCGACGACCTCAAGTACCGCCCGCATTTTACGGATTCGCTGCCGCTGAGCGGAAGGATTAACTGGGGCCTTGTCCTTCGGGCTGCCCTCATCGGCGCCATCGCCGGCTGTCTGCCGGCCGCGATCATCTTCCTATCCAAGTTGCGGCGAAAGAAGAAGACCGGCGCCGGGCCGGGGAATGGCTCAGGCTTCTCTTCCTGATCTCACTGAGGCCGCGCGACGAGGGACGATCCAGACGCGGCCGTCCTGGTGAACGACGCGCAGCGGCACATTGTACGCCCGCTCCAGATTCCGCTGGGTCAGCACCTTCTCCCGCCGGCCCTGCGCGATGACCTCGCCGGCTCGGAGCAGCAGCACGTGCGTGATCCCGGGGACGATCTCCTCGGGATGATGCGTGACGAGGATCTGCGGCGTGCCGGGATGCCGGTGGATTTCCTCGGTCAGCGTCCGCAGGACGATCTCGCGCGTCGCCAGGTCCAGCCCGGCGCATGGCTCGTCGAGGATCACCAGCCGGCTGCGCGTCATGTAGCAGCGCGCGATCAGGCAGATTTGCCGCTGCCCGGTGGACATCTTCGAGAACGGGACATCCGCCAGGTGCGACGCGCCCAACTCGGCAAGGATTCGCTTGGCATCGCGGATCGCCCGCGCCGACGGCCGCTCGTACAGCCCCAGCGACGCATACCGGCCGGAGAGCGCCGTCTCGAGCCCCGTCACGCGCGGCCGGTGCTGCACCATGATGTCCGTCAACTGCGAACTCACGAACCCGATTTTCTTCCGCACGTCCGGCAGGACGATCTCGCCGATCTCACCTTCGATCAGGAACACATCACCCCGGCTCGCCGGTTCGTACCCGGTGGCGATCATCATCAGCGTGGTTTTCCCCGACCCATTCGCGCCGACCGCAGCCCAATGCTCCCCATCGCGCACCGTCCAGTCAATTCCTCTCAGAATGTGATGGTCGCCGCGACAGTAGTGGATGCCTTCAAGTTTCAGCCGAATTGCTTTCAACCTCTTCTCCTCATTGAAAGGCTGGCGGCCTAACACGGCCGTGCATTGGGAGAACACATCCTGCGGTTGGGCATGGTCGCCGGACGAGCCTTGGTGGACTGGAAAAAATCCGAGCCGAAGGGCGGTTCTTTTTTGACTGGCGCTATCTTTTATCTGGCGCCGTGGGTTTCTGCCTCATTGCCTTTCAGGCGTTCCGACTGCCCTTTGCGGGTGTTATTCAGCCCACGGTATACGCCGAAAAAGTCAACGCTTTTCGGCCAGAGACTCAATAAAATCAATATAACTAAAATCGTTACGGCAACGGCAATCATTAATCGGTCTTGCTCTTTCATGACCATGATCCTTAACGGCTTCTCCGGTGCCGACATGGCGGATTGTGACGACTGATGTCACCACTGTCAAGAAAGTCTTCGGCGGTCTGCTGGCCCTGGAGCGGGTTCAAAGGCGCGCCGTCTTTCTCAGAGAGCCAGGCCGCTGTGAAACGTTGCAAACCCGCGCCGGTTAGAGCTTGCCGAGAGATTGCAAATCTCGATAGAGCCGTTCGGGGCGAGCACGCTCCAATGCTCGCCCGCCGCCACGCTCCACGAAATCCCCTTGAGGATATGCGCTTCGCCGCGCCGGTACTCGATGCCCTCCATGCCCAGCCGAATCGAACGCACCGGCATCTCCGCCGGCGACTTTTCTCCACCAAGTTACCAAGAACGCCAATGGATATTGCAACCACGGAACACACGGAAGACGCTGAAGCTGTTTCGGAAAGGCATTCCGTGTGCTCAGTGTATACCGTGGTAGAAGCTGTTGTCTCTTTGTGCCTTGGTGTCTTGGTGGTAGACGTTTACGCGTGTGAAAACCGGTTCTAGTGCTTGAACGCCCGCTGCCCCGTGAACACCATGGCGACTTTCGGGTTCGCCTCGTTGCACGCCTGGATGACCTCGAAATCGCGCTGCGAGCCGCCGGGCTGGACGACGGCGGTGACGCCTTCGCGGATGCCGACGTCCACGCCGTCGCGGAACGGGAAGAAGCCGTCGGACACCATCGCGCTTCCCGTCAGGCCGCCGTGCGCCGCGTTGGTCTCGTCGTCAATCGCCTCCTTCAGGTGCGCCGGGCTCTTGTGCCGCTCGACGTCCATCGCCAGCTCGTAGTACGGCACGCCGTATTTCCGGTAGCAGAGTCCGTCCGCGTATTTCGTGTACGCCTTGTTCGCGGCGATCTGCGCGACGCCGACGCGGTCCTGCTCGCCCGTTCCGATGCCGACCGTCACGCCGTCCTTCACGTAAATCACCGAGTTGCTGCTGACGCCCTGCTCGACCTGCCAGCCAAAGAGCAGGTCCGCGAGTTCCCTCTCCGTCGGCTGCCGCTCGCAGCGGGATTCCCGGCCCTCGCGCTTCGCCGCCGCCGGAATGAAATCCGCCGCCGTCCGGATGCGGTTCAGCGGCGACTGCTGCACGATGATGCCGCCGTCCATGAGCGACTTGAAGTCCACGAAACGGACGTTGGCGTACTCGGCCAGTGCGTCCATGCGCGGCACCTGGATGATGCGCAGGTTCTTGTGTTGGGCGAGGACCTCGACGGCGCCCTTCTCGTACTCCGGCGCGGCGACCACCTCGACGTAGCTCTGGCTGATCAGTTCGGCGGTGGCCTTGTCCATCGGCCGGTTGCAGACCACCGCGCCGCCCATCGCGGCGAGCCGGTCGGCCCAGTAGGCGCGCTCGTAGGCCGCCGCGAGCGTCTCCGCCTGCGCCACGCCGCAGGGGTTGTTGTGCTTCAGGATCGCCGCGCACGGGCGCTCCATCAGGAACTTGAGGATGTTCAACCCGTTGTCCACGTCCGTCAGGTTGATCTTGCCGGGATGCTTCCCGAACTGGAGCAGGTCCGATTCGGAGAGCGCCGAGACCAGCCCCTTGCCCGGCTCGACGAACCGGCATTGGCCGAGGACGAGGTTGCCGTTGACAAGCTCGTAGAGGGCCGCTTCCTGGCCGGGATTCTCGCCGTAACGCAGGCCCTTCTCGACGCGCTCGCCGGAATCCTCGTCGGTGATCTTCCACGCGCGCTTGCGGTAGACGAGCGTCTGGTCGCCGAAGGAAATCTTCATCTCGGGCGGAAAATGGTCGTCCATGATCGTCCGGTACGCCGCCTTCATATCTTTAGCCATGGCGAAAATCTCCGAGCAGGTTATGGCGCGCGGCCGCGACTTCTTAACGAGCGGATTTTACCGTGTGCCTGCGGAATCCGCAATGATAATTCGCTCGTCACCCGTCGCCGCTTCTTTTTGCTATACTTCCTTCATCCGCGGCGCGACCTGGAGAATACGATAAGGACACCACATGCAAAGACCGGCCCTGGCGTGCTTTGCCGTTGCCTTGCTGCTTCTGATTCCGTCCTGCGCGAACCGCGCGTCCGACCGAAGCTCCGCGGACATGCAGGTCTACTTCTCTCCGCAGGGCGGATGCACGGCTGCCGTGGTCAATGCGGTGAACGGCGCAAAGGAAACCGTCCTGGTGCAAGCGTACTCTTTCAGTTCGGTCCCGATAGCCAAGGCGCTCGTGAGCGCGCACGAACGGGGCGTGAACGTCCAGGTGATCCTGGACAAGAGCGAGCGCACGGAGAAGTATTCGCGGGCGACCTTCTTCAAGAATGCCGGCGTTCCCACCTTCATTGACGACAAGCACGCCATTGCCCACAACAAGGTGATGGTCATTGACAGCCGCATTGTCATTACCGGATCGTTCAACTTCACGCGAGAGGCGGAAGAGTCCAACGCCGAGAACCTGCTGGTCATCCGGGACTCTTCAATGGCTCAGAAGTACGCCGATAACTGGCGCGAGCATCTCGCCCATTCCGTGCCGTACGATGGGCCGGCAGGCGAGTGAGCAGTCGCCGGTCCTTTTTGATATACTCCCTTCGTTTATTGCCGCCGCAGTCGTTGCCGGCAATCCGTGTGATCCGTGCAATCCGTGGCAAGAAAGAGGGAACTACGCACCATGAAAGTTGCGTTGGCGCAGATCAATCCGACCGTGGGCGATTTCAGCGGGAACGCTGCGAAGATTCTCGATGCCGCGCGGCGCGCGGCGGCGCTCGGGGCCGAACTCGCGGTCTTTCCGGAGATGTCCATCATGGGCTATCCGCCGCGCGACCTGGTCGAGCATGCCGGGTTCGTCGCCGGCGGGCTCGACGCGCTCGACCGGCTCGCGCGCGAACTGCCGCTGCCGGCGGTCGTCGGCTTCGTCGCGCGGAACGAGACCGGCGAGGGCAAGCCGCTGCACAATTCCGCCGCGCTCATCCGCGACGGGCGCGTCGTCTCGGTGCACCACAAGTCGCTGCTCCCGACGTACGACGTGTTCGACGAGGACCGCTACTTCGAGCCGGGCCGCCAGCCGCACGTCGCGCCGTTCGGCGGGCGCGCGCTCGGCATCACCATCTGCGAGGACTGCTGGCGGATCGAGAGCAGCCTGCGCGCGAGGTATCACTTCGACCCGGTCCCGGTGCTTCTGCGCGAAGGCGCGCAGGTCATCCTCAACCTCTCGGCCTCGCCTTTCACGCTCGGTAAGCAGGAGGTCCGGCGGAAACTGCTCGCCGACCAGGCGCGGCGGCTCAAGCTGCCGATCGTGTACGTCAATCAGGTCGGCGGAAACGACGAACTCGTCTTCGACGGCGGCAGCATGGTGGTGAACGCGCGCGGAGAACTCGTCGCGCTCGCGAAGCAGTTCGAGGAGGACCTGCTCGTCGTGGACCTAGACGCACTGCCGGCGGCGATCGCGATGCCTCCGGAGCAGCCCGCCGAGGCGGCGTTCCGCGCGCTGGCGCTCGGCACGCGCGACTACCTTCACAAATGCGGGTTCCGGTCGGCGGTGCTCGGGCTGAGCGGCGGGATTGACTCGGCACTGACCGCGGTGATCGCCGCCGAGGCGCTCGGGGCGCAGAACGTACTCGGCGTCTCGATGCCGTCGCGGTTCAGTTCCGCCGGCTCGCGCGACGACGCGAAGGCGCTCGCGGACAACCTGGGCATCCGCTACCAGACAATCCCGATCGAGCAGGTCCACCAGGCGTTCCTCGACACGCTGGCGCCCGCGTTCGCCGGCCGCCAGCCGGACATCACCGAGGAGAACGTGCAGGCGCGCATCCGCGGGACGATCCTCATGGCGCTGTCGAACAAGTTCGGCAGCATGCTGCTGACGACCGGGAACAAATCCGAACTGGCGACCGGCTACTGCACGCTCTACGGCGACATGTGCGGCGGCCTGGCGCCCATTGGCGACGTGCCGAAGATGATGGTGTACGAGATTTCGCGCTGGGTCAACCGCGAGAAGGTGATCATTCCGCTCGACAGCCTCACCAAGCCGCCGTCGGCGGAGCTGCGGCCGAACCAGACCGACCAGGACACGCTGCCGCCGTACGAGCTGGTGGATCGCGTGCTGCGCGCGTACGTCGAGGAGCAGAAGGACCCGCGCGAGGTGATCGCCTCCGGCGTGGACCGCGCCGTCGTCGAAGACGTCGTGCGGCGGATCGAAACGAGCGAATACAAGCGCCGCCAGGCCGTCCCGGTGCTGAAGATCACGTCGAAGGCTTTCGGCTACGGCCGCCAGGTCCCGATCGCCAAGCGCACGCCGAGGGCGTGAACGAACTTGATTCGCCCCATCACCACGCTATACTGGATCGTTGAACTGACGTATTCTTGAATCACCAAGGCGCCAGGACACCTTCCCGAGAGGAGCACATGATGCCGAGCAAGAAGAAGCACTGCTACGATTATCCGCGGCCGATGGTCACGGTGGATTGCGTGCTGCTGCGCGAGGCGGAGCGCGCGCTGCAGGTGCTGCTGGTCGAGCGCAAGTCGCCGCCTTATAAGGGACGCTGGGCGTTGCCGGGCGGATTCATCCGGATGAACGAATCGCTCGAGGCGGCCGTCCTCCGCGAACTGGCTGAGGAGACGGGCATCAAGGACCTGTCGTTCCTCATCCAGCTCGGCGCGTACGGCGCGCTGGGGCGGGACCCGCGCGGGCGCACCATCACCGTGGCGTACATCGGCATCATTCCCGGCGGCGCCCGGCCTCCGAAAGCCGGCAGCGACGCCGCCGCGGCGGTGTGGCTCCCGGTCGAAGAACTGCCCGAACAGATGGCCTTCGACCACGCGGTGATCCTCGGCGACGCGCTCCGGCGGCTCGCCGCGGGCGGCCGGTCCAGCGGCGTGCTCTTCGCGTTCCTCCGCGACCCCTTCACTTCAGAACAACTCGGGAACGTGCTCCACGCCGTGTACGGCGTTCCGCTGTCACCCGAGGATTACCTGAAGCCATTCCTCGAAATGAAGATCGTCAGCCGGCTCAAGCGCGGCCGGGACTACCGCTTCACGGGCTGGCACGAAGGGAAACGGCGGTGAGCGCGCGAAAGGCTGCGGCCCCCGCAAAGACCGTGAGCCATGCCGAACGGCCCGCCGTGAGCAAGGTCGAACGGCTGCTCATCGGCGCGCACATGTCCATCTCCGGCGGCGTCGAACTGGCCCCGCTGCGCGGGCGCGACGTCGGCTGCGCCTGCATCCAGATCTTCACGAAGAGCAACATGCAGTGGGCCGCGCGGCCGCTGGGCGAAAAGGAGATCGCCGCGTTCAAGCTCAACTGCGCCCAGGCCGGCATCGCCCCGGTCGTCGCGCATAACAGCTACCTTATCAACCTCGGCGCGCCGGACACAGCGCCGCTCGCGAAAAAATCGCTCGACTCGTTCCTCCTGGAACTCGAGCGTTGCCGAGCGCTCGGGCTGCCGGCAATCATCGCGCACCCCGGCTCGCACACGGGCGCCGGCGAGGTTGAAGGACTCCGCCGCATCCGAAGCGCCGTGGACGAACTCCTCGAGCGCACCTCCGGCTCGCCGGTTCACATCCTGCTCGAGACCACCGCCGGGCAGGGATCGAACCTCGGCTATCGCTTCGAGCAGCTCGCGGAGATGATGGAAGGCGTCAAGCAAAAGTCGCGCGTCGGCGTCTGCCTCGACACCTGCCACGTCTTCGCCGCCGGGTACGACATCCGGACCGAGGACGGCTATCGCCGCACCCTGGAGGAGTTCGACAAAATCATCGGCCTGAAAAAGCTCCAGGCGTTCCACCTGAACGACTCGATGGGCGATCTCGGCTCGAAGCTCGACCGCCACGAGCAGATCGGCCATGGCCGCCTCGGCCCGGAGCCGTTCCGCCTGCTCCTGCGCGACCCGCGCTTCGCCGCCATCCCCAAAGTCCTCGAGACCCCGAAAGGCAAGCGCGGCAAGACGGAGTGGGACGTCATCAACCTGCGGCTGCTGCGGCAGCTCAGCGGCAGTGAAACGTGTAAAGCGAAACGCAAACACTGAAGAAACTGATATAATGCTCACGGCTTGGCCCCTCTGATAAAAGCAGGCTTGGTCACATGAGCCTTCTGGAAGTCAAAGATCTTCGCAAGACGTACGACCGCCGCGAGGTGGTCAAGGGCGTCACGTTCTCCGTCGAGAAGGGCGAAATCGTCGGGCTCCTCGGGCAGAACGGCGCAGGCAAGACGACCGCCTTCCGCATGACGATCGGGATGATCCGTTGCAACAGCGGCCAGGTGATGTTCATGGGCCAGGACGTGAGCCGCCTGCCCATGTACCAGCGCGCCCGCCGCGGGATGGGCTACCTGTCGCAGGAACCTTCGATCTTCCAGCGGATGAGCGTCGCCGACAACGTGGACGCGGTGCTCGAAACGCTCCGCATCAGCCGCGCCGAACGCAGGAAGCGCCTCGAACAACTGCTCGAACAACTCTCCCTGGTCCACCTGCGCAACGCGACCGCGATGACGCTCTCCGGCGGCGAGCGGCGCCGCCTGGAGATCACCCGCGCGCTCGCGACCGAACCGCGCCTGATCCTCCTCGACGAGCCGTTCAGCGGCGTGGACCCGAAGGTCGTGAACGAGATACAGGAGATCGTCCTCAAACTCCGCGACACCGGCATCGGCGTGCTGCTCACCGACCACAATGTGCACGACACGCTCAGCGTGACGGACCGCTCGTACATTATCAGCGAGGGCCGCATCGAGGCAAGCGGGACTCCCGAGGAACTGCTGGCGAACCCGCGCGCGCGCGATCTTTATTTCGGCGAGCGCCTCCAGATCGAACATATCGTCCGGTCTCGCGACCACGGAAAACCCGACGACGCGAATTCCGCAATCATGTCCGAGGGCGTGAAGGGTACAGGCACGATCCGAGCCGCGTTGCGGATCTATTACTCGCAGAAAAACACCTACGTCGGCGCCACGCTTCCCACCGCCTCTGCGCCGGGCACACTGCAGGTGGTTTGGGGCGACTTGCACGGAAAGTACTTCGCCCAGGGCGACTACTCGATAAGCGATCTGACCGCTTCGACCTATACGATCAAGGCCGGCCCGCCTTCGCTGACGAAAAGCTCACAGTTGACTTATATCATCAACGAGACAGGCGCGGAGTCCGGAACGTACATGACCGGTCAGTAAAGCCATCCGCCGCGGCAGACCAGTGATCGGACGGTTCTGAACAGGCTTCGAAGAACGGCGGCGCAGCCCACGAAAGCGGCGGCTCAGCCGGGCCGCCGGCCGCCTGACGCCCGCCCCATTGCGAGAAGGACGTTGCCGCGATATGAGCGATGGCCCTTCTGAAAACGCGCGCCGCGTCCTGCTCGTCTCCGTGAACCATCTCGGCGACTGCATCGCATTCCTGCCGGTGGCGGCGGCCGTCCGCAAATATCTTCCCGATGCGCGAATCACGATGCTGACGCGCCGCATCGGCCAGGAGGCGGCGCGCCTGACCGGGTGCGTGGACGACTTCATCGTCGTCCCGACAGCGCGATCGAACGTCGCCCTCGGACTGGGTTTCCTGAACCGGGCCGACGCACTCCGCCGCGAGCGGTTCGACCTGGCGTTCATGGCCTCCGGTGAAAGTTCCGCGACCGCCGCGCTGCTGTTCCTGGGCCGGGCGCGGAAGCGGATCGGCTTCGCGGACTGCCGTCTGCGACGGCTGCTCTCCATCCGCGTCGAGGCGCGCGAGATGGAGCTGGAGGCGCTGCGGAATCTCCGCCTGCTGCGCGCGGCCGGGCTGCCGGACGCGCTGGAACGCCCGCCCTGCCGGGTTCCCGAGGAGCGGCTCGCGGAGGCGCCGGCGCTCATCGCGAAGTCCGGCGCGCGCGCCGGCCGGCGCGTGCTGATCCATCCGGGATCGTCGCAGCCGACCCGCCGATGGCCCGCGGCGAAGTTCGCGGACCTGTGCTCGCGCCTCATCCGCACCGGCCTTGCGCAGCCGATCCTCGTCGAGGGGCCGGCCGAGCCGGGCCTCAGCGCGGAGATCCATCGCATGTCCCTCCACCCGCTGCCGGTGCTCCAGCCGCTCGACGGAATTGACCTCCTTGCCGCCGTGATGACGCAATGCGATCTGTTCGTCGGTCACAGCAGCGGTCCGTTCCACCTGGCGGTCCTGCTCGGACGGCCGACCGTCTCGCTCTGGGGCGACACCGATCCGCGCCTCTGGGGCCCGGCGTGGGAATCGGATCGGCACGTCCTCGTCCGCAGCCCGCTCCCGTGCGCCGGCTGCGAACACTGGGACCCGGAACGGCACGCGGTCGTCCGCGGGCCGGAAGGCGGCGCGAACGGCGCTCAGCCGCCTTGCGAGCGATGTTTCGACGCCATCACAGTGGACGCCGTGTTCGAGGCCATCCGCGGCCAACTCGCGCCGCACAGGTGAACGACGGTGAAAATCCTTCTCATCAACAAGTTCTACTATCTCGCGGGCGGCACCGAGCGCTACCTGTTCGAATGGGAGGCGCTGCTCCGGTCGCGCGGGCACGAGGTCATGGTCTTCTCCATGCGCCATCCGGAGAATCTTCCCAGCCGGCAGGAGCGTTTCTTCATGGAGCGCGTCCGCTTCGACGCGGACCAGCCGCCCGAGGCGCGGTTGCGCGCGGCGGCGCACTCGATCTGGAGCCGCGAGGCGGCGGACCGGCTGTCGGAGCTGCTCAAAGCCGAGGGCACGCCCGACATCGCGCACCTGCATTCCTTCATGTACCAGCTCACGCCGGCCATCCTCGAGCCGCTGGTCGCGCGCCGCGTGCCGATCGTCCAGACCTGCCACGACTACGCGCACATCTGCGTCAACCAGCACCTGTACAACCATCGCGTGAACCGCCTCTGCGAGGAATGCCTTCGCCGCGGGCGGCTGGCGCCGCTCTGGACCCGCTGCATCAAAGGCTCCTTCGCGCAGAGCGCCGCCGGGTGCGCCGCCGGTTGCGCGGACGCGCTCATCGGCCGCAGCCGCAGCAAGGTCCGGCGATTCCTCACGCCGAGCGATTTCATGCGGCGGAAGGTGATCGAGGGCGGCCTGCCGGCGCGGCGCGTCTTCCACGAGCGGCACTTCATCCGCCCGGACTGGATCGCGCCTTCGCAATCGCCGGGCGACTACATCCTTTTCATGGGCCGGCTGGTGCCGCAGAAAGGGCTCGGCACATTCCTCGATGCCGCGGCGCTCGCGCCCGAAGTGCCGTGCAAAGTGGCCGGGACCGGGGCGCTGGAATCGGCCGCGCGGGCGCGCGTGCGCGAGCAGAATTTCAGCCACGTCGAGATGCTCGGCCACCGCGACGGCCCGCAACTCCTCGAGATCGTGCGCGGCGCGCGCGCCGTGGTGGTGCCTTCGGAGTGGTACGAACCGTTCTCGCTTGTTATCCTTGAGGCAATGGCGGCGGCGCGGCCGGTGATCGCCTCGCGCATCGCCGGCCCGGCGGAGATTCTTTCGCACGGCGAGGACGGCCTGCTCGTGCCGCCCGGCGGCGCGGAGGAACTCGCCGCCGCGTTCCGGACGCTCTGGCGCGACCCGGCGCGCGCCGTCGAGATGGGCCGGCGCGGCCTGGAGAAAACCCGCGTGCTCTACGCGCCGGACGGACATTACCGGCGATTGATGACGCATTTCGAGGAAGTCATGCAATGATGCCCATGGATGCGGTCCTGGCGGTCACCTATCGCTGCAACGCCCGCTGCACGATGTGCGGCATCTGGAGCTCGAACCCGGTCGCCGAACTGCCGCCGGCGGCTTATGCCCGGCTGCCCTCGAGCCTGCGCGACGTCAACCTCACCGGCGGCGAGCCGTTCCTGCGCGACGACCTGCCCGAAATCCACGCCGCGGTCCGGTCCGCGTGCCGGCGCGCGCGCACGATCGTCAGCACCAACGGCCTGCTGACCGACCGGATCATCGCTGCGGTGCGGGCGATGGCGAGCGTCGAACCGGGCATCGGCGTCGCGGTCTCGGTGGACGGCCCGCCGGAAATCCACGACCGCATGCGCGGAGTCCCGGGCGCGTACGAGCGCGCACTGGCCACCGTCCGCGGGCTTCAGCTGGCCGGGTTCCGAAACCTGCGGCTGGCGTTCACGCTGACGGACGGGAACCCGAACTGCCTGGGGCAGGTCTACGCGCTCGCGCGAGAGCTCGGCGTCGAGTTCACCTGCGCATTGCAGCACGGCTCCGAGCACTACTTCCGCATGCAAGCACCCCAGGCGCGTTCGATCCAGGCGGAGATCGCGCCGGCCATCCGCGGCGAGCTGCGTTCTCTCTCGCCGAAGCGATGGGCGCGCGCCTATTTCATGAACGGGCTGTCCCGGTACGCCGCCGGTCGCGGCCGACCGCTCCCGTGTCAGGCGGGACGCGATTTCTTCTTCATGAGCCCGTCCGGCGACGTCTTTACCTGCAACGGCGAGTCCTTCCGCATGGGCAACCTGAACCGGCAGACCTTCGACCAGGTCTGGAAGTCGCTCGAGGCCTCCAACGCGCGGGCGTGCGCCCACTTCTGCCGGGCCGGTTGCTGGATGGTCTGCACGGCGCGAACGGCGGTGCGCCGCGCCTGGCCGCGAGTGCTGCTCTGGGCGCTCGTCCACTCCGTCGTCGGCGTCCGTTGAAAACCGAATTCGATTTCACCGCAGAGGCGCAGAGGACGCGGAGAACGACGAAACAAGGATGACCCATGGAACTGAATCAATTGACCGAGAAGATCATAGGCGCGGCGATTGAGGTGCACCGGACGCTTGGGCCGGGGCTGATGGAGTCGGCCTATGCAGAATGCCTCTGCCGGGAACTGTCGCTTCAGGGAATCCCGTTTGAGCGTGAAAAAGCGCTGCCGGTCGAATACAAGGGCGTCAGGCTCGATTGCGGCTACAGGCTCGACCTGCTTGTCGCCGGTTCTGTGGTCGTTGAACTCAAGGCGGTTGAAGAATTACTGCCAATCCACGAAGCCCAATTGCTGACCTACTTGCGCCTCGGCGGCTGGAAGGTCGGCCTGCTCATCAATTTCAACGTCCCGGTCTTGACGAAGGGCGTGAAACGCATGGTCAATAACTTGTGACTTATAGAAATCCGTTCTCTGCGTTCTCTGTGTCTCTGCGGTGAGCCTTTAACTGAAGGCGTCTAGAAATCCGTTCTCTGCGTTCTCTGTGTCTCTGCGGTGAGCCTTTAACTGAAGGCGTAGAGCGTTGAGAATCGCGATGCTCGGGCTCAAGGGAATCCCGGCCACGTTCGGCGGCGTCGAGCGGCACGTCGAGGAACTTTCGGCGCGGCTCGCCGGGCGCGGTCACGAGGTCACGGTCTATTGCCGTCGGAACTACACGCCGGGCGGCTCGCTTCATCGCGGCGTGCGGCTGAGGATTCTGCCGAGCATCCCGACGAAGCATCTCGACGCTTTCTCGCACACCGCCCTGGCGGCGGCCGACATCGCCGCGCGGCCGTTCGACGTCGTCCATTTCCATTCCGCCGGCCCGGCGCTGCTTTCGTTCCTGCCGCGGATCGCCTCGCGCCGGCCGTGCGCGGTCGTCGCGACCGTTCACGCGATGGACTGGCGCCGCCGCAAATGGGGCCCGCTCGCGCGCTGGTGCCTGCGGCGCGGCGCGTGGGCTGCCGTCACGTTCCCGCAGCGGACGATCGTCGTGTCGCGGCGGATGCAGGATTATTTCGCCCGGCGCGGGAAGCGCGTTGTTCATATTCCGAACGGCGTCGAAGCGCCCTGCCCCGCGCCGCTCGCGGAGTTGCGAGGGCAGGGCATCGAGAAGGACCGCTACGTCCTGTGGATGGGCCGTTTCGTGCCGGAGAAGCGCGTCGAGGACTTGATCGCCGCGTTCCGGCCGCTGGGCGGCGAGACGAAGCTGCTCCTCGCGGGCGAAGTGGACGAAGCCGATCCGTATTTCCAATCGCTGCGCGCGGCCGCGGGCGGCGACCCGCGGATCATTTTCCCGGGTGGCCTTTACGGCCGCGCGAAAGCCGAAGCGCTGACGAACGCCGCGCTCGTCGCGCTGACTTCCGACCTCGAAGGATTCCCCATCGCGCTGCTCGAAGGCATGCGCTACGGCCGCCCGGTCCTCGCCAGCGACATTCCCGAGAACCTGGAGGCGCTCTGGCCGCAGGTGAACGGCTACGCCTTCCGGACGGGCGACCCGGCTTCGCTCCACGAGCGCATGGCCTGGATTCTGGCGCATCCGGCCGAGGCGGCCTCAGCCGCCCGGCGGGCCGAGCAGGATTCGCAGCAATATGACTGGGACGTGATCGCCGGCCAAGTGGAGTCCGTCTATCGCGGCGCGCTCAGAGCGACGCGGAACGACGAACGCGGACCAGCTTCGTCATACTGAGCGCAGCCCATCTTCCGTGAACACAGGACCGAACGGCGCAGCCTCTTAGCCGCAACGAGGGATAAGTCGCGGGTCGCCGGCAGCGCAGTATCGAGCCGTGAATGCTCGGCGATCCGGCGAGCCAACAGCGGTCCAATGTGCAAGGGAATAACGGGTATCGAGTCCCAGCGATACGCCTCACGGTAAATTATTCAGTTCTGCGCAACCAAAGATATTGATGAGCCCGAAAAATTATGTAGTAGAGCGCCAAGAGAAAGCGCCAGCCGGTCAGACTACTACCGCACTCAAAGACAATATGGTCGCCCTGCAGCGACTCGAAATCAATCTGCCCGCTGCTACACCAATCAATCCGAAGCACAAGAGAGTGCCTCCCTGGTGAAATGGGAATCGTGACAGATTTACGGGCCCGAACTGAACCAACAACCACACCGTCAACTTTGATTTTGTAAGCTCGCAGACGGTCGCCGTAGCTCGTCGTCCGTCGAACCGTGATGTGTGTTTGCTCGCTCATAATTTCGATGATGCCCGATAGCCGCCTAACTTCTTATTCTACACAGAACAATTGCTGGAGTTCCGGTGAGCCATAAGTAACCGGGATTTCTCATTTGACGGTCTCTCAGGGTACGGTCCGCATTCGAACATAAGATTCTACCCTCAAAGTGCCCGCTGCCAAGTGGTTTCTCGCATGCTCTGCAATGCCGTTGTTCTGTATGAAGATACGCCCACGCGCGCCTCTCGCCCTTCTGATTGGGGCGGGAATCTGGAGCGGTTCGCCTAAGGACCTAGTTGGCCAACCATCATGCGAGTTATATCCGGGAGGCCGCCCTACGAAACGCGCACTGAGGCGGGTGCGGCCTGCCGGTCGCCGAGTGCGATGGCGGCGCAGGCCAGGAGCAGCGCCACGGTGGCCGGGAGCAGCGGTGTGTACGGCTTGAGCGGCTGGATCGCCACTCCGAGCAGCGCGAGCAGATAGACGACGAGCACCCAGCTCCATCGCACGGCCGCCGCGTCTTCCAGGACCATGATCCGCATGAGGATGGCTGCGACCGGCAGGATGAGCAGGACGTGATGGCTGGTGAGCGAGACCTCGCTCAGGAGCATGATTCCCGGCGCGACGGCGGCCATCAGGATCGCGGCGGACTTCGCGTCTCGCCCTCTTCCACACAGCGCCCACAGCAGCGCCAGCCCGAGCGCGACGAGCCCTTGCAGCGCCTTGACCAGCGCCGACACCGTGCCCGGCGAAAGCGAAACCAGGTTGATGTTCCGCTCGCCATTCGACTTGTCCACCGGAACAGGCCAAAGGAGCCGGTTGAACGCGGCCGTCAGCGACTGGTTCGACGGGCGATACGGGTTGCTGATGAATTCCGTCGTCCGGCCGGACTGATACGGCGCGACGACTTTTTCATACCACGAGAGGTGCAAGCTCCATGCCCGCTCCGGTCCCCAGAGCAGCACGGGCAGCACGGCGGTGCAGACGACGCCGGCGAAGATCATCCCGGCGAGCGCGCGCCACTGCCGCGTGAAGAGGAGGTACACGCCGAAAAGTCCCGGCAGCACCTTGAAGGCCGCGGCGAACCCCAGGAGCGCCCCGGCGCGGAATTTTTTCTCGCCGCGCGCCAGCCAGCAGAACGCCGCCGCGACCGGGAAGAGCACCAGCATGTCCGACTCGCACCGCGCCATCACGTCCAGCGCCAGCGGCGCGAGCAGGAGGAACACGAGCGCGAACGCGCCGAACCGCAGCCGGCCTTTATCGGCCCATGCGCCGCAGCACCACGCCGCCGCGAGCGCGAAGGCGAAGCTCACCGCGAAGAACAGCGCGCTGCCCGCGAACGGAATCCGCCACAGCGCCGCGAACGGGAAGAACGCGATGCCGAAGAACGGCGGATACGCGCGGACGTGCTGCAAGTCCCGATACGGGTCCATGCCTTCCATCACCTCGCCCCAGGCGATGGTGCGGAAGCCGCGGAATTCGGAGGAGGCCCATTCCGCCTGCGAATCCCGGTGCTCGGAGATCATAGTCGGGCTGGCGTACTGCGGGCGCGGGACGAACGTCTTCTGCGGGAGTTCGGCGCGGATGACGGCGTCGGCGCCTATCCCGAGGAAGGCTGCCGCCACCGCGATCCAGAACATCCATCGCCCCGCCCGCGTTTCGAGCGCCTTCGCCGCCGCGCTGAGAGTGGCGCGCATCATGTCGCGTCCGCTCGTTCCGAATGAAGGCCGTTTTCAACACGGAGAAAAACGAACCGGTCGCTCAGGATTCCGCGTATTCCTGTGCCGCGCCTGCGGCCATCAGGTCGTGGTGCTCGCCGAGCAGATTCTCCGCGGCCTTGATGCCCATGTCAATATACCAGTCGCCGCTGGTGTAACGGAAGAGGCCGTTGCGGCCGGCGGATTGGAGATTGCCGAACTGCCGCAGGAAATCGAGGATCGTGTGCATCCGCCGCGCGTAATCGTTGACGTAGAGCGGATAAGCCTTGGGCAGCCGCACGATGCAGCCGCCCGAGACCTGTTTCTCCTCGATCAGCTTCAGCTCGGCCAGCCGCTTGGCGACTCGCTTGAGCACCGACTCTTCCGGCTCAGTCCAGACCGGGTCGGTCTCGAAGCAGAACACCTCGACCACCAGGCTCGTCCGGCCGGCGGGCGCCATGGCCGCGCTCCAGTTCTTCGGCTCGTGCATCCGGCCGAAGAACACGTCGCCGGAGGAAAAGTAAATCCAGTGGTCGGGCGTCACCTGCTCCCGGTCCAGCGTCAGGAAGGCGATGACGATGGCGCGATATCGCAGGCCGTCGGCGGCTTCGAGGACGACCGGCGGCGGCGCCGGCGAAAGGGCGTGGAGGAATTCGTTGACCGGGATCGTGTTGATGAAATTCTCCGCCGTGAAGCGAACCTCGCGGCCTTCAGTCCGGCAGATCGCCGCCGTCACGCGCCGGCCGTCGTGCTCGACGCGGACGACCGGCGAATTCAGGCGTAGCGCGCCGGCCGGGAGCGCCGCCGCCATCTGCTCCGGGATCCGGCCGAAGCCCAGGCGCGGGTAGATAAACCGGCTGGCGAGCGTCGCGGGCGCATCCTTTGACGGCAGGAGCATGCTGCGCAGCGCGGCGCGGAAGGACATCCCCTTGATCCGCTGCGCGGCGAAATCCGCGCCGAGTTGCGAACACGGGATGCCCCAGACTTTCTCGCTGTACGGCTTGAAGTAGATCTCGTACAGGCGGCGGCCGAAACGGTTCACGACCCATTGCTCGAAGGTGCGCTCTGGGGTCCGGTGATGGAGGATCGGGGCGCGCAGTATCTTCTGCGCGGCGTAGCTGCCTGCGACGGCGAGCGAACGGCTCGCGCCGAGCCCCGTCAGCGCGTTGAAGAAACTCAGCGGGTAATCCACGAACTTTCCGTCGAGGTAAATACGGCTCACGCGGTCCACGGTGATCAGCTCGTCGCCCAGCAATTCGCGCACGAGGTCGAGCACGCGCTGGTTCTTCGTATAGAAGCGGTGCCCGCCCAGGTCGAAGCGGAAGCCGTCGTAGGGCACGGTGCGCGAGGCGCCGCCGAGGACGCGGTCCGCCTCGAGGACCTGCACCGGCACGCCGTTGCGCCGAAGGACGTACGCCGCCGTCAGCCCGGTCAGGCCGGCGCCGAGAATCGCCGCCGGTTTGGGAAGTTCCTTCGCGCTCATCCGTCCTCCGATTGCGAACCGCCGAGTGCCAGGAATTGGCTGCATGTCACCGAGCGGCCGGCGCATCGCGCCAGCGTCCGGTCGAGGATCGGCCACGCCGCCGCGCCGGAATTGCGCCGGAGCGGCAACCGCAGATGCCACGGGAGCATCCGCGCGAGCGACGGATCAGCCAGTTCGTGCAGATGGAAATAGATCATCGGCGCGCGCGGCGAGACCAGCCGCTCGCCCAGCGGCGCCAGCAGCCGCAGATACGTCAGGCTGAACGGAATCCAGCCTATCCGCAGCGCCACGGCCGGAATCTCCGCAATTCCGTCCTCGCGCGTCACTCGCCAGGACTTCGGGCGCGCGTTCCGCGGCGAAGGCGACACCGCGCCGCGCGACGAATCGTACTCGTAGCCGGCCGCCTTGAGCAGCCGAAACCATTCCGGCGGCGTCCTGAGAAACGGCGCGCGGAACCCGACCACCGGATGCGCGAACGCCGCCTCCAGCCGGCGCCGCGACTCCGCCAGTTCGAAGGCGACTTCTTTCTCGCCCAGGCCCGCCAGGACGCGGTGCGTCAGCCCGTGCGAGGCGACCTCGTGTCCGGAAAAAGTCTCGCGGAACAGGTCGGCGCAGCTTTCCAGCAGGTCCGCCACGACGAAGAACGTCGCGCGCACGTTGCGGCGGCGGAACAGATCGCCGAGTCGCGGGAGCACCTCGCGGATCGCCTGGCAGCCGCGAATGCCCCAGTCCGGCTCCACGTCCACCGTCACCATGAACGGAGCATCGCGCCGCACGGCGTATCTTCCGGGGCTCTGAAGGGAAAGCCGGCGAAGCGCCATGACCCGGGCGCACCCTGCATCCCGCCGCACTCGGCCGCAGTCTATCAAGTCGCGCGGAGCTTCGCAACTGAGCGTCGTTTGAACCTGTCCTTGAAATCTCCGTTACCGCGTGGTAACCTGCACTCGGAGGTGGATCATGACGAAGATGCTCGAAAGGGCGTTCAAAAAGGCCGCATCGCTCCCGAAACCTGACCAGGATGCGCTGGCCGAATGGCTCTTGCAGGAACTGGAGTCCGAGACGCGGTGGCAGGACCTCTTCACCAAGTCGCAAGACGGCCTGAGCAGGCTGGCCGCAGAGGCGCTGGAGGAGCACCGCCTGGGCAAAACGAAGCGGCTTGATCCCGGCAAGTGATGACATCGCGCACCACGAAGCGCTTCCGCAATAACCTCCGCGTTCTGCCGGCTGAAGTGCGGAAGCAAGCCGCGGTGGCTTATCAACTCTACCACCACAATCGCCGGCATCCCGCCTGCAGTTCAAACAAGTCCACGCGACCGAGCCTGTCTATTCCGTTCGCATCAGCCGCAACTACCGAGCCGTTGGCGTCCTTCTCGGCCAGGAGATGCTCTGGTTCTGGATCGGTGCGCACGGTGACTACGAGAAACTGCTAAGGGGTCTGTAGATGACTTCGCCCGCCAGCTTGTGAGCGAGTCCGGCAAGGTCGTCAACAATGCTCATTAGCGCGCCTCCGGCTCCGTGCTCGATCCCGTCTCCGTGAGCGAAGCGGGCGCGACCGTTGATCGTCCGCCTTCCCGCCGCCTTCGATTGACTGGCATTGCATCGGCCCGTTTGCGATAATACGCGCGGGGTGTAACGATCCTTTGGAGGTTGGAACCATGGCCTTGTCTAAGAAGAACGAGCCGGTCTGCCCGTTCCATCGCGCGGAGATGGTGATGGACGATCTGAGCAAGCAGTGGCGCGTCAAGGCGAAGGAGCTGACGCCGCAAGCCGCCGGCGCGCTCGCGCAGTCTCTCCGATCGCTTCGGAAGATCCTCGACCGCCGGATTCACGACATCGAGAAGAACGAGCGCCCCGAGAAGGAAAAACGGTCCCCGTCCGAGTGAAGCTGTGCGCGGGCGCATGAACGCTCTGCCTCAGGCAAGCCGGCATCCATTGACGCCACCCGGGGATTGACATGCAACCGATTCACCTCGCGTTCCTTTTTCACCAGCACCAGCCGTTCTACAAAGACATTCTCCGCAACCGCTACGTGCTGCCGTGGGTGCGGCTGCACTCGATCAAGAGTTACACCGGGCTGCTCCTGGTGCTGAAAGAATTCCCGGAGATCCGCGCGACGATCAACGTCGTGCCGTCGCTGATCGCGCAGATCGAGGAATACGCCGCCGGCCGAGCCGTGGATGAGGCGCTGCGCCTCACGCGCAAGCCGGCCGACAGCCTGACCGAGTCGGACTGCCTGCATATGCTCGACAACTTTTTCGTCGGGTATGCGCCGAAGGTCGTTGATATCTTCCCGCGGTACCGCGAGCTGATGGAGTTGCGCAACGCTCGCGGCCGGACGGCGGCGCAGGCGCTCCCGGATTTCCCGGCGGCGGTGCTGCGCGACCTGCAGGTCTGGGCGACGCTGGCCTGGTTCCATCCGCTGCTCGTCGCGCGCGACCCGGTGCTTCAGCAACTGCGCCGCAAAGGGCGCGATTTCACCGAGACGGATAAGGAGACGATGCTCCGACGGCAGGACGAAGTCCTCCGCGGCGTGCTGCCGCTCCACCGGCAGATGGCGGAATCCGGCCAGATCGAACTCTCCACGACGCCCTTCTATCACCCGATCCTTCCGCTGCTCATCAACCCCGAGTGCGCGCGCGAGGCGATGCCGGACGTGCCGATGCCCGACGTGCGCGCCGACTTCGCGCCGGACGCCGCGGTGCACGTGCAACGAGCGCTCGACCTCGCCACGCGCACGTTCGGCCGCAAGCCCTGCGGCCTGTGGCCGGCCGAAGGTTCCGTGAGCATGGACATTCTGCCGCTGCTGCGCGAGCACGGCATCCGCTGGATCGCGACCGATGAGCAAATCCTCGCCCGCGCCGCCGGGATTGACCTCTCGCGCGACCACTCGGCCAGCCTGATTCATCCGGACGCGCTCTACCAGCCTTACGCGTTGCCCGGCGACGGATCGCCGGCCATCGTCTTCCGCGACCGCGGGATCTCCGACGCGATCGGGTTCGAGTATCACCACGGCGACGCGGCGCCCTGCGCGGAGAATCTCGTCTGGCGCGTCTCCGAAGGCGCGCGCCGGTGCAGCGGCTCGCCGCGGCTCGTCTCGGTGATCCTCGACGGCGAGAATCCGTGGGACCATTACGAGGAGGCCGGCGTGCCGTTCCTGCGCGAGGTGTTCTCGCGGCTCCTGCGCAGCCCGGATATCCGCACGACGCGCCTGTGCGATTACATCCATGAGCACCCGCCCGAGAAGAAACTCGAGCGGCTGCCCGCCGGCTCGTGGATTGATGCGAATTTCGCAGTCTGGATCGGCAGCCCGGACGACCGCGCCGCATGGAGCCTGGGGGCCGAGGCGCGCAATGCGCTGACGCGCCGCATCGCCGCCGGCCCGCCCCTCGACCCGAACGCGCTGCGGATGGCGTGGGAGGAAATCTATATCGCCGAGGGCAGCGACTGGTGCTGGTGGCTCGGCGGCGATCGCACCTCGGACCAGGACTACCTGTTCGACGAACTGTTCCGCAATCACCTGTCGAACATGTACCGGTTCATCGGCCTGGAGCCGCCGCCGTCGCTGGCGCAGCCGATCGGCAAGCCGCTGAAGTCGGCGCAGGAAGGCGGACTCGACATGGACCTGGCGACCGACGGGCTGCCGGGCGTCCGCGCGGGCTGGAAGCCGGCCGGGTATCGGCGCTTCGGCGCGGAGAGTTCCGCGATGCGCCGCTCGGGTGAAATCGCCGGGGCCCTGGTCTATTGGTTCGCCGACAAACAGTTCTTCCTGAACCTGAAGGCGGGCGGATACGGCGAGGCGGTCCAGTTCGACATCGTCTTCGCGAACTCCGGCATGAAACGAGTCTCCGTCGCGCCCGCGCGCGCCACGCAGCAGGAGTCCGGCGCGGCCCGCTTCAGCGCGCCGGTCTCGGCGCTTGTCGGGCAGACTGAAGATCAGATACAATTCTACGTCGAGGTCCGGCATGGCAATAAGACGGTGCTAAGAGTTCCCGAGAGCGGGGTCATTCCAGCAGCCGTTCCGGCCGAAGCCCGCTAGCGCCGGAGCGCGCACACTCTTCTGCGGCGAAGAACCAGCGAGAAATCCAGCATGAAAATCGCCATCGTGGCGTCCGAGGCGGTGCCGTTCGCGAAAACGGGCGGGCTTGCCGACGTGACGGGCGCATTGCCGAAGGCGCTGTTCCGGCTCGGACATGAGCCGATCCTGATCCTGCCGCTCCACCGCGCGGTGCGGCGCTCCGGCGCGGCCCTCTCCGAGGCGGGAAGCATCGTCGTGCCCGTCGGCAAACGCTGGATCGAATCGCGGCTCTGGCGCGGCGAGGTCCCCGGCATTGACGCCGCCGCCTATTTTCTGGAGCAGGACTCGTATTTCGACCGCGACGGGCTCTACGGTTATAACGATGATTACACGGACAACTGCGAGCGGTTCTCGTTCCTCTCGCGCGGCGCGCTGGAGGCGGTCCGAAGCCTCAGCTTCGACGCGGACGTGTTCCACCTCCACGATTGGCAAAGCTCGCTCGTCGCGCCTTACCTGCGCATCCTGTACTCGGCGGACCCGCTCCTCCGCGGCGCCGCCGCACTTCTGACGATCCACAACATCGCCTACCAGGGAGTTTTCTGGCATTGGGACATGGACCTGCTCGGGCTCGACTGGTCGCACTTCAATGTCCGCGAGTTCGAGTTCTGGGGCAAGATCAACCTGCTCAAGGCCGGGATAATGTACTCCGACGTCGTGAACACCGTCAGCCCGACTTACGCGCGCGAGATTCAAACGCTGGAACAGGGCTGGGGCCTGGACGGCGTCCTGCGCGACCGGCACGACGTGGTGCACGGCGTGGTCAACGGAATTGACGATGCGGTTTGGAATCCCGCCGCCGACCCGCACCTGACGGCGCGCTTCGGCCCCGAGGACCTGCGCGGCAAGGCCGCCTGCAAGGCCGCGTTACAGCGACAATGCGGGCTGCCGCAACGCAAGGTCCCGCTGATCGGCATCGTCAGCCGCTTCGCCGAGCAGAAAGGGCTGGACCTCGTCGCCCAGGCGCTGCCGGACCTGTTCGACCGCGGGCCGCTCCAATGCGTCATCCTCGGCGACGGCGGCAATGGAGTCCAACTCCTGATCGAGAGCGTGGCCAAGCAGTTCCCGGACCGCCTGCGCAGCTTCGCGCAGATGGATGAGCGCCTGGCGCATCGCATCATCGCCGGCGCGGACATGATACTGGTCCCCTCGCGCTTTGAGCCGTGCGGCCTGACGCAGTTGTACGGGCTCAAATACGGCAGCGTGCCGATCGTCCGGCGGACCGGCGGGTTGGTGGACACGGTGGCCGACTGCACGCCGGAGACGCTCGCGGCGGGGACGGCGACCGGGTTCCTGTTCGACGACCCGACGCCGGAAGCGCTCGGCGAATGCGTCCAGCGGGCGCTGAATCTCTATCGCGACGCGGCCTCCTGGAAACGCCTGATGGCCGCCGGCATGTCGCAGGACTGGTCCTGGGAATCGAGCGCGAAACGCTATCTCGATCTCTACGCGGAGGCGCGGGCGCTTCATCAATCAGGAGGCCGGATCCCGCACTGATACTGGCAGGGGCAAATGATGAAAACCGTCCGATTCGTGATGGCGCTGCACAACCATCAGCCGGTGGGCAATTTCGAGGACGTGGTCGAGAAGGCCTGCCGCATGGCCTACCATCCGTTCCTCGACGTGGCCGAAGAATTCCCCGAGATCCGCCTGACGCTCCACTACTCCGGGCCGCTCTTCGAGTGGGCGGAGGAGCACGATCCGCGGCTGATCGAGCGCGCCGTCGCCGGCGTCCGCGCCGGCCGGTTCGAGCTGATGGGCGGCGGTTTCGGCGAGCCGATCCTCACCATGCTCTCCTCCGACGACGCCATCGGCCAAATCCGCCTTTTCTGTGAGCGCCTTCGCCGCCGGTACAACGTGCCCGTGCGCGGCCTGTGGCTGACGGAACGCATCTGGGAAGCGCAACTCGCCGGCGTCCTCGCGAAGGCCGGCATCGAGTACTCCGTCGTGGACGACTTCCATTTCCGCGCCGTCGGCCTGCGCGAGGAAGACCTTACCGGCTACTATATCACCGAGGACCAGGGAAAGCTGCTGCGCATGTTCAGCGGCAGCGAATTCCTCCGCTACGCCATCCCCTTCCGCGACCCGCAGGACACCCTGGCCTACCTGCGCCGGTTCGCGACCGAGGACGGGCGCAACGTGGTCGTCTACGCCGACGACGGCGAGAAGTTCGGCATGTGGCCGGAGACGTACAAGCACGTCTACGAGCGCGGCTGGCTCCGGAGTTTCCTGAAGCTCTTGAACGAGAACCGCGACTGGATCCGCTTCTCGACGTTCGCCGAGACCCTCGACGCTCTGCCGCCGCGCGGCCGGATTTACCTCGCCGACGCGTCGTACCGCGAGATGACCGAATGGGCGCTGCCGGTCAAGGCCCAGCTCGAGCTGGAATCCCTCCTCGACCGGCTGAAGGCGGCGCAACTGCTCGACCCGGCGCGCCCGTTCATGCGCGGCGGAACGTGGCGCAACTTCAAGGCGAAGTACGTCGAGGCCGCACAGATGTACGCGCGGATGACCGAGGTCAGCCGGCTCGTCGCCGACCGCCAGGCCGCCCGGAACTATGAAGAGGCGCGCCGCGCGCTCTATCGCGGCCAATGCAACTGCGCCTACTGGCACGGCGTCTTCGGCGGCCTGTACATGCCGTTCCTCCGCTTCGCGATTTATGAGCAATTGCTGAAGGCCGAGAATCTCCTCGCCGACCGCCGCGAACATCCCGGTCGGCACGTCGGCGACCTGGACCTCGACGGCCGCCCGGAGGTGAAGCTCCACAACCGGGCGCTGAATTGCTATCTGAAGCCGGACCGCGGCGGCGCGCTCTACGAGCTCGACGACCGCGAGCGCGGCTGGAACCTGACCGCGGTGATGACGCGCCGGCGCGAGGCCGCCCACCGGCGGTTGGTCGAAGCCGTGCGGTCCGGCAAGGCCTTCCTCGTGCAGCCCGGCGGGCCCGCGCAGAGCATTCACGACCTGGTGCGCTGCAAGGAACCGGGCCTCGAGAAACTGCTGCAGTACGATTCGCACGTGCGGGAGTCGCTGCTCGATCATTTCTACCCGGCCGATGCCGCCGTCCCGGCGCTCAAGCGCAACGAGGTCGCCGAATGGGGCGATTTCATCGGCGCCGAATACGATCTGAAAGCGCCGCCTTCGCACGGCAGCGCCGTCACGCTCAGCCGCAGCGGACTGGCCGGCCCGCCGGGGCGCAAGGCGCCGGTGCAGATTTCCAAGCGCATCACGCTCGGCAAAGGCGGCACGCTCGAAGCGCGTTACGCGCTCGGCTTCCCCGAAGGCGCCCCGCCGGACACCGTCTTCGGCGTCGAGTTCAACTTCGGCCTGATGGCCGGGAATGCGCCGGACCGGAATTACTTCTCCCACGCGCGCGAGAACCTCAACAACCTGAGCACGCTGATTTCGCGCCCCGCCGAGCCGGCGCTGGGCCTGGTGGACGAATGGCTCAAAGTCGCCCTCTGGCTGCACGCCGAGCCGGGCGCCGCGTTCTGGGCGTACCCGGTCGAGACCGTAAGCGATTCGGAAGGCGGGTTTGAGCGCGTGTACCAGGGCTCCGCCGTCATCCCGCACTGGCCGCTGAACGCCCTGCCCGGCGAAGAGATGGTTTTCACGCTGCGGCTTGAAGTGGCTGAAAAGTGAATGGCGACGGGCAGTATAGGCATGATGGGCGCCATGCGCCCCCGTGCGGCTCATGACTCCCATTTTTACCATAATCCCCATAAAGCCAAATGCAGCCTTGCATGTTAGGCCCGATAAGGTAGAATCGTGCTCATGGGCGACAAACCGACACAGAATCCGTCATCTCCGGCCGATGCGACTCAGCCGCAACGCGACCCGAAGTCGGTCGTCCACCTCAACCTGATCTTCGAGGTCGGCCGCGCCTCGCTCTCGAAGCTCGACATGGGCGACCTGCTCGCCACCGCCGCCCAGGCCATCCAGCGCCATTTCGGCTACTACGACGTGAGCATCTTCCTGCTCGACCCCGATGCGCAGGAGTGCGTCCTCGTCGCGCACGCCGGCGACTACTACACCGAGGGCATCAAAGGGTATCGGCAGAAACTCAGCGTCGGCATCGTCGGCTGGGTCGCCAGCCACGGGCAGACCGTCCTCGCCAACGACGTCCGCAACGACTCGCGACACGTCGTCGCGTTCCAGGGCGAGGCCGCGCTCCTCTCCGAGTTGACCGTGCCGATCCGGCTGCACGGCAAGACGCTCGGCGTCATCAACGTCGAGCGGCGCGAGGTCAACGCCTTCGACGACAGCGACGTGATGACGATGGAGACGCTCTCCGACCAGCTCGCGCAGGCCATCGCCAACGCGCAGCTCTTCGAACAGACGAGCCTGCTCCTCGACCTGAACCGCAGCGTTCTCGATGCCGTCCCCTCGAGCCTGTGCGTGCTCGATTCGCAGATGCGCATCCTTTTCACGAACCCGCGTTTCTGCCGCTTCTTCGGCCGCACGGCCGAAGAGGCCCACGGCATGGACATCCGCCAGCTCCTGCCGCCCACGCTCTTCCAGCAAGGCGGCCTCGAGTCGGCCATCCACCGCGCCGCCGCGGAGAGCGAGCCGCTTCTCTGCCCCGACCTCTCCGTCCAGGCCCCCGACCAGCCGCAGCGTTATTTCAACGTGCACGTCGCCGCGACCCAGGTCCCCGAAGGCGGCGGAGTGCTGCTGCTGTTCGAGGACATCACCGACCGACGCCGCTCCAGCGACGAACTCCTGCGCGAGAAACAGAAGCTTGAGCAGGTCGTGGACCTGATCGGCGCCGGCCTGGCGCTCATCGGCAGGGACCACCGGATCCTTTGGGCCAACCGCACGATCAGCGAATGGTTCGGCCGGGGCGCTCCCGTCGTGGGCCGCCGCTGCCACGAGGTCTATTGCCGGCGCGATACGAAGTGCGTCTCCTGCCCGTCCGAGCAATGTTTCGCCACCGCCGTCAACGGCGAGGCGGAAGTCATCCTCACTCGTTCCGACGGCGCCCTGCGCGAGTACCATCATGCCGTTACGCCCGTGCTCGACGAGAACGCGCAGGTGGACCAGGTCCTCAAGCTCACGCTCGACGTGACCGACGAGACGAAGAAGCTCTATCAGCTCGCGCGGCTGCGCCAGATCGGCGAGTTGATGCAGGGCGTGCTCGACCTCGACCGGCTGCTGCATTTCGTGCTGACCTGCGTCACGGCCGGCCAGGCGCTGGGATTCAACCGCGCATTGCTCTTCCTGGTGGACAAGGACCGGGACGTCCTCGAAGGGAAAATGGGCGTCGGCCCGGCGAGCGCCGAGGAGGCCGGGCGCATCTGGAGCCAGATCACGCGCGACGCCCCGACACTCGAAGACCTGCTCGCGCGGTACGACCGTGCCGTCCCTCAAACGCCGTCCCTGCTCGATCAGCTCGCGCGCGGCATCTGCGTCCCGCTCAGCGACAGCTCGCACATCGCCGTCGCCTGCGCGTTCGGACGCCGCCCGATTGTCGTCTCGCGCCCGCTCGACGACCGGCGCGTGAGCGAGGATTTCCGGCGCCTGCTCGGCTCGCGCGAATTCGTCCTCGCCCCGCTCATCGCGCATGGTGAGCCGGTCGGCGTCATCCTGGCCGACAACCTCTTCAGCGGCCAGCCGATCAGCGAGGACCACGTCGAGCTCCTCAGCATGTTCGCCAACCAGGCCGCCATCGCGATCGAGAACGCGGGCAATTACCGCCGGCTCCAGGAGGAGAAGATGCACCTCGAGGCCGCGTACCGCGACCTGGGCGAGGCGGAGGACAAGCTCGTCCGGTCCGAGCGGCTCGGCGCGGTCGGCCGCATGGCCGCGCACGTCGCGCACGAAATCCGCAACCCCCTTGTCACCATCGGCGGGTTCGCCAACACGCTGCTGGAGCATCCCGACTCGCCCAGGGAAGACCTCCTCCGCTATCTCAAGATCATCGTCAGCGAGGTGCGCCGCCTGGAGGAGATCCTCGCGCGAGTCATGGATTTCACGCGCCCACCCAAGGCGCTGCTCCGCGAGGGCGCCATCGAGCCGGTGATCCGCGAGACGATCGAACCGCTGCGCCAGCGCGCGCAGGATCAGCGCGTCGAAATCCGCCTCGACCTGCCGCCGGATGAGGCGCGACTGCAGATAGACGCCGACCAGATGAAGCAGGTCTTCATCAACCTCTTCAGGAACGCCCTCGACGCCATGCGCGACGGCGGCCGCCTTACCGTGCAGGTCGCGCACGAGCCGGGCGCCGTGAAGATCACCATCGCGAACAACGGCGACCCGATCCGCCCCGAGGACCTGCCGAAGCTCTTCGAGCCGTTCTTCACCACCAAGCCGGGCGGCACCGGGCTGGGCCT
>Ga0187852_1000124_pt1 | contig 84444 bp, 76 predicted proteins | sample June2016WEW_6_40_FD_134511 | JGI IMG/M metagenome (GOLD analysis project Ga0187852, IMG submission 134511) | Peatland microbial communities from SPRUCE experiment site at the Marcell Experimental Forest, Minnesota, USA - June2016WEW_6_40 | ecosystem: Environmental > Terrestrial > Soil > Wetlands... | reverse complement strand
CTCAGGGTGCAGCCGCTTCCGCGTATACTGCCAACGTGTCTAAGACACCTGATAAACGCCGGCGCGGCGATCTCGAGCTGTTCGTGCTCGCTCTGATCGATGATGGGGTTTCGACGCCATACGCGTTGCAACGGGCGGCCGGGCTCTCCCCCGGGGCGACAATTCCGGTGTTGCGCCGGTTGCTTCAAGGTGGCTTGGTGCTCGTCGGCAAGAGCGGTGCTCGAGGCCGCATGGCTCATAAGCTCTCTACGGCTGGTCGCCAACGGCTGAAGGTTGGCTGGAAAGAACTGGTCGCCGAAGAGCCAAGTTGCAACCTCGACGCCGATCTGCGCGTAGCATTGCTTGCGCTTTTCGTCGGCGGGTCCCGGCGATCAGCTGTCGATTTCCTTCGCAAATCTGCGGCGCGGAACCTGGAGTCTCTGCGTTCAATCGAAGATCTCGATTCTTCGGCACCGCTCACACCCCTTGCACTCCAATACAAGAAACTCCGCGCAGCATCGGCAAAAGCCCTGATCAAGGCGGAGGCCGCTGCGATGATTTCCACGGCCCAATCTTTGGCGCGTATCGCAGGCCCTGGACAACCTCGTGACCGGCATCCAAAGTCCCGCGTAGACCTGTACCAAAAGGCTCAGCGGCGTTAATGGCTTTGCATAAGGCAGGGCACGCTTGAGGCTGCTTGCAGCGCGAGCCTGATTCAGTGCCAAACTCGCGAGAGTTCAGACCTGCTTGATACCGCTCGTTCGAGATTTTGAAATCATGACTTTTTCTGAGGCGTGCAGATCACTACCCGATTTTGTCTGTCTGTTTCTGGTGCCTGTTTTGGTGCATGTTCGTTCCCGAATTCCATGCAACTCGGCGCAGCATCATGCAACAGGGTATTTCCCAGTAGCTATTGAAAATAATGGAGTTATACAGCATTTTGCAGGATTGTGCAGCGGCGTGCAAATGGCCAAAAACTGACTATGAATCAGTAGGTCGGGAGTTCGAATCTCTCCGGGCGCACCATTTCCCACTTCACCGAAGTTGGATCGGAAGTTCCCCGCCGCGGCGGGTCTCCGGGCGCACCATTCTTCTCTTGAGAGTTCTGTAGAATCGCCCCGGCTTTTCTCGCGCAACTCCCGTTGCGGAAACGCTTTAGACGCCGCTGTACGCCGAGAAACCGCCGTCGATGGGAATGACGACACCGGTGACGAACTCCGAGGCCGGCGAGAGCAACCAAAGCACCGCGCCGAATAAGTCTCCCGGTTCGCCAAAGCGCGCCATGGGCGTGTGCGCGATGATCGACTTGCCGCGCGCGCTCAATTCGCCCGTCTCTTTATCGAGCAGCAGAAAGCGATTCTGGTTGGTGAGGAAGAAGCCCGGAGCGATGGCGTTCACGCGGATTTTCGGCGAGTATTCCTGCGCCATGTGCACCGCCAGCCACTGCGTAAAGTTGCTCACCGCAGCTTTGGCAGCCGAATACGCCGGGATACGCGTGAGCGGCCGGAAGGAGTTCATTGACGAGATATTCAGGATGGTCCCGTAGCCCTGCGCGGCCATGATCTTGCCGAAAGCCTGGCTGGGCAAAATCGTGCCCAGAATGTTCAGCTCGAAGACCCAGCGCAGCGCGTCGGCCGGCAGATCGAAGAACTTCAGCTCGCTGCCGGTCGTGGCCTGGGGCTTGTTGCCGCCGGCGCCATTCACCAGGCAATCCAGCCCGCCCAGACGACCGACAACTTCCTGCGCGGTCTGCGCCACACTATCGCGGTTGAGCACGTCGCACTGGAAAACCGAAACGTGCTCGCCCTGCTCACCCATCCGTTCGACGGCAGCTTTGCCCGCCTCCGGATTCACGTCGAGAATAGCGACCTGAGCGCCGCAGCCAGCCAGCGCGCTGGCGATTTCGCTGCCCAGAATGCCGGCGCCGCCCGTGATGGCGACGGTTCGTCCGGAGAAGTCGTACATCCTCGTCAACTCCGCCAGGTCAAACGCAGCCCGATGCGTTACTCCTGCTTCGTGTGCAGCTTCCATCACCGCCGGTCCTGCCATATCGCACCCTTTCCTTTGTCCCTCGCGAAACCAGCCCCACTTGCCAGCCAAAGGGACGCTCAACGATAGGGTTTCGCGAAATGGGCATTGATCACGGTGAGTGGTGTCACACGCGCGTGTATGCCAAATCACGGTGTCACGCCGCGATTCGATGTATCAGCTAAAGAGGAAGACCAAAAAAGGGGTGTTTGGATGCTTCTCGAGTTGAGTGTGCTGCCCAAGGGCAAGGCCCATCATGCCAGCGATTCTGCCGTCGACCTGGGCAAAATCATCGATGCCAGCGGCCTGTACCATCAGACAAAGAACAAAGGCGAAGTACTCGAGGGCACGTGGGAGCAACTGATGGCCGTGGCCAAGAAGTGCCACGACGAAGCCATGAAGACCCACCAAAAATTTGTGACCGTGATGCGCGCGGTGGATGGTCCCGACGTGACCCCCTGTTCGCATGCGCCGGCCGATTGCGCCGCGATGAAAGAGCTCCTTGAAGATGACGGCGATTGGTTGATTCCATAAGAAAAGCGGAGCCGCTAGCGCTCCGCTCTTCCGTTTCTTAGATCGATCGACCCGTTAATAAAGCCGGAAGTCGACCTCGATGGTAATCATCACCGGCACCGGCGTCTTGCCGTCCTTCATGGCCGGCCTGAATTTGTACTGGCGAATCGCTTCAACAGCTTTCTCGTCCAACCCCATGCCCAATGCCCGTGCAACGCGGATATTCTGCGGATTGCCCTGCGCATCGACGATGAGCGAGATGAGGCATAGGCCCTGATACTTGGCTCGCCGCGCTTCGTCGGAGAACTCGGCCTCCACGCTATGGACCACCTCCGGAGCCGAAATCCTGCCGCCGACCTGGTACACGCCGCCGCCTGCGTTGCCGCCATATCCCGGGCCGTATCCGTTCCCGCCCCCGGGACCCATGCCGCCGCCGCTGCCCGTTCCCATGCCTGCGCCGTTTCCTGAGCCGGCCGAGGCCAAAGTCACGTTGGCCGACTCCTTCATGCCGATCATCGGCATATTCATGTTGTCGGGCAGTTGAATGTTCTTTTGCACGTTGATGGTCGGTGGATCGGGCAGCTTGGGCTTTTCAATCGTCTGCGGTTGCGGGGGCGTTATCGTATCCTTCGCCCTCTCCGGCAGCTTGCCCTTGTTGGCTTCAACGATGCTCCGGTCGCCGCCGCCACCACCCCCGCCGGCCAGTGTGTCGGACTTGGGCATTTTGTAATCGCCCACATCGATATTCGTCGCCTGCACGGTTGGATTCACGATGTTGTTGATCGCGCGAATGCCCAGCCAGATTGCCAGAAGCAGGATGGTAATGTTGAAGGTCGTCGAGATCCCGATGGCCCACGGATTTGCCTTTACGGCCATCCGGTCCGGTACCGGAATAGGCTTCGAGGTCAGCTCTAGAGGCGGCAGCTTCACCGGGAAAAACACGTCCTGGACGCGCTCCCAAAGGCTTGCCCAAATGGGCTCCTCCTTGAAAGCCTTCCCAAGGAAAGAGTCCAGTTCGTGGCCGGTCATTGGAACCGAAGCTCCCTGGTCGCCCTTTTCTTCCGATGTCATGTATAGATCGCTTGCCTTCTCTCCGGTGCCCTTCCCGGCCGTTCCTGCCTGCCCGGACGCGAGTTCGTCCGTCAACAGGCCCATCAGTTCATTATGCTTGACCGTGCTAGCCTTTGTCTCGGCTCCAAAACCGCCTTCAGTCCCCGCCTCCGATTTCTCATAGTCCGCCAGCTTCAGGACTTCCATACGCAATAGACGGTGGCTGGGTTCGGTTTGTTACCGGGAAAAATGGCCCTCATTTGTTTACACTGATCCTTGAACAAGTTTGCATCCTTGAACGGAGTCCCGATGTCCCCTGCGCCGGAGTTGAAGGCGACCCTCACCCTGCCCCAAACCGCCTTCGCGATGAAAGCCAATCTGCCGCAGAATGAGCCGCTTCGACTGGCCCGGTGGACCGAGCTCCGTCTCTATGAAGAGATGCGCAAAGCCGGCCGCGGGCGGCCTGTCTACCTGCTGCACGACGGCCCTCCCTACGCCAACGGGCCTATCCACCTGGGGCACGCCCTCAACAAGGGCCTGAAGGACTTCGTGGTCAAGTCTAAGACGATGGCCGGATTCGACGCCCCCTACGTTCCCGGCTACGACTGCCACGGGCTGCCCATCGAGATCAAAGTCGACGAGAAACTGGGCCACAAAAAGCTGTCCATGCCCGTGCCCGCCGTCCTTGAAGCCTGCCGCGCCTACGCGCAGAAATACGTCGATCTGCAGACCGAGCAGTTTGAGCGCATTGGCTGCTTCGGCCGCTGGCAGGCGCCCTACAAGACCATGGCTCGCGACTACGAAGCCCACATCCTGGAGGCTTTTTACGGATTCCTAGAGAAGGGCTTTGTCTATCGCGGCCTCAAGCCGGTTTACTGGTGCATCCACGACCGCACCGCGTTGGCCGAAGCCGAGGTCGAGTACGCGAACCACACCAGCCCGTCGATCTACGTGCGCTACCGGCTGACATCCGATCCAGCCGCCATCGCTCCCGCGCTCGCCGGGCGGCAGGTTTCGACGATCATCTGGACCACGACCCCATGGACGCTGCCCGCGTCGCTGGCCGTCGCCTTCCACCCTGATTTTGACTATGTGGCGCTGGAGGTCGAATCCGGCGAGGCCTTCATTGTCGCCGCCGCACTCGCTGCCCAGGTCACTGCAGCCTGCAAGCTCAGCCCCACCAAAGAACTCGCACGATTCAAGGGTGCGGCCCTCGACCGCGTCACTTTCCAACATCCCTTCCTTGAGCGCTCCATTTTGGGAGTGCTAGCCACCTACGTCACGGCCGACACGGGCACCGGCGCGGTGCACACCGCACCCTCGCATGGCGCCGACGACTTCTATACCGGCCAGCGCTACAGCCTCGATCCCACCTCCCGCGTCGATGCGGGCGGGCACATCCACGTCGATCCGGATTCCTGGCATAGTGCCCAGCCACCGGCTTACGACGGACTGAACGTGTGGAAGGCGAATCCAATCATCGTCGCCATGCTCGAAGAGCGCGGCGCACTACTGGGTGGCTCTCAGCTCGAGCACTCCTATCCCCATTGCTGGCGCTGCCACCATCCCGTCATCTTCCGCGCGACAGAGCAGTGGTTCATCTCTCTCGATACACCGATCAAATCAGTCCAAAACGAGGAAAAGACCTTCCGCCAGCTGGCTATCGAGGAGATCGACAAAGTTGTCTGGGACCCGGCGTGGGGCAAGGAGCGAATCACCAACATGATCGCCACGCGCCCCGATTGGTGCATCAGCCGCCAGCGCATCTGGGGCGTGCCCATTGCCGTTTTCATGTGCGAAGGCTGCAACCAACCCATCATCGACGCGGCCCTGAACGGCAAGATCGTCGGATTGTTCGAGCGCGAAGGCGCCGAGGCATGGCATACGACTCCGCTTGAATCCCTTTTGCCGGCCGGCGCCAAGTGTGCGCACTGTGGCGAGACCAGCTTCCGCAAGGAGACTGACATCCTGGACGTCTGGTTTGACTCCGGCGTGAGCTGGCTGGCCGTGTGCGAGTCGGACCCGGATCTTAGTTCGGCCTACAAAGCATTCCAAAACCAGGACGGCTCGAACGGCGCGAAGCCGCCCGAGGTTCTATATCTTGAGGGCGGCGACCAGCACCGCGGATGGTTCCACTCGTCGCTATTGACTTCAGTGGCGCTGCGCGGCCGTGCTCCTTACTCGCACGTGACTACCGCCGGCTGGACCCTCGACGAGCAGGGCCGCGCTATGTCGAAATCGCTCGGCAACGGCGTCGATCCCGTGGACATCGCCAATCGCATGGGCGCCGAGATCGTGCGCCTCTGGGTCGCTTCGGTCGATTTCCGCGAAGACATGGCCGCCAGCGAGAACCTGATGCAGCGTTGCGCCGAGCTCTATAAAAAGCTCCGCAACACCTTCCGCTTCCTGCTCGGCAATCTGCACGGCTTTGTCCCGGCGCGCGATCGCGTCGCCGAGGCCGAGCTCCTGCCGCTCGACCGTTACATGCTGGCCCGCACGCGCGACCTTGCGGAAAAGATTCTCGCCTGGTACGAGGCCTTCGAGTTCCATCGCGTCTACCAGGCGGTGAACGAGTTTGCCATCGTGGACTTGAGCGCCTTCTATCTCGACGTGCTCAAGGACCGCATGTACACTTTCGCGCCCACAAGCCAGGCGCGCCGCTCCGCGCAGACTGTGCTCTGGCAAATCACCGAGGCTCTTGTCCGGCTGGTCGCGCCCATCCTCACCTTCACCGCCGACGAGATTTGGGAACACCTGCCCGCGGTCGAAGGTCGCCCGATCAGCGTCCATCTCGCGCTGTTTCCCAAGCCGGAAGAGATCTTTTCCAGCGAACCCGCGCCTGTTCTCGCCGAGTGGCAGCAGCTCTTTGATATCCGTGACAATGGCCTTCGCATCCTCGAAGAGGAGCGTCAGGCAAAGCGTATCGGGAAAGCTCTCGAAGCTAAGCTGTTCATCACTATTGACAAGGACGGGGATGTCCTCCTGCAAAAACACCGCTTTAGCCTGAAGGAACTTTTCAATGTTTCCGAGGTCGAGATCGTCCCAAGAGCAGCCAGCGATTTGCGAGATGCAGTAATGGCGAATCCAAGCACTCATTGGGGAGCAACGATGCAGCCCGGTAACGGTACAAAATACCTCTATAGAGTTGACGCGGTTCCCGCCAGCGGCTCGAAATGCGCGCGCTGCTGGAACTTCATGCCCGAGGTCTCCAGCTACGGCATCTGGAACGACGTCTGCACGCGCTGCCAGTCGGCGCTGCGCGAGATGGGCATCGAACCACCACAAGCTGACGCGCCGCCGCCGGAGGCCAACGAGTGAGCTGGCTAACAAACTGGCCTCGCCCTCGGCGACTGCCGTGGTTGTTGCTGATTTCGGCATTAATAATCGTCGCCGACCGCCTGACCAAGAACTGGATCTCCGCGCACATCCCTCTCGGCGGAGCGATTCCGATCATTCCGCGCTTCCTGCGCATCACGCATTGGACCAACGAAGGCGCGGCCTTTTCGCTGTTTGCCGATACTGCTTCGCCGCACGTCGTGCGCTGGGCGCTGGTCGCATTCACACTCGTCGCCGCACTGGTCATCTTCATCGTTTTAATCCGCCTCGGCAGCCACTTCACACTCACCACGATCGCTCTCGCGCTTATCCTCGGCGGAGCGCTCGGCAACGTTCACGACCGAATCGTCTACGGCTCGGTCATCGATTTCATTGAGATCCACATCTTCGCCTACCACTGGCCCGACTTCAATGTGGCCGACTCTTCCGTCGTCACCGGCGCCTGCCTGCTGCTGCTCGACTCGATACTTCCACGCAAGAAGACTGCGGCCTGACGCGGTCTGAGCGCGATGGGCGAGCACCCGAGCGTGATGGGTATAATTGGTCGGACCACGTAGCGCTACAAAGTTTCATCTCGGAGTCCGACAATATGTCTTCAACAAGTGGCGACCCCCAAGTTTTTTCCGCCATCGCGGCGCCCACGGACCGAATGACCTATCAGCGCTGGGTGATTTGCGCGCTCTTGTTTTTCGCCACGGTCATCGCTTATGTCGACCGCGCCGTGATCGCCAATCTCAAAAACACGCTCGAAGGCGTCATTCCGGGCTTGAACGATTACAAGTACGGGATCATCACGGTCGCGTTTCAGTTGGCCTACGGCATTGCGATGCTGGTCGCGGGAGGTCTGACCGACAAACTGGGCACGCGCAAGGCGTTCGCGATCGCTATTACTTTGTGGAGTGTCGCAGCCATGCTGCCGGGCGCGGCGTTTTCGGTCGCCAGTTTTGCGCTGGCCATGTTTCTGCTCGGTTTGGGCGAGGCAGCCAACTTCCCTGCCTGCATCAAGACCGTCGCAGAGTGGTTTCCCAAGCGCGAGCGGGCCTACGCAACCGGACTCTTCAACTCCGGCGCGAATGTGGGAAACATGGTGGCGCCGGTGGTGGTCGCGGTGTTCGTGGCCCTTTTCAGCAAATGGAGCGTGTTTGGGCCCGCGAGAGCCTGGCGGGGCTCATTCTTCGTCGCCGGCGCATTGGGCTTCGTTTGGCTTATTTTCTGGCTCATTGTCTATCGCCGGCCTGAGGAACAACCCCGCGTCTCCAAAGCTGAACTCGCGCTGATCCTCAGTGATCCCGGCGAGAAGATCGAGAAAGTTCCCTGGAGCCACGTAGTTCCGTGCAAAGAGGCATGGGCATTCGCAATCGGCAAGTTCCTCACCGATCCTATTTGGTGGTTCTATCTTTTCTGGATCCCTGGCTACCTGCAAACGACTTTTCATTTAAGCCTGTCACAAAGCAAGATTCCGGTGATGCTGGCCTATGCTATCTCGATCATTGGCAGCGTTGGTGGGGGCTGGATTTCGGGAGCCCTGATCAACCGTGGGATCACGCCGAATAAGGCCCGCAAGGGTACGATGCTGCTTTGCGTAGTGTGCATCGCACCCATTTTTGCCGCTCCGTTTATCCATCACCTGTGGTTCGTTGTGGCACTGCTGGGCCTGGCTACCGCCGGTCATCAGGGATGGTCGGCGACCTTATTCACCTTGCCGTCCGACATGTTCCCCAAAACTGCTGTAGCAAGCGTAACCGGCATCGGCGGCATGGCGGGGGCATTCGGCGGAGTTCTGCTGTTGTACAGCGCAGGAGCCATCGTTCAAGAAACACACAGTTATGTGACACTGTTTATCATCGCGTGCCTTGCCTACCCGCTGGCGCTGATCGTCATCCACGCCATCTCACCCAAGCTGGCCCCGGCACGTCTCAACTAGCTAGCTGTGAAACAATTAGAAAGCGGGCCACTCGATGTTTCATCGCCGGCCACCGGATCGTAAATGCCGCTGGCGGTCGAGAGAAGATGGCCCACCGCTCCGCAGCGCAACCCACGAGGCATCCATGAGGATTTCGCTCTCCTGTTTTTCTGCGCGCGCAAGATTTTGCGTCGCGGCTGCGCTTGCCGTCTTTGGTCTGTTCTCTCCCTACAAGGTTCTCGGGCAACGCCTGCCCACTACGGTCGTTCCCACGCATTACACGCTCAAGCTCACGCCCGACCTCAAAGCCGCAACTTTCTCCGGCGAGGAGGCGATCGAAGTAAACATCGGCCAGCCCACGCATTCGATCACTTTGAATGACATTGAGATCACCTTCCAGTCAGTGACCATCGTTTCCAACGGCTCGCAGCAGACGGGCACGGTGAGCCTCGACGCAACCAAACAGCAGACTACATTCACGTTTCCCAGCACCGTTCCCGCCGGCAATGCCACCATCAAAATTCGCTACACCGGCATCCTGAATAACGATCTGCGCGGCTTTTATCTGTCAAAAACCGCCAACCGCAACTACGCCGTTACGCAATTCGAGGCCACCGACGCGCGCCGCGCCTTTCCCTGCTTCGACGAGCCTGCCTTCAAGGCCAGCTACGACATCTCGCTGGTCATCGACGCCACCGACACCGCGATCTCGAACACCCCCATCGTGGCCGATACGCCGGGCCCGGACGCGAACAAGCACACGCTTGTGTTTGCCACGACGCCAAAAATGTCCACCTACCTTGTCGCCTTCCTCGTCGGCGATTTCCAGTGCACCGGCGGGCGCCAGGACAACGTGGACATACGCGTCTGCGCAACGCCCGACAAGGTTGCATTCACGCCCTACGCGCTTAATATTGCCAAATTTGTCCTGCACTACTACGACGACTACTTCGGCATTCATTACCCGCTCAAAAAGCTCGACCTCATCGCCATTCCCGACTTCGAAGCCGGCGCCATGGAGAACTTCGGCGCTATCACGTACCGGGAAACCGACCTCCTGCTCGATCCCAGGACTGCTACGGTCGCCGAAAAACGAGAAGTCGGTCTCGTTGTCGCGCATGAAATGGCCCACCAGTGGTTCGGAGACCTCGTCACCACGCAATGGTGGGACAACATTTGGCTCAACGAGGGCTTCGCCACCTGGATGGAGAACAAGCCCGTGGCTGCGATGCATCCCGAGTGGAACATTCCCGAGCTGGTCGCCGGCGACGAACAGGACACCCTCAACATCGACGCGGAGCCTACCACGCGTGCTATCCGCGCCAAGGCCGACACGCCGGACGAGATCGACCAGATGTTCGACAGCATCGCCTACGGCAAGGCCAGCGACGTGCTGTTGACAGTGGAAAACTATCTGGGCGAGGAGGCCTTCCGCAAAGGCGTGCACGCATACCTGGCCGCACACGAATACGGCAACGCTACGGCGGAAGACTTTTGGAACGCGCAGACGGCAACGAGCCACAAACCGGTGGACAAGATCATGGAGTCGCTCGTGGTGCAGCCGGGTGAGCCCATTCTCACCTTCGCCGCGCCCGCAGACGAAAAAGTCTCCTTTGAGCAGAGGCGATTCTTCCTCAGCCCCAGCATCATGCCCGATCCCGCGCAAAAGTGGACGCTGCCGGTGTGCTTCAAGGCCGCCGATGCCGCAGACTGCGAACTCGTGACGCCCGAGACTTCCAGCGTAAAGGTACCGGCCGCCGGCCTATTCTTCGCGAATGCCGCGGGCAAAGGCTATTACCGCAGCGCCTACGCGCCAGCGCAGTATAAAGATCTTGTCGCTCATGCTGAGTCGGCTTTGACGCCCTCTGAGCGCATCAGCCTCGCCGGCGACGAGTGGGCACAGGTGCGCGCCAACAAAGCCACCGTGGGCGATTATCTGAATCTCGTGGCTGCCCTCAAGTCTGATCCAAACGCCGAAGTCTTTTCGAACACGGCGGGGTTGCTGGGAACCATCGCCGACAAAGTGGCCTCGACGAAGGAAGAGCGCGACGAGCTGGCTGTGTGGGTGAGTCGCAACTTTGCGCCCGAATACGCGAAGCTCGGCCCTCCCGCGCCCGGCGACTCGCCCAACACGCTTGAGTTGCGCGCGCAACTTCTCGGCCTGCTCGTCGATCACGGCAATGACCCCGCTATCTCTGCCCAGGCTCGCCAGATTGCCGATCAATTCCTCGGCGATCCTGCGTCCGTCGATCCCACGTTGGGGCAGGCCGCTCTTGAAGCCGCCGCGGAGAACGGCGACGCCTCGCTCTTTGACCGATTGCAGAAGGTGTATGAAACTTCGACCGATCCCGAGTTGCAGGAGAGCGCATTACGACTGCTGGTCCAGTTTAACGATCCCGCGCTGCTTGAGCGTGCTCTCGAATACTCGGTTTCAAGCAAGGTACGCAACCAGGACGCCGCGATTCAGTTGGCCATCGGTCTCCAGATCCCCGAGAACCGCAATGCGACGTGGAACTTTATCAAAACGCATTGGGACCAGGTGCAGGCTGAAGTAACCACAGACCTGGGCGCGCTGCTGGTGAGCTATTCCGGCGGCTTTTGCACTGCCGAAGCACACGACGACGTGAAGAGCTTCTTCGCCGCTCACCCGGTTCCCGCCTCCAACGTGGCACTGAAGCACGCGCTTGAGAATATTGACAGCTGTGTTGAGCTGCGCCGCCTTCAGGAACCGAATCTGAAGACCTGGCTGGCCGCGCAGGCCGGATCTTAGGTCTTTGCCGGAGCGCGTTTACAGCTTCCGCAGCCGTTCGCAGGCCTCGTCCAGCTCGGAATCCTGTTTGGCGAAGCAGAAGCGCAGCAGATTCTCGCCGCGCCCCTTGCGGAAGAACGCCGATCCAGCCACCGTGGCGACGCCGGTCGAGCGCAGCAGGTACCGTGCTTTCTCCGCGGCTGTTTTGCCGGGCAGGTGCTCGACACTGGCCATGATGTAGTAGGCGCCGGGAGGCACCGAGGCTTCCATGCCAGCGTCCCTGAGGGCCGCGAGCAGCTGGCCGCGCTTCGATTGATGATCGGCGGCTAATTGCGCGTAGAAGCTCGGCGGCAGCTGCTCCAGACCCGCAGCGGCGCCAACCTGCAACGGCGCGGGCGCGCACACGTAGGTCAGGTCGTGGAAGTGGCCCATCGTGGGCATCCAGCGCGCGTCCGCCGTGACGTAGCCGATGCGCCAGCCGGTGATCGAAAACGTCTTGCTGAAACCTGAAAGCACAATCGTGCGCTCGCGCATGCCGGGCAGCGTGGCCGGGCAAATGTGCCGCGCGCCGTCGTAGACAAAATACTCATAAATCTCGTCGGTGATGAGGAACAGATCGCGCTCGATGGCAAGTTGGGCTACAGCTTCGAGCTCAGGCAGGGTGAAGATCTTCCCGCTGGGATTACCAGGAGTGTTGAGCAGGATGGCGCGGGTGCGCGGAGTTACCGCGGCGCGCAAGGCGTCCACGTCAAGCCGCCAGTCCGACTCGGCCAGCGCGACCAGCACCGGATTCACCCGCAGCGATTTAAGCGCGTGCACATGGTAGCCGTAAAACGGCTCGAAAACGAGCACCTCGTCACCGGGATTGAGCAGCGCCATGGCGGCGGCATGCAGGCCGGCGGTCGCGCCGGAAGCGACCATCACTTCGCATTCAGCGTCGTAGGTCAGGCCGTAGTCGCGCAGTTGCTTGGCCGCGATGGCCTCGCGCAACCGCGCGATGCCGTCGCACCTTGTGTAAATGTTCTGCCCTTCGCGAATGGCCTGAATCGCTGCGGCCTCGACCACATCGGGCACCGGCGTATCGCACACGCCCTGCGCCAGGTTGATGCCGCCCATGCGGTCGCACTCGGTGGTCATGGCGCGGATTTCGGACTGAAGGGTCTCTGGCGCAAGCGCGCTCAGGGCAAGGCGCGACTCAATTCCGGTGGTGTGTGTGTAGGTGCCTGGCAAGGGGAAGATCCTTTGCCGCCATTTTACATTTTCGGGTTTACATTTTGGAGCCCGTTCACTGTGTGTGCGCGCGGTCGCAGCCAAAGTCTACGCGGGCGTAGTATCTTGCAGAAAGAATCGATGCACGAGCTTTCCATCGCGGCCAGCATTGTTGAGGCGGTCACCGAGTCGGCCTCCGCGTACCCTGGCGCGCGCATCAAAGCAGTGCAGCTGCGCGTGGGCGCTTTGGCCTCGGTCGTTGAAGATTCGCTTCAGTTCTGCTGGGAGCTGGCCTCTGAAGGTTCACCGCTCGCCGGCGCGAAGTTGGTGATCAACATGCTGCCTGTGATCGTCCACTGCGACGGTTGCGGCGCGGATTCCGAGATCGAGGGCGTGCAGAGTTTCCGTTGTCCGCGTTGTGGCGAGCTGGCGGCTGATCTTCGCCAGGGGCGCGAGCTCGAGATCGAATCGATTGAGCTGGAAGAACCGGAGAGTGGGGAGACGCAGATCGGCGCGCCGAATTCAGTTGAGGAGCACATATGACGACCCGGATTGTTGAACTGCGGCGGGGAATCCTGAAGAAGAACGATGAGCTGGCAGCGGTGCTGCGTCAGCGTTTTACGTCGGCTGGAGTGCTGGTCCTGAACCTCGTCTCGAGCCCCGGCACGGGCAAGACTGCGTTTCTTGAGCTGACTCTGCGTGCACTGCGCGCACGAGGCGCGCACGCGGCAGCCTTGGTGGGCGATCTTGAAACCGATAACGATGCGCGGCGTCTGGCGGCGAGCGGCGCGCCTGTGCGCCAAATCAACACGCACGGCATCTGCCACCTTGACGCGGAGATGGTCACAAAGCACCTCGAAGGCTGGGAGGAAGTCTCACTCGCAGGCCTCAATTATCTCTTCATCGAGAATGTCGGCAACTTGGTGTGCCCTTCGAGCTACGACCTGGGCGAACGCATCCGCGTCGCGCTGCTGAGCGTGACCGAGGGCGAGGATAAGCCGCTCAAGTATCCGGGGCTCTTCAACTCGTCCGATGCGGCCGTGATTACGAAGATCGATCTCGCTGTCCCCTGCGGCTTTGACCGCGAGTTAGCGCTCAAAAACATCAACGAGATTCGCCCCGGCATCCGCATCTTCGAGACCTCGGCCAAAACAGGCGCGGGCATGGACGAGTGGCTCGCCTACCTTTTGGAGCAGGAGCGGCCCTCCTGAGTCCCGCGGGGCGCGCGAGAGTCACTGAGTGTTCACGCCACTGGCGTTGCGCAAAGCTCGTCTAAAGCGTACCTTTCACCTAAGGTCGGTAGAACAACATGTGCCCCTCGGATTCCCCCATGCAGGGCACGGCAGCTGAGAAGAGCGCCGAGCCGGGCTTCGCCCAAAATACGATCGAGCGGCTGTTTGAGTTTTCGCCGGACGCCATTCTTGTCACCGACAACGGTGGTGTGATGCGAGCCGCCAATCCGCGCGCCGAAGAGCTGTTCGGCTACTCGAGCCACGAACTCATCGGCCAGCCCGTCGAAATGCTGGTACCGGCGCGTTTCCGCGGCGGCCACCCGCGCCATCGCGAGAACTATAGCGCCCATCCCCGCACTCGCCAGATGGGCGCGGCACTCAATCTCTTTGGCCTGCGCAAGGACGGCACTGAATTCCCCGTCGACATCATGCTCAAGCCCTTGCAGACCGCATTCGGTCCGGCAGTGGTCACGTTTATCCGCGATGCGACCGAGCAGCGCGCCGCGCAGGAGGCGCTGCGGCTCAACGATCTGCGGCTTCGCTCCGTCGTCGAAAGCATCGGCGAGTACGCCATTTATCTGCTCGATCGGGACGGCCACGTGCTCACCTGGAACCCCGGCGCCGAGCGCATTAAGGGCTACAAGGCGGACGAAGTGCTCGGACTGCATTTCTCGCGATTTTTCACCGGGGAGGATCAGGAGCGCGGCAGACCTGCCGAGTTGCTGCGCCAAGCCGCGGCCAGAAATCGCGTGGAAGAGGAGGCCTGGCGAGTGCGCAAGGATGGTTCGCGCTTTTGGGCCAACGTGGTGATCACGGCCATCCGCGACAGTAGCGGCGAAGTGACGGGATTCGCCAAGGTCACCCGCGACATGACCGACCGCAAGCGCGCAGAGGAGGCGTTGATCTTCCAACTCAGCGGGGCGCTGCTGGACAATATGGATGCGGAGAAACTGCTGGATGCGATCTCGGCTTCCCTGCGCGAGGTGATTCCCCACGATAATGCGGGCCTGGTGCTTTACGACGAGGCGGCTGGCGACTTGGTGGTGCAGTTCCTAGGAGGTCCGGGCAGTGAAGCTTTTCCAAGTGAATTGCGCGTTCCCATCGACGGCTCACTGTCTGGGATCGCCTTTCGCACAGGGGAGCCGGTGCTGCTGGAAAGTATCGCCAGAGCACCCTATGCTCCCGAGACGCTCGCTTACCTTAAGCGAATGGGCATGCAGTCGGGTTGCTGGGTTCCGCTTGTTCATCACAGCAAGGCACTTGGAGCGCTCTCCGTGGTGAGCAGGCAGAAGGGGAGTTTTGGGCAACGCGAAGTGGAGATGCTGGTGCAGATTGCCGGACAGGTTGCGATGGCAGTCGATAACGCCATGGCATTCCGGCGCATAGCAGAGCTGCGCGACCGGCTGGACCAGGAAAAACAGTACCTCGAAGAAGAGATCAACATTGAGCACCGCTTCGACGACATCGTGGGCGAAAGCACCGGCCTGCGCAATGTGTTACGACAGATTGGGACCGTGGCGCCCACCGACGCGACAGTCCTCATCGAGGGCGAAACTGGAACCGGCAAAGAGTTGCTGGCGCGAGCCGTCCACCGGCTGAGTGCGCGCAGCGAACGCACTTTCATCAAGCTGAATTGCGCCGCCATCCCAGCGGGGCTGCTCGAAAGCGAGCTCTTCGGCCACGAGAAGGGCGCGTTCACCGGCGCCATCGCGCGCAAGATCGGCCGTCTGGAGCTGGCCAACGAGGGCACGCTTTTTCTCGACGAGGTAGGCGATCTGCCGCTTGACCTGCAGCCCAAGCTGCTGCGCGCTTTGCAGGAGCGCGAGATCGAGCGCCTGGGCGGAACGCGGCCCATTCCCGTCAATGTGCGCCTCATCGCCGCAACCAATCGCGACCTGGCCAAAATGGTCGCAGAAAAAGAATTCCGCAGCGACCTCTTTTATCGCCTCAAAGTCTTCCCTGTCTTCGCCCCGCCTCTGCGCGAGCGCGCCGCCGACATCCCCATCCTCGTGCGCCACTTCGTCTCGCGCCACGCCCGCCGCATGGGCAAAACCATTGAAACCATCCCGCCCGAGGCGATGGCGGCGCTGGCAGCCTGGAAGTGGCCGGGCAACATTCGCGAGCTCGAAAACTTTCTGGAGCGCGCCGTAATCCTGTCCCGCGGGCCTCAACTCCACGTGCCATTGGCCGAGCTCGAAGCCGTGGAAGCGGAAGAAGAAGCCTATGAGGCTGCCACCAATCCCACTCTGCATGCAGCCGAGCGCGATCACATAGTGCGCGCGCTCCGCGAGGCCAAGGGCATCATCGGCGGACCCGGCGGCGCAGCCGAGCGGCTTGGGCTCAAACGCACCACGCTCAACTCCAAAATCAAGAAGCTCGGAATCGAGCGCAGCGACTATATGTAGTCTCAGTGACGAAATACCGTCATCGTCACTTCGTCGCGCGCCGCGCAACATCACAGGCCACCGCTGCGATCCCGCAAAAGCAAATCCCTTAATTTCAACGCGATGCTGGCGCTGTCGCGCCGCATCGCAAGTTTGGCACGCGCCGTGCCTTATCACAGGCATGGCGCTGGACGAGCCAGCAAGTGCTTCGAATCTCCTTTGAAGAAAACTCGAACTCGATCGTGATCAAGCTGGAAGGGCGCGTCGCCGGGCCATGGGCAGCTGAACTTGGCCGCCTGTGGGAAGAGAAAGCTCCGGCTGTAGCGCAGAAAAAACTGTCTCTTGATTTGCGGGAAACAACTTTTGCCGACGCTGCGGGGATCAGGGTTTTGAGAGCAATCTACTCTCAAACCGGAGCCGCGATCCTCACTGGCACACCCTGGACCGAGTATCTTGCCGAAGAAGTGGCGCGCAAGAACTCTCAACGTGCGGACACGGAGAGCTGAAATGCACACGGGACATGATCTAACGAACAATGCGGGTGTACCTTCTTACCGGAAGGGCGAGTTCTTTAAGGCATTGCCGGCCGCGGCGCTGGCCGATCTGGAGCCGCTGCTCGTGCCCTCCTCCTATCCGTCCAATGTGGTTCTCTTCACTGAGACACAGCCGGCCTCGGGCGTCTACGTGGTTCTGGACGGCGAGGTCAAGCTCTCTATCAACTCGAGCGATGGCCGCCGCCTCAGCTTTCACATCGCCAAAGCCGGCGAGGTGCTGGGTCTTTCGCCTACGCTCTCCGGCGGCGAGTACGAGATGACCGCGGACACCCTCTATCCGGCGAAGATCGCGCACATCTCGCGCCAGGTCTTCCTGCAGTTTCTTGCCCGCCATCCTGACGTCTATCCCATCGTCACGCGCGAAATCAGCCGCAGCTTCAACCTTGCCTGCGAGCAGTTGCGCATGGTTGGCCTGTCAACATCGGTGCATGAGCGCCTGGCCCGCCTGCTGCTGGTTTGGAGCGATGAGCCCGGACAAAAGCACGAGCAATCTGCCCACTGCCGCGTGTCGATGACGCACGAAGAGATCGGCGAATTCATCGGCGCTTCGCGCGAGACCGTCACGCGCACGCTGAGCATCTTCAAAAACCGCCATTTGGTAGCGCAACACGGATGCACGCTTACGATCCCCAGCCGCGTGGCGCTGGAGAGCTACGCGCGAGGGTAAGGTTGCCCGGCTTTTCTCGCGCTTTAGTTTTCACGGGGGAAACACAGCAAGTCTTGGCTTGAGCCGCAAGCTCTGCTGAACTTTGTAGATTTGATTTGGCCGTTCGACCGGGCCGCGCGAGGAAGGCAGGGCGCAGCCAGGGCGAGCGGCCTTCCTTTTTCGCAGCACTCGCCGATCACTTCTTCAATTGCCGCAGCGCCAGCCGCGCCGCGTGATTGCCGCACATGCCGTGTACGCCTCCGCCCGGCGGCGTCGACGCCGAACACAAGTACAGCTTGGGCGCGCCCGTCGCGTAGCCGCTCGAAGTCGGCCGGAAGAACATTTGCCGCATGGTCATCGCGCCACCGCTGATGTCGCCGCCAATGAGGTTCGCGTCCATCGCTTCCAGCGCCGCGGGCGCGGAAACGTGTCTCGCCAGGACACAATCGCGGAATCCTGACGCAAAGCGCTCGATCTGCGACTCAATGCGGTCCGCCATGTCGACTGTTGAGCCGTTGGGTACGTGGCAATAGGCCCACAGCACATGTTTTCCCTCAGGCGCGCGCGATGGATCAAAAAGCGTTGGCTGCGCCACCAGCACAAAGGGCTGCTCGGCTTCGCGCCCATTGGCCACGGCGGATTCGGCCGCCGCAATCTCTTCGAATGTTCCGCCCAGATGCACCGTGATCGCTCGCCGGCAATCAGCCGCGCGCCACGGAACAGGCTGTGAAAGCGCGTAGTCAACTTTGAATACGCCCGGAGCGAGCTGAAAACTTTCCAGAGCATTCCTGTATTTGGGCGCGAGCCGCTCACCGGCGATCGCAACCAGTTGCCGGGGCGCGGTATCGAAAAGCACCAGCTCGCTGCTCGATTCCAGCTCGCGGAATGCTGCCGCGTCGATGCGGGACGAGGTGTGCACCGAGCCGCCCAGCGTCTTCAGGTGGCCGATGAGCGCCTGCGTAATGGCCTGCGCGCCGCCCCGCGGAATCGGCCAGCCCACCGCATGGATGGTGATGCCGAACATCCATCCGATCGTCGCGCTCAATGGCCGGTCGAAGCTCAGGAACGAGTGACCCGCCAGTCCCGCGAAGATGGCTCGAGTGCGTGGGCTGACGAAGTGGCTCTTGACGAAGCTTTGCGCAGATTGAATCGCCGTCAGGCCGAATCGCGCCATGCGCAGCGGATGATGAGGGACGCGCAATGCCGGCCCAAGCGTGTCTTCCGCAAACTCCATCCAATCGTCGGCCGCAGGCTGCATCAAGCTCCGCCACAGCTTGCCGTCTGCTCCCAGTGCGCGCTCCGCATGTTCCAGGTCGCGCTCCAACACTACTGCCGAGCCATCGTCGAGCGGGTGTACCAGCGGCGCTTCTCCGTGGATCCATTCCAGCCCGTGATCCGCTAAAGGCAACGTGGCGAAAAACGGGGATCCGGCCGCGAACGGATACACTGCCGAGCCGAAGTCGTGCAGAAACCCCGGCAACGTGAGCGGAAGCGTCCGCACAGCGCCGCCCGGCTCGGCTTCGGCTTCAAACACATCCACGCGCATCCCCGCCCGCGCCAGCACAATGGCCGCGGCCAGCCCATTGGGGCCCGATCCAATCACGCATGCGCGGCTCATCGTTTCATCGTCCTCCGGACAGATCGTTCATTAGTCGTGGGGCGGAAGTTCCTCAGGCCATTCCACCACAGCAAAGTGGCCATCCGCAGCCATCGTCAGTTCCGGCGCGTACAGGCCCAGATACTCGCGGCGCCACCAGTTGCCGGTTTGCCGCTTTTCATTCATTGTCGTGAACCAGTATTGCCAAATTACCGCGCGCACATAGCGCGGCGGAATCTGCGGGAAGGGATTGTCGCGAAACAGCGCCAGTACATTGCCGTCGCCGAGCAACAACCGCTCCTCGGTCAAAGGAACGATCTCGTTGTCGCGCCAGCCGCCGAGCGACGCGAACCACAGATTCCAGTCGAAGCGCGGCTGATAGGGCGCATAGATTCCCGGCGCTTCATTCAATGCCTGCGGCTTGTTCCGGAATGGATACGCCGTCCAGTTTGTGCCGTCGTCGGAGCCTTGGAATTCGATCTCGTAGCGTCCGCGTGTCATCACGGCGAAGAGCCCATATTGATTGGCGATGCGAAATGGCTCGAGCGCGATCAGCGGCTTCACCGGCAGGGGAATGTCGCGCAGCGGAATTCCGATCATCTCCGCAGTCGTGTTGTAGGCGATCCATGTCAGCATGAATGCGGCTGCGGCCAAGCGCGTGACCCACCATGAAAATCCGAGACGTTCGAGAAATGGGTGAGGCTTGGAGATGTGGTCGCTCTCTTCGATGTCCGCCGTCGCGACACTGGCCTCGCCCACGCCCAGAATCGATAGCGGCTCCTCCCCTTGCGGTTCCGGCGCCGCCTCCGCAGTGCGTTCCGGTTCGCGAGGGCGGAATCGCGCGGGTACAAATCGGAACAGAAACTTGTCATCGAGCAGAAGAAAGCCCAGCGACAGCACCAGGTAATTCAGGAACGCATAGTTGGCCGTGAGAATCACGCCAATTTCCCAAGGCGTGACGATGAAGAAAAGGATCAGCCGCACCCTGCGCGGAAAGAACATCATGAACACCAGGCCCAGCTCGAGAGCCAGAGTTCCTCCAACAGTGGCCGCATGAAACCAATGCGGCAGATGCTCGACGTACCAGCCAATCCAAGTGGGCAGCGGGCCATTCTGGTAGTACTCGTCCATGGCGGTGAAGTTGCGCCACTCCACATCTCCGCTCGCCAATTTCACCATGCCCGATTCGAAGTAGATTCGGAACCACTCCCATTGCAGCAGGAACCAGCTCATGCGCGAGGGCGGATCGTGCGCTCCCCAACCGGGCCAGAGCCCACGCGGCGCGAAGAACAGAGCCAGAAACCCTGCCTCCAGCAGCATTCCGTCCGACTGATAGCTCGAGAACACGCTGCTCGCGCCGACAAACGAAAGGAAACAGACAAAGCAAACGAAAAAGCTCAGGCGGGGCCACACGTTCAGAAAAGCAATCACGGACGCGGTCAGGCCGATCCACGTCACCGCCATCATCATCGCGGAGCTCGACGAAAACCAGTAGAGTGACGGCGCGTACCAGTAGCGCTCCAGGCCCAACTGCTGCGCGATATCAGCCAGATAATCCTGCGCAGGGAGAATTCCGTCCGGACCGATCAATCCCTTGAGCTGAAACAGCAGCGAATAAAACGCGGAGAAATAAATGAGCGCCAGCGCGCGCAGAAAGACCCACCGCGGTATCATCTGTCCTCGCGGGCCACGATGCCCGTCGAAGAGCCACCTGATTACGTCAATCGGCTTGCTCCACCGCATCTCTCGAACAGGATACCGGTTGGCCTGCGCTCGTTCCCAAAGGTCGGCCCAGTTCGGAGCGATCTCCGGCGCAGTGCCGCGAAAAGATGCCCCAACGCTATTCCAAGAGCGGCGCGGGAATTGGCGCAGTCTTTCCCATCATGGATCGTTGGCCCAGGCCCTTAACTCTCACACTTCGTGGCGCTTACGTTATAATTCGATTCAAGAAAGACCCTTGAAATGGTTCAAGGTTCTTGCCTGGAACGAGCGCCGAAAATCGATCGTAGGCTCCTCGCTTTCGCCGTGCTGGCGAATCCGTTAAGGTAACATTTCGATGCGCAAAACCCTATTCGATCTGACGGGGAGAGTGGCCGTGGTGGCAGGCGGAACCACGGGTCTGGGGCGCGCTATGGCCCTGGGCCTTGCCGCTGCCGGCGCTGATGTGGTCTCCAGTGCGCGCCGACCGCAGGAGGTGGCGAAGGCCGCCGCGGAGATCGAAGCGTTGGGCCGCCGCTCCCTGCGCGTGGTCAGCGACGTCCTCGATCGCGCCTCGATTCAGGCCCTGCACGACGCAGTCATCGCGGCTTTCGGCAGAATCGACATCCTTGTGAACGCCGCCGGCATCACCTTGAAATCCCCCGCGCTCGAGACCACCGAGGTAGATTGGTCGCGCATCATCGAAACCAATCTCACAGGAACGCTTCGCGCCTGCCAGATCTTCGCCGCCACCATGGCGCGCGCCGGCTACGGACGCATTATCAACGTCGCCTCCCTGGGCTCGTTTGTCGCATTTCGCGGAGTCGCGCCCTACTCGGCCAGCAAAGCGGCCGTCGTTTCGTTAACCAGGACTCTCGCTATCGAGCTCGCGCCCCGCGGAGTGAATGTGAACGCCATCGCGCCGGGCGTCTTTTCCACGGAATTGAATCGCTCGCTTGTCCAGGGAACGCCGCGCGGACAGGAATTGCTGATGCGCACTCCCATGCACCGATTCGGGCAGGCGCATGAGCTGGCCGGCGCGGCCATCTTCCTCGCCTCCGAAGCCGCTTCGTTTGTCACCGGAGAAGTACTCGCCGTCGACGGCGGATTCCTCGCCAGTGGCGTCAATCAATAGCTCAAGCCACTGCGCCGCGCTGCCACGGCCGCCGCGCAAACAAACCCGCACTATTGCTAAAGCTCCACCGGCGCGATCTGCACCTTTCGCCCTTCGGCGCACGATGTGTAGATGCTCCTCACCAGTTGCAATGCCCGGTAACTATCCGCTCCGGACGACGCCGGCGGCCGGCCCATTTTGCACGCCTCGCCGAAGTCGGCCAGTTGCCGCTCAAACGGTACGAGAGAAATTGCCATCGGGTCCGATGCACCAGACTTGGCTGGCTGCGAAATCGGCGGTGGTTCGCCCGCATCGTCCCGCACATCCCACGTCGTCAACTGATCGCCGGTTACAATCGCGCTCCCCTTTGTCCCATGGATCTCGATCCGCTCCGGATAGCCCGGCCACAGCGCTGTCGCGGCCTGGATCACGCCTGTTGCTCCCGATGCATAACGGAGCACCGCGCACAGCAGGTCCTCCGATTCGATCTTGTGCGTGGCGCCCAGGTGCCAGTATCCAAAGACCTCATCCACCGCGCCGATCAGATGCAACAGCACGTCCACCTGGTGAATAGCCTGGCCGATCAATGCGCCGCCGCCTTCGCCGGCCCAGCTTCCTTTCACCGGCCGCGCGTAGTACTCATCCGTGCGGTGCCACTTCACGTAGGCATCAGCCTCGAGGATATTGCCCAGCCATCCAGCCCCGATCGCGCGTTTCAGGAACAGAGTCGAGTCGTCGAAGCGATGCTGGCTCACCACACCGAGTTGAATCCCACCTGCGTGCGCCACCTCGATCATCCGCGCCGCGGTCTCCAGATCCACGGCCATCGGCTTCTCCACGAGCACATGCTTGCCTGCTTTCGCGCCCAGCTCTACCGCTGCCAGCCGGTAGCCGGGAAAGGTGCAAACATCGAGGCAATCCACGTCAGCGCGTTGACAAAGCTGCTACGGCGTGGCCACAAACTCCGCACCCCACGCATCAGCGAACTTACGCCCGCGCTCTTCCGTCCGATCCGTAACCGCCGCGATCCGGTAGCCGATGTTCTTGTAAGCCTGCGCGTGCTTACCCGCGATGCCGCCAGCGCCAATGAATCCCACTCTCATGGATGGTCAGTCTCCCGCATCGCTGCCGCACTTTTTCATAGGTCTGCTGAGAATTTTAAGCGTGGGCGGCGACCAGTTTAGAACTGGCTCGCTCGCCTCCGCGCTCGTGGCGGGGTGCAAAGTCCACTTGCTTGAAAAGCACCTTATGCAGGACCAGAGCAGCGGCGCCGCGCAGCCTCGCCGCGTCGCCATCCATGGCCGCCACCACACGTGGCGTGTGCGGGGTAAACGATTTGGCGATTAAGTGGCTCTCCAGCAGGGGGCAGATGCGCGGCCACAGCGCCGTGCAGTCGCCCACGACGATGATCACCTCCGGCGCCAGCCCGGCCGTCAGCATCGCTAACCCTCGCGCCAGGTAGGTCATCATCTTGTCGATCGAGCGCAGCGCGCGGATGTCGCCCTCCAGCGCCAAATCGAGCAGTTCCTGAAATGAAGTCAGCGTGCTTTCGGGCGCCAGCTCACGGTAGTACCGCAGCCCTGCGCGGTTCGACGCGAACGTCTCCCAACAGCCCACGTTGCCGCAGCCGCAAACAGGACCGGATTCCTCAATCGACATGTGGCCGAACTCGCCCGCCATATCATCTCTGCCCCGCACGACTCGTCCATCCACCAATATTCCAGCGCCGATGCCCTCCGAAACCGAAATCGCAATCATGTTCGACGAGTCGCCGAAGTTGCCGAACCAGCGCTCCGCGGCCAAACACGCGTTGGCGGCGTTCTCCATTTCGATGGGAGTGTCCAGAACCCTCTGTAACTCTCCGTAGAGATCGATCTGGCCCCAGGGAGCGTTCGGCGAAAAGAGCAGGCGGTGCGTCCTCTGGTCCACGCGCCCTGAGACGCTCACGCCGAGCCCCTGAAACACGCGGTCGCCGTAGGTCGCTCGTAGAGATCGTGCCGCTCTCGCGATATGCGCGATGGCCGTCTTGGCTTCTTCAGGCGTAGAACCGGCCTTGATGTCGAAGGCGACTGTCTCCCGCCCCAGAATCTTCCCATTGATGTCGACCACGGCCAGATTGGCCTTCCCAGGTCGCAGATCGATGGCCAGCGTGACATGCTGGTCGTTCAGCGTCACGAAGGTGGGCCTGCGGCCCCGTGGCAGCCGTCCCAGGCTTCCGGGCACCACCCATCCCTCTTCCATGAGCTGGCCAATGATCACGGAAACCGTACTGGGCTGAAGGCCGGTCAGGCGCGCCAGGTCAGCCCGGCTTACAGGCTGGTGCAGGTGGATGGCGTGAAGCAGAATGTCACGATTGATTTCGCGCGCAGTTTCGCTCGATGCCACGGCGCGGCGAGGTCGAACGGGTTTATCGGTCACATGCATTTCTGAGGGCTTTCCCGAACGGGAGAACGGATGGATTGTTGTATCCTCTCCGCGTTTCCTTCGTAGGCGGCTTCTCTCAATATAGTCGAGCAGCCGCGGCGTGCCATGCGCTCGGACTTGGCGGGGGAAGCGCGAATGTTCGGACCCGAAAAGCAGAGCGGTAACCCCCGAAAGAGCTGCCGCGCCAATTGATCCGGAAAGCAATTAGAAGTTGATCCGTCCAGAAAACTGCAGCGCGCGCGTACCTCCCGTTTGAGAGTAGGCCTGGCCGAAGCTGGTGATCAGACCGAAAGTGCCATAAGCCCCCGACGCGAGGTTCCCATCGGTAGGCACAGTCGTGTTCGGGCTATTGAGGAATGGGTGGTTGAACAGGTTGATTGCATCGAGGCCAAGCTGGAAGTCTGCTTCGCGCCAGATGTGGAAAGACTTGTAGAGGCGCGCGTTGAACTGCGAGTTACCCGGTCCACGAAACTGATTGCGGCCGGTATTGGGTATCACTGGCGAGGCCGCCGACTCAGTAGGTTTTGCGAACGACGCCGGGTTGAACCATGGTTTGCCGCCAGAGACAGGGCTCGGCGTCGAATTGTACGGGTTGGAACGGGCGTGCCCGCTCTCCTGCTGATAAGGCGCAGCCAGTTAGAGTCATGCCTTAATTGGCGATCCGAACTGTATGAACCTTTATGCACCATTGCCAAGACAACAAACTGGCTGGATTTTCTCAAGTAAAACGATTCATCAAACCGGAAAGAACGCCCATGCGAAGAGGCAAAAATGACGCTATCTGTATTATTTTCCTTTTTTTACTAATCTCTCCTCTATCGGATCGCCCGCGTCGATTTTTTTCTGGCAGTCTCGAATTCGTTGATTTGAAGTGCGAATTTAATTCGAAAATGAAGAATGAGCTTTCAGCTATCAACCATTTGGAGGGTGCCCGGTTCTCCTGCACGATGGAGTCGGACGCGCCGCGCACTGCCCGTAACATTCTTTCTGCGTTTACGCTCTCCGCCGTCCGCCCCGCTACACTCAGATTCGGTGATCCATGTTGACCCTCCGCTCCACATCGCTGCTGTTCCTCTTCCGCCCACTTGGTCTCCTTCTTTTCTGCGTTCTGGCGGTCCAATCGTCTGGGGCGCCGGCCCCCGCTAGCGACGCGAAACTCCAGTTCGTCATCGTGCTTGCTCGTCACGGCGTTCGCTCTCCGCTCACGGCACAGGCTGATCTCGACGAATTTTCGGCGGCGCCGTGGCCGACGTGGGGAGTCGCTCCGGGCCTCCTCACTGCTCACGGCCACCAGTTGATGAAGCTGTTCGGCGCCTGGGATCGCGAGCAGTTCTCCGCCGATGGCCTGTTCGCACCCACTGGCTGCGCGGATTCGACACACGTCACGATCCTGGCCGATATCGACCAGCGCACGCGCGAGACCGGCAAAGCTCTCGCCGAGGGGATGTTTCCGGATTGCAATGTCGAAGTTCAGTCACGCCCCGATGGTACGAATGACCCGCTTTTCAGCCCGCGGAAAGCGGGCGTCGGCCATCCGGACCCGAGGCTCGCTGCGGCAGCCATCGCCGGACGCATCGGCGGCGATCCCGACCATCTGACCGAAATCTACCGTCCGCAATTGACCGCCCTCGATCGCATTTTGTCCGGTTGCGGACGCTTGCCGACCAATCCGCAGCGCACCTCAATCTTCGATATTCCCGCCAGCCTCAAGCCCGGATCAGGCGATTCTCCCGTGGCGGCGCGCGGTCCACTTGTCACCGCCTCCACACTGGCCGAGAATCTGCTCCTCGAATACACGCAGGGCATGAGCGTCGCCGACACCGGCTGGGGATGCCTAGACAGCGCCACGCTGCGCTACGTAATGCAAGCCAACATCGCCGCCTGGGACTATGCCGATCGCACGCCCACCGTCGCGCGCATCTACGCCTCCAATCTTCTTGACCACATTCGCCGGACGATGGAACAGAGCGTGACAGGGAAGCCCGTTCCCGGCGCGCTCGGCAAGCCCGGTGACCGCCTCGTCATTCTGGTCGGTCACGACACCAACATCGTCACCGTTGCCGGCGCTCTCGGCATCGATTGGATCGCTGACGGCCGTGTCGACGATTCCCCGCCAGGCGGCGCGCTGATCTTCGAGCTTTGGCGCTCGCCCAAATCCGGACCGTTCGTGCGCGTTGCATTCACCACGCAAACTCTCGACCAGATGCGCAATGCGGAGCCGCTGACGCCTGCCAACCCGCCCGCCGAGGCGCTGATCTTCATCCCCGCATGCAGCCGCCCGGATCTCTCGTGCACCTGGGACAGCTTCTCTGCCGCCATGCGTCAGGCCACCGATCCGGCCTACGTCACCGCGCAGCCATAACCCCGCGAACGCCGCGGCAAGCCACAGGCCTTCACGTCCGTTTGGATCCGGACTTTGCCGTCAAAAACTCCTTGAGAGCGACAGCGTTGTTGTTTTCCGCGTCGCGAGAGCTGTAAATCAGCGTAACCGCACCCTCGCGCGCGGCCTCAAGGATCGGAAGCCACCCCTCCGGCCTGACCTCCAATTCAGCGAAATAGCGCGAGCGGAACTCCTTCCATCGCGCCGGATCGTGCCCGAACCACTTGCGCAGCGCCGTGCTCGGCGCCGCGTCCTTGAGCCAGGCCGCGATGGGCAGCGACGACTTTTTGACCCCCCTGGGCCACAGGCGCTCAACAAGGAATCGTGCTCCATCCAACTTGCTGGGCTTTTCATAGGCGCGCTTCAGCCGAATCATGGACATTCCCCCTTTTAGTCCGCGCCTCGCGGTTATGAGGTTGCGTGGCTCGTTCTTCCCGTGACTTGAATGAGCAGCATTTTGACGGGAGACTTTACCTCAATGGCATGTGGAAGCATCGGCGGCATGTAAACGAACGATCCAGGCCGGGCGAGCACTTTTTCGGCGCCCAACTGAACCTCCGCTTCGCCCTCAAGAAAATAGAGAATCGCAGGAGTAGGGGCCGAGTGCAGCGATAACTCCTCACCCGATGAAAAGCTGAACGCGGTGATGTTTACATCAGCGTCCTTGTGAAGGACTCTGCTCAGAATGCCTTTGTCGGGGTCCGAAAATTCCTGCTGGAGGTTGCCGAAGAATACGTAGTCCATCAACGTCTCCTCTCTGCGTGTCTTGCCGAGCTTAATACTGTTTTACGCGGCGCCTTGACCGGAGCATCCCAATTGATACCGTCGTATGGTGTCGGTCGACAGATGAGCGGCCCGCATGCGGCTAAACTACACCTGTCTTCAGTCAGTTGCTCGAAGCAGATCAGGCGCTGCCTTCGGGCCAGCAGACTGTGAGAAGGAAAACACTCTCCTCCACTGCCTCAACGTCGTGCGTAATGCAGCGATCGAGCACCAGCAAATGGCCAGCGGGAACCTCAACAGTCTGCTGGGGTAACTTCAGCCGCACGTGGCCAACGATGGTCTGGATCGAGATCCTTCCCTCCGCTCGATGCTGTTTCATCTCTGTGTTCGACTTCATGGCGACCAGGACGATACGAAAATCCGGCTGCTTCACAAGTGTTCTCGAGCTCCGTCCTGTACCTCGTTGCCAGGATTCCTCTCGCCGCAGATGCTCTATCTCTGCGGCAAGATCAAATTGCAGCAGGGGCTGAGCCAACTCGGGGAGCCTGGTTAAGCTGTTGCCTTCACCCTCGTGTCGATGCATTTCGATCTCCTTGTTCATTTAACAGTTTCTGAATTTCCGTGCCAACTGCGACAATAAAACCGGTATCAAATAAAGCAGATTCCTCAGTTTTGATCTAGCAATGCTGTCGAATGACAAACTCTGAATCGGCATAGCCATCATGGAATCGTGTTAGAAGCCCAGAGCTCGCACCACCCGCCGGATGGTCTCGGCGCTGGAGCGCAGACCGGCCTCCTCCTCCGAATTCATCGACACTGGCAGCAGTCCTTCCACTCCTCTGCGGCCCACAATGGACGGTATGGAGAGGCAGACGTCGCTAATGCCGCGATAGTCCGTCAGCAGCGAACTTACCGGCAACACGCGCCCCTCATTCCACAGGATGGCTTCCAGAATCGCAGCCACTGCCAGGCCGATGGCGTAGTTTGTGGCGCCCTTGCCCTGGATGATCCTATCGGCCGAGGTGCGCACGCTTTCGAAGATCTCCTTCTCTTCCTGTGCGCTCAGCGCCGCACGGCCCGGCATGCGCCAGCCTTGCACGGGCACGTTGCCGATGCTGGCGCTCGACCAGAGCGGAATCTCGCTGTCGCCATGTTCGCCGGCAATGTAGGCATGTACGTTCTGCACGGCCACCGAGCAGCGTTGCGCGATCAGAAAGCGGAAGCGCGAGCTATCCAGCACCGTGCCGCTGCCCAGGACCTGGCGGCTCTCCAGCCCGCTCAGCTTCAGCGCCACGTAAGTGAGTACGTCCACCGGATTGGTCACCATCAGCAGTGTTGCATGCGGCGCAACGCGCATCAGATCAGGAATCAATCCGCGGCAGATCGCCGTGTTTGCCTCCGCCAGATCGATGCGCGTCTGCCCTGGCTTCTGCTTCGCGCCCGCGGTTACCACGATCACATGGGAGTGCTCAAGCACGTTCAGGTCATCCGAACCGTCCACCTTCGCCATGGGAACGAACATCAGTCCATGGTTCAGATCCAGCACCTCGGCCTCCACCTTGATCCTGATTCTGTCAAAGAGGCTGATGTGCTTGCCCACGCCGCGCACCATGCACGCATAGGCAATGGTTGCCCCCACACTGCCCGCGCCCACGATTCCAATCTTTTCTGCCCGGTCGCTCATGGATACCTCGCGAATATTTCCATAGATTCAGTTTCTGAACTCCCATGACTGGCGGGATGAGAACGCAATGCAGGGACGTTCGCCTATAAACTCTCGCGCACAATCTCCTGCGCGCTCGCCCGCGAGAATGGCATGCGCAGTCGCTCATACCGGGTTTCGCGATCATGTGCGCGCGTACGTCCCGCCAAAACATCCTCGGCGTTCAGCAGACCAAGCAGCTTGCCGGTATCTCGCTCTACAACTGGCAGGACAAACAGTCGACGTGACGCCATCCTTTCCACAACCATGCGAAGCGTCTCATTTGGAAATGCCACTACCGGCGCGGCTGCTGGCGACGACTCACGATCCCGGCCCAAGCTGTTTGCCAGGGCAGAAAGGCCGTTGCGCGTTATCACGCCAGTGAGCCGGCCCTCAGCATCCACCAATGGATAGAGCCGCTGGCCGCGGTGATCACTCTTTGTGCGTCCGCCCTCCAGCCACTTCTGCGCATCCGCGGCAGTCAACTCCGCGGGTAGCACAACGACGCGCGGGCGCACTGCTTCCGCAACCATGATGGTTTCCAGCGGATCGACGCTATATTCGCGGCTTAGATGGTAGCCGCGCCGGCTGATCCTCTCCGTGAGAATCGATCGCTTTTGGAATAGCACAGCGCACGCGTGCGCTACGACCGAAGCCGTGAACACCGGAAGCAATAAACCGTAATGATGTGTGAGTTCCAGGCTCAGGACTGCAGCGGTGAGCGGGCAGCCGATAGACCCGGAGAGAACCGCAGTCATCCCCACCAGGGCCCATTCGCCGCTCGACATGCCGGGCAATACAGGCGTAAACAGCGCTCCCAATGCCCCGCCGATCATCAGCAGCGGCGCCAGAATGCCGCCCGAAGTTCCCGAGCCCAGCGAGAACGACCAGATGATGCTCTTGACGATGAGAATGCCGGCGATCAATTGCCATGTGCGGTCTCCTGCCAGCAGCGAATCGATCAGGTCGTATCCGGTTCCCAGCGCACGCGGAAAGATCAGTCCGCCTATGCCCACCACGACTCCGCCAATCGCCGGCCACCACATCCAATGAATTGGCAGATGGTTTTCGAAGAAATCTTCGCTGGCATAGACTGCGCGGCTCAGAAGCAAAGCCAGCGCCCCGCCCGCAAGGCCAACAAGCAACGCGCACAGCAAAGTCACCGGTTCAACGCGATGCATCGAAAGCGGCATGGGGAACAGTGGATCTTGGCTGATGAAGTAGTGCCGCAACACGCCCGCCGTTGCGGCCGCCACGGCCACGGGCACAAACGAGCGTGGCCTCCACTCGAAGAGCAGCAGCTCCACGGCCAACAATGTCGCCGCCAGCGGCGTTGAAAACACGCCCGTCATGCCCGCCGCGGCTCCCGCCACCAGCAACGTCGAACGTTCCGCATCCGACAAGTGGAAGTATTGTGCAAACAGCGAGCCCACCGATCCCGCAGTCATGATGATGGGGCCTTCCGCGCCGAATGGGCCGCCCGTCCCGATCGCCACCGCCGAACCCAGAGGCTTGAAAAGCGCAACTCGTGGGCTGATCTTTGCGCCATTCACGAGAATCGACTCCAGCGCCTCTGGAATGCCATGTCCGCGAATCTTCTCCGATCCATACCGAGCCATCACTCCCACGATGATTCCGCCCACAATCGGAACGAAGACCGCCAGCCAGTGCAGATGATTTTGCGCGGGAGAAACGAATTCCCAGCTCAGTCGCTGGTAGTAGAAGAGGTTGGTGAACCCATAGATCAGCCGAAGCAGAATCCAGGCCAGCAAAGCGCCCGCGGCGCCGAAAATCAGGCCCAGGCCGCTGAGCAAAATCATGCGCGGACTGGCATTGAAGTCGCGCAACTGCCCCGTTGCGCGTCGAGCCGCGTGCCTCATCGGGCAGCCACCTTCCGCTGCCGTTTCATCCGGTCACCGCGAGTCTCCCCCTGCTCGGCTGCGCGAAGAATGCTATCCAGCGCCCGCACGAGTTCCGGCCCAGACTGTTCCAGTTCCCGCGTATGAAACTCCGCCAGCGCGGCCAGAATTCGCTCGCCCTGTGGTGTCACGCGCAGCAGAATGCGCCGGTGATCCGCCTCGTCGTTCGAGCGGCGAAGCAAACCCTGCTCGATCGTGCGGTCCACAAGCTCTACGGCGCTGTTGTGCTTCAGCAGCATGCGTTCGGCCACTTTGGCGATAGTGGGAGCCATCCCTTCGGGTATGCCGCCAACGCACTGCAGCATCTGGTACTGCTGGTTGTGCAGGCCCACACGCTCTGCCGCCGCCTGGCTCACATGCAGAAAGCGGCGAAGCTGAAAGCGAAACTCGGCCAGCCGTCTCAGATGCGCTACGTCAAGCTTGCGCGCGCCAGGACCGTTTGGCGTCATATTGACCCGGCGCGCTCGTGCTCCACGCCTGGATTGGGGAGGCCTTGCCATAGATATATCGTATCACGATATATTGTTCCTTAGCCATCGCCTGCCCACTCCCGCAGCGCCCGCGTGCACCTGCCCCAGGCGCGGGGCTATCATCGACGCGCGGGAAGAAATGGATTCGCCCGGACGTCAGGAAAAGAGGGAACGCACATGAAAGTCTTAACAAGGATTGCCGCGTTGGCGTTGCTTTTTTCGGCCGCAGCCGCCACCGTATCCGCTCAAAAGGACTCCTTTAGCAACTGGCCGCCGGGGCGCTCTCCGCAAGAGATCGGCAAGGCCCTCGCCGAGCACTTCGTCACCAGCCCGCACCAGTACACCGCCACGATTCATTACTCCGAGGTGGGCGCTTGGTACGGCGCATTGACCTTTGCGGAGTTGACCCACGACACCGATCTTCGTGACCGGCTCATCAGGAAATTCGATCCCATCATGCCCGACGGCGCCGAAGCCGACCGCATTCCCGTCCGCCGTCACGTGGACGATGAGATCTTCGGCATCGTTCCCCTGGAGATCGCCATCCAGACCAAGGACAAGAAATTTCTCGACTACGGGCTCTCGTTCGCCGACCGCCAGTGGGAGAATCCCCAGCCCGATGGTCTCTCGGGCGAGACGCGCTACTGGATCGACGATATGTACATGCTCACCATCCTGCAATTGCAGGCCTGGCGCGCCACCGACGACAAAAAGTACCTCGATCGCGACGCCAATGAGATGGTGGCCTACCTCGACAAGCTGCAGCAGCCCAACGGCCTCTTCTATCACGCGCCCGATGTGCCGTTCTTCTGGGGCCGCGGCGATGGATGGGTCGCCGCGGGCATGACCGAGATGCTGCGCGACCTGCCTGCGGCTCATCCGCGACGCGCGCGTATCCTGGCCGGCTACAAACTGATGATGGCTGCGCTCCTGAAGTATCAGGCGCCCGACGGCATGTGGCGTCAGCTCATCGATCATGAAGAAGCGTGGGAGGAGTCTTCGAGCTCGGGCATGTTCGCCTTCGCGCTCATCACTGGCGTCAAGAACGGCTGGCTCGACGCGGCCACCTACGGTCCCGCGGCGCGCAAGGCATGGATTGCGGTCACCGGATTCATCGACCAGAACGGCGACATGACCCAGGTCTGCGAGGGCACCGGCAAGTTCAACAGCCTCGACTACTATTTCGAGCGCAAGCGCAAAACCGGCGACTTCCACGGGCAGGAACCGGTGCTTTGGGCGGCTTCAGCTCTGCTACGTTGATCGGGCCGATTTGCTGACACGTCCGCGCAGCGGCCGCCTGATCTCTGATCTCTGTCTCAGTCCAGCCGGGTCAAGTACGCATCGCCTTCCACCGGCTGCAGGTGGCGTGCAATTTGCTCGGCCATCGCCCGGTCGTCGCCCTGCGGCCGGATGCGTACCCAGAAGCTCTTCTCGCCGGGAAACTCGATCACATTCGCTCCGGGATAATCGCGCAGCAACTGCGCCTTTAGCGCAACCGCGTCCTCCTCGTCATGGAACGCGCCGATCTGCACGCACCACCGCCCGCCCGTCTCAATCGGCTTGGGCGTCTCGTACACATCCATGCGCACCATTGCCATGCCCGTGCGGTAAATGCCTACTGCCTTGGCCGAAGCGATGGTTAGATCGAGCATCCTGTCTTCCACAAACGGTCCGCGGTCGGTGATCCGCATGGCGCTTGATTCCCCGGTCTTCAGGTTGGTCACCACCACCAGCGATCCCATGGGCAGCGTGCGATGCGCCGCCGTCATCGCGTCGTCGTCGAAGACTTGTCCATTTGCGGCGTGGCGGCCCTTGTAGGGCGCGGTGTACCACGTGGCGTAGCCAACCTCGCTCAGAATCGGTCTGTGCGTCGCAACGAATGCGAGATCGTCGCCGTTGATTCCTCCCGGCGGCGCCGGCGTTACTGGAATCCTGGCCGGGGCCGGTGCGGTTGGCGCAGCAGGATATGCCTCCGGCGGCAATGCCTGCGGCGGAGCCACGCGCGTGTTCTCCCGGTGTTTACACCCGCTCGCTGCCAGCGAGACGATCGCTGCCAGAGCGAAACTCACCGCCCCGCGCGCCACCGTGCCGCGCCATGCTGCAACGGGCCGCACATCCCCGCCCTGCAGCTCGCCTCTGCTCAAGAGCGCGGCTCCTTGTCTGGGTTATTGGGGTTTGGGTTATTGGGCGCATTGCCGTACGGCTGATTCCCCGCCCGGCTGTTTTGCTTCTCAAAGCGGTCGGCCAGGTTGCGCAGCGTGTCGGCAGCCGTGCGCATTGCGGTAATCGACTCCCTTCGAACTTGCGGAATCACGGCGTCGTTCACATACGTTATGGCGTGGCGCAACTCCATCTCGATCAGCTCGATCGCTTCGTCGATCCTCTGGCCCAGCGTGGGCGGACCACCCCATCCCGGATGATTTGGTGTGCTCATGATCGAAGCCCTTCCTTTGCATCTTTAGATAAATACATAACCTGTCCAAAGTCTGCGCGACACGACGAGCCGCGTCAATGCCTCGGCAGCCGGCGGGGACCGTCAAGATTACTATTGACGCAAACCCACCGCTTTCGCATGATGACGCTAGAGGTTCCCCAACTCAAACCGGCGCATGATGCGGCGGCGCATGCGGATTCGTATAGTTCACTGTCCGAGGTCCCATCATCTTGCCTAGCGAAGTTTTTCGCCACAAGACTTTCGGATGCGGCTTATCTGCCGGACGGCTTCGCCGTCCGCGCTTCTTCAGCCTGCCTCTCTTGGCTCTGGCGCTGTCCCTTTGCGCCTGCAAGCTTGCCGCAGCTCAAAAACAGACGAGCGACACTCCAACTGCGCAACCTGCGCCCGCTGCCCCGCCCCCCGCTCCTCAGCCACAAAGATCAACCCAACCTGCCGCAGCCCCGCCCGCCCAAACTACAAATGTGCAGGTCGAAAGTGCTCCGCCGCAGAAGCCCGTCAAGCCTCCGGAACCTCTCAATCCCTGCGCCGCGAAAAACGCCGGCGCATCCATGGCGGCCACCGGCGGGTTGCGCGCCGTCTCCGCGCTCGGTATAGGCGAGACCACGCGCGAGGCCGGCTCGACCACGGTCGAGTCGACGGTCTGCGTGGAGCACGCCCCGTTCTTCAACTGGTACACCCGCTTTGTCACCGGCCCTGAGGTCATGCGCTTTTCGCCCGCGCAAAAACTTCGCCTCGCCCTGGATAACCTGATCAACCCCTTCAACCTCGCCACCATCTTCGGCGAGGCGGGCATCGAAGTCGCGGCTAATTCGCACACGCCGTACGGTCCAGGCTTTCCCGGCTGGGGCAGATTGTCCGGGGTCAACTTCACCCAGGACATGACCGATCAGTTCTTCGGCACCTTCGTGGTTCCCACCATCACCCACACTGACCCGCACTACCATCGCCGTCCCGATCTCAGCATCCCGCGCCGCGTCCTTCATTGCGTCGACGAAACCTTCTGGCAGCGCGCCGACAACGGCTCAAACACGCTCAACTATTCACAGATCGTTGCGCCCATCATCGACATTTCGATCTCGAACCTTTACGTGCCCGGCCAGCAAACCCATTTTGCGGCCGACGCCGAGCGATACGGCGTCGACCTGGCCACCGCGCCTATTGACAACTTCATCACCGAATTCGTGCCCTCGATCGCGAGCCACATCCACACGCACGTCGTCTTCGTCCAGCGCATCATCAACCACGTCGCGGTCAACCCTCCGTAATCCCTGCGCCCCGCCACCCGCCGTCACGGCTTTCGCCGAGGAACCAACGGAATAACCCCCGCTCCGCCAATCACTTGCCATCTCCTGCGACCCCTTCAACCCCACCCCCGTTCGCCGCCTCCAAATCCCCGTCCAGCCCCCGAATCCGCCGTTCGCTGCACCCCGCTTGGGTCGACCGGCCTTCCGGATTACCCTCGTAATGACCTCTGAGCCTTCGTGTTCCCGATGGGATTCGCGAGGCTTGAGCCGGGGAACTCGTTGATCCCCAGCGCCTTAAAACCAATCGAGGAGACCGCATTCATGCCCAAAGCCGTCAAGTACGTTGAGAAGGCTGCCGTCTATGCCGCCAAGGGAGCGTGGGTTGTTTTTGAGCGCTTGAACCGCATCAGCCCGAACCCCTCCTTCACGCCGAAGTGGAGTGACAAGCCTCTCCTCAAGAGCTATCAAAAGGAGAAACCGCCCCTCGGCTGGCCGCGCACCACGGACTCACTTTGTCCCAAGTGCGTTCCCGAGATTCGCAAGCAGATCCTCGACGGCAAGCTGCCCCACGAAGTCCTGCTCAACGAAAAGGTGGGCGAGATCAAGGCGCAGATCATCGAGCGCGACGGCAAGATCCTGATGGTGAAGGACTGCCCCAAGCACGGCCACTTCGAAGACGTCATGTCCATCGACCCGGTCTTCTTCAAGCACCTTGAAGAGAGCTTCCCCGGCCGCGACATGCGCGCCCACAACGACGAGAAGCTGCACAACCACGGCACCTCGACCGTCACGCACGGCCGCGGCTCGGTGCTCACCATCGACCTCACCAACCGCTGCAACATGATGTGCGATCCCTGCTTCATGGACGCCAACCAGGTTGGCTTCGTCCACGAGCTCACCTGGGACGAGATCAAGACCATGCTCGACAACGCCATCACCATCAAGCCCAAGCGGCAGATGAGCGTTCAGTTCTCCGGCGGCGAGCCCACTCTGTCGCCCTACTTCCTTGACGCTGTCGCTTACTCGCGCAAGGTTGGCTACAACTCGGTCCAGGCCGCGTCGAACGGCATTGAATTTGCCAAGTCGAAGGAGCTTTGCCGCGCTGCTGCTGAAGCGGGCCTGCGCTACGTCTACCTCCAATTCGACGGCATCGGCAACGCCGCCAACTCGCATCGCAAGGTTGGCAACCTCTTCGACGTCAAGCTGCAGGCCATCAACAATCTGCACGAAGCCGGCGTCGAAATCGTGCCGGTCACCACCATCATCAACGGCATCAACAACGAGCAGGTTGGGCGCATCATCGAGTTCGCGCTCGATAATCCCAAGAAGATCAGCTTCCTCAGCTTCCAGCCGGTCAGCTTCACCGGCCGCGACGAAGACATCACCGACGATCGCCGCGTGGCCCAGCGCTACACGCTCTCGCACATGGCGCACGACGTCAAGGCGCAGGTGGGCATGGGCGAGCCGGCGCGCGACTGGTTCCCCATCAGCTTTATGAGCACCTTCTCTGACTGGGCCGATCTCGTGCACGGGCCTACCGCCGAGTGGGGCCAGCTCTCCTGTGGATGCCATCCCAACTGCGGCATCGGCATGGCCGTAATGATCGATAAGGAAACCAAGGAGTCCGCTCCCGTCACCGCCTTCCTGGACATGGGGCAGGTGGCCAAGGATCTGGCCAAGGTCAACGATGCTGCCCGCGGAAAGTTCCTCTCCGTCCTGGGCCTCGGCATCTCACTGCTGCGCAACTACGACCCGTTCCAGGCGCCCACCCACTTCAAGATCACCGACATGATGAAGAAGATGGACAAGACCTTTAACGCCACCGGCAAGAACTATGGCAGCGTCAAGGGCGACCGCACCATTGAGGACATCAAGGTTCGCCGCCAGGACCGCTGGAACTTCCTCTTCATTGCCGGCATGTGGTTCCAGGATCTGTTCAATTACGACTTCCGCCGCACCGAGCAGTGCATCATCCCCTACGCCACGCAGGAAGGCGAGATCAGCTTCTGCGCGTACAACACCGGCGTGGGATGGCGCAACATCATCGAGAAGATGCACATGACGGCCACCCTCACCAAGTGGTATGAGGAGCACGGCCGCCACGAGATCTTCGCCGGTGGCAAGAAAGTAGGCATGAACCACGTTGGCCATGACCTGCATGTCAACATGGAGCACGTGAACGCCGAAGCCAACCACACTCTCGACAACCTTGGCATCGCCAAGAACGCTCGCGAGGAAAAGATCCGCGCGCGCGACGAAAAGATGAAGCAGGAAGCCGAGAACGCCCGCATGGCCAAGCTCTACCGCGAGCACGTCCTCGGTGAAAAGCCTGTCGAAGGCCTGGTCTCGCTCGATTCCATCCGGCCTGCCTCGAACAACGCCGCCTCGCCCATCAACAGAAACAGGCAGCAGGAAGGCGAACTCGTCTCCGGCGACTAAACAAGCTCCCTCCCTTGGTTCTCTCAATAAAACGGGCCGCTCAGCAGCGAACTGAGCGGCCCGTTTTGTCGTCGACCAACGCCGGGCGCTGATTGCGCAAAGATTTGGCTGCGGCATGACTTCCGTCATGACGCCAATGGTTCATTCCCACAGCTTCGCGCTAACGCGCTTTGGCTGTACAATCCCTACAGGTCTCCGCGGCCAGCCGGGCAATTCGAGTCGGCCGCGAGAGCCAAACTTAACCAGGTGTGCTGATGACCGTGACCCGCGACAAAAACGAGCCGCGCAAGCTGCCCATGATGCCCATCCGCGACATGGTCATCTTCCCCTATATGATGACGCCCTTCGTGGTGGGCCGCGAGTCCAGTGTCCGCGCCCTCGAAGAGGCCCTCAGCGGCGACCGCAAGATCTTTCTCGCTACCCAGCACGACGCCTCCATCGACGAGCCCAAAGCCAAGGACATCTACCAGGTCGGCTCTATCTGCAACATCGTGCAGAGCGTCAAAATGCCCGACGGCAACATCAAGGTCCTCGTCGAGGGCGTCGAGCGCGCCAAGTCCATCGACGTCACCGACCGTGACGGCTTCTTCGTCGCCACCGTGCGCACCGGCAAGCACGACTTCGAGATGACGCCTGCCGCCGAGCAGCTCATGCAGCGCGTCACCGGTCTCTTTGAGAATTATGTCAAGCTCCAGCAGTCGCTCAATTACGAAACCATCATCGCCAGCGTGCGCATGGATGAGCCCGCCAAGCTCTCTGACACCATCGCCGCCAACCTCCAGGTCGGCATCGAGGAAAAGCAGGAGCTGCTTGCCATCTTCGACCCCGCGGCGCGCCTGGCTCGCATCGCCGACGTCCTCGACGTCGAAATCGAAAAGCTCGACCTCGACCGTAACATCCAATCCCGCGTCAAGCGCCAGATGGAGCGTGCGCAAAAAGAGTACTACCTCAACGAAAAAATCAAGGCCATCCAGAAGGAGCTGGGCCGCGGCGAAAAAAGCGAGTTCGACGAGCTGCGCAAGAAGATCGAAGCCGCCGGCATGCCCAAGGACGTCCTCGAAAAGTGCGTCCAGGAGCTCAAGAAGCTTGAAGCCATGCCGCCGATGTCGGCTGAGTCCACTGTCAGCCGCAATTACATCGACTGGCTCCTCGCCGTTCCCTGGAAAAAGCGCTCCAAGGAAACCCGCTCCATCGACTACGCCGAAAAAGTTCTCAACACCGACCACTACGGACTCGAAAAGATCAAGGATCGCATCCTCGAATTCCTCGCAGTCCGCCAGTTGGTCAAGAATCCCAAGGGCTCAATCCTCTGCTTCGTCGGCCCTCCCGGCGTCGGCAAAACATCGCTCGGCATGTCCATCGCCAAGGCTACCGGCCGCAAATTCGTGCGCCTCTCACTAGGCGGCGTCCGCGACGAAGCCGAAGTTCGCGGCCATCGCCGCACCTACATCGGCGCCATGCCCGGCCAGATCATCCAGCACATGAAGCGCGCCGGCACCAAGAACCCCGTCTTCCTCCTCGACGAAGTCGACAAAATCTCATCCGACTTCCGAGGCGATCCGGCCTCCGCGCTGCTTGAAGTTCTCGACCCCGAGCAGAACGTCACCTTCCAGGACCACTACCTCGACGTCGACTACGACCTCTCGCAGGTCCTCTTCGTGGCCACCGCCAACGTGCTGCACACCATTCCGGCCGCACTGCAGGACCGCATGGAGGTTCTCCGCCTGCAAGGCTACACAGAGCAGGAGAAGCTTGAAATCGCGCGCCAGTACCTCGTCAAGAAGCAGCGCGAGCAAACCGGCCTGAGCGACAAGAACATCGTCTTCAGCGACGACGCCATCCTCGAAATCATCCGCTACTACACGCGCGAAGCCGGCGTCCGCAACCTCGAGCGCGAAATCGGCAACGTCTGCCGCAAGGTCGCCCGCAAGGTGGTCAAGGCAGACGCCAAGCACAAAGAGGAAATCACCGCCGGAAACATCGCGGAATTTCTCGGCGTGGCCAGGTTCCGCGACTCCGAGGTCCATGAAAAAAGCGAAGTCGGCCTCGTCACCGGTCTCGCGTGGACTGAAGTTGGCGGCAGCATCCTCACCACTGAAGTGCAGGTCCTCGACGGCAAGGGCAAGCTCACCATCACGGGCCAGCTCGGCGACGTCATGCAGGAATCGGCTCAGGCCGCGCTCGCTTACATCCGCAGCAAGGCGCATGCCCTCGGCCTGTCGCGCGAGTTCTACCGCAACGTCGACCTCCACCTACACGTGCCCGAAGGCGCAATTCCCAAGGACGGCCCCTCCGCCGGCATCACCATGGCCACCGCTCTCGCCAGCGCGCTCGCCAAAATTCCCGTCCGCCGCGACATCGCCATGACCGGCGAAATCACCCTCCGCGGAAAAGTGCTCGCCATCGGCGGCCTCAAGGAAAAACTCCTTGCTGCTCTCCGCGCTGGAATCTTCGAGACCATTCTGCCCCGCGCCAATGAGAAGGATCTTTCCGAGCTGCCCGACAACATCAAGAACGCCATGAAGCTCCGCTTCGTCGACACCATGGACGAAGTCCTCGCGATCGCTCTCGAGCGTCCGCTTCCCACCCCGCTGCCGACCGAAACTGAAACCCTCGCCGCCGTCCAGCCGCCGGAAGTCTCCAACAATCTCCCCGCCCCGCAGTAAACGACCGTCGATCGGATCGCCGCTTCCAATGCAAAACGGAGCCGTGCGCGCCGCAGAATTGCGCCATCAAATCGTCAGTTTGTCATCCTGAGCGAGTCGCCGCGGCGACGAGTCGAAGGATCTGCGGTTGCTTTTCTTATTGGATGCCCACCAAATCAACGATCATAAACAATCCGCGAGAGCCTCTCTGCTCCCTATTCCCTATTCCCTGTCTTTCCAGCTCTTTCCAGCGCATCGCACGCCGTCTTCACCCCATTCTCGCGCGCCACTTCCTCGGCCACGCTTCGCGCCCGCGCTTCAAACTCCGGCTCCGCAAGCATCGCCCGCACCCGCCGTGCCACGCGCCACGGCTTATAGCTCGCCCGCTGGATCACCCGCGCCACGCCCATCCTCTTCATGCGCCGCGCATTATCCGGCTGGTCGTGCGAGTAGGGCATGATAAGCATCGGCCGCCCTGCGCGCAGGCACTGCGCCGTCGTCCCCACGCCGCCCTGGTGCACCACCAGCGCCACGCGCCCGAACAGCTTCGAATACGGCGCGTACTCCGCTACGCAGATCGAATCCGGCAGCGTCTCTTGCGGCCGGTTCCTCGCATCCGTCCCGATCAGCAGCACCGCGCGCACTCCCAGCTTCTTCGCCGCTTTCGCTGACTGCTCATAAAAGTCTCCCGCCGCCAGCACCGCCGCCGACCCCAGCGTAAACACCACTGGCGGCTCGCCCGCGGCGAGGAACTCCTCCAGCTCCTTGGGCAGTTCTGCATTTCCCGCGTCCGCATCGTAAAAACAGAACCCCGTGATCAGCGTATGTTCCGGCCAATCCCTCTGCTCCACTCCCAGCACGCACGAAAAAAGCGCCAGCACCAGGTGCGGCGAATGTTTGGCGTCGAAGATCGGGTTCTTGCCCTTCGGCAGTCCCAGCTCGCGCCGCAGCTCATAGACTGGCTCCGGCCATTTGCGCGTCACAAAACGCGCCAGCCGCCGCATCGCCCGTCCCATCCCCGGCGCTTTGTCCGCCCGCGCAAGTTTTGGATACGGCGGCAGCACCGGCGGATCGAACGCCGAGAAAAACGAGAACGGCGCCAGCACGTAGCTCGCCCACGGGATCCCCGTCACCTCCGCCACAATCGGTCCCGCGTAATTCAGCTCGCCCAGCAGCAGCAGGTCCGCGCGCGTTGGCTTCGTCGCCGCCTCCAGCAGGTCGTCGTACGTTTGCCGCAGCACGGGAAACAGAAACTCCCGCAGCCCCGTCTCCGTGCCCTTCTTCACGTCGTAGATCATCTCCACGAGCAGCGTATTTGTGGGGTCGATGTCCGGCCGCAGGGCGCGAAACTCCAGTCCCAGCGGCTCAATCTTCGGCCGGTAGACGTTGGGCAACGCCATCACCGGCACATGTCCGCGCCGCTTCAGCTCGAGCGCAATCGCAATCAGTGGATTGATGTCCCCAAAGGTTCCAATGTTCGACAGAACAATGCGCAATCGCGGGCTCCCCAACGCGTGATAGATTCGCAACTTTGAGACTAATGCATCGGGGACGCGCTTCACGGTCTGCATGTTGTCAGTTTGGAGTTGCCTTGGAAGGTTCGCGCCTGCTGCCGCAAGCGACAGCCATTCTCAATCTGCCCGGCCCGCGCTCCGCCGCTACTGCGACCGCTTTACCGGGGCATTCGCGCAAGTCGCCGGAGTGTCCTTCAGCGTCGGCTGCAAATCCGGCCAGTACGGACTCGTCTTCAGTAGCCCGCAGAAATCCCCGAGCGCAGGAAACGGCTTCTGTTGCGCTTTGGGCCCCTGCGCGTCAACAAACTTCCACGCCAGGTCCGAGTGCCCGCCGTAAATCAAATTCAGCACCGTCTGCCACATCGTCGTCCCAATGGAATCGGCGTCGCCCGCCGCCACAACCTTCTGCGCAGCCCCCAGCTCTTTGTTCCACTCCGCTGTCGTCGGCGCAGGTGTCTGCATCTTGTCCATTGCCAAATGAAACCCGCCGCCCTTCGCATCGTCCGTCCACCGCAGCGTCACCAATGCCGACGGGGAGCACGCAAAGCACGTCGGCCAATAGCCAAACGTCCAGTCCGCCGTCACGTAGTAGTAGTGCCCGTCCGCGAGACGCTCAAAGTGCGCCATGTCATCGTCGGAATCGTTCAGCGTTGCCAGCAGCTTGAATGTCGGCTGCAACTCAAAAACGAAGTGAATCGAGCAGCAATGCGCCCCGCCGGTAAAGAGAGAAACGATCATGTCCGGCTGCCCGCGCCCCGTCACGTCCGTCCCGTTCGCGATCGCCGAAATGTCGTCCTGCGCATCTTCCTTCTGCCCGAGCGTGTAGGTCTCAAAGCTGTCGACACTTTGGGTGTAAACCATCTTGCCTCCGCTCGTCACCTGCAGGCACGCGCCGTCATCGCTCTTGTGCGCGGCAAATTGGTACTGCCCAACCGTCGCCACGTCCGTCTGATTCTTGAACGCGCACGCCTCCGCCGGATTCTCCGCCGGCCCCTGCGCGAACACTCCAGCCGCCGCGGCAATCCACACCGCCGCCACCAAAACGCCGCTCCACACCAACGTCCGATTGCCTATTTCGCGCCTCATCGCTTCACCTTGGTTCTGTCCAAGATAGCACCTGCGCTCTTCCACATCGGCTTTTTCATTCGTGTCCCCGATTCATTCGAGCCCCGGTTCATTGCGCCCCCGGTCCATCTGCCTTTTACCCCGCCTTCAACCCCTGTGTGCTATCCTTGCCCCGTCGAAATTCCGCCCGGAGCCCCTCATGTCCCGTCCGCATCTTTCCCTCATCGCAATCACGCTCGCCGCCGCCCTCCTCGCCGTCGCTCCTGCGCTTCTCGCCGCGCAACAACCATCGGCCCCCACCTCCGTGTCCCCGCCCCAGCAGCCCTACCACATCATCGACCACTGGAACATCGGCGGTGAAGGCGGATGGGACTATCTCAACGTCGACCCTGTTGCGCATCGCCTCTACATCGCCCACGGCACCGAGGTAGACGTCGTCGACATCAACACCGGTAAATCGATCGGCGTCATCCCCGGCCTCCACGGCGTTCACGGTGTTGCTCTCGATTCCGCCGGCAAGTTTGGCTACATCTCTGACGGCGGCGGCAACGCGGTCGTCGCCTTCGACCGCTCCGCCCTCGCCGTCGTCGCCACCATCCCCGCTGGAACCAACCCCGACTGCATCATCTTCGAGCCGGCCACCAAAACCGTCTGGGCCTTCAACGGGCGCTCCCACGACATCTCCGTGATCTCGCCCGCCTCAAACACCGTCATCGCCACCATCCCGCTGCCCGGCAAGCCGGAGTTTGCCGTTACCGATGGCCAGGGCACGGTCTTCGACAACCTCGAAGATAAAAGCGAGATCGTCCGCATCGACGCTCGCTCCAAAACCATCACTGCTACCTGGCCCGCCGGCTGCGATTCACCCTCCGGCCTCGCCATCGACGTCGCCGGCCATCGCCTCTTCCCCGCCTGCGACGGCAAGAAGGCATCCGTCATCGACTCCACCTCCGGCAAGCTCCTCGCCAACTCCACCATCGGCGACGGTCCTGATGCCGCCGGTTTCAGCGACGCCCACTCGCTCGCCTTCGTGCCCAGCCGCGACGGCATTCTCTCCGTCATCGACGCCGCCGCGCCCGGCTATCCCACCATCGAGAGCCTCACCACCCAGGCCGGCGCGCGCACCATGACCTACGACCCCTCCACCGACCGCGTCTATCTCATCACTGCCGACCTCGGCCCGCGCCCCGACCCCACTCCAGCGAACCCGCGCCCGCGTCCTCCCGTCATCCCCGGCACCTTCACCGTCATCGTCGTCGGCCGCTGAGCACTGTTCACTGTTTTGGTTTTTGCTTTCGTTCTTGGCTTTTTTTGGCTTTGGCCCTTGGCTTCGGTTTCTGGTTGATTTGCTAATCTCTGTCAGGTGTCCGGCGTTCCTGTCCACGATTCACGCACCACTGTCCACTGTTTCTATGAAAATCTTCCTCATCATCGCCGCCATTCTCATCGTAGGCGCCTCACTCTTTGCCGACTACAAATGGCGCATCTGGATCGCCCGCCGCAAATCCCAACGAGACGACTGACCCGCCGGAACCCTCGCCCGCTCCCACAAACATTGCGTCCGCAACGAATGCCTCCCTGTTCCCTGTTCCCTTGCTCCCTTGGTCCCTGCCGGGGTCCCCAGCGACAGGTCTTCGTCGCTGGGGCGGCTTTGCCCCTGCCTTCCCCATCCCTCCCGTTACAATGGGTTTAGGGAGCCGTCCAAACGCTATGCTTCGTTTCCTCAGCCTCCGTCTTTCAGCGCGCCGAAATTTCTCCGGCCTAGTCTCGACTCTTGCCTTGGTCTCCGCCGCGCTCCTCTTCTGCGCGACCCCCGCCCACGCCCAATTCGGCGCGCCGCCCACCACCCAGGTGCACGACGCCTCCGCGCTTAAGCCGCCGGCCGGCGCTCGCGTCGCCATCATCGAGTTTGAAGACCTCGAGTGCCCCGACTGCGCCAACGCCAATCCCCTCCTCAAAGAGGCCGCTGCCAAATACAACATCCCCTGGATTCGCCACGACTTCCCGCTCCCCCAGCACAACTGGAGCTTCCAGGCCGCCGTCAACGCCCGTTTCTTCGACACCAAGAGTAAGACCCTCGGCAATGACTATCGCGACGAGGTCTTCGCCAACCAGATCTCCATCGAAACCCCCGACCAGCTCCAGCAATTCACCCAGCGCTTCGCCTCCGCTCACGGTGTCGCCCTGCCCTTCGCCATCGATCCCATGGGCCGTCTCTCGCAGGAAATCAAAGCCGACTACGCCCTCGGCCAGCGCATCGGCATTGAGCATACCCCCACCATCTGGATCGTCACCAGCGCCGCCCACGCTCCGCCGTTCGTTGAAGTCGTCGACCGCGGCCGCCTCTTCCAGCTCATCGACACGGCCCTCGCCGAATCCCGCGGCAAGTAGCTCCGCCCGCGCACTGAATCGAAGCCCCCGCTTCCAGCCGCCCTCCGGCGCAAATCGCTGCTCGCGATTTGCGCCAAACGCCTTCCCGCCTCCCCACAAACAATAACGGCGTCCGCACCCGCGAACGCCATCCCAGATCCCACTCACTCAATATCCCTCAGCCCCAGCGCTAACTCGCTAGCTCGCTAACTCGCTCCCTTGCTCCCTTGTTCCCTCGGCCTCTCGGTCTCTGGTCTCTGGTCTCTGGTCTCTGATCTCTCGTCTCTGACCCCTGACACCTGACCCCTGACCCCTGGCAGCTTCAGCTGCCCTGGATCTTCACCAGCTCCTGCCCGCCCGGCGCAACCATCCGCGTCTGCGGAGCCCGCCAGTGGTCGATATAGCTAATCCTGTGCACGCAACCCACCGTGCAATTCGGCGCGCAACTCTTCGCCGTCGTAAACTCCCGCTTCAAATCCGCCTTCATATACTCGGCCACAGGAACCCCCGGATACCCGCGCTGCTGGCTGCAGTAGTGCACCAGCCCGTCCTCGCAAATGTAGAGGTACCGCGACCCCGCTCTGCACCGCCAGTCGTTCGCCCGCCCCTCGGCAATCGCCTCCTGGAACTTGTCGAACTGCGCGTAGTTCGTCTTCTTCCGGTCCTTCATCTCGTGGTACACGCGCGCCTCGTCCGCCAAAAGCGGCTTCAGTTGCCCGTCCCCGTCGTGGATAATCCCGATCGTCGACTCAAACCCCAGCCCCAGCGCCCGCTTCCCAATCACCAGCGCGTCGTTTGGGTTTTTAATCCCTCCGCCCACCACCGAATTAATGTTCACGTGGAACTCGGCAAACTCGGCCAGCATCTCCAGCTTCTTGTCCAGCACCTTCAGGCTCTTTTTCGACACTTCGTCCGGAACTAAATTGTCGATGCTAATCTGCATGTGGTCCAGGCCAGCCTGATTCAGCCGGATGATTCTCTCGGGCGAGAGCAGGAACCCGTTTGTGATCATCCCCGCAATCGCGCCTGTCTTCCTCATGCGGCGAATAATGTCGTCCAAGTCCGGGTGCGTCAGCGGCTCTCCGCCCGAGATGCCGATCATCGCCGTCCCCAGCCGTCCCAAGTGGTCGATGCGCCGCTCCATCTCCTTGAGCGGCACCGGCTCGCTCACCTTGTCGAACTCGTTGCAGTAGGCGCAGCTCAGGTTGCAGAAACGTGTAGGAATAATCTGCACCAGCACCGGGTGCGAAGTGTCGGCCAGCGCCCGCGCCACCATCGCGTACTCGCGCACCTTCCGCTTGGCCGCAATCGCCCGCCCGCGTACCGTCGATCTCCGGGGAATACCCATCACTTCTATTGAATCACAAGGCGGGGTTCTAGAAGGGCTTGCGTAGGAACATGCACTCAGAGCGCCTAAGAATTCCACCCCTGGAGTACACTTAGAGACCGAACAATCCTGATCGCAAAGAGGACCTCTCGATGCCCGAACGAAGCTACTGGCTTGATCTCTTTACGCCGAAAACTTGGCAGGAATTCCAAGAAGCTGGCTCATCTGTTTCGGGCTTTCGGGAGTCGCGGCTTAGTGCGGTCCAAAAGATCCAAAAGGGCGACTACCTACTGTGCTACTTGACTGGAGTGTCCCGATGGGTCGGCATCCTTGAAGTCACTTCGAGTAAAGCATTCGAAGACCATTCGCCAATCTGGAAAGATGAGAATTTTCCGTGCCGTGTGAAAGTGAAGCCAGTTGTTCAACTTGAAATAGAAACAGCAGTGCCCGTCAAGGACCTAAAAGAAGTGCTTTCGGCTTTCAAAAACTCAAAGGCAGAGTCTTACTCCCCAGCTTGGACAGGTAGATTCAGAGGGTCGCCAACAAAATGGAGTCAAGCAGACGGCGAAGCCGTGGTGGCAGCAGTTCTTTCGGCTCAAAAGAACCCAATTAAACGTCCTGTTGACCCAAACAAGCTAAAGTACCGTCCAAAGGGCGTTGAAGCAAGGATCGGCCTAGTGACAGTTCCAGACTCCGATTCTCAAAGCGCTCCCGACGAACCGCAGACCATTGAGCAACCTAAGGAAGCAACCGCCCACACAGAAGTCCAGGCCCTACTTTTGCAGCTAGGCGGTGAAATGGGGTTTGATATTTGGGTTGCAAAAAACGATCGGAATAAATCTTTCAACGGCCTCAAGTTCTCTGACTTGCCCAGGATGAAAAACGCGTTACCGCTTCAGTTTGACGACGCGACAAATCGAACGATTGAACTGATAGATGTGCTGTGGCTGAAGGGAAATGCGTTTGTTGCCGCATTTTAGATCGAAAGCACAACCTCGATTTACTCAGGCCTCCTGCGGATGGCCGATCTCCTTGCCATGCAACCTAATCTAAATATTCCGCTGTATTTGGTTGCGCCAGAGGAGCGAAGAGACAAAGTGATTGAAGAGGTGAACAGACCCACTTTCAGTCGACTCAATCCGCCCCTCTCGGACGTTTGCAGTTACATATCCTTCACTGCACTTAAGAATCGCCTGGAGCAAGTGCAAAGTTTCGTCAAATACCTGAAGCCTGATTTCTTGGATGAGTTTGCAGAAGAATGCATCCTCTCTGACTAACGAGGACATTCTCGCCGTTTCTGCGTCTAGTGCGGGCGGCCCGGTCCCTCGACGCCAACTCACCACGAAGATGGCTGCCCCAGATCCCAAATTCGGGACCTTGGGCGTCCGGCAGTAGAATCGGCGCATGTCAGATTCCTTTCAGAATTGGTTTCCTCTCAAAACCGCAAGCCTGAGCTCATTCCCAACGCGCGGCGAAGGGGCAATGGTCTATGCCATCCGCGATTCAAGGGATGGAGAAATCCTGAAATATGGCAAAACACAATGCGCCCGAGTAAGAATCTTTAGAAACTACATCGGCGGGGCAGGCGGGCAAACCACCCAACGCATTCATGACAACCTCCTTTCCGACGGAATGATCGAACACGTCGAAATCGCTTGGATCGAGACATTGAGCGGAACGGAAGCGGAGTTGCAGGAAAAGCGGTTTCGAGCGAATTTTGTCAAAGGAGCACGGACACCGGCCGATTTGGGACCTGAAAGACTAGCCTCGAAAGCGAGAGCGGTCAGGTGCCCTTCGCCCCCGCGTCCGAAAATTGCCCGCAGCCAATCCAGCACTTCCGGATCGAGACGCACGCCCACCGCCAGACCCGCAGGAGTATTCTGGGACCTCCGAGGCAAATATGAATCCAGCAACGCCGCAATACGACTTTGCAACTCAGATCCTCGCGAGCAAGGAATTCTTTGAGCGTTCAACCCGGGTCCTGGAAGAGGCCGACTCGAATTTCCGCCCGCACGAAGAGATGATGACGGTGGCCCAGCAGGTTGCGCACGCCGCGCAAACTCTCGACTGGTTCATCGATGGCGCAATGCGCCCAGAGGGCTTCGACCTGAACTTTGAAGAACACGCCAAGGCCCTGCAAAACGTGAAATCGCTCGCCGAGGCGCGCCGCCACTTCGATGTCGCATGCCAGCGGGCCGTCGACTTCCTGCGTTCCAGGACGCCGGACGAGCTTGCGCGTCCGCTTCCGCCCGGCCCTGTGATGGGCGGTCAGCCCGTCAGCGAGATCGTGTGGTCCATGGTGGAGCACACGGCGCACCATCGCGGCGCCCTGACCGTTTATTCGCGGATGCTGGGCAAAGTTCCGCCCATGCCGTACGGCGGTTGAGGCTGCCGGCCCGGTTTGGGAGAAAGCAACCTCACCCAAAGCAGGGGACGCCTGAATCGTGCCCCCGCAGCCGCGAAATCTGTGCAATTCAGCCCCAAATCAGGATATTCACGAAACAATTGTGCGGCGCGGGCGCAAAGAGCGTAGTGTGAAAGTAGGAGTGAGCATCGTCCTCCCCTTTCAGGTCCGCTGAACTAAGGCAGTTTATCTGGAGTTTCCCCCTCTTAGCCCACGTGTCGCAACGAGGGTTCTATATGTTCGCTTCAAAAGTCCAAAAACAGCCCAAACCGAACAAGGTTGTCGTTGTCTCCCCGCAAGCCTCACCCCCCAAGTCCGCCCAGCCCACCCCCGTTGCCGCCGCTTTATCGCGAGCCCAGGCCGCTCAGCACCGGATCAGTGAGCGGGCCTTTGAGATCTTTGAAAAGCGTGGCAGCCAGCACGGCCACGACCTCCAGGACTGGTTCCGCGCCGAGCGTCAGATTCTGGCGCGATAAGAAAACCGCTTTAACCGCTGCAAGTCCGGCCGAAAGGCCGGAAGGGGAAGTTATGCGCTGCCCAACCTGCTCCGATCTCGAATCCGCTCTTGAGAGCAGGCACAGCGAATACCTCACAGCTTGCTCCAGAACGCTCCGTCGCGTCAGCCTGAAGTTTGCGGCCTATGACTTTGTCGAGATGGAGCGCGCCCGCAGCGATCTGGACATGCACCGCTCAACCTGCGTCTCCGTCATCGCCGCGGCGGCCTTAAAGCGTTCCCTGGTCCCTGTTCCCTGACCGCTACGCCTTCACCTCAAGCGCACCGCGATCCCACTTCGCGCAATTCGCCGCCGCCTCATACGTGCTCTGCAAAAACTGCAGCAGCGCGGCGTCCGGGTCCGCCGATTGCCGCATCGCCTCATACGGGAAAATGAACTCGCCGAAAGTGCTGTCGAATTTGGCCCCATCCGGCGCAATCGCATAATCCCGGTATCCGGGCGGCTCCGGATAGGCGTAGCTGTAAAAAAAGGGCTCGATAAAGCCGGTGCCCGGCCCTCCCGCCGTCCCGGGCCAGAATCCGCAACTGCTCACCTCGTGCGAATACGCGTCGCGCGTCACGCGATCAGGCAGCCCCGGCATGCTCTTGTGCTCCGGCGCCGTGCGCCCAGAAAATCTGGTGCACGCCAGATCCATCGCGCCCCAGAACAAATGGATCGGGCTCACCTTTCCAATGAACCGCGCTCGAAACTCCGTGAACACCCGCGTCGTCTGCAACAGCACCCGCCAAAACCGCTGCGCATACACCGGGTCGTAGGCCCGGTGTACGTCGTCCTTCGCAAACGGAATCGGCTCCGCCACCTCGCACGGCACCGGCCACACGTGGCACAGCGCGTCCAAGCCTTCGAGCGCCGCCATCAGCCGCCGGTAAAACTCGGCCACCGTCATCGGGGCGAGAGCGATGGTTTCACGCCCTCCGTCGCTCGTCTCGACCACCAGTTCGTGCTCCACAAAATCGAAGTCGATCTGCACCATGCGCGTCCCGTGCGCCATCGGCAGCGTGGTCAGCCCCCGGATCGTCGGATAGAGCGTCACGTTCCAGCTGTGATTGATTGCAGGCACCAGCGCCATCCGCACCTTGCCCACCATCTGCAACCATAGCTGCAGCGTGGCGCAGGTATCGCTCCACGCGCTCTGCGGCAGCGCCGGCCAAACTTCGATTTCCCTCGTCGCGACGCGTTCCGTCGGCATACCGCCTCCTTGCAGCCCATCATAAGTCCCGGCCCTGTTGCCTGATCCCTGTTCCCTGCCTCTATACTGTCTCGGTGCCCCTCCCGCCCAACGAACTCGTCGCCCTGATCATCGCCGTCAGCTTCGCGGCCGGGCTCAATGTCTACGCCACCGTGGCCACTCTCGGCCTGCTGTCCCACACAAGATTTCTCGACCTGCCGCCGTCACTCCATCTGCTGTCGAACTGGGGCGTCATCGCCGCTGCTGTCGTCCTCTTCGGCATCAGTTTCTTCATCGACAAGATTCCCACTCTCGACCTGGTCTGGAACGCGCTGAACACCTTCATCCGCGTTCCCGTCGCCGCGCTCCTCGCCTTTCAGGCCACAGCCGGCCTCACGCCTGGCGAGCAGCTCGCCGCCACTCTTGCCGGCGGCGCCATCGCCTTCATCGCCCACGGCGGCAAAACCGCCGTCCGCGCCGCGGTCACTCCAACGCCCGAACCCTTCTCCAACATCGCGCTCAGCCTCGGTGAAGACGGACTGGCCATCTTCCTCACCTGGCTCTCCACCTGGAAGCCCTACATCGCCGCGGCCATCGCCTTCATCCTCATCCTCATCACGCTCCTGCTCATTCGCTTCGTCTTCCGCGCCTTCGCCTCCCTCCGCCACCGCCGCAAACACGCCGCCCAATCCTGACCGCGCTCATCTAAAATCGCTTTCAAGCACAGCGCCCCACAGTGCCCCGGAACCCGACCCATGCCGCCCCGCTCCACCTCACCGCGAAAGTCCTTCACCGCGCTCCTCGAGCCCGACGGCACCGCGCTCAAATGGGTCATTGCCCGCATCCCCTTCGACATCGCCAAAGCCTGGCCGGTGCGCAATGGCCGTCGCGTGCGAGGAGAAATTGCAGGCTTCGCCTTCCGCACCTCGCTCTTCCCCGATCGTCGACGTGGCGGTCACTTCTTGCTGGTCAACAAGAAGATGCAAACCGCCGCCGGCGCCCGCGTCGGTTCGCGTGTCCGCATTTGGCTTGAGCCAGATCTCACCGAGCGCCCCGTTTCGCTCCCGCCCAAGCTCGTCCGCGCCCTCAACTCCGACCGCCAACTCCGCCGGTTGTTCGACTCGATGAGCGCTTCCATGCGCCGCGAGATCGGCAAATGGGCCGGCGAACCCAAATCCCCCGCCTCCCGCCAGAAGCGCGCCGAGAAGATAGCCGAGCGACTCATGCAGGCCCTCGAAGGCGAGCACGATCCGCCTCCCATCCTCCGCGCTCTCTTCCAGCGCCACCCCGGTTCCCGCGAGGCCTGGTTCACCCTTACGCCCAACCAGCGCCGCAACCACCTGCTCGGAATCTTCTATTACGAGACCGCAGACGCCCGTGAACGCCGCGCCGACAAAGCCATCCAGGCCACCCTCCAAGCCGCTCAGCGGAAATCCGGCCCGCCACGCGCCGAGGAATCCGGCTCGCCACTCGAGGATTAGCAACCTCGTGCCCGCCAATCCTTTACGGCTGATTCCCCAGCAGTTACCATTCCACAGCCGTCCACCTTGAGCGGAACCGCATAGCCGGCAAACCCACGCATCCGCACCGTTCTCACCGCTTCCGAGCAGTCACAAGCGGTCTCGTACGGCAACTATTCACAATGTTTCCGTGTTCGACCCTCGTAACAGGAGGGCAGACGGTAAGCCGGGATCCCCAATTCAACTGGCCTTCACCGGCGGTTTTATCGTCTAATTGACTCAGATGACACTTGCTTCAGCTCGGACACTCTTCCCTAAAGCATCTGCCTTGGTAGCCGACGATCCCGCGCGGCAGGAAAGTCTTGCCGTCGCCGCTGGCCTCAAACGCCAGAAAGCCGGCCTGCTCGAAGAACTCATCGTTCGCTATCAGCACCGTCTCATGCGGTACCTGCTCTTCCTCACCGGCAATCGCGACACCGCCGAGGACCTCTTTCAGGAAGTCTGGATGCGCGTCCTTGTCCGCGGTGAGCAATTCGATGGTCGCGCTCGTTTTGAAACCTGGCTCTTCACCATCGCCCGCAACCTGGTCATCGATCATCGCCGCAAGCGCACCATGAACAGCCTCGACGAGCTCATCGACGGCGTTACTGAAGACGACCGCTCCATGACATTCGAAGTCGTTGCCGGCGATCCCACTCCCTTCGATCGCGTCTCCAACCTCGAAGACCGCGAGAAGATCGCAGCCGCGCTACTCGAGCTCGATACGCTCCACCGTGAAGTGCTGGTCCTCCGCTTCCACGAAGAACTCTCGCTTGAGGAGATCGCCAAGGTCACTCGCTCTCCCCTCTCCACCGTCAAGTCGCGCCTCTACCGCGGCCTGGCCATGATCAAGCCCCGGCTCGGCTTTGCGGCAGCGCGATTTCAGGAGGCTATATGAGAACGGCTGAACTGGCCGGCAACACGGACGGCAACCCGGCTTCGGGCGTCACTGCGGGCCCCGCTGCGCATACCACCGCCGCCAAACGCGATCTGCTCTCCGCCCTGACCGGCAAACAAGCCGGCCGCGACCGCGCCGTGGCTGAAAGCACTCGTCGCGTCGTCATGGCTTCGCTTGGCGTCATCCAGGATCAGCAGGCCGGCCGCCGCCGTACACGCTCCCTCGCTCTGGCGGCCCTTTTGCTCGCCCTCCTTGCCTTCGGGCCCCTAGCCTGGCGCGTCGCCGACGACCTCATTGGCGGCGAGCACATCAGCGACATCGCCACCCAAACCAGCCTTTGGGCCTGCATCCTATGCCCTGTCATTCTGGCCGCGTTTCTCATCGCCGGCTGGTCGCGCAGCAAGGAATAACTCCCACCAAAGTTTCCCTGATTTTTTGCGCCGGAATCGCCTCCGGCAGCAACTTCTCGCGCCTGCTCTCCGTCCATTCAAAGAGAGGCGAACCTGTCTCTGAGCGATTTTCGACGGGAGCAACGGCCCATGCCCGACCAAAAGCCCATCAGTTTCAACGAAGAAGAGCGGCTCATTCCGGTCTGGTCGATCGTCGCCGCCAGTCTGGCATTTGTCCTCGTCGAATACTATTTCTGGATCGTCGCCCCCGAGCAGCGTCATCATCCGCCGCAGCCCCTCGGCCTCCGCATCTACTTCAACATCTCCTGGGGCGTCGTCGCCTCTCTCTACTTCCTCATGGTCGGCTACATCAGCAAGGACGCCCCGCGCCGCGCCATGAGCACGCGCTTTTGGATGTTCATCTGCTTCGTCATGCCGGCCGGCATCGGCGCCGTGCTCTACTTTCTCCTGCGCCAGCCACAGGTCTCCCGCTGCCCCTCCTGCGGCACCCATGTTCAGGGCGACTTTCACTTCTGCCCCCAGTGCAACTACCAGCTCTCGGCCAACTGCGGCACTTGCTTCCGCACCGTCCGCGCCAGCGACCTCTATTGCACCAACTGCGGCGACGATCTGGCCAACGACCACACCCCCGCCCGCCTCCACGTCTTGAGCGATTAGAGCGGGCTGAAAGCTGATCGCCCCCTCGCTCCGTATCGCTCGCTCCCTTGCGGACTCGTCGGCTCGCCGACTCGCTGACTCGCCGCCCTTCCGCTGTTCTACAATCGTCTTTTCAAGTTCCCATGTCCATTTCGGCGCTCATTATCGACGACGAACAACTGGCCCGCGACGAGCTCAAGTACCTGCTCGATTCCGTAGGCGACGTGGATGTCGTTGCGCAGGGGTCGAACGGCATCGAGGCCGTCGACCTCATCGACGAACATCATCCCGACCTCGTCTTTCTCGATGTGCAGATGCCGGGCCAGGACGGCTTCGCCGTCATTCAGCGGCTTGTGGATCGCAACCGCGCCCAATCCGCTAAAGCGGGCGCGGAAAAAGACGTCGCGCCACTTCCCCAATTCGTCTTCGCCACCGCCTACGACCAGTACGCCGTCCGCGCCTTTGACGTGAACGCCGTCGACTACCTGCTCAAGCCATTCGACCTCGCCCGCGTCTCCGAAGCCGTCGAACGCGCTAAGGCGCGCATCGCAGCCGGCAGCTCCTCCGCGGCCGGCGCGCCGGAACCCGGCATCGAGTCGCAAATCGATCGCCTTTTGCACTTGCTCAACCGGCCGCAAAACAGCGAGCAGGGCCGCGCTCCCGCCAAGCTTATCGTTCAGGCGCAGAGCCGCCTGCTGCTCGTCGATCAGGCCGACATCTGCTTCGCTGCCATCGACGAGGGCGTCATTCGCATCGTCACTCGCGTCTTCGAAGGCCAATCCAAATGCCGCACCCTCGAGGAACTCCTCGAGCTCCTCGATCCCGCGCGCTTCTGGCGCGCCCACCGCGGCTACGTCGTCAATATCGATCAGATCCGCGAGGTCATGCCCTGGTTCAAGTCCAGCTACCAGCTCCGCATGAACGACAAGCAGCAGACCGAGATCCCGGTCAGCCGCGCCCAAACCAAGCGCCTTCGCGAGCTCTTCAACCTATAGAGTCAGTCTCTGAGATCAAAGCAGGTTTCAGCTGTCAGCTTTCAGCTCTGAGCAATCAGTTTTCAGCGATTTTCAGCAATCGGTTTTCAGCGATCAGTTTGCCGCTATGCCTTTGCTTTTTAGTGATTTGCGCGTCCATTATCCGTCTTTTCTTCTTCATTCCACAGTTTCACAGTTTCACAGTTTCACAAAAGGGTATGGGGGGTGGGTCGCGGAGCGACGGGGGGAGTAGCCAGTAGCCAATAGCCAGTAGCCGGTAGCCAATAGGAAGTAGCTCGTGGTCCTTTTGCTTCGCTGGTGTGGCCCTCGATCTCTGCTTGGCGATCATGGGACTATTGTGCGCCTAAACGGGTAAATGATCGGCAAACTTAACAGAGATCAGTGATCAGGGGTCAGGGATCAGAAAAGGAATGACTTAAGGCGTGGATGGCGGGCTTGCTCGGACGGTGTGGGGCTTGACATCAGCGGAAAGGCAGCGGGGTTGGTCCGCCGCGGCCGACGGGGTTAGCTGGGCGGTGATCTGCCCGTCTGTACACACTAAAAGTAAACAGCCGTTCTCGACCAAACGGGCGACCATCCAGGCTCTGCTTGGGTCTGACTCGCCGGCTTGCTGGCTCGCTGCCCCTGACACCTGAAACCTGATCTCTGTTCCCTGTTCCTCAGTCGTACCGCTCGAAGACAACCTGCTTCTTGTTCCAGCCGTAGCCGTCAAGAAGCTCGCGGACGCCGGAGACCATGAAGTTCAGCCCGCAGATGTAGCAGTAGATGTCGAAGCGCAGGGCGGCTGCCGGAATCGCGGGATCGACGGGCGGCGCAGGCAGCGGTTGTCCCAGCCGCTTCGCGCGCTCTTCGATGATCGTCGCAACGTGCAACTGCACATGGCCGCGCAAGCCGGTCCAGTTATCCTGGGGGCGGCTCAGCGTCGGCAGGTAGTGGAAATTGGGCACGCGATTGGCCAGCGCTTCGAACTCGTCCTTGTAGTAGATGTCGGTTTCGTAGCGCGTGCCGTAGACCAGCCAGATTTCCTTGCCCTGGCTGCGATCTGCGCTGTCAGCCGGAAACAGCCACTGCAGATAGGCGCGCATCGGCGCCACGCCTGTGCCGGTGGCCACAAAGATCGAGTCGGTGATCGGCTCCTGCAGTACGAAGTGCCCGTGCGGCCCGTGAAGCTGTATCGTAGCTCCCACCGGCAATAACGTCAGGTCCGCCAGGTAATTGGAGAAGAACCCGTTCTCCACGCGGTTCACGCACAGTTCGAATTTGTTTCCGCTCGCCGCCGACGCAATCGAGTAGGCGCGTGTCTGCTGCTTGCCATTCTCGTCCGGCGCCACTGCAGAAACGAACTGGCCGGGAAGGTAGTTAAAACTGTCACGTCCCTCAATCTCAAACAGGAAGTGATAGCACTGTGCAACCTCAGAGATACAGTCTTTGCGAACAAGTCGCGCCGTATAAAGCTCGCGTGCCAAATTTTTCCTCGCCTTTTAGGGAAAATTGGGGCCGGATTCGTTCCTGCTGCGATTATAGGTCGCCGGGGTCAGCGGTTGCCACCGCAGCGCGGACCACTTTCGGCGGCTACCCGGTCTGCTATTCTCCTACCAGCTACCGATCGAATTTGGAGGATCGTGTGATATTCATCGTCGCCTACGACCTCAAGTCCCCCAACGATACAGAGGAAGACTACAAACGGGTGATGGATTTCATTAAGACCTACTCGGGGTGGTACCATCTGGAGAAGTCTGTGTGGGTCATCAAATCCGATGAGGGGGCTTCGGAGATACGGGATGCTATTAGGGCGAACATTTACTCAGATGACGTCCTTTTCGTCGGTCGCCTCTCCGGAAACTGGGCAAGTTTCAATCTCGGGTCCGAGCGGGGTGGGTGGCTAAAGCGCCAGGAATTCTGAACGGGTACGTAACGAAGTTTCGGAGGCCCGAATGCCATGGCTGCCAACTCTGAAAATCTAGAAGGCTCCCGCGAGTCTCCTGCCACGTCGCCCTCAAATCCGGCGGATAACGTTGAATCTTCGGAGGCAAAGGCAAACTCCGGCGAGGCTGAGGTCGTTTCGCCAGAGCCCACCCAGCCGGAACCTTCCGAGGCATTCTTGCGTCTCAAAGCGCACTGCGAAAGTCAGGGACTCAAGGGCGACATTGACCTTGTGGAGCCCTTCGAGAACGTCAGCATTGAATTTAAGAATGGCCGAAACATTCGGACGGTCTACATCATGTCCGAGGAGGACGCGCGGGCCCTACTGGACCATCCGCTGGGCGATTTCGTTTTCCTTGGTGGGCTTTCAGCAATCTGTTCCTATAAGGGCGGCTGGATTGAAGCAGCGATACGTGCTCATGGGACCGGCCCAGCCAGTCGCGTCGGTTTGAGGGGTATATTCGGCACTGCGAATCGAGAAGATGAGCCCAATGAACTTGTGATTCCAGGTGGAAACGGTATGACCCTGCGGCTCACGGAGAAGCCCGGGGCCCTCTCCCTTTTGGGCTACAATGGACGCCTCTATCTGCGAATCGAGGGTATCGGAATTACTGAACATGACAGGGCGCTGAACCTGCTGGAAGACCTCTCGAACACACTTTTCATGTAGATCGATTTTCGTTTTGACTCAGCTCTGACGGTGGGGCGAGATCGCACTTTGTCGCGCCGAAGCGCGAGGTCTCGCGGACGCTTTGACGAGGATAGTCAGTTGGGGTTTCCTCGCTTCTCTTATGAGCGAAATCCATCAGCCCTTTACTGGTACGCACGTAGCGCAACCGCTATGCCGCTCTTACAGTTCCTTGCCTTCTACCAGTGCATCGAGTTCTTCTTTCCACAGTATTCGAGGCAGGAGACGATTGCGAAAATCAAGAATATTCTCAAAGATCCCACATTCGACGGCTCGAAGGATAACTGCGTCAAACTGATCCTGAACACTACACTAGAGGGTCGCCGCGGTACGCTGCCAGAGGAACGAAAACAGCTGGGTGCAACTTTAAAGCAATGTATCGATACCACCCTACTGAGAGATTTCCTCAACGAAACTGAAGAAAGGAAGCGTTATTTTGGCAGCGACTATAAGAAGGTGAGTGAGAAGAGAATTTCCCTCGCCGACGAGCCAGGTGTTGTTGACCAGACCGCGGAGCGTATTTACGACATCAGATGCAAAGTCGTTCATACAAAGAGCTTCGATTCGGGCGAAGGAGAGGAAATGATCCTCCCGTTCAGCAGGGAGGCAGAGCTGTTAATGGAGGACGTGGAACTCATCAAATTCCTCGCAAGGAAGGTTTTGATCGCGTCAAGCATTCCGCTAAAGCTCTAGGTGCCCGGCTCCGTCAGGGCATGTTCACTTCGGGCACCTCGATTGCCGATTCGTGTCCCGGTCCGGAATAGATCGTGATCGTGGCGGCTTTGTAGTCGGCGGGCTTGGCCTTCATGATGTTCGGCACAAACGTCTGCGGGTTGCGGTCGTAGAGCGGGAACCATGTGCTCTGGATCTCAACCATTACCGTGTGTTCGGCCTTGAAAACGTGGTCCACATCGTGAAGGCTGAATTTGTACTCGTGGATCGACCCCGGCTTGAGCGCAGTCGGTTTGTCGTACCCCGCCAGGTACCGCCCACGAAAAATCTCGGCGTTGGTCAACAGTTGGTAGCCGCGCATCGTCGGGTCCGCATCGTCGTCCGGGTACTCATCGATCAGCTTCACGACCAGGTCGTTGTCTGTGCCCGTGGCTGAGGCAAAAATGTCGGCATCGACCTCGCCCGTGATTGTCAGATCCTTCGTGAGCACCGGCAGTTTCCAAACGGCGACGTCTTTGCGGTCCGTCACAAACCGCTGGTCTTCGGTCAGCCAGTTGTACCACTCGGAGCCGTTGCTGTAGGTCGGCTGAATGGGCCGGCGCCTGTACGGAACCGGATTGGAGGGATCGCTGATATACGACGTCGCAGCCTCTGCCCCGGCCTCCGATTTCGGCGCGTTCCAGCTCAGCAACCCCTCGCCGTCGAGGTACAGCGCCGTCGGCCGCGACTCTTTGGGAGGAAAGTGCGAGTAGTACTTCCATGTATTCGACCCGGTCTGGAAGCTCGCTGTATCGTCCAGATCGAATCCTGGCTGGTCCTTGAGGTAGTGCGCGAAGAACTTCGCCTCGATTTGCCTGCGAAACTCGGCGCCGATCGGCTCTCCATAGTCCAGGTTGCCCAGGTGCTGCGAAGACGAGGACCAATAACCGTGCCGCCACGGCCCGAGAACGAGAAAGTTCTCGTGCTTCGAGTCGCGCGGCTCGAGCTTTGCGTACTCCTCCTGCGGCCCGTACATGTCTTCCTGGTCGTAATAGCCGCCGACCGTGAGCGTGGGCACGGTGACCGAATCGAGCGCGTACTCCACGCCGCGCGACGACCAGGCCGAATCGTAAGCCGGGTGGTCGAGAAAAAGCTTCCAGGTTGGAAGCACCCTGGATCCGGACTGCTTCACGTCCTGGGCAAAGCTGCCGCGCTGGAGAAAATAGTCGAACCCGTCAACGGGCGTGCCGTTCTTGTCATTCCCGTAGCTGACCTGGCTTTCTGTCTTCGAGGATTCCAGCCCCAGCACGTAGTCGTATCCGTAGCTCTGGCGAAAAGCCCCGTTGTGAAAGAAGTCGTCGCCGATCCACACATCGATCATCGGCGCCTGCGGCGAAATCGCCTTCACCGCGGGGTGCGGGTCGATGCCCGCCATCATTGCCAAGAAACCCGGATAGCTGGTTCCCACCACGCCCACCCGGCCGTTGTTGCCCGGCACGTTCTTGATGAGCCACGCAACCGTGTCGAAGGCGTCGGTGCTCTCGTCAGTTGCGTTCCGATTTTGGTGATCGGCGAGCGGCTGCATCATCACGAATTTGCCTTCGCTCTTGTAGCGCCCGCGAATGTCTTCGGCCACGTAGATGTACCCGTCGCGCGCCAGCTCGGGACGCTGGGCGAAGAACGACGCGCGGCTGGTTCCATCCACACCGTATGGCGTGCGCTGCATCAGGATCGGCAGCGGCGTGGCGATGTCTGCAGGCCGGAGAATCACCGCATGGAGCTTGACACCATCCCGCATCGGAATCATCGCCTCGCTGCGCACGTAATCGTGAAAGACGTGACGGACCGGTTCACCCGTTCGACGGTAGACGACGTTTGGCTCGGCGGAGAAGACGAAGCTGGAGCCAGGGCCCGAAGCATCGAGATGAAACTCGATGTCCGTGTCAAACGCGGGCACGCTGAAGACCGTGCCGGACACGGGCACGAGTTCAGTGGGAACAGTTGCAGTGGATTCAAGGACCAGCTTTCCGTCTTGAACCGAGATCGTGTAGCCGCCGCTCGGCTCGGCCGGATCGGAATAATTGCCCGCAAGCAGTTCGAGCTTCGGTGTGGCCGATTGTTGTGCGGATTGCGCCGCCGCGTACGGCAAAGCGCACGGCATTGAAATGAGCGCCAGGCAGATGGCCGTGCGAAGCACGCGACGAGAAATCAAATGTCGATCCTCCACTGGCCGTTTCGGAGTCGAGCCACAAGCCGGCTCACTCTATGAAGCATTCAATGCGCGTGACCGTGATGATGGACATGACTGCCGGCCATCTCCGCGGGAGGTGTTACGCAACCCTCCAAAGCTTCGCAGCCAATATGCTCGAACTGGATGGTCGTATGGCTGATTTCGAATTGCCCCTGGAGAACGTCTTTGAGGTTGGCCAGAATGCATACGCTCTCCGAAGGGGGAATGTCGGCAATCGTCACGTGGCAAGAAAGGGCGCGTGTGTACGACCCCAGACACCAGACGTGCAGATCGTGAACATTGACCACACCCTCGACAGCTTCCATGACCGAGCGAATCTGCTGCAGCGAGACGCCACGCGGCGTGCCTTCAAGCAGGATGTTCAGCGTCTCGCGCACGATCCCAATGCTCGACCAGAAGATGAATGCGGCAATGAGCAGCGACAAGACTGGATCGATCCAGTTCCTGCCGGTGAACAGAATGCCGACGCCGCCGGCGATCACCGCCGCTGTCGATAGAGTGTCACCCGCCATGTGCAGAAAGGCGCTGCGCAGGTTCACATCGCGGGCTACGCCCCACAGCAGGGCGGCAATCACGCCATTCATCACCACGCCGGCCGCAGCCACAATCATCATGATCTTCGGTTGCACCGTCACTGGCGAGCTAAGCCGATGTACGGCCTCCAAAGCGATCAGTAACGAGATGGCGATGAGCGTCGCCGCATTGATGAACGCGGCGATCACACCGGCGCGCTGGTACCCGAAAGTCCTGGCTTGGTCAGCCGGCCGCGACTGGAAGTATACGGCCGCAAAGCTGAGCAGGAGGGCCAAAAAATCCGAGACGTTGTGGCCGGATTCGGAGAGCAGCGCGAGCGAATGAGCACGGAGCCCGGCGACAAATGTGACCACAACGTACGCCAGGGTGGCCGCCATCGAGATGCGGAGGACCAGAGTTGTCCGGCTTGCTCGCTTGCCCGCCTGCACCGCGTGAACATGCATATTGATAGTCTAACCGGGTGTCGGTAGCGTGCGCCAACACAGGCTCTAGCCCTTACCGGGCCGCAGGTGGCTCAAATCCAGAGGTTCGGGATTTTCGAATGAAGGCAGTTGCGGAAGCCGTTCGCGGAGCCCCGTCCACCCCTCCCCCACAACGATGCTGTTCTGCGGATTGCCCGGCTGATAGCGCACCGTGCACGGAAATCCGGCTCTCACCTCGGCCGCGTTCACCACCTCACGCATCGCGGTAATGTCCTGCGAGCATTCGTAATTCACGCCGGCGATGCGGTAGTTGAACAGAAGCATGGTCAGCGTCCGCCCGTCTTTCGCTTCCACTTCATAGATGTCGGTCAGCATGCCGTCGACCAGCCGTCCCGATTGCACAAGGAATTGCCGCCGCGCGCGCTCCACCTCGTCTGCGCTGGGGCGCTTGCGCAGCACCAGCCATAGAGCAGCGGCCGCTACGACGACGGTAGCGACGAGCCCGGTGGCAATCTCCCAATCATCGGTGTTGCGCAGCAGGATCATCTCAGGATGGGACTCGACGCCGAGAGCCCCAACTTGAGGATACCGCAGGCGAAATCCACGCGATGCCGCAAGCCAACTGCGCGGTGCCATGGCAATCACCCCTCTGCCCGGGTCCCCTCAGAGCCCGTGAAAATGACCTATACTCTAGGTTGCATATGGCGCAGGATTCTGGGCTTCCCAGCGCATCTTTTTCCTGTTTGCCGCCGGTCTTGTACGAGGCAATTGAATGAGAGATCGTCCCAACTTTCGCTCGACCACGGTGATCTGCGTGCGGCGCAACGGCCAGGTCGTGATGGCCGCTGACGGCCAGGTGACCTTTGGCGACCATGTGCTCAAGCACTCGGCCAAGAAGATTCGCCGCCTCTTCCAGGACAAGATTCTGGCCGGGTTTGCCGGTTCCACGGCCGACGCCTTCAACCTTTTCGCACGCTTTGAGACGAAGCTCGAGCAGCACGCCGGCAATCTGAACCGCGCCGCTGTCGAGTTAGCCAAAGATTGGCGCACGGACAAGATGCTGCGCAATCTTGAGGCCTTGCTCCTGGTTGCGGATAAGGCGCAAACATTCCTCATCTCCGGCTCAGGCGACGTGATCGACCCCGATGAGCCGTTGGCGGCCATCGGTTCCGGAGGCAGCTACGCCACCGCCGCTGCCCGCGCACTGATGGAGAACACGGATTTGAGCGCCCGTGAAATCGCCGAAAAAGCCATGAAGATCGCCGGCGAAATCTGCATCTACACCAACGATCGCGTTACCGTCGAGGAGCTACAGAATTAGCGGAGGGTCTCCGCAGACATTCGTCCATGGCCATCTATCTTCCCGCATCCGCTGAAGAACAGGAGCTCGCACTTGACGAGCTGACGCCGCGCGAGATTGTCGCCGAGCTCGACAAGCATGTCGTCGGCCAGCGTGCCGCCAAGCGCGCCGTGGCCATTGCTCTCCGCAATCGCCAGCGGCGGCAAAAGTTGCCGCCCGATCTGGCCGATGACATCATGCCCAAGAACATCATCATGATCGGCCCCACCGGCGTGGGCAAGACCGAGATCGCGCGGCGCCTGGCTAAGCTCACCAACTCGCCGTTCCTCAAAGTCGAGGCCTCAAAGTTTACCGAGGTGGGCTACGTGGGCCGCGATGTCGAGTCGATGATCCGCGATCTGGTCGAAATCGCCATCGACATGGTCCGTGAGGAGCGCCTGGAGGAAGTGGAAGACAGGGCCGAAATGAACGCCGAGGAGCGATTGCTCGACGTGCTCTTGCCTCCCCCGCCTGCCGCGCCCCATGCTCAGGAGGGCCAGCTCTCTCTGCCGGGAACCGAGAGCCACCAGCGCTCGCGCGAAAAGCTCCGCCAACAGTTCCGCGAGGGCAAGCTCGATGACCGCATGGTTGAGCTTGATGTACGCGAGCGCAATTCGCCGCAGTTCGGCATCATCTCCAACCAGAACCTCGAAGACATGGAGATGAACCTCAAGGATATGCTGCCGAATATCTTCGGGGGCGGCACCAAGAAGCGCAAGATGAAAGTCACCGACGCTTTTGACTACCTCGTGCAGGAAGAAGAAGGCCGGTTGATTGACATGGACTCGGTGAATCGAGCGGCATTAGAGCGTGTCGAATCCAACGGAATCATCTTCCTGGACGAGATCGACAAGATTGCCGGGCGTGAAAGCGGACACGGACCGGACGTTTCGCGCGAGGGCGTGCAGCGCGACATTCTGCCCATCGTCGAAGGCACCACCGTCAATACGCGCTACGGCATGGTGCGCACAGACCACATTCTCTTCATCGCCGCCGGCGCTTTCCATGTTTCGAAGCCCAGCGATTTGATTCCCGAATTGCAGGGCCGCTTTCCCATTCGCGTCGAGCTGCAATCGCTCACCGTCGACGATTTTCTGCGCATCCTCACCGAGCCCAAGGCCTCGCTCACCAAGCAATACTCAGCGCTGCTTGAAACCGAGGGAGTGCGACTGGAATTCGCGCCAGAAGCTTTGCGCGAGATGGCCGAATTCGCATTTAAGGTGAATGAGACCACCGAGAACATCGGCGCACGGCGTCTGCATACCATCATGGAGCGGGTCCTCGAGGATGTCAGTTTTCTGGCGCCTGACGTGGCCCGTCACGCGCCAGACGAGAATGCCGCAGCGGCGCTTTCTGCAGCCATCAAGAATGAAGCCACTACACCACTGCCGTATCAGGAGCGAATGACCGCTTCCGGCTCCGAGAAGGTTTTCCTCATCGACGACGAGTACGTCAAGCAGATGGTCGCTTCGATCGTGAAGGACCACGACCTGTCCCGCTATATCCTCTAGCCTGCCGCGGCGATCGCGATTTGGCCTCAACCTTTAGAATGTTCGCAAACGAGTCCCACTCAAGGTCGTGTGGTTCTCGCGAGAGAATGCCTTCAGAAACCTCTTGGCCCAGAACAATCAAACCTACATTCAGCATGTTTGCGCTGCCATCGACATCACTGTAAAATGAAGGATTGTTGGGACCAACCAACACGTCGGGGAGTGGCTCAGCCTGGTAGAGCACCTGGTTCGGGACCAGGGGGTCGGAGGTTCAAATCCTCTCTCCCCGACCATTAAATCCCGCAATATCAGTTAATTACAGTACTTGCCATTTCCGGCCATCCCGGAACTTGGGTCCATTTGGGTCCAATTAGCTTTTCCCCTACTCCATCGACCGCTTTTTTCGCGTCCGAGGAAACCGACCGAATGTAGAACCCCTTGGTCGTCTCCGCAGATTCGTGTCCGAGCAGCGCCTGGGTAGTGCCAATGGGAGCGCCCACCGAATCGAGCAACGTAGCATGCACGCCGCGCAGCCAGTGCCAATTTGCGCCTCTCAATTTGAGCGCCTTGCACACTGGCTTGAGCTGGCGATTGAGCAGATTGCGCCGACTCAGGGGAGAACCGTTTCGAGCCGAAAACACTAAGGCTGAGGGAGCAGCATCGTTAGGTTTCAGTGCCGCAAAAATCTCCACGGTCTGCGGTGCGAGAGGAATTTGGCGCTTGCTTCGCTTCGTCTTGGGCTCATCGAAATGGCCTTCGTAGACCGTTTGTCTGACCGCAAGGTTCCCATTATGCAAATCCACGTCCTGCCAGCGCAGTGCCAGCAGTTCGCCGATACGCAGCCCCGTCGTCGCGAGCAATGCGACGATGGAGCGGGAGGGCTCTGCAAGTTTGCCAATCAGCTCCTTTACCTTCTCCGTGTCGATTGGATCCTTCTCTTGAACCGGGCCACGTCGCGGCAATCGTGTTCTCCGGACGGGGTTATCGGCCAAGAACTCGTCCCTGACGGCAGCTTCGATAATCGTTCCAAAAGCGGTGCGAACGTGCTTGACCGTCTTCCACGAAAGACCGCTCCGAGCCTTCGCATTGAGAAAGCTCTGAACGGCATCCTTCGTAATCTGTCGAAGCTGCGTGTCTCCAAATACCGGGTTGAGGTGAGCGTCAATCATGTTTTCGTAAAACTTCTGACTTGAGAACTTCAGTGTGGGAAATATCTCCGGCTTCCAGCGGTCTTCGACGAATCTGCGAAACGTCCAAACCGCTTGAGGCCGAAATTCACCGCTGTTCACTTTGCGCAGTCGGTCATAAAGCGCCTGCTTCGCATCGCGAATCGTTGGAAGTTCCGCCACGGTTCCGAGAATTTCTGAGCGCCGAACCCGCCCAGGCTGACCATCGGAACCAATCACAGGTTCCCACCAACGACCGACCCACACTTTCTTGCGCGTACCTCGTTTGAAAAGTGAGCCCTCTTGAAAACACCTTTTACGGGTCATGCGTCCTCCGGACGTTGCCCGTTTAAGTGGTAGTGCGTCTGATGGAAGAGTAGTCTTCAAAGCCGGATTCATCAAGAGAGCCTCATCCCGTTCAACCAGTCCCGAACGTCGCCGATTTCAAACCGCAGATATTTGCCGAGCTTGATGTGTGGAAGCCGATCCTTTCCTCGTCGCCGCGTGCGTTCGTAGACCCACGAAGTCGTCACGTGCAACACGTGTGCGATCTCGGCAACTGTCATCAAATCGCGATTCCAATCATTCGATTCCATACGATCTCCCATTTGCTCGATCGAGTCCGGATTGGCGATCGCCGATCCGATACCGATAATCGCCTCCAAGTCGCGCTTTCTAGCTCCGAAGTCATCAACCGTCCTCAGCGAACTCAAACGACTTGAGAAACAATTCCTCGTCGAACTGCATTCTGAAGAACCGAAACAAATCCAATTGCTTTCCGAACGACGCGGCCCAATATGCTGCTAACAATTGCCAAATGGATTCGCGAAGCAGTTCCCAGGAAATTTCTGAGTTGTATTTCGGAAAGAGCTTGATTGATCGAGACGATGTGATCCTCCGCGTGCCCTTTGGGGCCGACAAGAGAAGTTCTTTCGTCAGGTATTTGGACAGGTACCGTGCGACGTGTCGAACCGTCACTTGATTGATGAAGACGATTCGCCCGCCTCCGAGACGGTCCCAGGTTTTGCTGATCCATTTCTGTTCGATATAGCGATCAATTAGGACGTGCGCATGAGGAATCCCGCGCTGAGTAAATTCCAAAACGAAGATGAATGCAGGAGTCTCTTCATAGTGGCGACGCAGGTATTCCCTAAGTTTGTCGAAGGTCAGCCGCAGATGACGCACAGGATTCTCCCCATCTTTCAGCTTTGACGGGTCGAGAGTGAGGGTCAGGAAATACTGCAGAGCAAGCTCCTCTGCCCGTGCACGGATTGCGCGCCGGGCAGTCTTGGCTTTTCTGGGTCCGCAATAGCTACAGGACCAGGAGCCGCAGTTGATTCTGCGAAACACCGTGCGATTGGTCTTGGGGTCTTTCCCTTTGACGCTCAATCTGCCGCAATACTTGCCCCGCCCTACCGGGCGGGCATAAGGGTCCGGCGTGCTGGTGTGTCGATTATTCGTTATTGAGTCAAGTGAAGAAGGCACGGGCGCTGCGCGCCCGATGAGGGCTCCGCCCTCAAGCTCCGGGGACAGCTTTTCATCCTTACCGGCAGGCAGGATGATGACCCCGCCTGCCGTCTCGCCGGACGCAACGTGCCGTATAAGTCGCGGGACGGAGCTGTCCAAGAACCGTTGCCCACACTGATGCTCGTCGCGTCCTGCGAATTCGGTATGCATCTCAATGCCCCTTCTTGTGTGCGTGCGGTCCGCTGCAAACTGGGCAGAGTTCCTTCAGCGGATAGCTGCGTTTGAGATGCTGCTCAAAGTAGCCATCCTTGCGCCGCCACGTCCGGACCACGCGCCAGGCAATGCCCCGCTTGGTCACGGCACCAAGTAAAGGAGCGCCACGGCCAGCGCGATGGGCCTTGACTCGCTCTGGGATGTTGGTGCTGAAGCCCATGTAGTGCTGTGCGCCGCGATAGCGCCGCGCAAAATGCACGAGGTAGACGGAGCCGATGATGTGTCCGTGCCTACGGTGATTGAAGAAGCGCATTAGAATGGCACCCTTTCCGTTAGCACGATGTAGCGCCGCTTTCTCATCCCGCGCGGTATTCGGCTAATCAGGAAGCCGTCCCTCTTTCGGGCTTTGGCTTCCGCCCTGTCCTTTGAGGTGTAAGAACCGTGGAACATGAAGGCGTAGCCTTCCCCTGCTGGTCTTCTCTTGCGCTTCATTGGGCCTCCTTGACTGTCCTCGGTGCATTGCTGGATTCAGGATCGCTTTGGAATTGGGCTGTGGCCGCTGTATACGCTGCCTCAACCTCTGCCGGAGCAGCGAGGACAGGACAACTCCGTCTCGGCAGCAAAACCGCCGCAGGCAGGCAAGGCAGAAGATTGAGCCCTTTGAGCACTTCTGCACTCTTGGTGAGATTCCGACGGTCGATAGCAGCCAGCAGACCGTCACATCGGGTTCATTTCCACATTGCTCGCAGGTTTTCCGCACCGTCCACACTCGCCTTTTCCGAAATCGCCCAACCTGAGCCGGAATGGGGACGAGTATGATGGGCCGTATACGCAAGAGCAACAGGGGCAATCAGGCGAAGTTTCGCCACTCGGACCACTGTGTTTTTGCGAATATTCGCCAATTGAAAAGTGAATTTTGGCGGATGGCGGAGGCGATGCAATGCAACCAGAAGCGCGCGAAAAGTTTTTGAGATTGGCGGATGCGACGGCGAAGGAGTTAGGCGGAGAATCGTTTCAGGGCGGAATTGATTTGACGCGCCGCTGTCTGTCCATGCTGACGGGCATGTTCGATTCTATGAAGACGCCGGAGATGCTGGCGCAGCGACTGGACGAACTGGAAATTTCAATCGAAAATGAGCGGCTGATGATTGCTCTTGTAGGCTTTGGTCCGCAACTGTTGCGATGGCTTTTTGCTAATCTCAACCGGACCGCCGAAACGACTCTGCCAAATTTTCCCAACCGACGGCCAGCAATCGCCGCGAACAAACAAATCGAGATGCTCCGGTTCATAAACGATTTGCATTTCAATCATGCGGTCGAACTGCAGAAGGCAAAGAGCAGAGCAGCAAGACACTTTGGGTGTAAAGTCCGCACTGTCGAGCGCTATTGGCACGATCGGGAGGAGATTCTGGCAAATGGCCCAAAACCGCAATTCGCCGATTTGATCGAAGGAATCAAAGCGGCGATTGAGGCAGATATGTGAGGGGAAGGTGCTTCTCCTTGGAAGGAAACTGTAAGGAGGGCAAACGCAAGAACGCCCCGTCTCCGGGGCGTTCAACGGTTACGGATGAACCGATACCGTACGACGAAAGCTTACTGAGAAACAGCCGGGCAATCGCCGCTCACGTACACTGCTATAATTTATAGCTCCCCCGAACCGTGAAGTCAAGAGGATGGAAAGAAGATGAGTGAAAGCGGCTCCTTGGCGCAAGACTACGTTTTGGGCATCGATCTCGGGTCTGCCTCACTGGGATGGGCGGTGGTCGGATTGGATGAAACCGGCATGGCCGCCGGGTTGCTGCGGGCGGGCGTTCGGCTCTTTGATCCAGCCGTTACCGGGGACATAGAGAAGGGGCAGGATGAGTCCAATGCGGTCGCACGCCGAGCGGCCCGGCTCATTCGCCGGCAATTGCGCCGTCGGGCGGCCCGTCAAAGCGAACTCTTCCGGTTACTCCAGGTTCACGGTCTGCTGCCAGGATACGAAGGGGCCGAGGCGGACGCTTCCCAGCAGCGACATGCCATTCTCAACACACTAGACCTGGAGCTTGCGGCCAAGTGGGCAAGGCCAGGAACGGCTGGGGCAAAAGCGGCGATTGAATTGCCGCTTTATCTATTGCGCAAGACGGCGCTCGACTCGGTTCTGGACCCCTTCAAGTTGGGACGCGTCTTCTATCACCTTAGTCAACGACGCGGCTATCGCTCGAATCGGAAGGAGCAGAGAGACGGCAAGAAAGCATCTGGAAAGGCGAAAAAGGCCGACGACTTAGGCGCGGTCGAAGGGGGCATAAAGGAACTGGAAGATGCGATGCGCTCAGCCGGAGCGCGCACACTGGGCGAATACTTTGCATCGCTTGATCCACACGCGCAAAAGGTGCGTGGGCGCTGGACTGGCCGCAAGATGTACGAGGAGGAATTTGCCGCCATTTGGACAAAGCAAGCGACTTTCCATCCAGCTTTGCTTACCGAGGAGTTGCACCACCAAATCAAACATCTGCTCTTTTATCAGCGCCCCATTAAGGCACAGGCGCACCTCATTGGGGGCTGTGAACTGGAACCGGGCGAACGGCGCGCTGCGTGGGCCACTCTGGAGGCACAGCAGTTTCGCATTCTGCAAAAAGTCAACGACTTGGAGGTCATCCTGCCGGGAAATGTCACAGGCGTACCACTCACTCGTGAGCAGAGGCAGACTGTCCTGGATTTGTTGGAGAACTCCGCGGAAGTCACGTTCAAGAAGATTCGCAAGGCGCTCGGCTTAGCCGAGAACATCGGTTTTAACCTTCAACGAGGTGGCGAAACCAGACTAAAGGGCAACCTGACCAACACGCTAATGGTCGAGGCCTTTGCCGAGCGCTGGCCCGATATGTCTGACGCAGACAAGAAGCAAGTGGTAGAGGATTGGCGCACCATCGAGCAGGAGGAGTCGCTCATTCGCCGCACCATCGAACACTGGAAGCTGGATGAAGCGGGCGCCGAGTGGCTCGCATCTCGGCCCGCGCCCAGCGGCTACTGCTCGATTTCCCGCAAGGCTATCCGCAAGCTGCTACCGCTGATGATGGAGGGCAAGCGATTCAAAGAGGTGGAGAAGGAGGTCTACGGCAACCGGCTCACCGGCGGCCAGGTTTACGACCGCATTCCGCCGGTCCGTCAGGCTCTGAAAACTCTGCGCAATCCCGCTGTCGAACGAGCTCTTACGGAACTGCGCAAGGTGGTAAATGCGTTGGTCCGTGAGTATGGCAAGCCGACTGAGGTCCGCATTGAACTGGCCCGCGACCTAAAGAAGCCCCGCCATGAGCGAGCGAAAGCCATCGGACAGAACCGCGACCGCGAAAAGCAACGGAACGCGGCCAAGGGAAGAATGCTCCAGGAACTCGGTCCGGGATTTGAGCATCCCTCGCGTGCCGACGTGGAGAAGGCCTTGCTGTGGGAGGAGTGCCAAGGTGAATGTCCCTACACCGGGAAGCGATTCCCCTTTTCATCGTTGTTTGGCGAGAATCCTCCTTTGCAGGTCGAGCACATCATCCCCTTTAGCCGTATCCCGGACGATTCCTTTCAGAACAAGACCCTGTGCTATCACGAGGAGAACCAGCGCAAGGGGAACCGGACGCCCTTCGAAGCGTATACGGACCCATTGGAATACGAAGCCATTCTCAATAGGGTAAGGAACTGGCGAACGCCAAACCCCGGCAAGCAACGGCGCTTTGAGTTGCGAACGCTGGAGGAGTTGGCGGGCTTCTCGGAACGTCAGTTGAACGATACCCGTTACGCCAGCAAGCTGGCCTGCGAGCTGGTGGGTACGCTTTACGGCGGGCGCGACATTCAGACCGAAACCGGCTCGCGGCAGGTGGTCTTTGCCTCCTCCGGCATGGTAACGGCAACGCTCCGCAAGGGCTGGGGACTGGAGGCGATTCTGCGTGACGCCGCACCCTCCGCGAACGGTCAAAACAGGGGCAAGCCGCGCACAGATCATCGCCATCACGCCATCGATGCAATCACAATCGCCCTCAGCCGTCCAAAGATGATTGCGGCACTTAGCCGGAACAATGCCCAGGACCCTTACTGGCCCCGGAACGGACGCACCGCGCCCAAAATTCAGAGTCCATGGAAAGACTTCGTCGATTCCATCCGCCCCAACTTCGAGCAGATGCTGGTCTCCCACCGGCCCGAACACCGGCTTACTGGCGCACTGCACGATGAGACCAACTACGGCAGGCCGCGCAACGAGGGCGGCAAGGATGTGGTCCATATACGAAAGCAGGTTGTGGGCCTGTCTGCCGGAGATATAGAGAACATCGTTGATCCGGTTGTGCGCGAGGCCGTGGAGGCGAAAGCGGCCCAGTTAGGCGGTGACCTGAAGAAGTGGACTCCAAGCGAAGGGAGTGAAGACTGGCCCCTGCTCAAGACCAAGACAGGCAGGCAGGTCCCCATCAAGCGGGTGCGCATCAAGAAGTCGCTAGGCGTAGAGACCATCGGTAAAGAGGAGCGTACGCGCTATGTGGCGCTTTCCAGCAATCACCATGTCGCCATCTTTGCCCTGCTGGACGAGCAGGGCAGGGAGAAGCGATGGGAGTCCGAGATCGTCTCACTACTGACTGCAATGGAAAGAAGACGGCAGCATTTGCCTGTCATTCAAACACGGCTCGCTGCTGTACCGGAGGCGGCATTCAAGTTCTCGCTTATGTGGGGCGACACGTTGCTACTCCACAAGGATTGCGAGCATGCAAAGAACATCTGCAAGCCATCATTCTGGAGAGTGAGGAGCATTTGGGAGCAAGGCACGTTGACGCTGGTGCGAATCAACGACGCAAGGCAACTCAATGAAATAAGGGGCGCGAAGGACTGGCTTCTTCCCTCGCCGGATACTCTTCGCAAGCTCGATGCTGTCAAAGTTGTCATTGACTCCCTTGGTAGGATTCATCAGGCCGGAGCGTAGCTGATGAGCGACCGCATTCTGGAAATTGCGCATCCAGCGCGGCTTAGCATCCGGGATGCGCAACTGGTTATCGAACGGGAGGGGTTCCTGCCATTCGTTACACCTGTCAGCGGCGTCAACACATTGTTACTGGCGCACCCGCAGGTGACGCTTACTCAGGCCGTGGTCTCGCAGTTGGCCGAGGCGGGAGCTATGCTCGTCACCATCGATCACCGTTATTTACCCACCGCAATAACTCTGCCGCTCCAGACGCACAACCTGCAAACTGAGCGGCTGGCCGCGCAGGCAAACCTCAAGCCAGTGACTCGCAGGCGGCTATGGACGCAGATCGTCCAGGCCAAGATTCGCGCCCAAGGCAGTCTCCTTAAGGAGCTGCGCGGCTCCGATGGCGGGCTGATTGCCTCCGCTGCCCGCGTCCGCTCCGGCGATCCTGACAATCTCGAAGCCCAGGCCGCCCGCAGATATTGGGGGCTGATCTTTGCCGAACCGGGGGACGACAAGCCAAGATTCCGGCGCGGAGCGGACCCTCTCGAATCCGGTCCTGACCAGAACAGGCACCTCGACTACGGCTATACGGTGCTGCGCGCCTCGGTGGCCCGCGCCGTCTGTGCTGCGGGGCTGCATCCCTCGATTGGACTGCGCCACCACAACCGCTACGACCCCTTCTGCTTGGCCGCCGATTTGATGGAGCCTTTCCGCCCCCTAATTGACCGGCGCGTGGCTTCCTGGATTGCCAGCAACTCTCCATCGGGACCGCTCGATTCAATCGCAAAAAAATGGCTCATTGAGAGCGTAACCATGCGATATTGGGTCAACCGGGAAGAGAGAGTCCTTTCCGACATTCTGTTTCGGGTGGCTGGTTCGCTGGCCGCCGTACTGGCCGGGAGCGCGGAGAAACTGGACCTTCCCGAAACACTTGAGCCGTGCCTCGACGAATCAATCTCTCTGCCTACAGGTGTATGTGGTTGATCGCCATGTTCGACCTGCCCGTGGAGACCACGGAGAACCGGCGCGACTACACGCGTTTTCGCAAGGCTCTGCTCAAGGACGGTTTCATGATGCTTCAGTTCTCGGTCTATGCTCGGTATATCCCCAGCGAGGAGGCGGCCGAGGCGCACCGCAGGACGGTGAAGTCTTGCATCCCGCCACTGGGGCAGGTTCGGCTGCTGGCCATTACCGATCATCAGTTCGCCAAGATGGAGGTGTTTTATGGGAAAAAACCGCGAAGCCCGGAGGATATTCCCGAGCAGATTCTTCTTTTTTGAGAGACGGAGCGCCCGGAATCTATTTTTTGTCAGTAGGTTCCAGGCGTCCTAGTGTACGTGAGCGGTGATTCCCGGCCATCCCCAGCGTCGATTATGTTCATACTCTCCTCGGCTCAAGTGTACGTGAGCGGTGATTCCCGGCCATCCCCAGCCCGATCGGGACAGCTATAGGCCGAGAACGAAGTGTACGTGAGCGGTGATTCCCGGCCATCCCCAGCTGGCGCTCGCACTGGTGGCTTATATTTCCAGTGTACGTGAGCGGTGATTCCCGGCCATCCCCAGCGCGCGAGCGCGCGCGGTCCTTCTCCTCCTTGAGTGTACGTGAGCGGTGATTCCCGGCCATCCCCAGCAGGACAGGCGCGCGGCCCCGCATCTCCTCAGTGTACGTGAGCGGTGATTCCCGGCCATCCCCAGCCCTGTGCTGGGTGCCTGTGCGGTCGTGGTCAGTGTACGTGAGCGGTGATTCCCGGCCATCCCCAGCTTCCATACTGCAATATAAAGTTGGACCCCTAGTGTACGTGAGCGGTGATTCCCGGCCATCCCCAGCCGAACATCGCCAACCAGTAAGAGGGATCAAGTGTACGTGAGCGGTGATTCCCGGCCATCCCCAGCTATTTTCTTGGCATCTGTTCCACTAAGGCCAGTGTACGTGAGCGGTGATTCCCGGCCATCCCCAGCCGCCAAAGTACGATGTAAACCTTCATATTTAGTGTACGTGAGCGGTGATTCCCGGCCATCCCCAGCAAAAAGTAGTTCAGATACTCGATCGCGGCGGAGTGTACGTGAGCGGTGATTCCCGGCCATCCCCAGCCTGGCCAATGGCCGGCCCCGTTTTTTGCTCAGTGTACGTGAGCGGTGATTCCCGGCCATCCCCAGCGAACACATCGAGACAAGTCTGTTTCGACAGAGTGTACGTGAGCGGTGATTCCCGGCCATCCCCAGCCCATCAGGTACCATGCGATTGCACGATTTAAGTGTACGTGAGCGGTGATTCCCGGCCATCCCCAGCGCGTGATGCGCCTTTCTCATTCACAGCGTGAGTGTACGTGAGCGGTGATTCCCGGCCATCCCCAGCGCAACGTTCATCCGGGTGCCTTTCAAAATTAGTGTACGTGAGCGGTGATTCCCGGCCATCCCCAGCACAGTTGTGGGTTTCCCGCCATTTCTGCCAGTGTACGTGAGCGGTGATTCCCGGCCATCCCCAGCCAGCATAATGGAATAGACATATTGCACACAGTGTACGTGAGCGGTGATTCCCGGCCATCCCCAGCTTGATCTGGTTTGTGCCGAGGAAAGATACCAGTGTACGTGAGCGGTGATTCCCGGCCATCCCCAGCCGCTTCTATGCCCTCGATAACGCCCGCAAAAGTGTACGTGAGCGGTGATTCCCGGCCATCCCCAGCTCGCCCTTACGCATCGGCGCGCCTCCATTTCAGTGTACGTGAGCGGTGATTCCCGGCCATCCCCAGCGTCGAGCAGCGATTCCGTTGATCGTCCGTAGTGTACGTGAGCGGTGATTCCCGGCCATCCCCAGCGCGTGGCGACCTGCACCGGGAATAATTGCTCGTCTATTCCACCCATCGCCCAGCCACAGTTGACCTTCTATGGCAGCAATGGAACCGTTACTAATAGGATTGACGGCCCGGGCCCCGGCTGCAATGCGACACAGGCTTTTTGCTATGACGGGGCGGGAAATTTGCTTAACGATGGACGGATGATCATCTACACATACGACGCCGAGGGACGCATCGTCTCCCTCAATGGCGAAACGTACAGTTACGATGCCGAAGGCAACCGCGTGGCTAAGTACTCCGGCTCGACGGTCATGGCCTCCTATTTGCTTGATCTCAGCAATAACCAAGTCACGGAACTGAATAGCGCGGGCACATGGATGCACTCAAATCTCTATGCGGAAGGACGGCTTTTCGCAACCTACGAAGGGCCGGGCGAGTCCGCTCCGAACACTTGTCACTTTCACTTGACGGACTGGCTGGGTACTAAGCGCATGCAGACTACGTCTGCCGGCGTCAACGAGGAACAGTGCTACAGCTATCCCTTCGGTGACGCGCTGTCCTGCCCTGGCGCCGCAGACGCAACTGAGCACCATTTCACTGGAAAAGAACACGACTCTGAATCGGGGAATGATTACTTCGGAGCAAGATATCTAAGCTCGATCCTGGGACGCTGGATGAGCCCCGATCCCACTGGGCTGGCTTTGGCAGAAGCGGAGAATCCTCAGAGTCTAAACTTGTATTCGTACGTGCAAAACAACCCGCTTAGCGTGATTGATCCAGACGGTTTACAAGTCGAACCAGCTGCCAGATGCGGATGGATTCGTTGTAAACTTTGGCCTCAGATCAAGAACTTCTTTAAAGGCGGTGGTGGTGGCGGTGGCGGGAATGGTGGCGGTGGTGGTGGCGGTGGCGGGAATGGTGGCGGCGGTGGTGGCGGCAATGGTGGTGGCTGGAGCTCCACGCCATATCCCGGGAAGAATCTTGTGAATGTTGAATATCCGCGGGCCGGTTTTTGGATTGGCGGCCATACTAGCGTTGGTATATATGACTCTGATCCTACGGATACTGATTACAATGATCCGCATAAAGCATATGGATTTACAACCGTTAACCAACACTGGTACGTGAGAACCATGCTTATCGTAGGATGGCCATTCTTCAAAGGATATATGGAAGAAGATTCGAAAAGCCCGCGCTCTAAGAAAGTGGTGGAATACAGATACCTGTCGATTTCAGACGAGGGCTTTTACAATGCGATGGATGCAATACATCACCACAGCGGTTATTATAGGCTTTGGCTGCTTGCGCGAAACTGCGCGAATGCTACTGAAGATGTAGACCATGCCGCAGGTGCCCACCGGGTGCCTCATCACGAGATTTTCTGGCCCCACCTTTTTTGGTTCTTGTCCTCTTTTGCCTCGTCGAAGTGACCCAAGCGACTTGAAGTACATGGGATGCGCATGTTCGAACGGAGATCAATAATGACAAAGCCTTCTAGGTTCCAGACCTCTGGCATTCTTTGTGGGGTATTCATGCTGTTTACCGTTGAATCGACAGCAGCAGAGGCTCAATGCTTTAAGTGCAAACATGAACCAATCGTCCTGCCGATTTCTCTAGCCACGGGAACAACCGTGCGGACGCCGGAGTTTCTTGTCAAGAACATCGAATATAGAATCGGGATAAGGGTGAATCGAGGGCTTCCATTTGGCCAATTGACTTGCATGATGGGGAGCAGTACACATCACTGTGAGATGGCACATTTTGACTTGGTACTTGAGGCGGAGTGGAAAGTGTTGGATGGCGACCATGTTGTGGCCGAGGGAACCACCAAAGGTTCCTTAGGCCAGATGGCATGGTCAGATAGCTTTATGGATAGATTCCTGGGAGATTTTGTCGGAGAAGCGAACAAGAAATATACCGTGGAGGTAAAGATCACCAAAGACGGCACATCGCTAAACGAGTTCAACCCTCGTCTGGTTGTGCGGATGATCGATTTCTGAAATTCAGTGGCTGGAAGCCCAAGTGCCGATTCTGGCACCCGGGATTGCGTTAAGATTCGGCAGGCAGCAGTATGACGGGCTCCGCCGCTTGTGCAGATAAAACATGTTTTTCCTCAAGTACCGAGCGAGCAGCAAGATTTCCGGTGAACGGGCTACTGGCTGTAGGCGAATTTGTAGCTGCGAAAGCACTCTGGAACCATTCAGAGCTACAGTTTTCAATGGCGAGGCCACAAACCATTCAATATAAAATAGTTGGAAACTCACAATTTCAATTGATTTCAATAACTCGCTGAAACTGGTTCGGGACCAGGGGGTCGGAGGTTCAAATCCTCTCTCCCCGACCATTCTTTTCAATCACTTCCATTGAAATCTGGCCAGGCTGAACAGCCTGGGGTTCCCAAAAGGGTTCCCACTCTTTGCCAACTCCGCCGTCGGGGAGGTCCTTCAGCGGAGTGACGCTTCTGTTGTCGGCTTTCTCGTCGGGTTCAGCAAAAACAGCCTCGACAACGCTGCTTACCGCCTCGACGCGTTCGTCCCACCACGACTTTGAATAGACATCCAGCGTGATGCTGCCAGTGCTCCCCGCGTGCCCCATGTTGTCACGGGCAACCTCAAGACGGGCGAAGCGCCGCATCAGGCTGGCGTGCATGGTCCGGAAGCTGCGGAAGTCCAGGGTCTTTGGCAGCCCAAGCTTTTCGGCCACCGGCTTCACGTGTCGGTTGAGCAGGTTATGCCGATCGATCGGCTTACCAGCCTTGTTGGCAAAGACCAGGTCGTCCGGCTTACGGAATTTCTTGTTGCGCGACCACATTTGCTGCACTGCCGCGAGAATGACTCCATGTTTGTCGAACGGCACCTCGCGCTTGCCGGCTTCGGTCTTCACATCGTCGAACTCATCATCGTAGACACGCTCATCTATGACAATGCGATCGTGGCGGATGTCCTTCCATCGAAGCGCGAGAACCTCACCCGGGCGCATGGATGCGAAGACGATCAGCTTGATCATCGACTTCGCGGGCTCCTTCACCGCCTCGATCATCCGGCGAATGTCCGCCGGTGAAAGAAGCACGGTCGGCTTCACCTCCCGTTTTCTCGGCAGCTTCACACCAACCGCAGGATTCCGGTCAAGCATGCCCCACACTTTGCCCTGGTTCAGCGCCGCGCGGAGCGTGCCATGAATCAGCCGAATCGACTTCGGAGAAAGGTTGGGAGACAACGTGTTGAAGTATTTCTGGATCTCCATGGTCGTCAGCTTGCGAACCTTACTGGATCCAAATTCTGGAAGCAGATAGGTCTTGAAGTTTTCTTCGTACTGCTTGCGGGTGGAATTCTTCAGCTGCGGCCACGTCAGGTCCCGGCACTTTTTGTAGACGGCCTGCACTGTTTCATCGTCACTCGCAAACAGGTGAGGTTGGTTGTTCCGCTCATTGACTCGCACCATGAACTCGTCGCCGAGCCGCTGTGCTTCGCGTCGGCTTGGCACACGGCTCTTTGACCAGGACTTGGTCCGTCTCTGACGCGGGGTTCGGGTGTAATCCCAGTAAAAGAGTTTCCACTTGGACTCAAGGTCTTGCAATTGGGCCCGCTGATGACGAATCTGCACCACGTTCCTCCTTCCGTGGTGCTTCAGTCGCGGTCTCTTTGTAGCATCAAAGGTCGTCACTGCACAACCTCGATTCCTGTGAGGAACTGCTGGATACCTGCCGGACGGAATCGAACGTAATGACCCAGGCGAAGGACGCCGGTGATTTCATCGGCGTTGGCGTACACCCAGGAATCGGGCACGCTCAACAGCTGTGAAACCTTCTTCGCATCGAGGAGAGGATCAAGGCTGCCGAGCCATTGCTCGACTGCCTGTCTGCAGAAGCGGTAGTAGGCGCCGAGTCGCTTGAAGCCGGGAATCTCGTGGGCGTGCGAGCGTATCCAGTTGATTGTCATGCCGAGAATGCCGGCGAGATCATCGTCGGACAGTAGAGCCGGAAACACAACGACTGGTGTCTCCGCGGGGTGGTCTTCGAGTTGCGTAAACATTTGCCTCCGTACGAGGTGGCCGGTTAATCCGGCCACCGGAGCGGAGGGGAACCCCTCCGCTTTTTCGTCGCAAGGAAATCGTTCGCAACTTGCATATTTAACTCCATTCCATAAATGCAACTCATGCTTCCAGGGCAGAATCCGAGGGCGCGCTCCCGTGATGAAGAGCGCGCCCGAAGGCCTTATGCAGCTTGATCAAGATTGCCCACTACCTGGAGCTGCTTTTGTAACTCCGCTTCTATGGTCCGGCGCTGAGACAACGTGGGAACACTCCCTTGCGGCATCGGCGGAAAGGCCTTGTACTCCTTGGCGTCGAGCTCGCAGCCGAACTTGCCTTTTGGGAATCCACCCCACTGCTTGAAGAAAAAGGGCACGCCGGCTGCTTCGCACTGGTTACCTAGAGAAGTCACCCTCTCCTTCTGCATCGGACGTGATCTGGGACCACTCTCCCCACCTGCAATGACCCAGCCGATGCCGTCCAGGCTAATCGTGCCGAGGTCTTCGAGCAGCGGCTCGCAGGAGAGGAAGCGCATCGCGACATCGCACTTCTGCAGGCAATCCAGGCGGGGTAGACCATGCTTCCGGTTCTCGACTGAAACGCCCCACCATACGTGAGGCAGCTTGGCCGCAAACCCAAGGTCCGTCTGCAGCATTTTGCGCATGCGCGCGTGACGCTTGGTCAAAACCTGGTAAGTATGCCAGTCTGCCGCGGCCATGACCTTGAAGGCAGCAACAACGTACCAATCCGGGACCTCTTCGTGGAAAAGATCCGACATGCTGTTGACGAGGACTTTTCTGGATTCTGACCAGTGCAGTGGCTCGAGGAGCTTCCAGGGGACGATCCGAAGATCAAAGCCCTGCTCAAACGGATGGCCCGGCACGCCGCGGAACCTCTCCGCGAAAGTCTCGGCGTAGCAGTTCTTGCAACCTGGACTGACCTTCGAGCACCCGCGCACCGGGTTCCATGTGTCGTCCGTCCACTCAATCGATGAATTCTTTGACATAAATAGACCTTTCTCTAAGGATCTCGGTCTTTGTTGTTGATGAACACGCGGTACCCAAATCCTACGGACACCGCGATTGCCTTTCACCGGCAAGTCTTCAGGATTCGGAGCCAGTTGACTCCGCAGTACTAGTTTTGTTTGCGCTTCTTGGCCACCTCCATCAATTTGTCTCCAAACTCTCTCAGGACATCCCTCTCCATTTCCCGTCGGCGGTTCTCATAGACCGCTCGCATTTCAGCATGGAAATCGACGGGCGCTTTTCCAGAAGAAGCCTCTCCGAGTTTCGTGGGCCCCTGGCGTCGCTCACGCTCGATGGCGGAGTCGTGCAGGAATTGGAAGGCCGTTACGATGTCGCCCATTAAAAGGGCGACGGTCGCGCTGCGTAGGACGGACTCCATCTCCCGATTTGCGACCAAGCCTTTCCTCCACTCCTCGACGAGGAACCTTTGCCCCGCCTCCGTCAGCGCCATCGCTCGTCGGCCACGCGTGGCGCCTTCTGAACGAACCAGCAAGCCAGCTTTTTCCAGCTCCTTAATCACGTGCTTGATGCTTCCGGGCTGTAAGCCAGCCGCCTGCTGAAACGCGTAGAGCGTGTGCAGGCCGCCGCGTGAGATGGCGGCCATCAGGAACATTTCCATCGGCTCAGTGCGCTTTTCAGTCGTCATAGTTTCAACCATGTTTGAACTATATCATAATTCCCCCGAATAGCCAAATCGACTTGCAGAGAATGTTTATGGATGCGAGCACCCAGAAGGGTACGTAAGGGTCAAAAAGTCCGTATCGCGTTCATTGTATATGTGTTACATGCGATAGCGACCCGACGAATCGGGTGACCGGGGACGTTGATTCTACAGGAGGGGGCAGCGCTGAGTACCCTCCGCGGTAGAGGCCCCACCTACTACCGTTTTCTTAAGAGGTCGGTAAATACAAAGGCCCCGGGATCTGATGTCCCATGGCCTTTGTCCTAAGCACTCAGATGGAAAGGAGAGTCCCCCTCTCTCCGCCAGCAATTCCCGTATCCCATTCATCCCATTCTCAAATCATAGAAAATAGGCTGCTTGTGTGATTTCCGCTTCGTCCGCGTTGTCCGCATTTTCCGTCCAATTCAGCCCTGTAGGCCGTTTTTGCATGACAACGGGCGGGATGCATGACAACGGTGGAGGGGCACTCGCCGCCACATCTCCCTGAGCCGGTTCCAAAGGCGCACAAGGTGGTGGCCTATTGTGACGTGCACATTCTCCTTGGCACTCCCACATGACCGTGCCAGGCTGTAGGCTCTCACCGAATCGCGCCGACTTGTCGAGCTTGACCTTGAGCTTGGCAGCGCAGGCAGTTTACGTCGACCGAAATCGCCAGAGAATGTTCAGCAGCAAGATCGCCGGCCATCCATCGATCCTCCGGATAACCGGACGCGTTATAGTCGCCATGGACGTTTTCTATGAGCAGGTCACTAAGGCGCACTGATGGCTGAGAAAGTGCTCAAAAGCACCGAAAGACACCCTTCAGCACCCTGATCGAACCCTCGGAAACACAAAAAGCAGAGGTTGGGGTGAACCCCTCGGTTGAGACAATCTGCAATTGACACATTTGCCGTTCGCTGCGGCCTACGGCTTGTCAGCTTCCGGCTTTGCCGGCGGCTGCAGCTTTTTGAACAGCGAGAACATCTCCACCGGCAGCGGAAAGACGATGGTGGTGTTCTTTTCCACGCCAATCTCAGTGAGCGTTTGCAGGTAGCGCAGCTGGATGGTGATGGGCTGCGTGGCCAGCAGTGCGGCAGCATCCACCAGCTTTTGGGCGGCGCTGAACTCGCCCTCGGCGTGAATGATCTTCGCGCGCTTTTCGCGTTCCGCTTCGGCCTGCTTGGCCATGGCGCGCTTCATCTGCTCGGGCAGATCCACCTGCTTCACTTCCACTGAGATGACCTTTACCCCAAACGGTTCAGTCCGCTGGTCGATGATGGACTGGATGCGCAGGTTGAGCTTGTCCCGGTGGCTCAGCAACTCGTCCAGTTCGACCTCGCCCAGCACCGAGCGCAGCGTGGTCTGGGCGAACTGTGAGGTCTGGTTGACGTAGTCGGCCACCTTGACGACGGCGTTATTGGGGTTGACCACGTAGAGGGTAACCACGGCGTCCACCTTGAGAGTGACATTGTCGCGAGTAATCACGTCCTGGGGCGGAACCACGAGCACCTGCTGACGCAGCGAGATGCGCACCATCTGGTCGATCGGCCGGAACACCAGAATGATGCCAGGTCCCTTGGGTATGGGCAGAGCACGGCCCAGCCGGAAGATCACTCCGCGCTCATATTCGCGGAGAATCTTGATCGAGTTGAGCAGGTAGAGGACGACGATCGCCGCAAAGACAAGCATCGGAATTGGCAGTTCGGGCATTGCGCTTCCCTCACTCTGCAGGGATTCTACTCCGGAATGGTCATTCGGCGGGCTTGGGAGCTTGGGCGGCTCGGCCGATGCCAAGCATCTCGGCGATCTCCACCTGCGTCCGGCTGCGCTCCCGCCATTAGAGAAATTGAGCGATTTACACCCCGTCCCGCTCTCGCTGCACCTCGTCGGCTGTTCGCCTATTCTGTTCCCGTGCTCCGTCCAGATGATCGCCGCCGGGTATACATGTCTTTCCAGTGCCGTAATGGCTGGCATTGCCAGTTCCTGGAGGAGGACCTGAAGACTGCGCTGCCCTGCAAGCTACACTTCGCATCCTCAGACAAGGTGATCGAACTGGTGGAGCGCGCCGGCGGATTCCCTGACCAAGATACGCGGCTGATGGTGAATCAGGGGATTGAGATGGGGAGAGGTGGAATGTTCATGAACCTGACGACGGAACAGTACGCTAGGTTGAAGACCGTCTGAGGTATTCCCAGATCAGCCGAATCATCTGTTGGCTAACGGCTCGGGAACGGTTTAAAGAATATGCGGAAGAATCGAGGAAAAAAGGTCGAGGCATTCCAAAGTAAATCTCGCGGACGGAGTGTGTCTAGGTGCAAATCACAAACAGCAGTATCATGTTTGTAGCAGTTTCGCTAGGCTCAGGGGGAAGTGAAATGAGCAATGCGGAAGAATGGGCGCGCTCGCTCGGTGAAGAAATCAAGGCGAAGCAGAGCGCAGCCAGAGAAGACGCACAAACGGTAGCAATGCACCGCGATATCGTCGCGGAGAAAATGCCGTTCAAATGGGAAGAACTCTGCGCTGTATTTCAATCGTGCTGTACTGCGTACAATGAGCAACTACAGCCGGAACGAAAACTTGCCTGTCATCGCAGCGGCTCCCATCGATTCTCGATTTGTCCCGACGCGCTTCCAGAGATTGTTGAAGGGACTTACCATTACGAAACCAAGAGAATTCATATCCAGACTCCCGGTGCGTCGGAATGGTTTCTTCCCCACGTCGTTCTTACGGGGAGTGGAGACGTTGAACTCGTATCTAACTCCACGAGAAAGGTGAAAACCATCGAAAAGATCGCGCAAGATGCTATTCGGGAAGGTCTGATACGCAGATGAAGACGAAACCGCAGTCTCCCGAATACAAGGCTTTCGAGAACCTACTCGGCCAAGTTCTCACGGTACCGAAGGCGGAGATAAACAGGCGCATTGAAGAAGACAAACGCGAGAAGCGAACGCCTAAATCCGCTTGCCGCGTTTCTGGCGAGTCATCCAGCCAAGCCTAGACCGTCGTTTCTCCCACCTTGCCGGTCAGTTCTGCGTAAGTCAGTCTCTTCCCTGAAATCTGCGATACTGCCAGCGCGAAGACGCGCGTCTCTGAGCTCTTGAAAGAGCGCTTCGTGATTGTTCCTTTCGCAGATTTTATTGTGTAAGCTATGAAAAGCTTGTTTCTGCTGGACTCGAATTCGCGTCCAGCCAGGAGAGCAGACAACGGATGCTGCCGGTGGCCATAGCTACACAGGAGTCAGCTGCTCCGTAATACAGGTGAATGGTGTCTCCATCCGCGCCGATGGTTTGTCCGCACGGAAACACGACGTCTTTCACATCTCCGCCGCGTTCATACGATGCTTCCGGTCCAAACAGCCAGGAGTTTCCTCGTTGCAGGCAAATCTCAGGACGTTCCAAATCAAAGATCGCAAGACCCAGGCGATAGATACTTCCCGATGCCGTTTGCCGCACTCCGTGGTAAATCATTAGCCACCCCTTGGCCGTTTCAATCGGCGGAGAACAGAGACCAATCTTGTTCGCATCCCACCAACCTCCGCGTCGCGCTTCCAGGATGACCTTATGACTTCCCCAATGCCGCAAATCTGGCGAATAGGATATCCACATATGAGCGCCAAGAGCTGTCATTGGCCGGTGAATCAGCGCCCAACGACCGCCAATCCTCCGAGGCAACAGCGCCGCAT
>Ga0187852_1000123_pt1 | contig 84560 bp, 79 predicted proteins | sample June2016WEW_6_40_FD_134511 | JGI IMG/M metagenome (GOLD analysis project Ga0187852, IMG submission 134511) | Peatland microbial communities from SPRUCE experiment site at the Marcell Experimental Forest, Minnesota, USA - June2016WEW_6_40 | ecosystem: Environmental > Terrestrial > Soil > Wetlands... | reverse complement strand
GGGCCGAGATCACCGCCGATCACTTCCTGGTCGGCCAGTTCGTCGACGTGACCGGCGTGACCATCGGCAAGGGCTTCGCCGGCCCGATGAAGCGCTGGAACTTCCATGGCTTGCGCGCGACGCACGGCGTCTCCGTCTCGCATCGTTCGCACGGTTCGACCGGCGGCCGTCAGGACCCCGGCAAGACCTGGAAGAACAAGAAGATGGCGGGCCACATGGGCACGGATCGGGTGACGACGCAGAATTTGCGCGTCGTGCAGACCGACGCCGAGCGCGGCCTGATCCTCGTCGAGGGGTCGGTGCCCGGCCACGCCGGCGGCTGGATCGCGGTGCGCGACGCCGTCAAGAAGCCATTGCCGAAGGATGCGCCGTCGCCCGGCAAGTTCCGCGTTCACGCAGAAGCGTCGGCCCAAGCGCCCGCCGCCGAGCCGAAGGGAGAATGACGCCATGAAATTCGACATGACGTCGATTGACGGAACCGCCGCCGGCTCGCTCGAGCTCGACGATGCGATCTTCGGCCTGGAGCCGCGCGAGGATCTGATCGCGCGCATGGTGCGCTGGCAATTGGCCAAGCGCCAGGCGGGCGACCACAAGACGCTGGGGCGGGCGGACATCCATCGCACCGGCAAGAAGATGTACAAGCAGAAGGGCACCGGCGGCGCTCGTCACGGCTCTGCCCGCGTGCCGCAGTTCCGCGGCGGCGGTCGGGCCATGGGGCCGGTGGTGCGCAGCCACGCGCACGATCTGCCCAAGAAGGTGCGCGCCCTGGCTCTGCGCCATGCGCTGTCGGCCAAGCATCGCGCCGGCGGGCTCGTCGTTTGGGAGCGCGCGCATCTGGACGAGGCCAAAACCAAGGCCTTGCGCGAAAACTTCGCCAAGGCTTCGCTCAGCAACGTGCTGATCATCGACGGCGCCGAAGTCGACGCCAATTTCGCCCACGCCGCGCGCAACTTGCCGCAGGTCGACGTGCTGCCCGCGCAGGGGATCAACGTTTACGACATCATGCGCCGCGACAAGCTCGTGCTGACGCGGGCGGCGATCGAAGCGCTGGAGGCGCGGTTCAAATGAGCAAAGACGCCCGCCACTACGACACGATCGTTTCCCCCGTGATCACGGAAAAAGCGACCATCGCGTCCGAGAGCAATCAGTTCGTGTTCAAGGTGCGCCGCGAGGCGACCAAGCCGCAGATCAAGGCGGCGATCGAGAAGCTGTTCGACGTCAAGGTGACGGCGGTCAACACGCTTCTGCGCAAGGGCAAGAACAAGGTGTTTCGCGGCATCCGCGGCAAGCAGCAGGATGTCAAGAAAGCCGTCGTGACGCTCGCGGATGGTCACCGCATCGATGTGACCAGCGGTCTTTAAGGGTTCAGGACAATGGCTCTCAAGACATACAATCCGACGACGCCTGGCCTACGCCAATTGGCCATCGTCGATCGCAGCGAGCTCTACAAGGGCAAGCCGGTGAAGGCTCTGACCGTCGGCAAGTCGGAGAAGGGCGGGCGCAACAACGCTGGTCGCATCACTGTGCGCTTTCGCGGCGGCGGTCATAAGCAGTCTTATCGCCTGGTCGACTTCAAGCGTCGCAAGCTCGACGTCGCCGGCAAGGTCGAACGGCTGGAATACGACCCCAACCGGACGAGCTTCATCGCGCTCATTCGTTACGAGGACGGCGAGCAGGCCTATATCGTCGCGCCGCAGCGCCTCGGCGTCGGCGACACGGTCGTCGCGGGCGTGCAGGTCGACGTGAAGCCGGGCAATGCGATGCCGCTCGCCAACATTCCCGTCGGCACGATCGTCCACAATGTCGAAATGAAGATCGGCAAGGGGGGCGCGATCGCGCGGTCGGCTGGCTCCTACGCGCAGATCGTGGCGCGCGATCAGGGCTACGTCTCCTTGCGCCTCAGCTCTGGCGAACAGCGCCTGATTCACGGTCAGTGCTTCGCCACCGTCGGCGCGGTGTCGAACCCCGATCACATGAACACTTCGCTGGGCAAGGCGGGCCGCAATCGCTGGCTCGGTCAACGCCCGCATAATCGCGGCGTCACGATGAACCCGGTCGACCATCCCCATGGCGGCGGCGAAGGCAAGACGTCGGGCGGCCGCCACCCGGTCTCGCCCTGGGGCAAGCCGACCAAGGGCGCCAAGACCCGCCGCAACAAATCGACCGACAAATTCATCGTCGCATCGCGGCATGTCCGCAAGAAGAAGGGCTAAGCCATGGCGCGTTCCATTTGGAAGGGGCCGTTCATCGACGGGTACCTCCTCAAGAAAGCCGACGTGGCGCGCGGTTCGGGCCGCTCGGACGTCATCAAGATATGGAGCCGTCGTTCGACGATTCTGCCGCAATTCGTCGGTCTGACTTTCGGCGTCCACAACGGCCACAAGCATGTGCCGGTGTCGGTTTCCGAGGAAATGATCGGCCACAAGTTCGGCGAATTCGCGCCGACGCGCACGTTCCACGGCCATTCCGCCGACAAGAAGGCGAAGAGGGCGTAAGCCATGTCGAAGCAAGCCAATCCCCGGCGTCTCGCCGACAACGAAGCCAAAGCGACCATTCGCATGCTGCGCGTCAGCCCGCAGAAGCTGAATCTGCTCGCCCAGCTCATCCGCGGCAAGAAGGTCGCGAAGGCGCTCGCCGATCTGGAGTTCTCCAACAAGAGAATTTCGGTCGAGGTGCGCAAAGCGCTGGAATCGGCGATCGCCAACGCCGAGAACAACCACGAGCTCGACGTCGACGATCTCATCGTCGGCGAGGCCTATGTCGGCAAGGACATGGTGATGAAGCGCTTCAGCCCCCGCGCTCGCGGTCGGGCGGGGCGCATCGAAAAGCCGTTCTCGAACATTACGATCGTCGTTCGCGAAGTGGCGGCCGCCGCCGCCGACGCGGCCTGAGGAGTCAAGCGATGGGTCAGAAGATCAATCCGATCGGGCTGCGGCTGGGCGTCAACCGCACTTGGGATTCGCGCTGGTATTCCAACAAGGGCGAATACGGCAAGCTGCTGCACGAGGACATTAAGATCCGCGAAGTGCTGATGGGCGCGCTGAAGCAGGCGGCGATTTCCAAGATCGTCATCGAGCGTCCGCACAAGAAGTGCCGCGTCAACATTCACTCGGCGCGTCCGGGCGTCGTGATCGGCAAGAAGGGCGCGGATATCGACAAGCTGCGCAAGCAGGTCGCCAAGCTCACCCAGTCGGAAGTCGCGATCAACATCGTCGAAGTCCGCAAGCCGGAAATCGACGCGACCCTTGTGGCCGACTCGATCGCCCAGCAGCTCGAGCGCCGCGTCGCGTTCCGTCGCGCGATGAAGCGCGCGGTGCAGTCGGCGATGCGCCTCGGCGCGGAAGGCATCCGCATCAATTGCTCCGGGCGTCTGGGCGGCGCGGAAATCGCCCGTCTCGAATGGTATCGCGAGGGTCGCGTGCCGTTGCATACGCTGCGCGCCGACGTCGACTACGGCGTGGCGACCGCGCACACCGCCTACGGCACGTGCGGCATCAAGGTTTGGATCTTCAAGGGTGAAATCCTCGAGCACGATCCGATGGCGCAGGACAAGCGCCAGGCGGAAGCCGATCATTCGTCGACGCATCGTCCGCGACGCGAGCCGCGCGAGCGCGAGCCGCGCGGTCGCGACGCGGCCTGAAAAACACTGAAGGTCCACGACCATGATGCAGCCTAAAAAGACCAGGTTTCGCAAGGCGTTCAAAGGCCGCATTCGCGGCGTCGCCAAAGGCGGATTCGCGCTGAACTTCGGCGAGTTCGGCCTGAAGGCGGTGGAGCCGGAGCGGGTGACCGCGCGCCAGATCGAGGCCGCCCGCCGCGCGCTGACGCGCCACATGAAGCGCGCCGGACGCGTCTGGATCCGCGTGTTCCCCGATGTCCCGGTTTCCAAGAAGCCGATCGAGGTGCGCATGGGCAAGGGCAAGGGCGCCCCGGAGCTGTGGATCGTGCGCGTCGCGCCGGGCCGGATCATGTTCGAGGTCGACGGCGTGCCGGAGCAGCTGGCGCGCGAAGCGTTCCTGCTCGCCGCGGCCAAATTGCCGATCAAGACGCGCTTCGTGCAGCGCATCGCGGAATAAGGAGAGACCGATGAAAAATGCCAGCCGTCTCTCGGATCTGCGCGTGATGAGCGAAGATCAACTCGACGACGAAGCCCTCAAGCTGAAGAAGGAGCAGTTCAACCTGCGCTTCCAGCGCGCGAGCGGCCAATTGCAGGACACCGCGCGCGTGCGCGTCGTGCGTCGCGACATCGCGCGCGTCAAGACCATCGCCGCGCAAAAGCGCGCCGCCAAGAACAAAGGCTGAGGACGAGAAAATGCCGAAGCGAATCCTCCAGGGCGTCGTCGTCAGCGACAAGCAAGAGAAGACCTTGATCGTCAAGGTCGAGCGCCGTTTCACGCATCCGCTCTTGAAGAAGACGGTGCGCCGCACGAAGAACTACCACGCGCACGCCGAGACCAAGACCCACAAGGTCGGCGACACGGTCTCGATCGAAGAGACCAAGCCGATTTCGAAACTGAAGCGGTGGATCGTCCTCGACGACGCTCCCAAGGCCTGAAGGGAAGTTCCTCTTCGGGCGAGTTCATCTAAGGAGGCGCGAGCCTCCTTCAGGCGTAGTCCGGTCGCTCGGCGCCACCGGAAACCGTTCTGACAAGAAAGGCGTTTAGGCCATGATTCAGATGCAAACGAACCTCGATGTCGCCGATAATTCCGGCGCGCGTCGCGTGATGTGCATCAAGGTGCTGGGCGGCTCGAAGCGGCGCTACGCCTCGATCGGCGACATCATCGTGGTGTCGATCAAGGAAGCGATTCCGCGCGGCCGCGTGAAGAAGGGCGACGTGATGAAGGCGGTCGTCGTGCGCACCGCCAAGGACATCCGTCGCGCCGACGGTTCGGTGATCCGCTTCGATTCGAACGCCGCGGTGCTGATCAACAATCAGTCCGAGCCGGTGGGCACCCGCATCTTCGGGCCGGTGCCGCGCGAACTTCGCGCCAAGAACCACGTCAAGATCATTTCGCTCGCGCCGGAGGTGCTGTAATGGCCGCCAAGATCAAGAAAGGCGACAAAGTCGTCGTCCTCGCGGGCCGCGACAAGGGCAAGAGCGGCGAGGTCACGCACGTCATTCCGGCCGACCGTCGCGCCGTCGTCGCCGGCGTCAATATGGTCAAGCGCCACACGCGCCAGACCGCGCAGACCGAAGGCGGCATCCTCTCCAAGGAAGCCTCGATCGATCTGTCCAATCTCGCGATCGCCGATCCCAAGACCGGCAAGCCGACGCGCGTCGGATTCAAGATTCTCGACGACGGCCGCAAGGTCCGCGTCGCCAAGCGTTCCGGAGACCTGATCGATGGCTGAGGCAAAATCGGACAAGGGCGGCAAGCCGGCGAAGGCCGACAAGGCCCCCGCGAAGGGCGGCAAGGCCGAAGCCGCCGCCGAACCCAAGGCGGCCAAGGGCAAGGGCCGGCCGAGTCAGAGCGAGGTCGCCAGCGCGGGCCAGCCGAAGGCCGCGCCGAAGGACTATGTCGCGCGCTTGAAGAAGCTCTACGACGCCGTGATCATACCCAAGCTCGTCGAGGAGTTCGGCTACAAGAACGCGCTGCAGGTTCCCAAGATCGAGAAGATCGTGCTGAACATGGGCGTCGGCGAAGCGGTCAACGACACCAAGAAGGTGACGTCCGCCGCCAACGATCTGGCGCTGATCGCCGGCCAGAGGCCGGTGGTGACGCGCGCGCGCAAGGCGATCTCGACCTTCAAGGTGCGCGAGAACATGCCGATCGGCGCCAAGGTCACGCTGCGCAAGACGCGCATGTACGAATTCCTCGATCGTCTGGTCACGGTCGCGCTGCCGCGCGTGCGCGATTTTCGGGGCCTCGATCCGAAATCGTTCGACGGCCGAGGCAATTACGCGCTCGGCGTAAAGGAACACATCATCTTCCCCGAGATCGACTACGACAAGGCGGAAGCGATGTTGGGCATGGACATCGTGGTGTGCACGACGGCCAAGACAGACGCCGAGGCGCGCGCGTTGCTGCGCGCCTTCAACTTCCCGTTCCGGCAGTGAGCTGACCGCTCAGACGCGGAAAATGGAGGCCTTTGATGGCAAAGAAGAGTGCAATCGAGAACAATCAGCGCAAGCAGCGCCTGGCGAAGAAATTCTCCGCTCGGCGCAAGCGCCTGCTGGACGTCGCCAACGACGAAAAGCTTCCAATGGAAGAGCGTTTCGAGGCGCGCATCAAGCTCGCGGCGCTGCCGCGCAACGGCGCGCTCGTTCGCGTGCGCAACCGCTGCGAAGTGACGGGGCGTCCGCGCGGCTATTATCGCAAGATGAAGATGAGCCGCATCGCGCTGCGGGAATTGGGCAACAAGGGCCTGATTCCGGGCCTCGTGAAGTCGAGCTGGTGAGGAGGCCAGGATCATGGCAGTGAACGATCCCCTGGGCGACATGCTCACCCGCATCCGCAACGCGCAGATGCGCAAACGCGGCAAGGTTTCGACGCCCGGCTCCTCCTTGCGCAAGAAGGTGCTCGACGTGTTGCAGGCCGAAGGCTATATCCGCGGCTATTCGACCACCGACTACGGCAACGGCCGCAGCGAGTTCGAGATCGAGCTCAAGTATTTCGACAACGAGCCGGTCATTCGCAAGATCGAGCGCGTGTCGAAGCCGGGCCGGCGCGTCTACGCCGCCGTCGACGGCATGCCGCGCGTCGCCAACGGCCTCGGCGTGTCGATCCTCTCCACGCCGAAGGGCGTGATGGCGGATCACGCGGCGCGCGAAAATCACGTGGGGGGCGAAGTCCTCTGCACGGTCTTCTAAGGGCCGCTTCTAAAGGCCGACCCGGTCGGCGTCCGCTAATCTGGAACCTGTGCTATGTCTCGTATCGGCAAGAAGCCCGTCGCCATTCCCGCCGGCGTCACGGCCAAGCTCGACGGTCAATTGATCGCCGTGAAGGGCGCAAAGGGCGAATTGAAGTTCACCGCTCCCGACGAAGTCGCCATCAAGATCGATGGCGCCGCCGTCCATGTCGAGCCGCACGGCGACGACAAGCGGTCGCGCGCGATGTGGGGCACGGCGCGCGCTCGGGTGCAGAACCTGGTGGTCGGCGTCACCAAGGGCTTCGAGAAGCGGCTGGAAATCAACGGCGTCGGCTACAAGGCGGCGATCGCCGGCAAGAACTTGCAGCTTTCCCTGGGGTACAGCCATGACGTCTTGTATCCGATCCCGGCGGGCGTCACGATAACGACGCCGAAGCCGACGGAAATCAGCGTCGCCGGCATCGACAAGCGTCAGGTCGGCCAGATCGCGGCCGAGATCCGCGCGTTCCGCAGCCCCGAGCCCTATAAGGGCAAGGGCGTCAAATACGCCAACGAGTTCATCTTCCGCAAGGAAGGCAAGAAGAAGTAAGGGGCGCCGTCATGGCCAAGTCCAACAAGTCCACCGATCGCCGCAAGGCGCGCGTTCGCCGCGCGATCGCCGTCCACGGTCGCGGGCGTCCGCGCCTGAGCGTGTTCCGTTCGTCCAAGCAGATTTCCGCCCAGATCATCGACGACGAGAAGGGCGTGACGCTCGCCGCCGCCTCGTCGCTCGAAAAGGCGCTCCGCGAAGGACTGAAGACCGGCGCGAATGTCGAGGCGGCCAAACGCATCGGCAAGGAGATCGCCGAGCGCGCCAAGAAGGCGGGCGTCGAGAAGGTCGTTTTCGATCGCGGCGGTTATATGTATCACGGGCGCGTCAAGGCGCTCGCCGAGGGCGCGCGCGAGGGCGGCCTCGAATTCTGATTTTCGACCCGAGTTCTCATTCTCAACCCCAAGCGAGCGGCGTCTCGACAGCGAGCGCCGCGCAAGTGACGGAACAAAAACATGGCGCGTGAAGGTGAAGGCGGCCGCGGCCGCGAGCATGGCCGGGAGGAGCGCGACAGCGAGTTCGTCGATCGCCTCGTCCATATCAATCGCGTGGCGAAGGTCGTGAAGGGCGGACGCCGCTTCGGTTTCGCGGCGCTGGTGGTCGTCGGCGACCAGAAGGGCCGCGTTGGTTTCGGCCACGGCAAGGCGCGCGAAGTGCCCGAGGCGATCCGCAAGGCGACGGAAGCGGCCAAGCGCGGCGTCGTCCGCGTGCCGCTGCGTGAAGGGCGCACCTTGCATCACGACGTGAACGGCCGTCACGGCGCCGGTCGCGTGGTGTTGCGCGCGGCTCCCGCCGGCACCGGCATCATCGCCGGCGGTCCGATGCGCGCGGTGTTCGAATCGCTCGGCGTGCACGACGTCGTCGCCAAGAGCCAGGGCTCGTCGAACCCCTACAACATGGTTCGCGCGACCTTCGACGCGCTGTCGCGCGAGGATAGCCCGCGCTCGGTCGCTCAGCGCCGCAACATCAAGGTGTCGACGTTGCAGTCGCGCCGGCAAGGCGTCGAAGCCGACGCTTCCGACTCGTGATCGCGAGGCCTCCCATGACCACGCAGAACAAAGTCACCCTCGAACAGGTCGGCAGCGCGATCGGGCGTCCGCAATCTCAGCGCGACACGCTCAAGGGCCTCGGCCTCAACAAGATCGGTCGGCGCGCCAGCGTCGTGGATACGCCAGCCGTCCGCGGCATGATCGCCAAGGTCGCGCATCTCGTGCGCGTCGTCGACGGCCAGTGAGGACGCGAACATGAAACTCAACGGCATTAGGGATAACCCGGGCTCCTCGAAGGCGCGCATTCGCGTCGGTCGCGGCATCGGCTCGGGCAAAGGCAAGCAAGCGGGCCGCGGCGGCAAGGGCCAGACCGCGCGCTCGGGCGTGCGCATCAAAGGGTTCGAAGGCGGTCAGATGCCGCTTCATCGTCGCTTGCCCAAGCGCGGCTTCACCCCGCCCTCGCCGCTCGACGTCAACGAGGTCAATCTCGGCCGCATCCAGACCGCGATCGACGCCGGCGTTCTCGACGCCGGCAAGCCGATCACGGTCGAGGCGCTGATCGAAGCGGGCGTGGTGGCGCGCGCTCGCGACGGCGTGAAAATCCTCGGCAACGGCGAGATCAAGGCCAAGGCCGATTTCGAAGTCTATGGCGCATCGAAGAGCGCTGTCGCGGCGATCGAAAAGGCCGGCGGCAGCGTGAAGACGCTCAAGGCCGAAGCCGCGCCCGCGGCCGGCTGAGCGAATTCGCGTTGGCTCGTCAACGCAAGTCCGCTTAGAGTTCTTTGATAAAGCAGGAGTTTTGTCGGAAAATCGGTGTCCGCGTTTCCGAAATCCTGCTTTGGCGAGAGCGCCCCGCGAGGGGTGGCAATTCGTCGCGGTCGGGCCATATATTTGAACGGCGCGCCGGATAGGCGGCCGTTCGAATTGCGTCTATAGCCTTGCGCGGCGGTCGGCCGCCAGGGGGGCGCTCAATCGGCGCGAGCAATCGCGCAGGGAAAAGCGGAGCGCAAATCGATGGCATCGGCGGCCGAACAGCTTGCAGCCAACATCAACTGGTCCGCGTTCTCCAAGGCGGAAGAACTCAAGAAGCGCATCTGGTTCACGCTCGGCGCCTTGGTCATTTTTCGCCTCGGCACCTATATCCCGCTGCCTGGCATTGACCCCAAAGCCTTCGAGGATTCGTTCACCGGGCATAGCCAGGGCGTGCTGGACATGTTCAACATGTTCTCCGGCGGCGCCGTTCAGCGCATGGCGGTGTTCGCGCTGAACATCATGCCCTATATTTCGGCCTCGATCATCATTCAGCTGCTCAGCTCGGTGCTGCCCTCGCTGGAGGCGATCAAGAAGGAAGGCGAAGCGGGGCGCAAGGTTCTCAACCAATACACCCGTTACCTGACGGTCGTGCTGGCGGTGTTCCAGGCCTACGGCATCGCCATCGGCCTCGAAGGACGGGCGGGCGTCGTCAGCGATCCCGGCCTGCTCTTCCGCTTCTCGACGGTCGTCACCTTGACCGGGGGCACGATGTTCCTGGTCTGGCTCGGCGAGCAGATCACTTCGCGCGGCGTGGGCAACGGCTCGTCGCTCATCATCTTCGCCGGCATCGTCGCGCGTTTGCCGGTCGCGGTGGTGCAACTCTTCGAACTCGGCCGCCAGGGCTCGATCTCGACCGGGCTGGTGCTCGCCGTCATCGTGATGGTGTTCGTCGTCGTCGCGTTCATCGTGTTCATGGAGCGGGCGCAGCGCCGCGTTCCCATCACCTATCCCCGCCGTCAGGTCGGCAACAAGATGTATGAGGGGCAGAGTTCGTTCCTGCCGCTCAAACTCAACACCGCGGGCGTCATCCCGCCGATCTTCGCTTCCTCGCTGCTGCTGCTGCCGACGACGGTCGCCAACTTCGCGCAAGGCTCGGGGAGCTCGGGGCTGCTGTCGACCATTTCGACGCTTCTGGGACGCGGCGGCCCGCTTTACATCATTCTTTACGTCGCGCTGATCGTCTTCTTCGCGTTCTTTTATACGGCGACGGTGTTCAATCCCGTCGAGACCGCCGACAATCTGAAGAAGCACGGGGGCTTCGTCCCAGGTGTGCGCCCCGGCGAGCGCACGGCGCAATATATCGACTATATCCTCACTCGCATCACCGTGCTCGGCGCCGGTTATCTCGCGCTGATCTGCATCTTGCCGGAATTGCTGACTTCGTATTCCTCGATTCAGCTCTATTTCGGCGGCACGTCGCTGTTGATCGTCGTCAACGTCACGATGGACACGGTCGCGCAAATCCATGGGCATCTGCAAGCGCATCAATATGAAGGCCTGATCAGAAAGGCCAAATTGAGGGGGAGAAAGAGATGAGGCTGATCCTGCTCGGGCCGCCCGGCGCCGGCAAAGGCACTCAGGCGACCCGGCTGGTGGAGAAATACGGCATTCCTCAGCTCTCGACAGGGGATATGCTCCGCGCGGCGGTCGGCGCGGGTACGCCGATCGGCCTCAAGGCCAAGGCGGTGATGGAATCGGGCGCCCTGGTTTCCGACGAAATCGTCCAGAGCATCATCGAGGATCGCATCGACGAGCCCGACGCGAGAAACGGCTTCATCCTCGACGGCTTTCCCCGCACACTGGCTCAGGCCGAGGCGCTCGACGCCATGCTTGCGCGCAAGGGTCTCAAAATCGACGCGGCGGTCGAATTGAAGGTCGACGCCGATAAGCTCGTCTCGCGCATCGTCCAGCGCGCGGCGGAGGCCAAAGCCGCCGGGCGACCCGTGCGGAAGGACGACGATCCGGAAATTTTCAAGACGCGCCTGGCCGCTTATTTCCGCGACACCGCGGCGGTGACGCCCTATTACGCCGCCAACGGCGGGCTTCACTTCGTCGACGGCATGGCAAGCATTCCCGAGGTCGCCGCGGCAATCGACGCGATTCTCGCGCCGCTGGAATGACCGTGAACCCGTCCGCGCCGAACGCCGGCTCGAGCGAACCGGGCGCGCGCTTCGAGCGGCGCGGCGCCGCCGGTTTCATTCTTCTCGACCGGCCCAAGGCGCTCAACGCCTTGACGCTCGGGATGGTGCGCGTGATCGCCGAGGCGCTCGATTCGTTCGAGCGCGACGCGCGCGTCGCGCGCGTGGTCGTCGCGAGCGCGGGCGGGCGGGCCTTCTGCGCCGGCGGCGACATCCGACTGATCTACGAGCAGGGCAGGCGAGGCGACCACGCCGCGCAGCTGGCCTTTTGGCGCGAGGAATACCAACTGAACCGGCGCATCAAGCGCTATCCCAAGCCCTATGTCGCGTTGATCGACGGCATCGTGATGGGCGGCGGGGTCGGCCTTTGCGCCCATGCGTCGCATCGCGCGGCGAGCGAGCTTTGCGTGTTCGCGATGCCCGAAGTCGGCATCGGCTTTTTCCCCGATGTCGGCGCGACGTTCGTGCTGCCTCGGCTCGCCCATCGCATCGGCGTCTATCTCGCGGCGACGGGATTGCGGGCCGAGGCGGGCGATGTCGTCGCGCTCGCTCTGGCGCAGAGCTTCATTCCCAGCGCTTCCTTCGCCGCTGTCGCGCGGGCGCTGGAGGAGGAAGGGCCGGTCGACGAAATTCTCGCCCGCTTCGCCGCGCCGCCGCCGCCCGCGAAGATCATGGCCGAAGCGGCGCACATCGAAACCTGGTTCGCTCGCCTCGATCGTCAGGCGATCCTCGACGCGCTCGCTTCTTCGGCCGAGCGCGGTTCGCCGTTCGCGAGCTCCGCGCTCGCCGCGATGCGGGAAAAGTCGCCGACTAGCCAGGCGATCGCGCTTCGCCAGATGGCGCTGGGGGCCGGCCTGTCGTTCGAGGAAGCGTTGCGCCTGGAGTTTCGCGTCGTTTCGCGCATCTGCCGCGGCCATGACTTTTACGAGGGCGTGCGCGCGACGATCATCGACAAGGACCAGTCTCCGCATTGGCGGCCCGGCCCCGGCGAGGCGCTCGAGGAGAGCGCGATCGCGGCTTATTTCGCGCCGCTCGGAGCGGAGGAATTGACGTTTCCCGAGGCGCCGCGATGAAGACGATCATGCGCCAAAGCCTCGACGGCGTGACTGAGATCGTCGATCACGCTTCCGCGGGCGCGTTCGCCGGGCGCGCCGCGGCGGGGCTGTCGGCGCGAATGAATTGGACGGACGCGCTCGTCTGGTACATGCGCACGCTCGCCTGGGTCTGGGTCGCCAAGGGACTGTTCAACTGGAGCCTCGTGCTCGGCGCCTTTCCGCGCTATGGCGATTTCACGATGTTGCCGCGATCGTTGCAGGGGTCGGTGGTCTTCTTCGCCGCCGTCGATCTGCTCGCCGCCGTCGGTCTCTGGCTCGCGGCGCCCTGGGGGGGCGTGGTCTGGCTGCTTTGCGCGGCGATCGAGGTCGTTTCTCCGGCGCTCGGCGTGCGCGGCGCGGTGACCGGCGCGCTCGGCGTCACGCTCAACATCGTCCTGGTGGCGCTCTATTTTTTCATGAGCTGGCGCGCTGGGCAGGAGCGGACCTGACGCGTGGTAAGGCGTAGAGTTAACGCTCTGCCAAGGTCAACAAACTATTGGATTCAGTTCAAGTTTACCAGATTGAGTAAACCCTGGATTCATCTTGACTCTTAAACTCGTCTTCATAGCCATGGGTTACAGTCCTACTCATAAGCGGACCGAATAATAAGCTCGGCCGGGGACAGTCGAACAGGCGAGTGTGTCATGAAGAATCTTGCTATGACAGAGGAAAGCGCATCCCGTACGGAGAGAATTGCTGGAGTTCGTCCAGCGTATCTCGAAACTCTCACCATGGTGGAGCGGTTGCATCGCCGTCTCCTCGATGTGATCAAAGACGAGTTTGATCGTCGGGGACGTTCCGACGTCAACGCTGTGCAGGCGCTGCTGCTCTTCAACATCGGCGACAAGGAATTGACCGCCGGCGAATTGCGCACGCGCGGTTATTATCTCGGCTCGAATGTTTCGTACAACGTCAAGAAACTGGTCGAGATGGGCTATCTCCATCACGCCCGCTCGCGCATCGACCGGCGTTCGGTGCGCATCAGTCTGACGGAAAAGGGCGAAGAGGTTCACCGGATCATCGTCGGCCTTTACGAAAAGCATGCGATGACGGTCGAGCAGATCGGCGGCGTCCTGGTCGACGACTTCGCGCGCATGAACATTTCGCTGGCGCGCCTCGAGCGTTTCTGGACCGATCAGATCAAGTACCGGCTCTGACGCAGATTTAAGGTCGCCGGCGATCCGCTCGCGAACGAAGGGCGCCCCTAGGGGCGCCCTTTTCGCGTCGGCGCCTTCATTTCACGCATTTGCGCGATCACGTCTTTGCGCGCGCGGAGGCGCGGCCATAAATTCGCCCGACTGGACCGGTTTCTTAATAATAAGACAGAATAGTCGCGATCGAATCGAGCGCTGACGCTGGTTCCGAGCGCGGCGCGTGGGGGCGGCGGCGGTCTGGGGCGTCATCTCGCTGGTTTTCACGGAACGGGGCTTGGCCTTTCAATGACGGGAATTCGTTTTTCGCGCGTCGATCGACGCGCTTTTCTTTCCGGCGCGGCCCTTTGGGCGTTCGCCGGGGTCGGGCTGAGCGGTTTTGGCGCCGTCGCCCAGGAGGCGGCGGACGATCAGGCCGAATGGCGCCAGAGCTACGAGACCTCCGAACGGATTTCCGTCGCTCGCGAGACCACTCCGGTGCTTTCGCCCGCCACGGTCGCGGCGACCGAGGCGGCGATCCAAGTCTATCAGAGCGTGGTCGCGCGCGGCGGGTGGAATCAGGTGCCGGGCGGCGCCGAACTCAAGGTCGGCGTCAAGTCGAAGGCGGTGCAGGCGCTGCGGCAGCGTCTGATTGGCTCGGGCGATCTCGATTCGGTGGCGGGGATGGGGCAGACCTTCGACTCCTTCGTCGAGGCAGCCGTCAAGCGCTTCCAGATTCGTCACGGCCTCGGCCCGAGCGGCGCCGTCAATGACGAGACGCTGACCGAGCTGAACGTCACGGCCGATGCGCGGCTGCAGCAGCTCGAGACCAATATCGTACGCCTGCGCGCCTTCTCCGGCGATTTGGGCGAGCGGTTCGTGATGGTCAACATTCCCGCCGCCGCGGTCGAAACGGTCGAGAACGGCGTCGTCTATTCGCATCACGCGGCGGGGGCGGGCAAGATCGACCGCCAGTCGCCGATCATGCAGACCAAGGCGACGGAAATCAATTTCAATCCGTTCTGGACGGTGCCGCCTTCGCTGATCAAGAAGGACCTGATCCCCAAGATGCAGGCCGATCCGAACTACCTCACCGACGAAAAGATCCGCGTCTTCAATCGCGAAGGGCAGGAAGTCTCGCCCCATTCGATCAACTGGAATTCCTTGGAAGCGACGAACTACAAATACCGCCAGGACACCGGCGGGGACATCAATTCGCTCGGCTTCGTGCGCATCAACATCCCCAACCCTTACGGCGTCTATATGCACGACACGCCCTCGAAGGGCATTTTCGGCGACGACTTCCGCTTCGTCTCGTCGGGCTGCGTGCGCGTGCAGGACGTGCGCGACTATGTCGCCTGGCTGCTCAAGGACAATCCCGGCTGGGGACGCGACCAGATCGACCAGGTCATCAGCTCGGGCCAGCGCGTCGACGTCAAGCTGACGAATCCGGTCAACGTCTACTGGGTCTATATCACGGCCTGGGCGACGCCCGACGGCATCGTGCAGTTCCGCCCCGATGTGTACCAGCGCGACGGCGCCGGCCCCGGCCCCATCGCCTCCGCGATCCCCGCGCAGCCGCTCGCCATGCCGCAGGATTAGCGGCTGGCGGCCGACGACCCGAACCAATCCTTCGCCTTGGCGTAATAGAGCAACGCGATCGTCTTCGCGTCGCGGATTTCGCCGGTTTCGATCATCGCCAGGGCCTGATCGAACGGGATTTCGATGATTTCGATATGCTCGTCGGCGTCGACGCCGCCGCCGGGGCCGACACGGTCCGCGGCGCCGTAGGGCGCGACGAAGCAGGCGACTTTTTCGGTCATCCCGCCGGGGCTCATGAAGGCGTCGAAGGCATGGCGCGGAGCGAGGACGCGCACGCCCGTTTCTTCCCGGGCTTCGCGCACGACGCAATCTACCGGGTCGTCGCCGTCGAGCATGCCCGCGCAGACCTCGATCGTTTCGAGCGCGCCGTCGGCCAGGTAAGCGCCGAGGCGGAACTGCTTGACCAGCAGCACGACGCCGCGCGCGCGATCATATAGCAGCACGGCCGCCGCGCCCTTGTAGTGATAGATTTCGTAATCGAGCGCGCGCCGCGCGCCGTCCGCCTCCTCGATCTCGGCCCGCGTTCGCGTCAGGCGAAAGCGTCCCTCGGCGATCAGGGTCTCTCCGAGAATTCTCACGCGTCTGGCCATGGCGGCCGGTCCCCTTTCCCGGTCGAACGGCGCCGGCGCCTTGCCGCTCGTCGCGCGAGCGCATGGATTTTCAGCGTTTCAATACCCGAACTGCTCCCGCAGGATCCGTTCGTCCAGCGAATGACCGGGGTCGTGCAGGAGGATCAGCGAGGTCGCGTGATCAGTCTCGACATCGACGCGGGCGACGTCGCGGATTTCAAAATGGTCGGCGACGGCGGCGACCGGGCGCTTCTCCGCTTCCAGAACCTCGATGCTGACGCGCGCTCTGTCGGGCAGCAGCGCGCCGCGCCAACGGCGCGGCCGAAAGGCCGAGAGCGGCGTCAGCGCCATCAGCGGCGCGCCCAGCGGCAGGATAGGGCCGTTGGCCGAAAGATTATACGCGGTCGAGCCGGCGGGGGTCGACACCAGCACGCCGTCGGCGATGAGTTCGTCGAGCCGCACGGCGCCGTCGACGCTGATGGCGAGCTTGGCCGCCTGATAGGTCTGGCGCAGCAGGGAGACTTCGTTGATGGCGCGCGCCGTCGTTTCGATTCCCTTGACGTTCTTCGCGCGCATGAGGAGCGGATGGATGATCGAGGGCCGCGCCGCCGCGAGGCGCTGGCGCAAGCCGCGGTCGGCGTATTCGTTCATGAGGAAGCCGACCGAGCCGCGATTCATGCCGTAAATCGGCTTGGGCGAGCTCATGGTGCGATGCAGGGTCTGGAGCATCAGCCCATCGCCGCCGAGCGCGACAATGACGTCGGCTTGTTCGGGCGTGCAATTGCCGTAACGCGCGACGAGCTTATTCAGAGCCTCGTCCGCTTCCGGCGATCCGGACGACAAGAAGCAGATCGCGTCGATCCGTTTCGCTGCGGTCTCTTTGGCGGCTGTATTGCGTGCGGCCATACTCACGTCCCCCCGGGCGGCGCGAGCAATAATGGAAGCGGGCCGTCGCGTAAACACGACTTCCGTCATGCGAGCGCCGCGGTGAGCGGCGTCGAGAGCCCGCTGACGAGAATGATCGCGGCGCCAATCGCCTTGCGCACGTGGCGCGCCGGATCAGGCGTCGAGCAAAATGCGGCCGGGCTTGCGCGCGCCTTCTCCGGGCGTCGGCAAGGTGATGAGAAAGCGCGCCCCGCAATAGAAATCGTCGCCCTTGGCCGCGGCGAGACTGATCGAGCCGCCGTTCCGCGCGACGAGGTCGGCGGCGATGGCGAGGCCGAGTCCGGCGCCGCCCTCGCGCGTCGACAAGTGAAACGGCTCGAAAATGCGCGCCGTCTGCTCCGGCGGAAAGCCGGGGCCGCTGTCGCTGATCTCGATCAGGGCGACGCTGTCGGTGCGGATCGCCGCCAGGCGGATCGCCGGCGGGCGCCCGTTCTGCGCGCCGTGATTGCGCAGCACTTGCGCCGCGTTGCGGCTGAGGTTCTCGATCACGCGCAGCACGTGATCGGGATCGGCGAGAAGCTCGAATTTCGGCGGGATGTCGATGGCGTATTCGATCGCGCCCGCGTGCTCGGCTTCCGCCGTCTCAACGATCTGGCGCACCAGTTCGCGCAGGTCGAAGCGCCGGCGCGCCGGCGCCTGTTCGCGCCCGCCGCCATAGGTGAGCGTCGACTGACAGAACATTATGGCGCGGTCGAGCGTCGCCACCAGACGCGGCGCAAGGCGCTGGGCGAGCGGATCGGGAATGGTCGCCAGGCGATCCGAAATGAGTTGCGCGGCGGAGAGCATGTTGCGCAAGTCGTGGTTGATGCGCGCGACCGCCATGCCGAGTTCGGCCAAGCGCTTGCGTTGACGCAGCTCATGGGCGAGCGAGCCCTGCATCGCCGCGAGCGCCGTTTCCGCCCGGCCGATTTCGTCGTTGCGGCCGCTCGGCCTGACGATGCGCGCGCCCTCCTGCGGGCGCTCGCCGAAGGCGATGATGTTCGATGTGAGCCGACGCACGGGCCGGATCACCATCCACCAGAGCGCCGCCCACAGCACGCAAGTCACCACCGCCGACACGATCAGCGACAGGTTCAGGAAATTGCGAGAAATCCGCCACATCGCGTCGATGAGCGGCGTTTGATCGAGCGTAATGTCGACGAGCGCGCCGTCGCTCTGCGTGCGCCCGACGACCCTGAGGAGGGAGCCGGGCTCGGCGAAGAGCGTGCGAAAAGCCGCCTGATCGCCCTCCATCATCGACGGGTCGCCGAGTTCGACGGTTTCGCCGACCGGCGGCTGGATTCCCGAAGTCGCGAGAATCCGTCGATTGTCCGGCAAAGTGACGGCGATGGCTTTGGCGCCGACGCTGTCGAGGATTTTCGTCGCGAGCTCCTTGGGCAGCGTTTCGTCGCCCGTCCCGCCGAAAAGCAGCATCGCGGTATGGGCCACCATCACCCGATCGCGCAGCCAGTTCTCGCGGTAGGCCGAGAGGCGGGAGACGTAGAACAGTCCCATCGCCAGCAAGACGAAGCCGATCGTCAGCAGCAGGAGACGCCCCGCCAATCCGAACGTGCGGCGGGCGGGCGCGATCGACGCCGCCGCGCCGGCCTCGGCGTTCGCGCGGACCGGATCGCCTCGGACATCGACGATCGTACCCGGCGCCGCCTTCAGGGCCGCGTCTTCATGCGATAGGGCCGACATAGTCATCTTCCCGATAAGCCTGAATGATCTCCGCGAAGCTCGATTCGGCGACAAAGCCGAGGCCCAGCGCGCGGCTGGCGTCGAACCGGCTCGGCCATCCCGCGACGATGCGCTCGATGGTCTCGTCGCGCTGGCGCCGGATCAGCCTCGTCGCCGCCTCGCCCGCGACGACGCGCAACGCTTCGATCTGCTCGCCGACGGTCGCGGAAACGCCGGGCATCGTCAGATTGCGCCGCGCGCCGAGTTTGGCGAGATCGAGATTGGCCGCATGGATGAGGAACCCGACCGCCGAGCGCGGCGAGGCGTGCCAATGACGGACGGTTTCGGCGACCGGCAGGATCGCCTCGCGCCCCGCCAGCGGTTCGCGAATGATACCCGAGAAGAAGCCGGACGCGGCGCGATTGGGCGGGCCGGGGCGCACGCATATCGTGGGCAGCCGCAAGCCGACGCCGTCGAAAAAGCCGCGCCGCGAATAATCGGCGAGCAGCAATTCGCAGACCGCCTTCTGCGTTCCGTAGCTCGTCAACGGCGTCGAGAAAAAATCGTCGTCGATGGTTTCGGGAAACGGCGCGCCGAAGACCGCGATCGACGAGGTGAAGACCAGCCGGGGACGATAGACGCCGAGGGAAAGCCGATGCTCGCGCCGGATCGCCTCGAAAAGCATGCGCGCGCCGTCGAGGTTGATCGCATAGCCCTTGTCGAAATCGCTCTCGGCTTCGCCGGAGACGATCGAGGCGAGGAGGAAGACGACGTCGGGGCGGCCGGCGACCAACTTCGGCGCGACATAGGGAGCGGCGATGTCGAAAGCCTCTGAGGTCGTCGGGAAAGGAGCGCCGGCGGGCGCCTGCGGCGTGACGACGTCGACGAGGTCGGCCGAATCGATGCGACCTCCCGCCAGTTCGCCGTCGCGCGCCAGCCGTTCGCAAAGCTTGCGGCCGATCATGCCCGCCGCGCCGATGACAAGAATCTTCAAGACGCTGCCTTCTCTCTCGGGTTGTCGCCTGTGGATGCCGACATGTTACATGCTTTGTTGCGGAAATGGCGGCGAAATCATGGCCGCCGTCTTTTCGACGCAATGTTGGGCGAAGGGCGCCGGTCGAGGGCAGGGTTGGGGGGCAAGTTAAATCGTAAGGGAACTGAATGTTGAAATCTTTTCTTCTCGCCGCCTTTGCCTCCGCTCTCGCGTTTTCGGCCGCGCAGGCCGGCGAAGTGGGTCAGGCGACCTATTACCTCAATCCTCACCATAGCGGCATGATCGCCGCGCATCGCACCCTGCCTTTCGGCACGCATGTGCGGGTGATCAATTTGGACAATGGCCGCAGCGCCGTCGTAACCATTGTCGATCGCGGCCCCTTCATTCGCGGCCGCATCATCGACGTCTCCACCAGCGCCGCCGACGTCTTGGGCTTCCGCCGCGCCGGCGTGGCGCATGTCACGATCGAGCCGCTCTAGAATTCGTCGGCCAGCTTAATTGCCGCCCTCGAGCAACCGCCGCGCGATCACCTGCGCCTGAATTTCGGCCGCTCCCTCGAAAATGTTGAGGATGCGCGCGTCGCAGAGCACGCGCGAGATCGGATATTCGAGCGCGAAGCCGTTGCCGCCATGGATTTGCAACGCGTTGTCGGCAGCGGCCCAGGCGACGCGCGCGCCGAGCAGCTTGGCCATTCCCGCCTCCAGATCGCAGCGGCGGCCCTCGTCCTTGGCGCGCCCGGCGAAATAGGTGATTTGCCGCGCGATGTGGATTTCCACCGCCATCATCGCGATCTTGTCGGCGACGCGCGGGAAGTTGATCAGCGTCTTGCCGAATTGCACGCGCTCCTTGGCGTAGCGCAATCCGAGCTCGAACGCGCATTGCGCGACGCCGACCGCGCGCGCCGCGGTCTGGATGCGCGCGGATTCGAACGTCTCCATCAACTGCTTGAAGCCCTCGCCTTCGACGCCGCCGAGCAGGCTGTCGGCGGGAATGGCGAAGCCGTCGAAGGCGATCTCGTATTCCTTCATGCCGCGGTATCCCAGCACTTCGATTTCGCCGCCCGACATGCCCTTGGCGGGGAAAGGCTCCGCGTCCGTGCCGCGCGGTTTCTCCGCGAGAAACATCGACAGGCCCTTGTAGCCCGGCTCGTTCGGATTGGTGCGGGCGAGCAAGGTCATCAGGTCCGCGCGCACGGGATGGGTGATCCAGGTCTTGGCGCCGTTGATCACGTAAAGGTCGCCCTCGCGCGTCGCGCGCGTGCGCAGCGAGGCGAGGTCCGAGCCGGTGTTGGGCTCAGTGAAGACGGCGGTCGGCAGGATTTCGCCGCTGGCGATCTTGGGCAGGAAATGGCGCTTCTGCTCCGGCGTGCCGCCGCACAGGATCAGTTCGGCGGCGATCTCCGAGCGCGTGCCGAGCGAGCCGACGCCGATATAGCCGCGCGAAAGCTCCTCCGAGACGACGCACATCGCCACCTTGCCGAGGCCCAGTCCGCCGTATTCCTCGGGAATCGTAAGGCCGAACACGCCCATTTCGGAGAGGCCGGCGATGACCTCGAGCGGAATGTACTGGTTGGCGCGGTGCCAATCCTGCGCGTGGGGCACGACTTCCGCGTCGGCGAAGCGGCGCATTTGCTCGCGAATGGCTCCGAAGGTCTCGTCGAGGCCGGGATCGCCGATCGCGCCCTCGTGGGCCTCGGCGATCAAGGCCGCGAGGCGCGCCCGCGTCTCGCGCGTGTTGCCCGTCTCGATCAGCGTCTCCACGGCGTCGTTGCGGAATCGGGCGACCTCGTCCGCCTTCAGGCCGAAATCGCTCAGGCGGACGATTTCGCCCTGGTTCATCGGAATGCCGCCGAAAACTTGAGCGAGATATTCGCCCAGGCCGATCCGCGTCAGCAGCGCCTCGGTCTCGCCGAAACGCCCTTCGGCGCGCATCCGACGCGCGTAGGCCGTCATCTCCTTGATCGCCTCGACATAGGTGGCGAGCCAGGCGAGCCCATGCGCGGCGTGCTGTTCGCGCTCGATTTTTCCCGCACTCAGACGGCCGCCGTCGCCGACCCTCTCGCGCAGGGCCGACGCGGCGCGCGCGACCAACGCTTCGACGGCGTTCAGAGCTTGAGGGGCGAGATCGTCGAGCGGCAATTTGTGGCTCCGATAGCAATGATGTTGCGACGCAGCATGCGTCGCCTGCGGGTCAGTTGCAATCCGTCTTTTCGGGGAAGGGCTTGCGAAGTTGTTCCGATGCGGCCGATGGCGGAAGCCCCGACGATTTCGCCGGCGGCGCGGTCGCTTCAGCTGGTCGGTTCTCGCGGCGTCGCCCCAAGGGCGCGGGCGAGGAGGTAAAAGAAGACAGTGCCGACGCCGCCGGCTCGTAAGAGTTCAGCGGGATTCATCGGCGGACGCTCATCTGAGATCGAGGCGTAAGCGGACTTTATCTCCCGATCGGTGAACGCACTCTTATCGCGTGGAGAGATTGTTCCCGGCGTCCATTGCGGTTTGGCGCGCGACTCCCTTCCGGCGCGCCGAGCGTTCCTTGCTGGCGAAAACCAAAGAACAACGTCGACGTCCCGCCTGTGGCGAAATTTCCGCCTAGGCGGATATCTGCAGTCCGTATTACCTACTCGCCGAACGGCTCGGCGCTCCGAGCGGAAAAGGCCGATATGCGCAAGTGCGGGTCCATACTCTTCGACGCGGCCAATCACTTCGTGGCCGAGGACGGCTGGGCGATCGCCAGCTATATCGCGCTGTCGACGCTGACGTCGCTTTTTCCCTTCCTGATTTTCGTCACCGCGCTGGCGGGCTTCCTGGGGACGCAAAGCCTGGCCGACGAGGCGACGCATCTCATTTTCACCGCCTGGCCGGCCGTGGTCGCCGGGCCGATCGCCGGGGAAGTTCACAACGTGCTGACGGCGCCGCGCGGCGGTCTGCTGACGATCGGCGCCGTGCTCGCGCTCTACTTCTCCACGAGCGCGATCGAGGCGTTGCGCACCGGCCTCAACCGCGCCTATGCCTGTCAGGAGAATCGGCCGTGGTGGCTGTTGCGCTTGCAATCGCTCGCTTTCGCGCTCGTCGCATCGGCGGCGCTGCTCGCGCTCGCTTTCCTCGTCGTGCTCGGGCCGCTGATCTGGGCGGGCGTCTTGCGCTTCGCGCCGGCCTTGGCGCCGCTGCAGATCGTGGTGACGTTCGCGCGGCTCGGCGTCACGACTTTGCTGCTGGCGATCACGCTTCTCATCGCCCACCGCTGGCTGCCGGCCAAGCGGCTGCGCTTCGTCGAGATCGCGCCGGGCGTGGTCACGACCTTCATCAGCAGCATCGCCTTCGGCGAGATTTTTGGCGCCTACCTCAGCGAATTCGCGCGCAATTACGTCTCGACCTACGCGGGGCTCGCTTCGGTGATGATCGCGCTGGTGTTCCTTTACGCGATGGCCGCGCTCTTCGTGTTCGGCGGCGCGCTGAACGGGGCGATCATGCGCGCGCGCGAAGCCAGGCGACCAAACCTGTACGTGTAGCGAGCGCGGCGGCGCGCGTGAGGACGTCCGGCGGTCGGAGGGTCAACCGCCTGCGAACACGCAGACGAGCCCTGGGACGTCGCGGCCGGCTTCGCGGCGTGCCGAGGCGTCGACGAGAGCGAGCGGGCGAAGACCTGCGGCCGCGGCGGTCTCGCGCGCATAAGCGCTGGAATGAGCGAAGCGCGTTGTCGCCCCCAGCCGATAGCCCTCGCCGTCGAAGGTCTCGACGGTGAAGGCGAAGAGGCCGCCGGGCGCGAGCGTCCGCGCGGCCGAGGAGACGACCTCTGCGAGATCGCCGAAATAGGCGAGGACGTCGGCGGCGACGACGAGGTCGATTTCGCCTCGTTCGCGCGTGGCGAGGAATTCGACGACGTCGCCAACCTCGAGGGCGTCGTAGCAGCCCGTCTCACGCGCTTCGGCGATCATCGCCGGCGAGAGGTCGACGCCGACGAGTTCGTCCACGCGTCCGCGCAGGGCGGCGCCCATGAGGCCCGTGCCGCAGCCCAGATCGAGGCCCCGCGCGAAACGGCGCGCGCCGGCGACGGCGTCGAGCCCGTCGAGGATGAGGGCGGGCGCGCGATAGTCGAGTTCGCCGGTCAGATGCTGATCGAAGCGCCGCGCATAGTCGTCGAACAGGCGAGCGACATAGGCCTTGGGAAGCGACTTCGGCGCTTCGCCGACGCCGAGCAGCGCCAGCCGCGCTCCGGCGCCCTGCGCGTCGCTGGGATCGGCGCGAAGCGTCGCGCGGAACGCCTCGGCCGAGCCGGCTCGGTCGCCGAGCTCTTCCCTCGCCTCGGCGAGCGCGAACCATGCCGGCGCCCAGTTCGGCGCGCGCTCGAGCGCCTGCTCCAGCACTTCGGCCGCGGCGCGCCAGTCGCCGTCCTCAGCGGCGGAGCGCGCGTAGGCGTAGCGGCGAAAGGCGAGAAGATCGCCGCAGGCGAGCGGGTCTTTGGTCAACGCTTCCGACGCCTGAGGCCGTCGAAATAAACGACGATGATGATCAGCGCGCCGGTGATGATGCGCTGCCAAAACGGATTGAGGTTGAGCAGGTTCGCGCCGTTGTTGATCGTCGTCAGGATGAACGATCCGATCAGCGGTCCGTGCACCGAACCGAGCGCGCCGAACAGGCTGGTGCCGCCGATCACCGAAGAGGCGATCGCCTGCAATTCCCAGCCCTCGGCCTGGGTCGGATTGCCGATGCCGATGCGCATGGCGAGCAGCACGCCGACGAAGGCGGCGAATGTCGCCGAGATGACATAAGCGAGGTAAGTCATTGCCTTGACGTTGACGCCGGATAGCCGCGCCGCCTCCGAATTGGAGCCGATGGCGAAGAGATAGCGCCCCCACCGGCTCTGATTGAGCAGAATGTAGGCGGGGACGGCGACGAGAAGCACCATCCAGAACAACATCGGGATCTCGAACCACGAGCCGTCGGTCCAGGGAAAGCCGAGGAAACTCGCGCGCGAAAAGCCGGTGAAGGCGTCGTTGGTGATCGAGATCGTCGAGCCGTTGGTGATCAGCAGTCCGATGCCGCGCAGCGAGTACATCGTCGCCAGCGTCATGATGAACGGCGGCAGGCCCATCTGCACAACGCCAAAAGCGTGGAAGAGACCAATGAAGATGCCGACGAGCAGCGTTGCGATCACGGCGCCTGGAATCGTCGCGAAAAAGCCGAAGCCATGAGCGCCGAGCCAATCGACGTTTGTCAGCAGCAGTGCGATGACCATGCTGGTGAAGCCCGCGACCGCGCCGACGGAGAGGTCGATGCCGCCGGTGATGATGACGAAAGTCTCGCCGATCGCGAGAATCGCGATCATCGCGCCTTGGCGCAGCAGATTGGCGATATTGTTGGCGCTCCAGAATGTCCTGGTCTCAACGGACAGCACGACCCACATCGCCAGCAGAAGGATGAGCAACGTCAGCCCCAGCAGGATGTTGAGCCCCCCGCCGTTGCGGCGCGCTTTCGAGACCAGTTGATCGCTCATCCCGCACCGCCCTCACCTTTGTTCAAACGCCGATCGCTTCCGTCAAGATCGTTTCGTGCGACGCGTCCTTGTAGCCATGGCTGGCGACGATCCCGCCGCGTCGGAACACGTGCAGCGTGTCGGCCAGCTCATAGACTTCGGGAAGATAGGACGAGATCATGATGACGCCGGCGCCTTGCTGCAGCAGCGAGCCGAGCAGGCGATAGATTTCCGCCTTGGTGCCGACGTCGACGCCGACGGTCGGCTCGTCGAAGATGAACAGCTTGGCCCCATGGTTGAGCCACTTGCCGATGACGACCTTCTGCTGATTGCCGCCGGAAAGGCTCGAGACCAGCGCCGCGCGCGAAGCGGTCTTGATCTGCACGTCGCGAATTTGCTTGTCGGCGCAGCTCGCTTCCTTCGCCAGATTGATCAGCGGCCCGAGGCCGAGCCGCTCGTAGATCGGCAGATTGATGTTGAAGCCGACGCCGAGATTGAGGCACAGGCCCTGATCCCGCCGGCTCTCGGGCGCCAGCGCGATGCCGAGGTCCATCGCCGCGCGCTCGTTACGGATCGCGACTTCGGCGCCTTTCCACAGGATCTTGCCGCTCGCAGCGGGAAAGCGTCCGAACAGGCTCTGCACGAATTCGCTTCGCCCCGCGCCGATCAAGCCGTAGAGGCCGACGATCTCGCCTTCGCGCACGCGGATCGAAATGTCGTGGAAGCCTTTGCCGGTAAGCTTTTCGGTTTGGAGAATCGTCGCGCCGAGCGGGACTTTGTCCTTGTGGTAGATCTGATCGATCGTGCGGTTGATCATCAACGCAATGAGATCGGCCTCGTTGGTTTCGCTGACGCGCCGCGTGCCCACCAGCGCGCCGTCGCGCAGGATCGACACGCGATCGCAGAGCTCGAACACTTCTTCGAGGCGATGGCTGATGTAGACGATGGTCACGCCGTTCGCCTTGAGACGGCGGATCAGCTTGAACAGGGCGGCGGTTTCCTGGCGCGTGAGATAGGCGGTCGGCTCGTCGAAGATCAGGAACTTGGCGCCGCGCCGTTCGGCGCGCGCAGTCGCCACCAATTGCTGCTGGCCGATGGTGAGCGAGGAGAGAATCGCGCCCGCGGGCAGATCGAAGCCGAGATCGTCGAGCAGCGTTTGCGCCTCGCGCAGCATCGCCGTGTGATTGAGCAGTCCGCCTCGCGTCATTTCGTCGCCGAGGAAAATGTTGCTCGCCACCGTGAGGTGGCGGCAGAGCACCACCTCTTGGTGGACGGCGTTGATGCCCAGGCTGATCGCCTCGTGCGGATTGACCAGCGGAACCGGCGCGCCGCGCCAATAGACTTCCCCGGAGGTTCGGGGATAGACGCCGGTCAGCAGCTTGATCAGCGTCGACTTGCCGGCGCCGTTTTCGCCGACGATCGCGTGGATTTCGCCTTCCTGGAACGTCAGATCCACCGCCCTCAGCGCATGAGTGGCGCCGAAGCTCTTGTCGAGCTTGTGCAGAGCGAGGAGGGGCGCGCCGGTCGCGGCGGGGGGCGGCGAGGTTTGGGCGGGCATGGACATCTGGCGATTCACCCGGCGGGCAAGATGTTTAGCGTACCATCCGCCCCGGCGCATCACCGCGCAAGCGCTTCGCTAGGAAGGCAGCCGGTCGTCGGGACCAAACGCGCGCGTCTTGCGCCTTGTTGGAAAGGAGCGGATAGGGACGGGATGAGGCGCGCCAGGCCGCCTCATCCATGGAGACAGGCCCGCCGTCGGCTGCGAGCGGCGCATGACGGCGGGCTGCGGGTTGATTCGATCACTTCACTTTGGGGAAGAGCAGCGCGTGCTCTCTTTCGCCGTCCATGTTGGCTTTGGTGACTAGATTGGCGCCGGTGTCGACGAAGGCCGCGACTTTCTCACCCTTGGAGGCGGCAAGCGCCGTCTTGATGCCGTCGTAGCCCATTCGATAAGGGTCTTGCAGCAACAGAGCGGCGATCGTGCCGTCCTTGAGGTAGCCGATCAGTTTGTCATCGGCGTCGAAGCACACGAGCTTGATCGTGTCGCCCTTCTTGTTTTCGGCGATCGCCTGGCTCGCGCCCTGACACTGGATGAGATTGTCCGCGAATACGCCGCGCAGGTTCGGGTCGGCGGTGATGAGGTCAGTCATGATGTTGAGGCCGGTCGTGGCGTTGCCGTCCGAGACCTTGTCCGCCACCAGCTTCAGGTCGGGGTATTTGGCCGCGAGCTCTTCCTTGTAGCCTTTGTTTCGCGCCTCGAGCGACCCGACGCCGGGCAGATGCGTGATGAGGGCGACCTCGCCTTCGGCCTTGCCATATTTTTCCTTGATCGCCGCGGCCATTCCATCGGCGGCGATGCGCCCGCCCTGGACGTTGTCGGTGGTCAGGAACGAAGTGAAGGCCTTGGAATCGGCCGCGGAATCGATGCCGATGATCGGCACTTTCTTGGCGGCTTCATCAATCGGCTTACCGAGCGCCTTGAACTCGGTCGGCGCGATGACGACCGCGGCGGGCTTTTCGGCGACTGCGTTTTCAAGGATCGAAATCTCGCCGTTGATGTCGGATTCCGACTGCGCGCCGAGTTCGGGAACGTTGACGCCGAGATCCTTGCCGGCCGCGCGGGCGCCGGCGAAGACGATTTGCCAATAGAACGAGGTGGTGTCCTTGACGATGATCGGGATGGTGGGCGCCTCGGCCGCGAAGCTCGGGGCGCTGATAGCCGAAACCGAAACGATGGCGCTGGCGACAAGCAGTTTCTTCAACATTCTCATCCTCCCACGATCGGCGCTTTGTGCGCTCGAGGCATTCCGGGCCGTTGTGGGCCCGAGCGACGCTAACATGTTAGCTCGACCGGGGCAACGGAGCGCCGCGCGCTTGTTGTCGGACTCCGGCGTGGACGCGGCGCGACGCGCGGGAAAAATTCGCGGTTGATTTTTTCGCGCTCCTCTGCTTGTTTGCCGTCATGCGAACGCGGTCCAAGACCCTGCTCTCGACCTTGCGACTTATCCGCCCGGCGCTTTGACCGCGCCGGGAGGCCAAGCTCGATTTCGCTTTTTCCAGGGTTTCGCATCGTTGCGCGCGCTGGCCCCCGACAGGAGGGCGACGCGGCGCCGTCGTAAAGGTCCGCCATGACAAACATGCCCATCAACAAATATCGCGCTTTCGCGCCGATCGTTTTGCCCGACCGCCAGTGGCCGTCGCGCGTGATCACGAAAGCGCCGATCTGGTGTTCCGTCGATTTGCGCGACGGCAATCAGGCGCTCATCGAGCCGATGGGCGTCGACCGCAAGAACCGCATGTTCGATCTGCTCGTCGGCATGGGCTTCAAGGAAATCGAGGTGGCGTTTCCCGCGGCCTCGCAGACCGACTTCGATTTCGTGCGCTCGATCATCGAAGGCGGCAAGATCCCGGACGGCGTGGCGATCCAGGTGCTCACGCAATGTCGGCCTGAACTGATCGAACGCACCTTCGAGGCGGTGAAGGACGCCAAGAAGGTCATTCTGCACTTCTATAATTCGACCTCGACGCTGCAGCGCGACGTCGTCTTCCGCACGGATCAAGCGGGCGTGCGCGAAATCGCGGTCGCCGCCGCCAGGCAAGTCAAGCAACTGGCCGACGCGACGCCGCAGACGGAGTTCGTCTTCGAATATTCGCCGGAAAGCTTCACCGGCACCGAGCTCGATTTCGCGCTGGAGGTCTGCGAGGCGGTGAAGGCGGTGCTGCTTCCGACGCCGCGAAAGCGGTTGATTCTCAATCTGCCCGCCACCGTCGAGATGGCGACGCCCAACACCTATGCCGACCAGTTCGAATGGTTCGGCCGGCATATTTCCGACCGCGACCGCGTCATCCTCTCCGTCCATCCCCACAACGACCGCGGCACTGCGGTCGCCGCGGCGGAATTGGCTGTCATGGCCGGCGCCGACCGGGTGGAGGGCACCTTGTTCGGCAACGGCGAGCGCACCGGCAACGTCGACATCGTGACGATGGCGCTGAATTTGTTCACGCAGGGCGTCGATCCCGAGCTCGACCTGCACAACGTCAACGCGATCAAGGAAGTCGCGGAATTCTGCACGCAATTGCCGGTGCATCAGCGCCACCCGTATGTCGGCGAACTCGTCTACACCGCTTTTTCCGGATCGCATCAGGATGCGATCAAGAAGGGCTTCGAGGCGCAGGAGAAGCGCAACGCGCCGCTGTTCCAAGTGCCTTATCTCCCGATCGATCCCAAGGATGTCGGGCGCGACTACGAGGCGGTGATCCGCATCAACAGCCAGTCCGGCAAGGGCGGCATGGCCTACGTCCTGCGCGCCGATCACGGGCTCGACCTGCCGCGGTCGCTGCAGGTCGAATTCTCCAAGATCGCGCAGGAGCGGATGGACCGCGACGGCAAGGAGCTGACGTCGCCGGAATTGTGGACGCTGTTCCAGCGGACCTATCTCCTGACCGACGCGCCGCTGGTTCTCGTCAAGCAGCAGATGGTCCCCACCAGCCCGGACAATCGCGAACTGGCGGCGACCTTGCGACGCGCCGATGGGTCGACTCTGACGATCGAAGGCAACGGCAACGGCCCGATCGACGCCTTCGTCGACGCGCTCCAGCGCGCGTTTCACGTCGAGTTTTCCTTCCTCGATTATCACGAGCACGCGGTCGGACGCGGCGCCGACGCGACCGCCGCCTGCTATGTCGAAATCCAGGACGCGAGCGGCCGAATCCTGCACGGCGTCGGCATGGACCCCAACATCGTCATGGCGTCTCTGAAGTCGACGCTCAGCGCGGTGCAGCGCCTCCTCGCTCGCGAAGGGAAGCTCTGAGCCGGGCGGCGGCGCGTTATTGTTCGCCGTTCGTCCGTTGTCTCGATAGCGAACCCGCCGAGACTTGCGCGCTCACGGACCCGCTGATCCTCACGCAAGCGTCGCCGCCGGGCAGGACGATTCCGGGCTCGCCGTCGACGGAGCAGGTTTTGGCTTTCGCGGCGCTCGTCGGCGCATTGCGCGAGGGCAGTTCGGCGGCGCCCGCGCCGGGCGCCGTCGAGACGGCGATCGCCGAACCGAGCAGGAGCGCAATGGCGAGCTTCACGCGATACCTCCGAGCGCCGTCTTGCGGGCGCGACAGCGAGGTTAAGCCTTCCCGCCGCGCTCGACAACCCACCGACCGAGAGCCGCCCTCGCAGGCGGATTGACGCGCAGGCGCCCGCCTGCGACTCATGGCGCAGCGGCGCGTTGAGTCGCAAGCGCAAGTCCGACGCGCGAGGCGGGGCGGAAGCGATGACGATGAACCAGACGGCCGCGCGCGCGCAACGCTCGGCGCTGGCGTTTGCGCTGATCGGCGCGCTGTTCGTCGCGGCCGCGATCTTTGCCTCGCTGAGCGCGCGAAATTGGGTCGTCGCGGGCCTCGCGGGCGCGGCGGGACTGGCGCTTTGGCGGCGCGGGCTGCTCGGCGATTGGCCGGCGACGCCGATCGCCTTCGACGCGGCGGCTTTCGCGGTCTTCGCTTTTCAGCGCAACGATTCCCTCGCCTTCTGGCAATTGGCGGGCCCCTGGGCCGACGTGCCGCGCTTCAACGTCGCGGGCGCGTCGATCGCCTATGCCGTTTACGTCGGCGGCGCCCTTGCGGCGCTGATCGGCGCTCATCGCGCGCCGCGCCCGATCGAGGCGATCGGCCTCGTCGCGATCCCGTTTCTCTTCAATCTCGTCATCACGTTGGGCGCGGATTGGCATATGGCGGAACTGGGCGCGCTGGCGACGGCGGGCCTCGTGGCGTCGTTTCAAGGCCAGGTTTTCGTCGGCCGTGCCCTGGTTCTGCTCTGCGCGAGCGAAATCGGGCTCGAAATCCTGTCGCTGATGGGCCTCGGTCGCCTCGTGCGAACGCCGAAGCTGCATAGGCTGGTGCTCGCGATCGCGGCGTTCGGCGCGCTGACGCCGCTTCTGGCCAATTTCGCCCAGAACGTCCCCGCGCCCGTGGCGGCGATCGCGTTCAGCGCGGTGTTCGCCGCACTCGCGCAGGCCGGTCTGTGGGGGCTGGTCCATTTCGGCACCGGCCTCGCGCTCGACGCGCTCACGGCGAGGCCGCCGAGTTTCGTCTCGGTCCACGGCCATTGGCGCCACGGCTTCGTGAAGGGCGCGATTTACGGCGGCATGTTCATGGCTCTCGTGCTCGTCGTCGCGGCGCCCCTGCGCGATCCGGACTTTGTCGCCTTCACCAAGAGCTACGCCCATCTCGTGGCGCCGGCCGCGGGCGCGCTCGCCTTTCCCTTCGCGCAAACCCTCATCGGCAGCGCCGACGGAACGCCGCCGTTCTTCGGACGCCTGTTCGCGGCCTATCGCGACCCGCGCGCGATGGCGCGCGGCGTCGTCGTCGGCTCCGGCGCCGCGTGGGCCTATGCGACGGGTCTTGCTCACGCGAGCGGCAACATGCGCTTCTTCTGGATGTTCGCCGTCGGCGCCTTCGCCTATGCGGGCATCGATATCCTCTTCGATGCGGCGCGCGTCGTCTCGGGCGAGCGGCGCAAGATCCAGACCTGGCGCGTCTATGCGCTCGGCGTCGCGCTCGGCGGCTTGGTCGCGGGCGCCCTCGGTTGGTATTTCGATGCGCCGCAGCTCGCCGTCGTCGTGAACAAGTTCTGGGCCTACGCTGACGTCGACTATCGCCTCAGCGGACGCGCGCTCGGTGATTTCGTGACCTATCCCATCTTCAACAAATACGGCATGGTGAACTTGGGTCAAGTCGCCGGCGGCGTGCGTCTCTTCTACGCGGAATCGATTTCCGGCGTCATCAACTGGTCGCTCGCCGCGCCGCTGTTTGCGATCAACGCCGTTCTGCTCGCCGCGTTGCTGGAGCGCAGTCTCGCGCCCATCAAGGGCCTTTTCAGCGCGCAGGGCCTGGAGAGCCTCGTCGAACTCGGCGTGCGCGTGCTGCGCTGGGGCCTATGGATGGCGCCGATCATCAACACGTTCCTGCGCCAGTCCGGCCGCCCCTCGTGGTTCAACCAGGACGGCGCCGTGCGCTCGCTCGTGGCGGCCGGCGCCGACATCGGCCTCTCGCCCAGCGATTTCCGCGATTTCAGCGTGACGATATTCATCGGCCTGCTCGCCTATGACTGGCTGCGCGTATTCATCTGGTTCGATCACATGGGCCTGCGCGTGGCGACGCTGGTCAATCTTACGTTCCTCGGCGGCGACCGCGTCGACGAAGCGGCGGGGCGATTTCTCGGCCACGGCGCGCGCACCCGCGCCATCCCCGACGCCATACGGCGTTTCGCCACCTGGGCGCCGCTGCTCATTCCCTATTACATCCCACGCGGCGCGGATTGGGACAAGGCCTGGACCGGCGCGGAGACGCTCGCCAAGGGCGGACCGATGCCCGGCGCGGTCAAGGTTCTCGCCGTCGCCTATGGAATCGCCGGCGCCGCCATCGGCCTGGCGGCGCTCGTCATTGCCGCCCGCGCGCGCGAGAAGCCCGGCGCGCCGACGCTCGCCCTCGCAGGCGCGCCCGCGGCCTTGAGCGATCTGCCGCGCAGCTTCGCCTTCAACAACGGCGCCGTCGGCCTCGATCTCATGCGCGACGGGCGCGGCGCGGCTCATGTCATGGCCGACGAGCGCGGCGGCTTTTCGATCGACCTCATCCGCCGGCCCCTCGATCCGCTGCAAGCGCGCGGGCATTTCTTCTATCTGAGCGAGGACGGGCAGGCGCCATGGTCGATCGGCTATGAGCCCGCGCGCCGCGCCGACGAATATCGGATCGAACAGGTCGGCTTCAATCGGCTCCTCATCGCCAACACGTTTCAGGGCGTGCGCGCGATCATGGAGGCGGCGCCGGACGCCGAGGGCGCGGTCTTGAGCTGGCGCATCCGCCTCGAAGACCTCACCGGCCGGGCGCGCCGGCTGCGCCTGGTCAGCTTCTGCGAAATCGCCGGCCACGAAACCGGCGCCTATGCGCGCGACGTCGATTTCGCCGGCATGCACGTCGAGACGATCTTCGTGCGCGGCCTCAACGCGATCCTTGCGCGCAATCGCCTGTTGCGCTCGGCCCGCGCCGATCGCGGCGAGACTTCGATCTTCGCGGTGAAACCCGGCGCCGGAACCGAACTCGTCGGCTATGAGGATTCGAGAACGCGTTTCCTGGGCGAAGGATCGCTCGCCAGGCCCACGGGTTGCGAGCCCTTCCGCGCGCGAAAACTCGACGACGAGGGCAAGCTCTGGACCTTCGATCCCGCCGCGAGCTTCACTCTCGAAGTCGAACTGGCGGCCTGGGGCCTCGCCAAAGCGGAGTTCATCGTCGGGCGCTCCGACAATGCGGTCTGGGCGTCGGAGCTGATCGCGCGGCGGCTCGGCCTGCCGAAATTTGCCGAAGCCGAACTGCAAACGCGCCTGCACGAGACGCGCGCCGTCGAGCCCTCGCCGGCGCTCCCCGATCGCTGGCCTTTCGCCTTCTCGGCCGCGGGAACGGCTTTGCATCTCACCCATCGCACGCCGCGCCCGTGGGCCCACGTGATGGCCAACGAACTCGGCGCGGCGGTCGTCGTCTCCAACGACGGCGAGGTCTATTCGGCTTTCGGCAATACGCGTCACAACGGCCTGACGCCGTTTCGCTTCGACAGCGCAACCGTGCCGCTGCCCGGCCAGATCGTCTATATCCGCGACCTCGACGCGCGTGAGACCGATGCGCCGGGATTCGCGCCGTTCCAGCGCGAGGATGCGGACTACGCCGTGACGTACGAGCCCGGTCTTGCCCATTTCGCCAAGACGCGCGGCGATCTCGCGATGGACTACGACGTGTTCGTCCCCGCCGATTTCCCCGGCGACATGCGCCTGCTGAGGCTGAAGAATCGCGGCGCGAGAACCCTGCGCTTGCGCGTCGCGCCATTCTTCGACATCGCGCTCGACGAAGGCCCGAACGAAAGCGCCGGCAAGCTGAAGGACGAGACCGTCGGCGGAACGCTGCTGTTCGAGAACCCGCACAACGATTTCCAACGCGGCGTCGCCTTCGCCGCGACGAGCCTGCGCCGCGCCCGGACCGAGACGGTCCGCGCGCGCTTCTTCGGCGGAGCGGGCCGCAATATCCGTACGCCCGCCTTGGTCGAAACCGGCGCGAGCGACGGTTCGGCGCATGACGACGGCCGCCGCGTCGCCGCTTTCGCCTCGGATATCGAACTCGCGCCGGGCGCCGAAATGAAATTCGCCATCGTCCTCGGTCAGGCCGGAACCCGCGCGCTGGCGCTCGCCGCGGGCGCCGCGGCGAAAGTCGAAACGGTGGAGGCGGAACTCGCGGCGACGCGCGCCGTCTGGGCCGCGCGGCTCGGCAAAATGCGCGTAACCACCAACCGGCCCGATTTCGACCGGCTGGTCAACACGTGGCTGCCCTACCAGCTCTTCGCCTCGCGCCTGTTCGGCCGCGTCGGCCCCAATCAGCGCGGCGGCGCCATCGGCTTCCGCGACCAGTTGCAGGACGTGTTGCCGCTGATCCTCCTCGAGCCGCGGCTCGCGCGAGCGCAGATCGTTCTGCACGCCGGCCAGCAATTCCTCGAAGGCGACGTGCTGAAATGGTGGCATCGCGCGCCCAACGGCGCGACCGGCGTCGCCCAGCGCACCAAGGCGAGCGACCCGCATTTGTGGCTGCCCTATGTGCTCGCGCGCTATATCGGCGAGTCGGGCGACGCCAGCGTGCTCGACGAGGTCGCGCCCTATCTCGAGGCGCCGCTCGTGCCCGAGCGCGAGGACACATGGATCGTCACGCCGCGGCCCTCGCGCGAGAGCGGCGACGTCTATGAACATTCCCGCCGCGCCATCGACTACACGATGCGCCACATCGGCGCGAACGGCTTGCCTCTATTGGGCGCCGGCGATTGGAACGACGGAATCGACGCTCTCGGCCGCAAAGGCAAGGGAACCAGCGTCTGGATGGGCTTCTTCTTCTTCAACGTGCTGAGCGGCTTCATACCGTTGGCGCGGCTGAGGCGCGACGAAGCCTTCGCCGAACGCTGCCAAGGGGCGCGCGACGCCATGCGTGCCGCGTTGGAGACCGCCTGGCGCGGCGATCATTACGCGCTCGATTTTTCCGACGACGGCCGCGCGATCGAAATGGCCAACGCCATGACCGCGGGCTGGGCGGCCCATTCCGGCGCCGTCGATTTCGACCGCGCGCTCGCGGCGCTCGAAGGCGGGCTGAAGGCGATCGAACGGCCGGATCGCGTGCTGCTGCTGGAAAAGCCCTTCTTCGAGCATTCCCAGCCCTATCCCGGCCGCATCGCCGATTATCCGCCGGGGGTGCGCGAGAACGGCGGTCAATACAGCCACGGGGCGTCGTGGATCGTCGACGGCTTCCTGCGTCTCGCTCGCGAGGCGCGCGCCAAGGGCGAGGCCGATCAGGCGCGTAGGCTGGTCGCGCGCGCCTTCGAGATTTTCGAGAAAATCTCGCCGCTGAAGAAGACCGATCCGGAGCGAATCGCGTCGTACGGCCTCATCCCGATCCAGCAGCCCGCCGACATCTACGACGGCTATGGCCACGGCGGGCGCGGCGGCTGGTCCTGGTACACCGGCGCGGCCGCGCGCATGCTCTCGGCGGCCTATTCGATACTGGGGATTTCGCTGGTCGAGGGCGAATTGCGCGTCGCGGACGACCTGTTCGAGCCCAAGGGCGAACTCACGGTCGAGGCGCTGCGGATCGGGGAGCGGGAGTGGCGGCGCTGACCCGCGCCTCTCACGGTCCGTTGCGAGCCCCGGCGAAGCCCTCTATCCTGCGGCCATCGACGCCGGGGCAAGCCGGCGCGCCAAAAGTTTTCGTCTTTGGGGAATGGTCGATGGGCATGTTGGTGAACGGCGAATGGCGCGTCGACGGCGAGTTCCCCAAGGACGCGTCGGGGCGCTTCGTGCGGCCCGACACCGCCTTCCGGGATTGGGTGACCGCAGACGGGTCGGGCGGGCCGACGGGCGAGGGCGGATTCGCCGCCGAGGCCGGTCGCTATCATCTCTATGTCTCGCTCGCCTGTCCCTGGGCGCATCGCACCCTGATTTTTCGCAAGCTCAAAGGCCTCGAAGCGATGATCGGCCTGTCGGTCGTCAATTGGCATTTGGGCGACGAAGGCTGGACGTTTGCCGACGGCCGCGGCGTCATCCCCGATCCCGTGCGCGGCGCGCGCCGTCTCTATGAACTCTACACGGCCTCGCGGCCTCGCTACACCGGTCGGGTCAGCGTGCCCGTGTTGTTCGACAAGGCGCGCGGCCGGATCGTCAGCAACGAGTCGGCGGACATCATCCGCATGTTCAATTCGGCGTTCGACGGCCTCGGCGCGGCGCCGGGCGACTATTATCCCGCGGACCTGCGCGCCGAGATCGACGCGCTCAACGCGCGCATCTACTCGACCGTCAACAACGGCGTCTACCGCGCCGGCTTCGCCGGCAAGCAGGCCGCTTACGAAGAGGCCGCCGTCGCGCTGTTCGAAACGCTCGACGCGCTGGAGGCGCGGCTCGTCGAGACGCGCTTCCTCTGCGGCGATCGGCTCACCGAGGCGGATTGGCGGCTGTTCCCGACGCTCGTGCGCTTCGACCCCGTCTATGTCGGGCTGTTCAAGTGCAACATCCGGCGCATCGCCGACTATCCTCATCTCACGCGATACCTCGGCGAACTCCGCTCCTGGCCGGGAATCGGCGAGACGATCGATCTTTTCCACATCAAGCAGCATTATTACGGCAGCCTTCTCTTCATCAATCCCACGGGGATCGTGCCTTTGGGGCCAGCCGAGCCCAAATGAAGCCGGCCGTGAATTCACGGTCGCGTTTTGCGCTTGCAAGGTTTCCCTCGCCGGGGTCTCGCCCTACATTGCGCATGTGCGAAACGTTTGGCGGACGAGTCCGATGGATTTTCTGAGCGGGGTGCGCGCGGTGCGGTTCTGCGCCGCCCTGGCGCTCGCCGCGCCGGCGTGCGCTTCGGGCGCCCGCGCCGCGCCGCCGCCCAAGGTCGATGTCGTCGCCTTCGGCCTCTGGGGCGATCAAAGCGTCTTCGCCAGCGAAGCCGCGGGCGCGGCGCGCATCGTGGCGCGTCAATACGGCCACGGCGGCAAGGTGGTCGTGCGCGCCAACACCAAGCAGCGCGGCGACGCCACGGAAGACAGTTTGCGCACGACGCTCGCCTCGCTCGGCGCGGCGATGGACCCCGAGCGCGAAATCCTGTTTCTTATCCTCACTTCGCACGGCGACCAACAGGGCGTCGGCATCGCCACGCCGCGCGAAAAATCTTTCATCACGCCGATCGAGTTGCGCGAGATGCTGCGCGAGAGCGGCGCGCGGCTCAGCGTCGTCGTCGTCTCCGCCTGCTACTCCGGAAATTTCGCCGAAGCGCTCGCGGAACCCAACACGCTCGTCATCACCGCGGCGGACGCGGACCATGCTTCCTTTGGCTGCCGCGACGGCGCGAAATGGACGACGTTCGGCGAGGCGTTCTTCGGCGAAGCGATCGCGCGGACCAAGACCCTGTCCGACGCCTTCGCCCTCGCGCGAAGCCGCGTCGCGGCGCGCGAACAGGCCGAAGGCTACGATCCGTCGAACCCGCAAATGGCGGGCGGCGCGCATGTGCTGGAGCGCCTGCGGGGCGAGTGAGGGGCGGTCCGTCGCGCATTGGCGGGCGGGCCGGCGCGTTCCCGCCTGTTCAATTCATTGCCGAATCCTTGCAATCGCGACAATTTGAGGGAATTTCCCTAAAAAGCGTCAAACATTGCAAAGCATGCTGTCGGCTGTCGCAAGCCACGCGCCCCCGCCGCCGCCCTGCCATCCCCGCTCAAACGCAGGCGTTGGCGGCGTCGGGCGTCGAGCCGGAAGGGGTGAAGCGATGGTCCAACGGCGGGAAAAGAACTGGGGCCTCAAGGCGGCCGCCTGCGGGGCGATCGTTATCTGGCAAATCTACGACATGGCGAGCGCGAGCGTGTTCTTGCCGAACGAGGGCAACTATCTCAGATATCTCGTCATCGGCGCCGCGCTCTTCGGACTCGTCGCCTCGCTCGTGAAGCTGACCGCAGACTATTAGCGCGCGATTCGTCGCTTCCTGCTCGCGGCGACGCCCTGAGGAGCCTTGTTGATAGAACTTGTCGGCTCGCTCCCGGGGAGCTCGCGCGAAGGCTGACAATCTCGTCCGTCCCCGCTATAAGCCGCGACGTTTGGCGCGCGCCGGTGCCGCGCCTGCCTCTGGGGATGCCCATGTCTGGTTCCGACCTCTCGAGCGCGGGGCTCGACGTGCGGCGGCGTCGCGTATTGTTTCGCGCCTGGCGGCGCGGCCTGCGCGAGATGGACCTCGTCATGGGCCAGTTCGCGGACATGAATCTGCCCGGCATGGACGAAACCGATTTGAGCGAATTCGAGCGCCTGCTCGATGTTCCCGATCCGCAGGTTCTCGCCTGGATCACCGGCGACGAGCCGACGCCGCCGAGCTTCGACACGCCGCTGTTCGCGCGTCTACGGGCGGCGCCGCGCGAAGCCTTGATCAGGGAAGCCGGCGACAAGTGAAATCGCTCGCCGCGGCCGTCAGCCGCCTCGCTCAGGGCGGCGCCGTCACGCTTTGCCGCGCGCCCGAGGGCTTCGACGCCTTCGTCGTCGCCGAACTCGCGCGCGGCCTCGCGCGCGCCGGAGAGGAGCGTGCCGCCGCGCTGGTTTTCGTCGCGCGCGACGGCGTGCGCGCTCAGAGTTTCATCGACGCGCTGGGCTTCGCCGCGCCGGAGATCGAGGCGCTCTATCTGCCGTCCTGGGATTGCCAGCCCTACGACCGCGTTTCGCCCAACGCGGCGGTTTCGGCGCAACGGATGACAGCGTTGGCGCGGCTCGCGCGCACGCGCGGCGCGCTGGAGCGGCCGCGCGCCCTCGTCGTCACCGTCAACGGCCTCGCGCAACGCGTCCCGCCGCGGAAATTCGTCGCCGGCGCCGCCTTTTCCGCCGCGCCGGGCAACAGCGTGCGCATGGAGGATCTCGCGCTGTGGTTGGAGACCAACGGCTTCGGCCGCGCCAGCTCGGTGCGCGATGTCGGCGACTATGCGACGCGCGGCGGCATTCTCGATCTTTATCCGCCGGGCGCGCCGGCGCCGGTCCGGCTCGATTTCTTCGGCGACACTCTCGAGTCGATCCGCTCGTTCGATCCGGAGACCCAGCGCAGCGTCGGCCAGTTGCGCGCGCTCGATCTCGTGCCGGTGAGCGAGGCGCGGCTGACAGCTGAGTCGATCCGCCGTTTCCGTCACGCCTATGCCGCGGAATTCGGCGCGCCGCGGCGCGGCGACGCGCTCTACGAGGCCGTCAGCGAAGGGCGTCGCGCGATCGGCCTCGAACATTGGCTGCCGCTGCTTTACGAGACGATGGACAGCCTGTTCGATTACGCCGCCGGCGCGCCGTTCGTGCTCGACGCGCACGTCGAGGACGCCGCGCATGAGCGTTTCCAGCAGATCGCGGATTATTACGGCGCGCGCCGGGCGGCCTACGAGGACGATCCCGTGAAGGCCGATTACCGGCCGCTGAAACCGGATCGGCTCTATCTCGGCGAGGACGAATTTCGTCGCCGGCTGGCGAGCGCGCCGGTGGCGCGCCTGACGCCGTTCGAGGCCTCGCCGGGCGCTGCGAACGTCGTGGATTGCGGCGGGCGGGTCGGACGCGATTTCGCGCCCGAGCGCCTGGACGAAAACGTCAACGTCTTCGACGCCGCGGTTCGACATATCCGCGCTTTGCGCGACAGGGGCCTTCGCGTCGTCGTCGCCGGCTGGAGCGACGGCTCGCGCGAGCGCCTCAGCCACGTGCTCGCCGAGCACGGGTTGAAATCGCACGAGCTGGTTTCTTCCTATGCGCAAGTCAAGACCGCGCGTCCCGGCGCCTTGCCGCTCGCCGCGATCGCGTTGGAGCACGGCTTCGAGTCGGACGATCTGGCCGTCGTCGGCGAGCAGGACATTCTCGGCGACCGCCTGGTGCGCCAGCAAAAGCGCAAGCGCCGCGCGCAGGACGTGCTGGCGGAAGCCGCGGCGCTCACCGCGGGCGACCTCGTCGTGCATGTCGACCACGGCATCGGCCGCTTCGTCGGCTTGGCGACGATCGAGGCGGCGGGCGCGCCGCACGACTGCCTGGAGATTCATTACGCTGGCGGCGATCGGCTGTTCCTGCCGGTCGAGAATCTCGAATTGCTGTCGCGTTACGGCTCCGAGCAAGGCGAACTCGATCGCCTGGGGTCGACGGGCTGGCAGACGCGCAAGGCGCGGCTGAAGAAACGCGTGCGCGAATTGGCGGGCGAATTGGTTCGCGTCGCCGCGCAGCGCATGACGCGCTCGGCGCCGCGGCTCGTCCCGCCCGAAGGGCTCTATGACGAATTCTGCGCGCGCTTTCCCTATGGCGAAACGCAGGATCAGGCCAACGCCATCGAGGCGACGCTCGACGATCTCGCGGCGGGCCGGCCGATGGACCGGCTCGTGTGCGGCGACGTCGGCTTCGGCAAGACCGAGGTCGCCTTGCGCGCCGCCTTCACCGCCGCGATCAACGGCAAACAGACGGCGATCGTCGTTCCCACGACCTTGCTTGCGCGCCAGCACACCAAGAACTTCATCGCGCGCTTCGCCGGGCTGCCGATCCGGATCGGCCAGCTGTCGCGCATGATCGGCGCCGCCGAGCAGCGCGAAGTGAAGAAGGGCCTCGCCGAAGGCGCGGTCGACATCGTCATCGGCACCCACGCGCTGCTCGGCAAGGCGATCGTCTTCAAGGACCTCGGCCTCGTCGTCATCGACGAGGAGCAGCATTTCGGCGTTGCGCACAAGGAGCGCCTGAAGGAGCTGCGCTCGGAGGTGCATGTGCTCACGCTGTCGGCGACGCCGATTCCGCGCACGTTGCAGCTCGCGATGACGGGCGTGCGCGAACTGTCGATCATCGCCACGCCGCCGATCGATCGGCTCGCGGTGCGCTCGTTCGTTTCGCCGTTCGACGCGCTGATCGTGCGCGAGGCGCTGCTGCGCGAGCGCTATCGCGGCGGACAGTCGTTCTATGTCTGCCCGCGCATCGAGGACCTCGACGAGGCCGCCGCGTTCCTGCGGCAAAACGTCCCCGAGGCCAAGTTCGTCGTCGCCCACGGCCAGATGGCCGCACGCGAACTCGAGGACAAGATCGGCGCCTTCTACGACGGCAAATACGACATTCTGCTGTCGACTTCGATCGTCGAATCCGGGCTCGACATCCCCCGCGCCAACACGCTGATCGTGCATCGCGCCGATATGTTCGGCCTCGCGCAGCTCTACCAACTGCGCGGCCGGGTCGGACGCGCCAAGACGCGCGCCTACGCCATCTTCACGACGCCCGCCAACAAGCCGGTGACGCCGCAGGCCCAGAAGCGTCTCGAGGTGCTGCAGTCGCTCGACACGCTCGGCGCCGGGTTCCAACTGGCGAGCCACGATCTCGATCAGCGCGGCGCGGGCAACCTGCTCGGCGAGGAACAGTCGGGGCACATCCGGGAAGTCGGCTACGAACTCTACCAGCAGATGGTGCAGGACGCGATCGAGCGCCTCAAGGCCGGCGTCGAGGAGCCCGCGCAGGAAATGTGGTCGCCGGCGATTTCCCTCGGCGCCCCGGTGACGATCCCGGAGGCCTATATCCCCGATCTGCCGACGCGCCTCACGCTCTATCGCAGGCTCTCGGCGCTCGAGGAGGATGCGGACATCGACGCGATGGGCGCCGAGATCGTCGACCGTTTCGGCCCGCCGCCCCCCGAGGTGGCGCTGCTGCTGAAACTGGTGACGATCAAGGCGCTGTGCCGGCGCGCGCATGTCGAGAAGCTCGACGCCGGCGCGAAGGGGCTGACGCTCGCCTTTCGCGACAATTCCTTCGCCAACCCGGCGGGCCTGGTCAAATGGGTGGCGAGCCAAGGTTCGCTCGCGCGCGTGCGCCCGGACATGCGCATCGTCGTGGTCGGGGATTTCGAGGAGTTGCCGCAGCGCCTCGAGGGCACGCTGGCGATCATGCGGGAAATCGCGAAGATCGCGGCGAAGAAGGGGTAGGGGATGGCGGCCGCGCACGCCGTCTCGCGCCGATTCGAGATTGCGCCGGCGCCGCGGATGAGCGGGGCCAAATTTCTCCAAGCCTTTCCAAGGCAAATCCAAGCTTTTCCAAGGAAATTCCAAACGTTTCCAAGCTTTTTCCAAGGAATTCCAAGGATTTTCCTTGGCGGTTTCCAGCGAAATCAAAGGCTTGGCGGCCGCGCCGGCGATTTTGCCTTGTCTTGCAGCCCGCGCGGCCGAAATCCCCTCAAGCTGAACCCGCGCTCGGCAAGCTCCGAGCGATCGTCCGCCGCGGCCGACGCGGAAGCCCTCGCCGACTTTCGATTTCAAGCTACCACCAATTCTGTTTTTCCGGAAGGAAATGTCGCGGGCATTACGGTTGCAGCGCACGTATCACGCTTCTCCTCGGCGACCGCCATGGAGAGTTCATGCGGCGATAGTTAAACGCTGGACTGCACCCCACCTGTGAGACACGCTAATTCGGTGACAAGGCGGCCCTGCGCGCTCCCGTCTCCCCGCTTGCGGCAAGAAGTGACTCGATTCCCCCGCTTGGCCTCAGCCGCGAACCGGTTAAACTCGCGCCGCAATCCGAACCGCGAGGCGTCATGGGAACCTTCGATCTTCGCCTTGTCGCGACGGGATTGGCGCTCGCGCTTGCCGCCGCCGCGCCCGGCAGCGCGGCCAACATGTCCAACCGCCCGCCGCCGCTCGACCTCAAGCCGGGCCAGGAGCTGACGATTCCGATTGCGATCGTCGACGGCCACGTGACGACCGGCGCCCCGCGCGCGGCAAAACTCGGGGCGAGTCCGCCGAAGGACGGCGAGATCACGGTCGGGCTCGAGCGCGAGCAGGGGACGCTCTACAACCAGATCACCGTGGTCGAGAAGACCGCGCAGCCGATCAATTTCCTCGTCACCGGGCTCAACGGCGGCACCAAGATCGACGAAACGGAGATCTGCGGCCGGCTCGACGCGCCGATCGCCGCCCACATCGGCTCCGTGCCGTGGCGGTTCCGGCTCAACGGCTTCGAGGTCGGCAAGGGCGCCGGGAGCTGCGAGTAGGGCGCGGCGCCATGGGAACTTTCGTCATTCGCGCCAGCGCCGCGGCGCTCCCGCTTCTGCTTGTCGCGCCGTGCTCGGCGGACAGCCTGCCGCAGAAGCCGACGCCGTTCGACCTCCAGCGCGGGGCCCGCGGCCTCCGGCGCGAACGAATCGAATCGCCGGGGCCGACGACACGGCTCGTTGCTCGGCGCGTCGCCAGAATTTGCGAACGCGAAGCCGCGGCAGTGGCAGAATGACGCACGTGAAACCGCATGCGACCGGAGTTTTTCAACGCCATCCAGGATTTCGGCATGTCGCTCTAAGCCATTGCAGCGCAGTCGCAATCCGATCATGCCGCGCGATCTCGGGGGAAGTCGGCCGCATGCTCGCGGCATGCGCCCGAGGCCGACCATGGTCGACTCCGCCGTGCATGGAGAACGACATCGTTAACGCGAGTTCAAGGGGTTGCCGTTACGCAGGCCCAGCGCCGCCGCTCGCCCTTCACGCCATGGCGGCGCTATGGGTGCATCATGATCATTGGCTGGAAGACTCTCGGCGTCCAGGCGCGCTTCATGGCGATCGCCGCTGTCGGCATACTGGCGCTTGCCGCCGCCACGATCGCTCTCATCAGCTGGTTCGAGTTCACGTCCCTGGAAAACAGGTTGCGCGGCCTGTCGGAGAACGAGTTGAGGTCGCTGAACGCGTTGGTGGAAACCGCGATGCAACAGCGGGTCGACGACCCGCAAAACGTCGCCATCAAGGTGTTCAACGGCTGGTTCGAGAGCCGGAACAAGGAGTATCCGGGAAAACTCTGGAGCGTCTGGAGCCCGAAGGTGACGGCCTACATGGCGCAGGCCTATCCGGACCGCGCCGCCAAGGCGCCGGTGGACGAAATCGACAAGGAGGCGCTGCGCACGGGTCGTCCGGTCGCCCGCTTCGTCGACGGGGCCTATCGCTACAGCCTGCCGATCATCCTCGGCCAGACCTTGGCGGCGCCCAAGGAAAATTGCGAAGGCTGCCACGGCGCCGGGACGGGCCTGCGGGACGGCGAAGTGATCTCCGTGTTTTCGAGCAGCCTTTCGACCGCCAAGGACATGGCCGCCCTGCGCGAGCTTCTGTTGCTGATGGCGGGCGGCGCGGCCCTCGGGTGCCTGCTGTCGATCTTGGCGATCCGGCTGGTTCTCGGACGCGTGGTCACGCGGCCGCTGACCGGCATGACGCAGGCGATGCGACGCTTGGCGGAAGGCGACGCGACGATCGAGGTTCCCGCCCAGGATCGAGCCGACGAGATCGGCCAAATGGCCAAGGCCGTGCTCGTGTTTCGCGATGCGGCGGTCGAGAACGCGCGTCTCGAACGCGAGGCGGCGGAGCACCGCGCGCAGGCCGAACGCGAGCGCGACGGCGCCGATCGGGCGCAACGCGAGGCGATCCGACAGGAGCGGGCGATCGTCGCCAATTCGATCGGCGTCGGCCTGGCCAAACTGGCGGCCAAGGATCTGACCTATCGGATGGCGACGGACATTCCCGAGGCCTATCGCGAGCTGCAGACGGACTTCAACGAAGCGATCGGCCAGCTCGAGGAAGCGATGCGCAGCGTGGCTGGAAGCACGAGCGCGATCCAGGCGGGAACGCGGGAGATATCGAGCGCGGCCGACGAGCTGTCGCTGCGCACCGAGCAGCAAGCCTCCAGTCTCGAAGAGACCGCGGCGGCGCTCGAGCAAATCACCACGACCGTGAGGAAGTCCGCCGAAGGGGCGGCCCACGCTCGCGAGGCGGTCGCGGCCGCCGACAAGGACGCCAAGAACAGTTCGCAAGTCGTTCGCGAGGCGGTCGGCGCGATGGACGCCATCGCAAAATCGGCGGGGCAGATCGGCCAGATCATCGGCGTGATCGACGAAATCGCGTTCCAGGCCAATCTGCTCGCCTTGAACGCCGGAGTCGAAGCGGCGCGCGCCGGCGATGCGGGCCGAGGCTTTTCCGTCGTCGCCTCGGAAGTGCGCGCGCTGGCCCAGCGCTCGGCGGAAGCCGCCAAGGAAATCAAGGCGCTGATTTCCGCCTCGACGACGCAGGTCGACCACGGGGTGAAGCTCGTCGGCGAAACCGGCAAGTCGCTCGAGCGCATGATGGCCCAGGTGGTCGAAATCAACGCCGTCGTCGGCGAGATCGCCGCCGGAGCGAGGGAGCAGGCCATAGGGCTCGCCGAAGTCAACACCGCGATCAACCAGATGGATCAGATGACGCAGCGCAATGCCGCCATGGTCGAGGAATCGGCCGCGGCGACCCATACGCTTTCCCAGGAGACCGCGCAGCTGTGCGGCCTGATCGGCCAATTCCAGCTCGGCGAGGCGGGTGAAGACGAAGCGGTGCGCCGCGAATTGCGGGGGATCGCGCCGCACGTTGCGCGAGGGCCGATGCGCGCGGCTTGAGCCAATCGACGATTGCCCGGATTCGCTGGGGCCCGAATCGCGTTAGGAGTTTCTCCTCGTCGCCTCGAAGCCTTGTTTGATCGGTCGTTGCGTCCGCTCGCACGGAGCGTCTTTCCCATTGCAACCGTCGCCGGATTTGGCGAGGGTAGGAGCCTCGCCCGCGAGTGACGGCCGGCCTATCGCGTTGCGAATCGAACTCGGGTGCGAGGCCGACCAAAGGCGCCGCGGGATCGGGCGCCGAGGCGGAAGGGGAGGAAGTCACGATGGCAATCCGGAATTTCGACGCGGAGACGCTGACGGCGGAAGTGCTTCGGAGCGTCGAAGCCGCCGAGAATCCGCGCGCCAAAGAGGTTCTGACCAGCCTCATCCGCCATCTCCACGGCTTCGTCCGCGAAGTCCGGCCGACGCCGGCCGAGTGGATGGCGGGGATCAAGCTGTTGATCGAGACCGGCCGATGGTGCGACGACAAGCGCAACGAGTTCATCCTGATGTCGGACACGCTCGGGGTGTCGATGCTGGTCGACTTTCTCAACTACGGCAAAGCCGAGGGCTGCACGGAATCGACGGTGCTCGGCCCGTTCTTCGTCGAAGGCGCGCCGGAGCTGCCGTTGGGCGCCGACATCGCGAGGGCCGGCACGCCCGGAGAGCCGTGCGTGGTCACCGGCAGCGTTCGCGATCCCGAGGGCCGGCCGATCGCGGGCGCGGCGCTCGACGTCTGGGAAGGCGACGGCGACGGCTTCTACGACGTGCAGAAGCAAGACGGCATGAATCTGCGCGGTCGATTCCGCACCGGCCCGGACGGCGAGTTCTGGCTCAAATGCGTGCGGCCGACGAGCTATCCCGTGCCGACCGACGGGCCGGCCGGGCGGCTGCTCGAAGCCGCCGGGCGTCACCCGATGCGGCCCGGGCATCTTCACACCATGCTCTCCGCGCCGGGTTTCGATACGCTCGTCACCCATCTCTTCGTGCGCGGCGATCCCTATCTCGATTCGGACGCGGTTTTCGGTGTGAAGGAATCCCTGATCGTCGATTTCGACAGGACGCAATCCCCTGGGGAAGCCGCCCGCTTCGGCATGGAGGCGCCGTTCTATCGCGCGCACTACGATTTCGTGCTCAAGCCCGCGGCGGCCTCCGCCCAGCGAAGCAAGGCCGAAGCCCTCACCGATTGATCTCCTCCAGCGCCAGTCCCCGCGTGCTCGGGCAGAGCGCGATGGCGACGATGCCGACGGCCATCGCGCCGCCGATGAAGACGGCGACGAAGGGCACCCCGCCGGCCTCTAACAGCAGGGCGATCACCAGACCGGCGAAGGCGCCGACCAGCCGGCTCCAGGAATAGACGAAGCCGATCGCGCGGGCGCGGATGCGCGTCGGGTAGAGTTCCGCCTGGTAGCTGTGAAACGCATAGGACATGATGTTCGAAGCGAGCGTGAAGACGATGCCGAGCGCGATGAGCGGCGCGGCGTCGCTCGCCTGAGCGAACAGCGCCATCGCGACGCCCATCGTGGCGAGCGCGGCGACGATCTGCGTCTTGCGCTCGATGCGGTCGGCGAACAGCGCGCCGACCAGCGGTCCGAACGGGCTGGCGATGGCGATGATGAAGGAATATTCGAGGCTGGTCGTGATGTTCACGCCGCGATGCATCAACAGGGTCGGAACCCAGGCCGCGAAGCCGTAGAAGCCCACGACCTGCGCGGCGTTGAAGATCGACAGGTTGATGGTGCGGCCGCGATAGGGCGGCGCGAAGGCTTCGGCGAGCGACCCCGCGGCGACGAAATCTTCCGGCGTGGTCGGCTTCGGCTTGGGCAAAGCCGCGCGGCTCTCGGCGGCGACCTGGCTCTCGAGGTTGGCGACGATCCTCAGAGCCTCGTCGCCTCGGCCGTGCCGGGCGAGCCAGCGCGGGCTCTCCGGCAGGCCGAGTCGCACGAACCACACGATCAGCGCGCCGGCCGAGCCGATCAGGATGATCACGCGCCAATAGTCGAGGCCGAGGGGCGAGGTTCCCTTCAAGCCCCAGGCGAGCAGCGCGCAAATCGGCACGGAGAGAAACATGACGACTTGATTGAGGCAGAACGCGCGCCCGCGCGCCTCCGGGGGAACCAGCTCCGAAATATAGGCGTCGATCGTCACCAGCTCGACGCCGATGCCGATGCCGGCGATGAACCGCCAGACGACCAGATCGAAGCCATCGGTCTGAAACGCCATGATCGCGGTGGCGATCGAGTACCAAATCAGCGATCCCGTGAACACGCTGCGGCGTCCCAAGCGGTCGGCGACGTGGCCGAACGCCAGCGTTCCCACCCACAGCCCGGCGAAGGTCGCGAAGACGAAGACGCCGAAGCCGGCGACTCTCAAGGTCGCCAGCGAGGCGAATACGCCCAGCGAATCCGGCTTGAACAACCCGGAGGCGACCATGCCCGGCGCGACATAGCCGGTGAAGAACAGGTCGTAAAATTCGAAGAAGCCGCCGAGCGAGATGAGCAGCACCAGCCGCCAGACCGAGCGCGTCGGCGGCAGCCGGTCGAGACGCGCCGCGACGTCGGCGTATTGCAGGGCTTGGACGTTTTGCTGGGCTTGCATTCGATTCCCCCCGAAGACCCGCGCGCGCCATGGGCGGGACTTGTGCTTCTCGGTCTCTTATCGCGATTCGCGGCGGGTTGGGCGGACGGCGCCGAGGGGAGAGAAGGCGGCGCGACTCTCCCTCCCCAATCGCCGATTCACGCCGCCGGCGGAACCGCCGCTCTTTCGAGCGCGGGGTTGTGCCCGAGCGCGAGCACGAGGACAGCCCCGAGGATCGCGCTGCACGCCAGGAAGACCAGGCTCGCGGTGTCGCCGCCGGTGGACGTCTTGAGATATCCGAACGCTTGCGGCCCGAAATAGCCCCCGAGATTGCCGATCGAATTGACCGCGGCGATGCCGGCCGCCGCTCCGGCGCCGCTCAAGAAGGCGGTCGGCAGCGTCCAGAACACCGGCAGGATCGAGAAGAAGCCCCAAGCCGCGATGCACAGCACCACGATTTTTCCCGTCGGGTCGGCGATGCTGGCGGCGAGGCCGAGGCCGACGACCATGGCGAGGAACGGGATCACGCAGTGCCAGACGCGCTCGCCGGTCTTGTCGGAATGGCGGCTCCAGGCGATCATGCCGAGGGCCCCGACGACATAGGGCAGCGCGGTGATGAAGCCGGCCTGAATATTGGTGACGCCGAACGCCTTGACGATCTGCGGCAGGAAGAAGCTCAGGCCATATTGGGGGATGTTGAGCGCCATATAGACGCAACCGAGCAGAATCACGCGCGGATTCAAAATCGATTGAGGCCACGACATGCTGAGGAACGATTCGCGGTTGGCGCGCTCCGCGTCGAGACGCCCTTGCAGCCAAAGCCGTTCCTCCGGCTCCAGCCATTGGGCGTCGGCCGGCCGATCGGTGAGGTAGGAAAGCACGGCGAAAGTCATCAGCAACGCCGGGACGGCTTCGATCATGAACATCCACTGCCAGCCGTGCAGGCCCCAGACGCCTTCGAGCCCGAGGATGAGGCCGGAAATCGGCGCGCCGATCACGGTGGAGACGGGAATGGCGAACATGAAGAGGCCGACGATGCGGGCGCGGTAGGCGGAGGGAAACCAGAGCGTCAAGAAGAAGATGATGCCGGGGAAGAAGCCCGCTTCCGCCACGCCGAGCAACGTGCGCACGATATTGAAACTGAGTTCTCCCGTGACGAAGGCCTGCGCGCCGGAAACCAGTCCCCAGGTGAACATGATGCGCGCGATCCAGCGGCGGGCGCCGAAACCGTTGAGCAAGAGGTTGCTGGGAACCTCGAAGAAAAAATAGGCGATGAAGAATATGCCGGCCGCTCCGCCAAAGGCGGCGGCGGAGAAATTCAAGTCCTTGCTCATCGTCGCGCCGGCGAATCCGACATTGACGCGATCGACGTAAGCGATGAAATAGCAAAAGATCAGGAACGGCACGAGACGCCGTGTGACCTTGCTCATTGTCCGTTGTTCTACGACGCTCGTAGATTGAGTCGTCATGTTTCCTCCAATTTTATTTTATATTTGTCGTGAGACGGCTAGGCGCGGGTCTGAATTGGCGCTGTTCGAAAGGTCGGGAATTCCGTCGGTCTTGGCGATTGTGAATTTGAGCATCAAGGCAAGCGCGATGCAATGGCTCCCTCCGATTGTCCCGCCCGCCGCCTCTTGGCCTTCTCGCGCATCTCGGCGCATTCTCGTATATCCTGCCACGCGGCGACGCGCGTCGCATCGAGTTTTCGCCGGCGGCTTCGCTGGGGTCCGGCGAGGGGAGGGCCATTGCTGTGAGCCGAATCGTCTATGTCTTGAACGGCCCGAACCTCAATCTGCTCGGCAAGCGTGAGCCGGCGGTCTACGGCGATGAGACGCTCGCCGATATCGAGGCCTCTTGCCGGCGCGTCGGCGTCGAATTGAGGTTGGAGATCGAATTCCGCCAGAGCAATCGCGAATACGAGATCATCGACTGGATTCACGAGGCTCGAGAGCGGGCGGGCGGCATCGTCATCAATCCCGCCGCTTTCACCCATACCTCGGTCGCGATTCTCGACGCGCTCAACACGTTCGAGGGGCCGATCATCGAAGTGCATATCTCGAACATCCACAAGCGCGAGCCCTTCCGCCATCACTCCTATGTCTCCGGCGTCGCCTCGGGGGTGATCGCCGGTTTCGGCGCTCAGGGCTACGCGCTGGCGTTGCAGCGTCTGGCCGGGCTGTTCGACGAGAGGAAGGTTTGAGGAGGATCTTGCGCGGTCAATCCGGACGCGGCGGCGCGCGCTCCCGCGAATTGCGCGACGACGCTCTGCGCTGTTATCCCGCCGCTCGCCGGCCATACGGGGCGACCCCGCGCGGAGCGAAGGCTTCGTCGGCCTCGACCGGCCTCCCGATGAGATAGCCCTGCGCCAAATTGCAGCCTTCCATCCGCAGGCGCTTCAGCTGATCCTCTGTTTCGACGCCTTCGGCAGTGACCGACATGCGGAGTCTGGCGGCCAGATCGATGATCGCATGCACGATCGCGGCCGTGTCGCGACACTCCATCCCCTGCACGAACGAACGATCGATCTTGATCGTGTCGAAGGGGAAGCGCCGGAGATAGCTGAGCGACGAATAGCCTGCGCCAAAGTCGTCGAGCGCGACTTGCACGCCGATTTCGCGCAATTGTCGCAGACTGTCCAGCATCGCGTCGCTTTCGCCGAGCAGCGTGGTTTCGGTGATCTCCAGTTCGAGCCGGCGCGGCGCCAGTCCCGACGCTGCGAGCGCGCGGGTGACGCTCAGCGCGAACTGCGGGCTTTGCAGCTGCACCGCCGATACGTTTACGGCGATTCGCGCTGTGTCGGACCGTGCGGCCGCGGTGGCGCAGGCCTCCCGCATGACCCAGTCGCCGATTGGCGCGATGAGGCCGCTCTCTTCGGCGATCGCGATGAATTCGGCCGGCTGCACGAGGCCGCGCTTCTCGCTGCGCCACCGCAATAGAGCTTCGAACCCGACGATCCCGTCGCTGGCGAGATCGAGGATCGGTTGGTAGTGCAACGTGAATTCTTCGCGCGACAGCGCGCCGCGCAGATCGAGTTCGAGCGCGCGGCGCCGGCGCACCCGAGCGTCCATTTCGGCTTCGAAGAATCGATAGGCGTTGCGGCCTTCGCGCTTGGCTCGATAGAGCGCGAGATCCGCGACCCGCAACAGCTGTTCCGGGTTCAGGCCGTCGTTGGGCGCGATCGCGATGCCGACGCTGGCGCCGACCGAAATCTGGTTTCCGTCGACGTAATGCGGCTTGCCGATCGTCTCGATCACGCGCATCGCCAACGCTTCGGCGTCCGACGGCTGGCGAAGATCGGTCTGGAGAATAGCGAATTCATCGCCGCCGAATCGCGCGACCATGTCATGGGGGGCGCGAATGCATGCGCGCAAACGCTCCGCCACGCTTTTCAGGACAGCGTCGCCGATCGGATGGCCGAGCGTGTCGTTCACCGCCTTGAAGCGGTCGAGGTCGACGCAATGCACCGCGAAGGGCCTGCGATGGCGCCGGCAGTCGGCGAGGGCGCGCTCCAACTGCTCGCAGAAGATCGTGCGGTTGCAGAGATCGGTCAGCGCGTCGTGGTGCGCCATGTGGGTGACGCGCGCCTCGGCGCGCCGCCGTTCCGTCACGTCCTCCAAGGTCGCGACCCAGCCGCCCCCTTGCATCGATCGAAAGCAGACCGAGATTGTTCGACCATCGGAGAGTTCGCGGAGCACCGGGACGGTCTTTCCGGTGGCCATTGCGGCGCGGATCACTTCGATCTCGTGCTCGGTATCCATGCCGGGATAGCGACCGGTCTCGGCGAGGCGCCGGAAGATTTCGGTATTCGTCGCGCCTAAGGCGAAAGTTTCTGCTCCCACCCCGTAGATTTCGAGAACCCGTTCGTTGCGTACGATGAGCCTGGCGTCCGCATCGAACATCAGCAGGCCTTGCGACATGTTTTCGAGAGCCGCGTCGAAGCGCCGGTATTGTTCCTTTATCTCTTCCTCCGCATGTCTCTTCTCTGTGACGTCCTCGTAGATCGCCACCCAGCCGCCTTCGGCGGTCGGCCGATGCGAAATCTTGACTATGCGTCCATTTGAGAGCGTCTCCTCGTAGGTCGCCGGCTTTCCCTGGGAAATGATGCCCCTGCGAAGAGCGTAAAGTTCGTCTATGTCTTGTAAAGTATTCCCGACATGGCCTCCGTGCTGAAGGATATCGTGATAGGAAATACCCGGCTTCGCCACTTCCGGAGACAAGCAGAACATTCGAAGATATAGCTGATTGCAGATGATCAGCCGCTCGTCGGCGTCGAACATGGCGAGGCCATGCGACATATGCTCGGTTGCCGCGACCAGACGCCGGTTCTGCGCGCGCAGGTCGTTCTTGCTCGGGCGGCAAGTTTCCTGCCCCCGCGTGGCGCTCACCCTGATCTCTCCCCTGCGCGCGAGCCTTTGCGGCGATCCATGGCGGCCGTTCTCGTCCAAAACGAGCGATCGTTGAGGATCAGTATATTCTCGCCGAGTTAAGACTTAACAATATGTGATGTGCGAAAAGCGCATGCCGCCCCGCTTCGCCCGATGCCCGCGCATCGCCGAGACCGCCTTTATCGGCGAGGTCGCTCATTTCGCTGACTGGACTGTCTCGTTGGCTGGGGCGCCAGGATTCTCAGCTAACTCTGAGCCCGCTCTATCTCTTTGAAAACACGCCGGAATCGCTGCGCAATGTCGCGGATGTGTAGCACTCATGTGTAGCAGTCGCAAGATCGACGGCCGCCGATCCGACCCTCCACGTCGAACTCCATCAGGCGTTGCAGAACCGCTTCGGCGAGCTCCTTGAGGAAATCGCCGCTGCCGCGCTTCTGCATCTAATCAAGAAATGTCATTGTATCTTCGGTCATCGTGGGCTCTCCGTTACGAATCAAGGTTCAGCGACCCGATCCTATCGAAGACACGCGATGACCGCCCCGCGCACCGGTCCGGCGGGCTCCGCTATCTGCGGAGCTCCGCCCGCCGGACCTCAGTGAAAATCCCCACCACCGCCGTGGACGCTAACCCGAACTTGGCCGGAGACGGTCCGCTTTGGGTAATTGCAGCGCCGAAACGGACATTCCTCCCTGCATGTGCAAGGGCAGTGTGAATGCTGATTGAAACGGCGCCCCGACGGTCTTGGTTAAAAGCCGCTCCAAGTGTTGATGAATTCGTCATTTTTGGGGCCCCGATCGGCACCCAGCTGAGACAAGCGTTATGATGAGATGTCAAACGGTTGACGGGAACGCTGCGGCGGTCCCGCCTTCCGAGCCGAGTGACCGTCAGGCGGATGGTCCGGCTTGCCGCGAACTCGAAAAGGCCCCAGGTTGATCTGGGACCGGAGACCATCCGATTGATGCCGGTCATAGCAGATCAAATCAAGCCATGGGATATGGTCCAAATGGGCGGCATCATCGAATTGCACGTCGGAAGGGACCGGCAACACATCCGGCTCAACGGAACGCTGATCGGCGATCTCGCCGGTCCCGCTTTTGAGCCGGCGAGCGCGCGCCGTTTGAACGCGGAACATCGAGGCTCGTCGTCGCTCAGCAATCGCGGCCATTGATTGGAGGAGGAAAAGATGGCGCAAGAAACACAGTCGTTCATCGATACGATGAAGAAATTCGGCTCCGACCTCGGCCTTCCCAAGGTCGACGTCGACAAGGTCGTCGAAGCCCAACGCAAGAATCTCGAGGCTTTGGGCCAGTCGGCGCTGGTCGCCTCCGAGGGAGCGAAGGCTCTGGCGGCCAAACAGAAGGAGATGGTGGACGGGGCGTTTCGCCACGCTCTCGAAGTGGTGCGTGAATTCAAGCCGACCGGCAATCCACAGGAAGTCGTCGCCGAGCAGACCGAACTCGCGCGCAAGGCCTTCGACGCGGCGATCGCCAATGCGCGCGACGTCGCCGAACTCGTGAAGAAATCGAACGCCGATGCGTTCAAGATCATCGGCGACAGGATAACCGAAAGCGTCGCGGAAATCCGCGGCAAGTTCGAGAGCGGGAGCGACGCGAAGAAGACCCCCTGAAGCGCGCGCCGGGGACTCGGACATCGTCCGCGCCGCCGGCGCGAGCCCGGCGCCAGCCGGGAGGACAATCCGGGAATAAGGACCGACCGGTCCCGACAAGCGTTCCCTCGACGCCTTTTCGCGTGCTGACCGCGCGCGAAGCGAAGCGGCTTGGAGCCGAGGGGGTTCTCGTCGCCATGAAGATGCTCGCGCCCGTGAAGCGGGCGGGGGACGGCAACCTCGAAATCCGCATTAAGATGCTAATTATCATTGCTGAATCGTCGTCCAAGCGCCTCAAACCATTGAGCCCTCCGACGAATCTGCGGTTAAGTGCGATCGCTCAGGACTTGGCGACAATGGCCTCGGCCAGCGAAGGCGCGATGCGCAGCAGCAGAGGAAGCCAGCGCGCCGGTCCGGGATAGACCTCCTTGGCGCCTCTGGCGGCTGCTGAGAGCGCCTGCTCGGCGACCTGTCTGGCGTCCATCTTCGCGACCTTGCGATGGGCTACCGCGGGCGTGTCGACCACCGGCGGCGCGACTTCCGTCACTGTGATGTTCAGCGCGCTCAATTGTCGCCGGAGCGACTTGCTTAGACTATGGAGCGCCGCCTTGGACGCCGAGTAGATCGGCGCACGGGTCGCCGGCGCAAGCGCGTAGCCCGAGCTGACGACGATGATGGAGGCTCGTCCGGCGCGACGCAGTCCCGGCAGGAATCCGATGATCAGATGGATGGCGCCGTCGAGGTTGGAGCGAATTTCCGCCGTCAGGTCCAGATTTTGCAGGTTCTCGCTCAGAAAGTCGATCTCGCGCAATCCGCCGGCATTGCTGATCAGCAAGTCGATCTTGGGGTGAGCGGCGAGGACCTTGTTCGAGAATTCGCGCATGGCGGCCGCGTCAGAAACATCGACCGCATGGCATTCGACGCCCGGATGCTCGGCTTGCAGCTGTCGCAGCTTGGCTTCGTCGCGCCCGCACGTGACGACCGTGTATCCCCGCTGGCGCAGGGACGCCACGAACGCCTTGCCGATCCCTGACGATCCGCCGCTCACCACCGCGACGGGCGGCGAGTTTGTCTTCACTTCCTGGCGCATGGGCTTCCTGTCTCCTGTCGCAATCCGCCTCTCATCCGGACCTGATCCCGCGGGCGAGCATCCGCGGACGCCGCTGGGGTCATGATGTGATTTCAGCCGCAAACGCGTATTTCGCGAGCGCGTCTCTCAATTCCGCGCCGCCGCGCGAGACCTGCACGCAAGCCACGAGGCCGCGCGTCGGATCGTGCCTGAATCCAATCTTCGTTACATCGGCTTTCGTCGCGTCCGCCTCGGCGCGGACGAGATCCTCGATCTCCAGCCGCTGCAGATCGGGCTTGAAGATCTTGCCGACGTTCGTCGTCGGCAGCTTGTCGACGACACGTACAGCCTTCGGCCAAGCCGCGCGCTCGGGGATGTTCCGCTGAGCGAATTCGAGGAGTTCGCTCGGGCTCGCGTGACTGCCGCTCTTGAGCTCAACATAGGCGACCGGAACCTCGCCCGCGTGCGGATCCGGGCGACCGATCGCGGCCGCCAGAGCGACGGCGGGATGGTGGTGCAGGGGGTCTTCAATGAGCTTCGGATCAATATTGTGCCCGCCGCGAATGATCAGCTCCTTCTTGCGCCCGGTGAGCCAAAAGAAGCCGTCCGCGTCCTGCCGACCGAGATCGCCCGTATTCAGCCAGACGTCGCCGGCGCGTTCGATCCAGATCCCCCTGTTGTGAGCTGGGTCGAGGTAGCCGGCGAAGACATTCGGCCCACGGATCGCGATGACGCCAATTTCATCGGTTTCCGCGTCGCGCAGATACTTGTTGTCGCTGTCCAGGATCAGCGCACGCATGTCTTGGTACGGAAATCGAAGGCCGATCGACCCGATGCGGGGTGCGGCGTCGAGCGGGCTGGCGCTGGAGGCGCAAGCGCCCTCGGTCAGGCCATACCCTTCAAGGATGCGAACGCCCGTCTGGTGCTGAAACGACCGGAACAATTGCCCGGGCATGGGCGCTGCGCCGCAGAAGGCGACTTCCAGGCTGCTAATGTTCCGCCCGGCGATTGGCGTCTGCAACAGCGCCGAATAGACAGTCGGGACGCCGGAAAACATGTTGATCCGGAAATGCTCGACCAACCGCCAAAAGTTTGCGATCACGCCCTCGCCGCGATAGCCCTGCGGCGTGCCCATCACCACATGCGCGCCCTTGGCCCAGGGGGCGAGGCCGGTCACCAATTGGCCGTTCACGTGGAACAGCGGCAGGCCGCAAAAGATGGTCTTGCCGGGGCCGAAGCGGCCTTCGCTGAAACTTGTCATCGCCCACGCGTCGAACGCCTCGGAGAACTGGGTGCGCCTGGCGATTTTTGGCGAGCCGGTCGTGCCGCCGGTGCAGAAATAGGACGAGACGGCGTCGGGCTTCGGCGCCTCGAAACTCAAAGCGTCGCCGCGCTCCTTGCGCAGTTCGCGCCGAAAATCGAGCACGGGGACATTGAAAGCGGTTCGCCGGCGCGGCGCGAAGACGCGAAGCGCGAGCTTCTGCGATGCGGAAACGTAAGGCGCCATGTCGACTGCGAGCACCGCCCGCAACCTCGAGAGCCCAGCGGCGGCTGTCGTCGCCTTTCGCCAGAGGTCCGTGCCAGGGAGGGGAGCGAGGGTCACCAGCAGTTTCGGCTCAGCGGCCTTCAAGAGCGCGGCGATCTGCTCCGTCTCGAGAAGCGGGCTGATCGCGAAGGCTATCCCCGCGGCCTCCCCGCCCCAGATGGTCAGGTGAGTCTCTGGTAGATTCGGCAGGACGAAGGCGACGGCGTCGCCTCGCTCCACGCCCAGGCGTCGAAAGAGATTGCCCGTCTGGGTGATCCGCTCGAACAGCTCGCGATGAGTCCACACCGTCGCCTTTTTGAAACGGCGCGCCTCGGCAAAGAAGGAGAGCGCGGGCGAGTCGGGCGCGAGCGCTGCGCCGGCCTTCAACATCTCGTAAGGGGTGGCGGGAATGTTCCGTTGCGAAAGCGGGACGCGCTCGATATCCAGCACGTCGGCGAGACTGGCGACCGGCATCGCTCAATCCTCGCCGCGGTCAATCGATAAAACTCCGGACATGGCGCTTCTCCTGTTGTCTGCGTCGCCGCCGACTCAATTGGCCGATTCGGGAAGCGGCGGGAGATCGGTTGTGGCGAGCGCTCGGGCCTCCTGCGGCGCAACGCCGATCGAGCGCAGCATGAACTCCGCGGCGTCCGAGCCCGCCTCGCGCCAGGTCTTGTCGCCGTTGAGGACTAGAAACATCGCTGCGAGAGTCGCGGCGCCGACGCAAGCGATGACGGACTGTATTTGCTCGGCGCGAAAGCTGTAGCGGCCCTTCTGGAGACCGTCTTGAAGGTCGCGCACGGGGGGGCCCGACAACATGGCGTGCAGCGACGCCGTCGTTAAGCCGAAGCGAGCGATAAAGCGGCCCCACTGCGGCTCCTCATGGGCGCGGCGAACGAAAAATCGCATCCCGCAGGCGAGGCGATGCGCCGGATCCTCCATCGCCTCGAAGCTGGCGAGGATGCGGGCGTGCATCTCATTGCTGAGAGCGGTGGCTACGTCTTCGAAGAGCAAGTCCGGGTTCGAGACGTTGTTGTAGATCGTCCCGCGCGCGAGGCCGGCCGCCTGCGCAAGCTCGCTCACGTTCGCATGTGTCGTTCCTCGCTCCGCGAAGATGCGCATAGCGGTTTCGTAGATTCTTGCCTGAGCAGGCGCCGGCGACCTCATTTTGAACTCCTATTGACAGAATTGAACACATATGTGCATTAATAGTCAATACCGTCCGATCGCGTGACGGAGGCGCGGCGCCGTGCGTACACGACGGGGCATGGCGCGGAAAAGCGCCGCCGCAACAGGGAGGCCAGGAGTGGCGTTGGAGATGAATTTGAGCGCTTCGCAAACCGACGTCGCCGATCCGGCGTCGCCGATGGAGCTTCCATCGGAGGTCGACGTTCTGGTGGTGGGATTTGGCCCGGTCGGCGCGGTGATCGCCAACCTGCTGGGGCTTTACGGCGTCAGCGCCCTGATCGCGGACAAGGCCGCGGAGATCTTCATGGCGCCGCGCGCCATCGCGCTCGACAATGAAGCGCTGAGGGTGCTGCAACTGGCCGGACTGGAGGAAGGCGACTTCGGCAAGATCGCGATTCCTTACGTTCGCATGTTGTCGCCGTATCTGGGCGAGTTCGGCCGGATCAACACGCTCGGCGAAATCGACGGGCACCCCAAACTCGTGACGTTCTATCAGCCCGAGCTTGAAGAGGCGTTGCGCAGGCGAGCTTCGCGGTTCGGCGGGATTCAAACCGCGCTCGGCGTCGCATTGACGGGGGTTGTCGAGCGCGCCGACGGCGTGAGCGCCACTCTGGACGTCGGCGCCGGCCGGACTTGTTCCGTTCGGGCCCTCTACCTCGTCGGCGCCGACGGCGCCAACTCGCTCGTGCGACAGCTGATCGGGCAACAGTTCGACGGGCGGACCTATCCCGAGGACTGGCTGGTCGTCGACGCGCGCGGCGCATCGCGTCCCATCGATCACGTCGAATTCATCTGCGACCATCGCCGGCCGGTCCCGCACATGACGGCGCCGGGCGGGCGCGAGCGCTGGGAGTTCATGCTGCGGCCCGGCGAGACGCGCGCGCAGATGGAGAGCGACGCCACTGTCGCATGCCTGTTGGCCCCGTGGGGCCGCGCCTCCGAAATGGCGATCGAGCGCAAGGCCGTCTATCGCTTTCACGCCCGCACCGCGAAAGCGTTCGGCAAGGGGCGGATTTTTCTCGCCGGCGACGCCGCCCATATCACGCCGCCTTTCGTCGGTCAGGGGCTGGTGGCGGGCCTGCGAGACGCGGCGAATCTGTCGTGGAAGATCGCGTGGGTGCTTCACGGCCGCGCGTCTCCACGCATCCTGGACAGCTACGACGAGGAGCGTCGACCCCACGCGAAGGCGATGATCGATCTCGCGAGGCTGATGGGAAGACTGATTATGCCCCGCAGCGCCGTCGTCGCCCTTCTCACGCACGGCCTCCTGCGGCTGGCGCGGCTCGCGCCGCCGCTGCGCAGATATTTCGACGACCTGGGAATCAAACCCAAAAACATCTTCGGCAAAGGATTGTTCGCCGCGGGGCGTTCGCGCGCGAAGCTGGTGCGTGGAGGTCCCCTCCCTCAGGGTTGGGTGAGAGATTCGGCGGGCCAGATTCGCCTGAGCGACGATGCGTTGGGCTCGACGCTCACCCTGATCGGGTTCGGCCGGGATGCTGGAGCGATGCTCGACGCGGCCACATTGCGCGACTTTGCGTCCTGCGGAGGCAAGGTCGTTCAGATCGCCCATCGCGGGCAGGCTCTGCATCTTCGCCAAGAAGGCTGGTGGGAGGACCTCGAGGGTGTTTTCTTGCCCGGCGTCGCTCCCTTTGGCTGGGCCGCGGTGGTTCGCCCCGACCGCACCGTTCTGCACGACGGCCCCGTGACCGAAGCCGACCGGCTCGTGCGCGAAAGCCTGGCCTTGCTCGGAAAGCCCATTCGCGCCGAGGCGTCTTACGGCGCCGTGCCTGCATTTTCCGCTTGAGGGATTCTCGATCATGCACCTGACCACCTCGCAGCCAGCCCGCTGCCCGAATCCAACGACCAGAGCTTCTGCGCTGGCCTACGTGATATTCGATCGACCCGATCTGGCCAAAGCGGAGGAATATCTGATCGACTTCGGGCTGCGCCGCGTAGCGAACGACGGCGCAACGCTGTTCATGCGCGGCACGGCGCCCTCTCCCTATTGCTATGTCATCCGCAAAGGCCCCGCGCCCCGCTTTGTCGGCATCGGCCTGGAGGTCGACGCGATCGCCGACCTCGAAGCGCTGGCGAAGCTGCCGGGGGCGTCGTCGATCGAATCCATGACCTGGCCGGGAGGAGGCCGCTGCGTCCGCCTCACCGATCCCTCGGGTTTTCGCGTCGATGCGGCATTCGGACGATCGGCGGCGGCCGAATTGCCGCATCGTCCTCCCCTTGCGATGAACTCGGTCGATTCGAGGGGCCGCGTCAACGGAACGCAAAGGCCGCCGTTCACGCCTCCGGACGTGATCCGCCTGGGGCACGTTGCGCTGGAACTCGCCGACTATCAGGCGACCAGCGAATGGTACACACGACATTTCGGGTTCATTCCCAGCGACGTTCAGGTGCTTCCCGACGGCTCTCCGGCGGTGGCGTTCATGCGTCTCGATCGCGGCGACAAGCCGACCGACCACCATACCCTCGCGCTGGCGCAGACCTTTGCCCCTGCTCTCAATCATGCCTCCTTCGAGGTTATCGATCCGGATGCGATCGGTATGGGGCATCGTCTGCTGCGCGACAGGGGCTGGAAGCCCGCCTGGGGCATCGGCCGTCATTTTCTCGGCAGCCAGATCTTCGACTATTGGCAGGACCCCTGGGGGGATAAGCACGAGCACTATTGCGACGGCGATCTCTTTACGTCGGACCAACCCACCGGCGTCCATCCCGCGAGTCGCGCGGGGATGGCGCAGTGGGGCCAAGTGATGCCCAAGAGCTTCACACGGCCGAAGCTGGCCTTTTCAACGCTCGTCGCGCTGATTCACGGCCTCAGACGCAGCCCGGACGTCACGGTCCGCAAGCTGAGCGCCCTCCTGAAGATCTTCGGCTAGCGGGGCGTCTTCGCGACGCCGAAATCCTCCTCTTCCAAGCCGACCGGACCTGATCATGCCTCTTCACGTTCTTCGCTTCCAACATGACGGCCGCGCTCAATGGGGCGTCGTCCGCACAGGAATGATCACGCCCGTTCCCGGCGCCTTCGAGACGACCGGCGCCTTTCTCGAAGCGAACTCGATCGACGCGCTGTCCCGGCTGAGCGGGCCGACGCTGAGGGAGACCGAGGTCGAGCTCCTGTCGCCGGTCACGCAGAACCAGCAGTTCCTGTGTCAGGGCGCGAACTACCGCCAGCACATGATCGAGTCCGGCGTCGATCCGGACGCGAAAACATTCAACATGATCTTCACCAAGGCGCCGAGTTGCATCGCGCCCGCCAATGCCGACGTCGTTCGGCCGCGCCGGGTGCGCTTCCTCGATTACGAGATCGAGCTGGGCCTCGTGCTCAAGCGCGACATGACCTCAGGCCAGCGCGTGACGGACGCCAATCTCCATGAGTTCGTGGCAGGCGCGACGATCGTCAACGACTATTCCGCCCGCGATATCCAGATCCCGGAAATGCAGTTCTACAAGGGCAAGAGCTTTCGCACCTTCGGGCCGGTCGGACCGTATCTTTGTCTCCTGGCGCCGGACGACTTCAACAGGCTTGGCGAGCTGCAATTGACCCTGACCGTGAATGGTGAAGCGCGACAGAAGGATGCGATCAAGAACCTCGTGCACGGTCCGGCCGAGACGCTGACCGAGCTTTCAGCCGTGCACGATCTCAACATCGGCGACCTGCTTTCGACCGGCACCCCTGCCGGCTGCGCGCTCAGCGTTCCCTCGCCGGCGCGACAGCGCATCGCGGCGTTGCTGCCCGAGCGATTGAAATGGAAGATGTTCATGAACATGCAGGCCCGCCGAAGCCAATATTTGAAACCCGGCGACATCGTCGAATCGCGAATTGCGACTGGCGACGGGTCCATCGACCTCGGCGTACAGCGCAATCGAATCGTCGACGCAGCCGCCTAAAGGATATTCCGATCAGTCTGCATCGTTGAAGCAGGCGATGAACAGCGAGACGCGCACGGGCCGGCCTGCTCCTGGGCGCTGATCTCAAGAACGCTAGCGGCCCGCATGGACAGCGACGCCGTGGGCGCCGATCTTCACGGAGCCTTGCGCGTCTCATGCAATCGAGCAATGGAAAAGGCCGTCCCGACTCATCAGGAGGTTCGTATCGAAGCGTTGGCTTGATCCACCTCATGCTTGACGGAGAAGAAATCCGGGCGGACGCGGTTTCGTGCGATTCAGTTCTTAATTCGGTGAGAAATTACGGTTGGCGGCTGACGACAGGGGAGGCGCTACGCACATGGATGACGTTCTCGCCATCACGCAAAATGCAGCCAAATTCGCATATCGCGACCAAGGGCGCTGGGACGAGTTGCGCGATTTGTTCCATCCGAACGCTTCGATTGCCGTCACCTGGTATTCTGGACCGATTGAAGGCTTTATCGAGCGGTCTGCCCAAATGACGGCTGCCGGCAACGCGCTCACAAGGCATTGGATCGGCGCTTCAAGGGTTACAATCGAGGGGAATCGAGCCCTCAGCGACACCGACGTCGCGATCCATATCCGCACGAAACTAGGCCCCATCGAAGCCGACGTGACCAGCTATCTACGCTTCTTCGACCGGTTCGAACGGCGCGACGACGGCGTGTGGCGTATCGCAAGCCGGACAGGGATCTATGAAAAGGATCGGATTGATCCTGTCGGGCCTTCGCTTCTGTATCCCCTTTTATATAGCCTGGCCGGTTTCAATCGTTTTCCGCGCCCTTACCGTCACCTTGCCGCCGGCTTGGTGCGCAGCGGCCACGTTTTGGCGAAGCCGATCATCGAAGCCGGGACGAGAGAGGAAGCGGAGCTATGGCGGGACGCAAGAACGCGGCTTGCCGCAGGTAATTGAATGTCTAGGCTCCGTTCTTCGGCGGATGTCGCCTGCCGCCTGTTCGCCGAGCAAACAGATCGTGCGCGCGCAAACTGCCCCCGAGTCACGGGTGCAAGAGATCGTTGACGCAGCGCTCAGGCCGGCGCTCGACGAGTTCCGCGTGCGCCGCGTCGACATGGTCATGCGCCCGCGCCCGCGGGCCGGGCGCACGGCGAATTCGAATCCCGCACGTCGTCCCCAGTCCAACGCGAAGTCGGACGCGGTCAGGCGGTGATCCGGCCGGTCTTCATCGCACGCAGCGCGTGCGCGACGGCGGCGGCGACCGAGCCAGGGCCGGTCAGCGCGTAGACGAACTTGTCGGGACGAATTAGCGCGACGTGTCCGCGCTTCGCCCCTGTGTCGCGAAGCCAGGCAACCGCCTCGCCCGAGAGATCCTCCACCTCCGCAAGGCCCGCAGGCGCGCACGCCTCGACGCCCTTGCTCCCCTGCGGCCGGCCGCCGTAATCATAGAGCGCGACGAAACGCGTCCCCAGCGCCGCCAGCCCGGCGAGGTCCTGCGCGGCGAGGCCGGCCCGCGGATCGACGCCGTAGCCGAGCAGCGCGAACTCCTCGCCAAGAACCTCGTCGAGAAGCGCACGGCGACCGTCACAGGTGCGGACTTGCGGCTGCGGCACAGGCCGTCCTTCCGCGCTGTTGCGACGGGCCCGGGCGAGACCCAGATACGCGCCCTTGGGATAGGTCGGCGGCGGCTTGAACCGGGCCTCGCGGATGTAGTCGCCCACTTTGGGCATCTTCAACAAGGCGCTCACCACGACGTTGCGCAGCATGGCCTTGACGGGATTCGGCTGCGAGACGAACTCCTTCATCCGCACCGAGACGTCAATCATTTCCTTGGCGTGCGGCTTGCGCTCGCTTTCGTACGTGTCGATCAGCGCTTCGCCGGCGCTGCCGCGCAAAATCGAGTCGAGCTTCCAGGCGAGATTATGGGCGTCGCGCACGCCCGAACTCATGCCCTGTCCCATGAACTGCGGGGTCATGTGCGCCGCGTCGCCGGCGAGCAGCACGCGCCCGACCCGCCAGCGCTCGGCGATCAGCGCGTTGAAGGTGTAGACCAGCCGGCGCAACACCTCGACCTTGTCGACCTCGACGTGCCGTCCGAGAAAGGCGCGCACCGTCGCCGGATCTTCCATGTACTCGCGGGTCTGGCCCGGCATCAGCATGAACTCGAAGCGGTGATGCCCTTTGGGCTGGGGACACGACACCGTGGGTCTCTCGGGATCGCAGTAGAAATTGAAATAGGGGATGTGCCGGAAGCAGTCCGCGCCGTCCTTCGCCTTGATGTCGACGACCAGCCACGGCTCAGGAAAGCTCTTGCCAGTCATCTTGACGCCGAGGCTGCAGCGGACGAAGCTGCGGCCGCCGTCGCAGGCGACGAGCCAGCGCGCGCGCACGCGCCGCACGTCCTGCGACGTCCGCGCGCCGGCGCGCGCCTCTGCATATTTTACGCCTTCGCTCGCCGCATGCGCGACGACGACCTCGCCCTCCGCTTGGTCGAACCCGATGACGTCACGGCCGCGCAGCTTGGTGACATTGGGATAGCGCGACAACAGTTCTTCCATCTTGGTTTCGAGAAAGGGCTGATAGAAGAAATTGCTCATGGTCCAGCCGTTGGGGCGATCGAACCGCCTGAGCTGGCCGAGCACGGAGCCGTCCTTCAGCACCCATTGCACGGGGCAGTCGAGGATCATGTCGGCGTCGAGTTCGTGCGCGATGCCCGCGGCTTGGAAGATCCGCATGCATTCGTCGTCGGTATAGACCGCCCGCGCGTTGCCGTAGAACTGCGGCTCGCGTTCGAGCGCCAGCACCTTGAGGCCTCTGCGGCCGAGCAGATGCGCGAGCGTTAATCCCGTGGGCCCGAGCCCGATGATCGCGACGTCCCAAATGTCTTGCTGTGCTTCGTCGGTCCCGGAGTTCGCCATCGCTTGCCTGCCCATTTCCAAAAAAATCCGATCAGTCGAACCGGCACGCGACGCGGCCGAAGGCGCCGAAGTCGGCCTCGACGACGTCGCCCGCTTTCACGGGGGCGGTCGGTCCCAGCGCGCCCGAGAGAATGATCTCGCCGGCGCGCAGCGTCGCGCCGCGCGCCGCCATTTCGCGGGCCAGCCAGTAGGCCGCGCGTAGCGGATGGTCGAGGCAGGCGCCGCCCTCGCCGCGCGAGACGATCTCGCCATTGACGCGCAACGTCATGGCGACCTCGGCGAGCTGGACCGCGCCGAACGCGACCGGCTGGTCGCCGAGCACGTAGAGGCCCGCCGACGCGTTGTCGGCGATGGTGTCGGCGATGGTGATCTTCCAGTTTTCGATCGCGCTATCGACGACCTCGATCGCCGGCAGCGCATAACCGATCGCGGCGATGAACTCGCCGAAGGACGGCGGGCCGCCGGCGGCGAGATCGCGCGCGACGACGAAGGCGATCTCCGCCTCCACCTTGGGCTGCATCAGGCGCCCGGTCGGCAGCGTCGCGCGGTCGAGAAACTCCATGTCGTCGAACAGCACGCCGAAATCAGGCTGGTCGACGCCGAGCTGGCGCTGCACCGCGCGCGCGGTGAGACCGATCTTCTTGCCGGTGACGCGCGCGCCCGAGGCGAGCCGCGCCGCGGTGTTGATAGCGGCGATGGCGTAGGCCTCGTCCACCGTAGAAATCGGAAAGGACGATGAGATCGGCGGGCATTGCCGGCAACGCGCCCGCGCGTCGCGCAGCGTCCGCGCCGCGGCGTCAAGAGCTTCGCTAGATGACATTCTCTGCTTCCTCAGAACGGCGCGTATTCGTTGCGGAACAGCGACTTCACGCCGTTGGCCAACTGGGCGAGCTGGTCGCCCAGCGTGTGATCCAGCGGCTTGTGGCCCCAGAGGCTGACGCCCTGATAGACGACCTGCGGCCAGGCCTCCCCTTCCTCATCGCCGGCGGAGCTCCAGCCGAGCTCGAAATAGAAGCCTGACGGCGTCACCGCGTAGAAGGACACGTCGCGGTCGTTCGGATGCTGGCCGACCGCCATCGCGATCTTGAAGCCGAGCGCGCGACAGCGCCGGTAGGCCGCCGCGACGTCGTCTAGGGTCGCCGCCTGCATTTCGAGATGCTGGATCTTGGTCGCGAACGGATCCATCGCGACTCCCTTGGTCGCGGCGACCGCGATCGAGTGATGGCGCGGATTGAGCCGCAGGAACGTGAACTTGAGATTGACGCCGCCGATGCGGTCCTCGATGAAATCGGAGATCTTGGCGTCGAAGATCTCCTGCCAGAATTTGACCATGGCGTCGTATTTGAGTGTGGTGATCGCGACGTGACCGAGACCGCGGGCGCCGGTCACGAAGCCGCTGCCGATGACCTTCGCAGGCTCCGTCGCGAGTCGCGGCGCGGTGAACAGCTCCAAGGCCTGTTTCTTCGGGCCCATGAAGCGCCAGAAGCGTTCGACGCCGCGCAGCGCCGCCTCCTCGCCCGCGAACTCCTCGACCGGGACTTTCCGCGCGGCGAGCCGCCCGAGGATGGTCGACAGCGCATCATCGCCCTCGACCTGCCAGCCGAGCGCGAGGTCTTCGTGCGCACTGTTGCGCACGATGAGGCGGCGGGCGTGGGCGTCGGTGCGCAGCGCGACCACGTCTTGGGTGTCTTCCGCCACGGCCATGCCGATCCCGTCCGCGGCAAGCCGCTTCCAGTCAGCGAGGCGGGACGAGTCGACGAGGGCGTAGCCGAGCTGCACTCGGCCATAGACGGACGGGGTCGTTCCCGGACTGACGGTCGCGTTCATGGCGCCTCCTGTGAAGTCGTGAAGCGCATCGCACTAGGCCTGCGCCGCGGTGGATTGCGAAAGAAAGGCGATCGTCGCCGCGTTGAACTCGGCGGCGCGCTCCCACTGCACCCAGTGACCGGTGCGGCTGAAGAGATAGAGATCGCAATTGGGCATGCGCCGTTGCAGCGATCGGCCGCCGCTGGCGCGATTGACACGGTCCTCGACGCCCCAGAGCGCCAGTGTCGGCGTCGCCAGCGTCGCGAGGCGCGGGTCGCGGGTGAAATCGATGGCGCGAAAATTGGGCAGGCCCTTCGGTCGCACCAGCGGCGGATTTGCGACGATCTGCGGGTCGACGCTGGCGCTGAATCGCGCGTCGATCAGCGCGTCGGGGATCGAAGCGCCGTCGAACACCAGATCCTGGCGCATAAAGGTCGCAAGCTTGGCCCGCGTCGGTCCGGCGCCGCTGTAGTAGTCGAGAAGATGCTTCAGCCCCGCCGTCGGCAGGCTGCGCGTGGTGTCGACGCCGCCCGGCCCGAGCAGGACGAGGCGATCGATCCGCTGCGGCGCGTCGAGCGCCATCCGCAGCGCGCAGGCGCCGCCGAGCGAATTGCCGAGCGCGTGGGTCTTCGCCACGCCAAGCGCGTCGAGCAGGCCGAGCATCGCTCCCGCCAGGTCGCCGAACGGATCCTTGCGATCGAGGCCTTTGGTCGAGCGGCCATAGCCGGGGAGGTCCGGCACGATCAGGCGGAATCGCTCCGCCAGAACGGCAAGATTGCGTTCGAAATTGGCGACGCCGGTCGCGCCGGGGCCGCCGCCATGGAGCATCAGCAGCGGCGGACCGCTGCCGGCCTCGGCGACCCGGATGTCGCGCCCTCCCACCCGGATAGTGCGTCCGGGCGGCGGATTTGTCGACGAAGCCGTCTTCACGCGTTGTCCTCCCAACTTCGAAATGACATATCCGTCATTTTGAAGCAAGCTACTTTGGAACTGATACAATTGTCAACTTGATGCGAGCGGAGCCTTTGGCCGCGCGTCCAATGTGCTATTCAGGCGTGTCCCGGAGCCGAGATGCTGGATTTGCCTCCCTCGAAAGACCATCGGCCGCGCGTCGCCGCCGAACGGCGCGCGCGCATGCGCCGCAAGCTGGTGGAAAGCGCGCTGCTCGTCTTCGCGGAAAAGGGCGTCGACGCCGCGGTGATCGATGACGTGATCGCGGCGGCAGGGGTGTCTCACGGCACCTTCTACCGCTACTTTCGCACCAACGCGGAGCTGCTGGTCGCGGCCAACGAGGAACTCGGCAACGAGATCGTGCATCTCATCGAGACGCATGTGCATGCGATTCCCTCGCCCGCCGCCCGGCTTGTCACGGGCTTGCGTCTCTACCTCGACGTCGCGCGCCGCTTCCCGCTGTTCGCGCGGTTTGTTGCGCGGGCCGGAGGGCAGGCGCTGAGCCCCGACAATCTGATCTACAAATATCTGCCGATCCACATCGCCGAGGGCGTCAAGGCCGGCGAGTTCGCCGACGCGCCGGTTCTGGTCATGCTCGACCTCATTGTCGGTGCCGGCGTGGTCGCGGTCGCGCGCCTTTCCGCCGGTTTGGCGGACGAGGCCTATCTCCGCGCGGTGCTGTTGACGCTTATGCGCGGCCTCGGTCTTCCCTCCGATCGCGCCGAAAGTCTGATCGCCGAGCCGCTGGCGCCGCTCGATCTGAGCCCGGACTCGCTGTTCATGCGAAGCCACGCGCGCTTCCAGGAGCAGAAGCGCGGCAAACGCAGACGAGAAGGATAGCGCTCGGGCGCGGCGGATCGTCGGTGTGTTTCAGCCCCCGAATAGGCTTCCTCCCCAAAATCTGCGCAAACCACGGAAATCGCGGTGGAAGCTTCTTCGATGGTAAGGTCCCGATCGGCGCCGATCAGGACCCCGCCTATGCTCGCGATTTCAATATTACTTCGGAGCGCTCGATGGGGTTTTGTAGGGGGTCTCACTTCGGCGTCGAGACACAACGGGCTTTGCGGGAGACGCTGTGCCCGGAGTTCGACGCGGCGAGAAGCTCCATCGCCGCCTTACATCCGCCATATATATATAGATCTATAAATAAAGACACAGCTCGACATCGCGTTGCAGAGCGGCCCCATGAAACCCACCCCTTCCGGAATTGTCGACGAGACCGCCGACGCGAGCGCCCGCCAACGCGGGCGACCGATGAAAGCGCGCCCGAAGCTGCTCGAAGCCGCGATCCAGGAATTCGCCGAAAGCGGTTTCGATGGAGCGACTACGGCTGCCATCGCTCGTCGCGCGAAGGCGCCGCAGCCACTGGTCCATCACCATTTCGGATCCAAGGAGGAGCTGTTTCGGGAGGCGCTTGACGTCCTCTTCGAGGAGTTCAGGACCGAAGTGCTGGGCGCAGACGCCGCAGGGGACGACGTCGCCGCGATCCTGCGCCGGTTCATTTTCTTCACCTCGCGTCGCCCCGAACTCATGCGCATCTGGATGATCGAGAGCGCGCGCCGCGGGCCGCACGCGAAATACGTCATCGACAGACACATCGCTCCGCTGACCGAGTTGATGAAGCCACTGCTCCGTTCCGCCGTGGCTGACGGCAGGCTTCCGCCCATCGACGAGACCCTGCTGCTGTTCGCGGCGCAAGGCATCGGCAGCTACCCGTTTCTCGTCACCGAACAGGTGCGTCGCCTTTCGGGCCTCGACCCTCGAAGCGACGCTTTCGCCGGGCGCTATGCGGAGGCCGTGCTCGCGATGATCGGCCTGGGCGGGGCGCGGCGATGACGACGACCCCAATCGCCGTGTCGATCGACGCGGAATTCCAAGGGCCTTTCGATCCCGTTGGCGCAGGCCGGAAGAGAGCCAGAAAGGAGAAGCCATGAGAAACTACGATCGGATCAATGCTCTGCCACCGAAGGACATCGAAAAGAAGTCGGCTCACATCATCGGCGGCGGCATCGCCGGCCTCTCGGCGGCGATCTCGTTGGTGACCGACGCGCATATGCCCGCCGGCAATGTGACGATCTATGAGTCGCTGCCCGTCGTCGGCGGCTCGATGGACGGTGCAGGCGATGCCGAAACCGGTTTCACCTGCCGCGGCGAGCGCGAACTCGAAGCGTACATGGAGTGCCTCTGGTACGTCTGCGGCAAAGTGCCGTCGTTGCAGACTGCTGGAATGACGATTCTCGACGAGACCTACTTCGCTAACATTCGGGAGCCGATCCATTCGCGTTTCCGGCTGATGCACAAGCAGGGACAACGCTACGACACGACGGGTCCGCAGATGTCCGTCCACGACACGAAACGGATGGCGGAACTGCTGCTGACGCCGGAGGAGCAGCTCGAAAACCTGACGGTCGTCGACTGGTTCAGCCCCGAGTTCACGCGGTCGATCTTCTGGTACTGCTGGAGTTCGATGCTTGCTTTCCGCGACTATCACTCGCTGATCGAGGTCAAGCGGTATGTCGCGCGTTTTATGATGTACGCCAGCGGGCTGACGCATCTCACCGGCATCCTGCACACCGAGTACAACGAGTACGATTCGATCATCAAGCCGATGCACGTCTATCTGCAATCGCTCGGGGTCCGCTTCCAGACGGGGACGAGCGTCGTCGACATCGATGTCGTCGACAATGCGGGAGAAACGATCGTGATCGGTCTCGTGGTGCGCGATTCCAACGGGACACGGCCCATCCATCTGACCCGGGACGATCTCGTCTTCTTCACCAACGGTTCGCTCACGCAGAACGCGGCGATGGGCGGCACGCATACGGTCGCGAAGCTGGATCGAGGAACGACGGACCGGGGCTGTTTCACCGTCTGGGAGAAGCTCGCCGCCCTGGACCCGAAATTCGGCAATCCGGCGACGTTCCTGTCGGCAATCGACAAGACGAACTGGATATCGTTCTTCCCGACCATCAAGGGCGATCCCACCTTCTATGATTTCATGGAAGCCAAGACCGGGAACAAGATTGGGACGGGCGGCGCGATCACTGTGGTCGATTCGAGTTGGAAGATCGGCTTCGTTCTCTACAGCAAATATTTCCCGAACCAGCCCTCGGATGTGAACGTCTTCTGGGCCTACGGACAGTGCAGCGACGTTCCCGGCGACTTCATCAAGAAGCCGATGCGGGACTGCACGGGCGCAGAGATGTTCGCCGAGCTGCTGTATCATTGCGGGTTGGAAGACAAGATCGAACCCATCCTCGCGCACACGACAGTCTCAACGTCGATGATGCCCTACATTACCTCCCAGTTCATGCCGCGCAGAATCAGCGACCGACCGAAAGTGATCCCGGAGGGCTGCGTCAATCTTGCGTTCATCGGGCAGTTCGTCGAGCTGCCGCTCGATGTCGTGTTTACGGTGGAGACGTCCGTGCGGACCGCCCTGATGGCGGTATGGGGACTGACTGGCCTGCAAAAACCGATGATCCCTGTTCACGAGCCCGGCTACGATCTGCGCGTCGTGGTCGCGAACATGAAGGCGAGCCTCGGGATCGAAGACATCTCCCTGTCGAGCGTCCCGCAAATTTTCTTCTCGGGTCCATCGTTCAAGCTGCTTGCAAGCCACATCGGCAACATGCCGCCGCCGCCGACGTGAGTCGGGCTGCGGGAAGGATCGGGACGAACGCCGCTCGGGACGTTTCGCGAGCGTCGCGAAAGGCTTGCGATGCGGCAAGCCTCGTCTGCGACGACGCTTCGTCGACAATCCGGTTGCGCTGTAAGCCGAGATCGATCGACCCGTCGGCCGTGGCGATGCACGCTTCGACGACGTCGGCCGTCGGTCCCTCCGCTGCGCTCCGCGACTTCCGACATCATCGATCGTGTCCATTATCGCCTTAATGGACACGATCATCGCGCCACTCTTAGCACACGACCCCAGACACGGCGATCCAAACCAGGCGGCCCTCGGCGGAGGCTTACACCTCCCCGGGCCCCGGAACGAGAACCGAGAGGGTTTTCGATCGCAACACTTCCGGTCCGCCCGGCGCGGTGATGCGGACGGCCGTCTGACGCCCCGGGATTTCTATTTCCCGCGCCGCGGGTATGTGATCCGACCTAGTCGGCTTGTCGCGTTTCATCGTCGTTTTCCCGTCGCATCCCTTGCGGTCCTGGCAAAACTTCGGCGTCGGCGATGCGATATCGCACCCGGAGCTATCGCCGTCGCCGAAATCTGGTCGGTAGCGTCTTGAACCCTTGAAGGACGTTGTTCCACGCCAACTCGGGCGCTCCGACTTCGATCGTCTCGACGCGATCGACCAGGGCTTTCAGGAGAACCTCCATTTCGAGACGAGCGAGGTGCATGCCCACGCACGAATGCGGGCCGTGGCCCCAGCCCACATGATCGCGCGGATTTCGATTGACGTCGAACAGGTCTGGATCGGGATATCGGCGCTCGTCTCGATTTGCCGACGCGTACAATATCAGCACGCGCGAGCCGCTCGGTATCAACACCGTTTCCAAGCGATAGTCGGCGGATGCGTAGCGAGTGAATCCGCGAATGGGCGAGGCCAAGCGGACCGCCTCATTTACGACGCTAGGGATCAAGCCAGGATCTGAGCGGACCTTTTCATAGGCGCCCTGGGTGGTCGCCAACCGCCACAACATATGACCCGTTGCGAGAATGGTGGTGTCGAGAGCGGGGGCGACGTAGTCGATCACCATGGATTTTGCTTCCTGGAGCGAAAGCTCCTTCCTGTCCGCCGCCTCAAAAAGCCGCGAGGCCCAACCGCCGGGAACCACGGTGTCCGGGCCGAGCCCTAGAACGTAGCGGCGCAGCTCCATCACCTTGGGCGCCGAAATTAGGCCGCGCAGATTCATCACGCCGAGCACATTGAAGGTGGCGGCGGCCCAGCCTAACATCCGCGCGCGCCCGGCCTCGTTCAAGCCGACGAGTTCGGCGACGACGGTCACCGGAAGATGGGACGCCAACCCATTCATCGCGTCAAAAGTCTCTCCTGTCGCCAGTTCCGCGATTTTTCGCTCCGCCTCCTCTTCCAACCGCGCCCTCAAGGCCTTGAGAGGCGTCGGCATCACCGGCTGGATGAGGATGTTGCGGCGACGGTCATGGGTCTCGCCGTCGCTCGTCAGCGTGATAGGCGCCGCCCGGTCGTTCATGAATTGGTTGGCCGCGACGCCCTTGGCGCTCACGAGAACGTCGGTGGCCCGAAGCGCCGTCCGAACTTCGTCGAACCGCGATATCGCCCACATCCCGCGTTTCGGCATCCAGACGGCAGGACCGAGATCTCTTAAGCGCCGATATGCCGGGTAAGGGTCGCGCAACATCCTCGTTGAATAGAGATCGCCGTCGAAGACCGGCGCTCCAGAACCAATTCCCAAGAGGGCGCTCCTGTTTTCCATTCGGTTCTTCGTCTAGAGAGCCGTGTCCGCCAACTGCCGCGTCGGTCGCGCTACTTGCTGCCTGAAACGAGCGGACAACGACTTTCGGCGAGGGGCCGGAACGCTTGATCGGATGGAACCGTCGCCACCAACTTCACTAGGTCCCATGGTCCCTTCGATTCCTCGGGCGTTTTCACTTGCACAAGATACAGATCGTGCGTCATCCGCTGATCCGCGCGGATCACGCCGTTCGAGGCATAGGCGTCGGAAACGGGCGTCGACTTCATCCGAGCCATCACAGTGGCGCCGTCATCCGAATCTGCATCCTTTATCGCCTGGAGATAATGCCGAACCGCGGAGTACACCCCTGCCTGGATCTGCGACGGCATGGCGCGTCGCCGTGCGAAGAATGCATCCGACCATTTCCGCGCACCCGCCGACTCGTCCTCGAAGAAGCTGGTCAGCACGAGGTCGCCTTGAGCGACGGGCAGCCCTGCGGCGGCTATATCGACGTTCTGCATCGACATGGGGACAATTGTCATCCCCTGCGCCGCGAGTCCGAACTCGGTCGCCTGTTTCATGGCGGTCGCGTTCCCGGCTGCCGCATTCAGCGCTAGCACCTTTGCGCCGGACGCCTGAGCCTGAAGCAGGAAAGCGCTGAAATCAGTCGTGCCCAGCGGCATCCTTACTGCGCCGGCGACCTTGCCTCCGAGTTGCGCCAACCGGGCGCGGGCGGCGTCCTCGATGGCCTTGCCGTACGCGTAATCGGCCGTAATGAAAAACCAGGGCTCTTTCGTGCGCTGCCAAACCCCGGACACCACGGCGGTCGCCGTCGAGTAGGAATCGTGCGTCCATTGCACGCTGGTCAGCGCACAACTCTTTCCGGATATGTCCTCGGCGCCTGCTCCGGAATCGAGGAACACCCGTCCATTCGCGCGAACGAGAGCCTGTACAGCGAGCGCGGCGCCCGAAGTGCCGCCATCCGCGATGGCTTGCACATTGTCCCGGTCGAACCACTCGCGCGCAATCGCCGAGGCTATGTCGGGCTTGTTCTGGTGGTCGGCCTGCAAGATCCGTATCGGCTTACCGTTGATCGCGCCACCGAACTCCTCGGCGGCCATCTTGGCCGCTTCGACAGAGCCTGGCCCCATCGCCGTCGCGAACGGGCCGCTCATGTCGGTGAGGACGCCGATGCGGATCGCGTCGCTCTTGATCTCGGCATGCGCCGCGGACCCGTGGATCAACAACGCCATCGCGCCGATTGACGCCAGCCAACGCCGGCTTTGAGATACGCTGCGAGTCTTGACCCGAGTGAGCATGCTTTCCTCCGTTGCTGTTTATCGAACTTTAAGAATTCTTGAGCCGCGCTACTGGCGAGCGATCAGGGAACCGAGCCACTCGCAATTCTCCACGGGAAGCGGCGCGCGCACGCCTCGGGCGGCGGCGTCGAGGCGCATGTCGCGCAATCGCTTCCGCTGCTCCTCAGGCATGTAGAGCCGCTCGTGCCCCCAGAAGCTCGGACCGTCGAAGGTTTCGTGCGGGCGCCAAGTCGCGGGATCGATGACGCGGCCATTCCAGCCATATTCGACAAAGAATCCCGACGGAGTATGCGCGTAGAACGACGTCATGAAGTCGTTGGTGTGCCGGCCCAGCGTATACGCCACGCGGCCGCTTTCGAGCTGGGCGAGATCATAGCCCTGTCCAACGTCGTCGAGGCTCGTCAGTTCGACCATGAAATGATGGATGCCGAGTTTGCCGGAGCCCACCATGGCGAAGCTGTGGTGCCGGCCGTTTACATGAAAGAAATACAGCGGATAGGGCTTCAGTCCGTAGTCGGAAACGTGGAACCCGAGCGCGTCCCGGTAAAAGGGCATCAAGGCCTCGGCGTCGACGACATTGAGGACCGCATGGCCCATGCCCAACGGGCCTGTCCGGAAGCCTGAAATCGGTCGCCCGGGAACAAAGAGGGCGTCGGCAACCTCGGCGCCATGGAAGACTTCTATCCGGTTGCCGCCGGGATCGTCGAAGGCGATGAGGTCGGCGACGCGGCGCGCGTCCGCCAGAGCGTGCGTCGCCCGCCGCACGTCTACGCCGTGCGCCTCCAAGCGTCCCGCAAGCGCATCCAGAGTCGATGCATTCTCGGTCTCCCATCCCATGAAGGCCAAGCGATCCCCGGCCTCGCCCGTGACGATGAAGCGCTGCTTGCGATCGTCCATCCGGAATACGCCGGTATCGCGGGAGCCCTCGACCTTCTGCATGCCCAACAGGCCTGAGGCTAGGCTCGACCAATCGTCCAATTTCGACGAGTGAACGCCGATGTAACCGAGTGCCGTGATGCTCATGGTCGTTCCTCGAAAGCGTCAAGTCGACGCTTGGCTCTCAAATCGCGAGCGGGGATCAGATGGCCCCCGCCAGCGCCTCCATATCTTGGTTCACTCGCGCGGCTCCCAGGACGTAACGATCGGGTCGCACCACCACGCCTCTCACCTGATGGGTTTCCAGCCATTGCTGGAGCATCGGAGATTCGGCCTGAACGATCTCGATGTCCTTTTCACGCAGTCGGTCCCGCAAGGCGTTGGGAAGTTCGCTGGCGAAACCGCGATCGAGTATGGCCGCGAAGCGGTATCCGACGATATCGTCGAGTCGCGATCCATCGGGAAACGTCGGCTGCGGCGCAACGCTGCCGACGAGGTCATGCAACCCCGCAGAAAGCCCGGGGCCGAGCGACGGTTTTATCGTTCGCATGAGCGCGGGTTCGGGTCGGGAAAGACCGCCTGGCACGGCGGCTTCGGCAGCCTTGGTGTTGATTAGGCCGCCGAGCCGAACCGCCAGTTCGATATATTCGCGCACATGTGGCGAGCGCTCGCTTTGGTACGTGTCGAGCAGTTCGGGCGACGCGCGCCCCTTAACGACTTGCGCGAGCTTCCAGGCGAGATTGGCGACATCCCGTACCCCAGCGCACATGCCCTGTCCCAGAAACGGCGGCGTCTGGTGAGCCGCGTCGCCGGCGATCAGCAGCCGGCGGGACCTCCATTGCTCGGCGATCACGGAATGAAAGGTGTAGCAGGCCGTTCGCTCAAGGTAGGCGTCGTCGCGGGATATCCACTTTTCGAGCAACCTCCAGACGTTGTCAGGCTCCGTCGCGGTCGCGGTCTCTTCATCGGGTCGAAGCGCAATCTCCCAACGCCTGCGGGCGCCGACGCCGCGAACATAGGTCGCGGGACGCGTCGGGTCGCAGAACTGAACACTGTAGTCTCCCAGGGACGGGACTTCGCGTTTGAGCAGAGCGTCCACAACCAGCCATCGCTCGTGGAAGCCGAGGTCTTCCATCGGCGAGCCGATCAACCGGCGCGTGAGCGAGCGAGCGCCGTCGCATCCGACGACATATTGCGCACGCGCGCGCTGCAGAGTTCCGTTAGAGAGATTTTCAAACTGAATGTCGGCGCTGTCGGCATCCTGCGCGATGGCGAAGGCATCGGCTCTCAAGCGCACCTCGATGTTCTTCTTCTCGCTCGCCGCCTGCCGTAAGACGCGTTCAAGTCCGGGTTGGTGGAAGCGATAGCTTGCGTTCCAGCCAAGCGGCCCAATGTCCAATGGCCGCGACCAATTAAGGATGAGTCGGTTTTGCGCATCGACGAAGCGCATTCCGGGGGATACATGGGTCTCGGGCAGAATGCGCTCGGTCAGGCGGAGCGTCTGAAACACCCGCATGACCTCGTCGTCGAAGTGCAGCGCGCGCGGCAGCTGATAGACATCAGGTTCCCGCTCCAGAACCAAAACGGTGAGGCCGCAATCTCCGAGCAGATTGGCGAGAATGGCGCCGGCAGGGCCGTAGCCGATGATGCACACATCGGCGTCGATGATTCCATCCTGGGCCATTGTCGTCCTCCCGTGTCTTTCTGGCGCGCCGCGAATGAGGCGCGTGCTCGTTTTGTTATCGACGGCCGGACTTGGATCGGACCGGCCGCCGATCCGCGCGCGCTCTGGGCGAGGCCGTCAACGCGCCTCGTCGACGATCGGATTGACGAGCAAGCCGACCTTCGAAATCTCCACCTCGACCGTGTCGCCCGCTTGCATCCAGAGCGGCGGCTTGCGCTTGGCGCCGACGCCCCCCGGCGTCCCACTGACGATGACGTCGCCGGGCAGAAGCGGCAGGATGGTCGAGATATAAGCGATGAGCGTCGTGATCGGCGTGATCAACAAGTCCGTCGTCGTATGCTGGACGACTTGACCGTTGAGGCGAGTTTCAAGCGTCAATTTCGTGGGGTCGCCGACCTCGTCGCCGGTCACGAGAAAGGGACCAAAGGCGCCAGTGCCCGCGAACGTCTTGCCCGCTAGAAACTGCGTCGTGTGGCGCTGCCAATCGCGAATGCTTCCATCATTATAACAAGAATAACCCGCGACATGGGACAGGGCGTCCTCTTCCGAAATATGCCGGCCGCCCTTTCCAATGATGATCGCGAGTTCGCCCTCGTAGTCGAATTCGTGCGACACGAAGGGGCGGACCATCGGTTCGCCATGCGCAACCTGACTACCGGCGAAGCGGGCGAACAACGACGGGTTCTCGGTCACGGTTCGGCCGGTCTCCGCGACGTGGTCGCGATAGTTCATGCCTATGCAGATGATCTTGTGCGGGTCGGGAATGACCGGGGACAGCGTCACCTCGGCGAGCCGGTGGTCAGGCGTCTTGTCCGCGGTCGCGGACGATGCGATGGCGGTCGCGTCGGCGCCGAGGAGGCTGCGCAAAGTCGGGTATCCCTGGCTTTGCAGGCGGCGGCCGAGATCGAAAACTCGGTCGCCGAGGACGACGCCATAACTCGGGCGGCCATCAGCCTTGAACGAAGCGAAACGCATTGGCTCTCCTTGAAGGTCCTACCGCGGCGCCGAGCGCTTCGGTGGGCTTTACGTCGGCTCGACGCTCGCGGTCCGACGAACTTGTTTATTCTGTCGGCTGCGACATAACGTCGCGGCGCGCGCGTCTCCAAGGACGTCGGCGATTGTGTCCGCCAGACGGACGCGGCGGCGCGGGACGCCGGTCTGCGCCGACTTGCACAGCATAGATCTGGGCTATGCGCGTGGCGTCTGTAGACCGGAGGTTTCCCGGCAAACCGTCCGTGGAGTAGCGTGGCGCGGATTGGCGCGATCGCGTCGCGCCCCAACGCGACGATTGACGGATTGGGCAGGGAATGGCCGGCGGAGAGGAAAAACGGCGTCCAGAAGGCGTGCGCTCGATCCAGCGCGGGCTTGACGTTCTGCGGATCGTTAATTCGTCCGGCGGCGTTCGGGCCGGCGAACTGGCGCAACGCCTGGGTTTACCAAGGCCTACTGTTTACCGCCTCTTGCAGACCCTGGAAGAGCTTGGATATGTATTCCGAGGCGCCTCCAATGACCTTTTCCGCGTCACCCGGCGGGCCGCGAGCTTGGGAGACGGCTATGACGCCTCGGTTCTCGCGGCCCGGCATGCCGGACCCGCCCTGGTCGATCTGAGCCGCCGCTTCGTCTGGCCCTTCGATCTCTCGGTCTACGAAAACGCCGCGATGGTGATCGAGGAGACAACCCACGCCCGCAGCCCGCTCTCGATCGATCGCGGCATGATTGGTCGACGCCTTCCGATCCTTCGGACGTCAGGCGGACGTTGCTACCTCGCGCACTGCTCGGCCGAGGAACGCCAGGTTATTCTGAGGCATTTGGCCCGCCTGGACGAACCTGAAGACCGCTCGTTCATCGAGGAACGCGCCTTGAAGCTGATGATCGCCGAAACCGTCGAACGCGGCTACGGTGTCCGAGACGGCGGAGAATTCAATCCCAAGACCTCCAGCATCGCCGTTCCGATCCTGAGAGACGGTCTCGTTCTGGGATGCCTCACCGTCATATGGATTCGCACCGCGATGAGCTTGTCCGAGGCGGTGACCCAGTTCCTTGAACCGATGCGCCATGCGGCGACGGCAATTGTTCAGAACATTGATCAACAAAGCCAGAGATGACGAGAGGACGACTGACGAGTTCCGGCGTCTTCTTTGGCGCCAGATATTCGGGCCTCTCAAGCCCCGAGTTTTCGACGGCAATGTCTCTCAGGAATGGCTTTGTTGGATGGTCGCGGAACGATCGGACGGGTCCGGCTTACCGGGCCAAACGTCCGCAGTTGGTGCCGTTCCGATCTTCGCGCCCGCGAATTAGGTTCGGCGGACGACGCCCTGGTGTTCATCCTTCGATACAAGGCTTTCGATCAGACGTCGGCGCGCAAGCGAACCCATTGCATCATTCGTCTCCAACGACGAGAACGATCTTACCAATGTGCTTGTTGCTCTCCATCCGCGCGTGCGCTTTGTCGGCACGCGCCAGAGGAAAGGCGGAATCGATCAGCGGCTTCACGTGCTGCGCCAAGAGCGGCAACGCATGCGTTCGTAACGTTTCGGCAATCCCGATTTTTCTCGCCAACGGGTAGGCCCGCAGCATCGCGCCTGAGAGTTTGATGCGCTTTTTCATCAGCGACCTGATCGGCAATGGCGGCATGGCGGCGCCCTCGGGCGACAGGAATGAGATCCGACCGTCTGGCGCCAATATGTCGATGTCCTGGGCGAGATGCGCGCCTCCCGACATGTCCAGGATTGCCTGCACCCCCTCTTTGCCGGCGAATGACCGAACCTGTTCGGCGAGGCGGTCGTCGTTATAGTCGAATGCTGCTTGCGCCCCCAGACGAAGCGCGGCATTCCGCTTGGCCTCGGAGCCGGCAGTGACGAGAACCTCATGCCCGAGCGCTCGCAGCAGCTGTATTGCGATCGTTCCGACACCGCTGGCGCCGCCGTGGATCAGGACACGCTCCCCCGCACGGAGTTGCATGACGTCGAAGAAATTCAGCCAAATGGTGAATAGAGCCTCCGGCAGGGATGCGGCGCTCGCCAGATCCAATCCGCTCGGACACTCGAACGTGAGCCCGGCATGGGCCGCAACGTACTGGCCATATCCCCCGCCATCGGTAAGAGCCATGACGGTTCGGTCGAGTAGCCCCGAGTCCGCGTTGGCCCCGCACTGGATAACCCGACCGGCTACCTCAAGCCCGGGCACGTCGCTATGATCGGGCGCGGGTCCGCGCCGGCGTTGATTGCAGTCGTGCCTGTTCACGCCCGCAGCCTGGACTTGGATGAGAACCTCGTCAGGGCCAGGCGACGGTATTGGATAATCACTCACGAGCCGCAGCACTTCGGGACCGCCCGCGGCCGTGATTACGACGGCTTGTTGGACATTTGGCGCGTTGGAGTTCATGAATGTTTTCCAGTGTTTTGTCGAAAAACGCGCGACGCTTCCAAGAGCAGCGTGTCACTCCACGACTATGACTTTGTGAGGAGGCGCTCAAAGAGCGAGGCCGAGTGTCGCCAAACAATCTCGTCGGCGCCCTTGCCGATAGACCAGGTGGCGGGACGGCAACGATCGAGAAGGGAGCATTGGCGATTTCCTCCGTCCGTTATTCTCCGCGCCGGCCCGGCGACGCTGTCCGATGATGTACGTCGGGTCCAGGGCAAGCAGCGAGGGACACGGTCAGGGTGTCCGCAAGACGGACACGGTCGGAGACGATGCCGCTTCGGAGCCGCGACGCCGTCGTTCGTCTCGGGTCTGCGCCGTGACTAGGAAAACGCCGAATCGGCCGGACTCGAACGCTTGCGCAAGGTGGGGCTGTCGGATTAGTGAACAGGGCCGCTGCGCGGGCAAGCTGATTTCGATCCGCACCGCATCGACGAGGCATAGGCGAACGGCTGGAATCCCCCCAATTACGACGTTGCATAGCGGCGGAGCGAACTGGTGCTCCCGACCCACAGCTATCATTCGCACCTGCGGCGAAAAGGGGCGAGATGCGGCCGAAAGCAGAATGGCGAATCTAGGCGATCAAATTGTCTGAGCGGACATTCGTTCGTTTCCCGCATCGACGTGATCGATGATGCTTGAGACAGCGGGTTCGTTACGTCCTCGATGTCTGCCTAGCGCCAATGTTGGACTTTGACGTTCGGAAAGGTCGATCAGTTAAGGGGTGGCGCCGATCAATGATTGGGCGGCGGTAGACACGCGCGGCCCATCGCGCTCCCTATGTCATGAACGGATCGTTTCCTCTCCGATGGCCGAGTGCATCGGCGCGCGGCTGAGTTCATTGCAGCCCTCCACCGCCTTCTCCAACAGCCGCATGAACTCCTTCGCTTCACTTGCGCTGAGTCCGCTCAACATGATGCGCTGCGCGCGCTCAACCGCCGGCTCGATCCGCTCGACCAGATCGGCCCCCTGGGCGGTGATTTCGAGCGCTCGTGCGCGCCGATCCGACGGATGCGTCCGCCGGCTCAACAGGCCTCGCTGCGCGAGACGGTCGACGACGCCGCCGATCGTCGTGCGGTCGAAAGCGATGAGCCCGGCGAGCGTCACTTGATCAAGCGCAGGATGGGACTGCAGCGCCGTTAGGACCGAATATTGGACGGGCGTGAGGTCCGAGCCCGCCGCGCCGACCTCGGCGTGAAAGACGGCGACGGCGATTTGCTGGAAGCGCCGGGCCAAGAAGCCGGGTTTCTGACTCATCCTGTTTCCTCGCTTTGCAGCATCGTCATATTGACAGTACACTGATCATCAGCATACTGTCTATATCCAGGCTGCCCGGAAGGCGCGGCGGACCGACGACGCCCTAGGGGAGGAGAGGACACCGTGCAGTTCTATCTCGACAGGTTCCGGACGGGCGATCCCGAAGTTCTTGAACCCAATCCCAATCCCGACATGCGGGCCGATGCCGACGCTCTGCCCGAAGAGGTCGACGTGCTCGTCGTCGGCTGCGGTCCGGCGGGCCTGACGCTCGCCGCGCAGCTCGCCCGCTTCCCGGAGATCAAGACGCGCATCGTCGAGCAGAAGGCGGGGCCGCTGCTGATCGGGCAGGCCGATGGCATCGCCTGCCGGTCGATGGAAATGTTCCAGGCGTTCAATATGCGCGAGCGCGTCGAGCGCGAGGCCTATTGGGTCAACGAGACCGCGTTCTGGAAGCCGAACGCCGAGCGGCCAGGCGAGATCGTGCGCTCAGGCCTCATCCAGGACGTCGAGGACGGGTTGGCGCCTTATCCGCATGTGATCATCAATCAGGCGCGCGTACATCAGTTCTTCCTCGACATCATGGCGCAATCGCCCAACCGGCTCCTCCCCAATTACAATCGCCGTTTTGTCGGGCTGGACATAGGCGCGGACGCGGCGATGGCGCGGATCGAGCGCCTCGACGACGCACACAAGGGGGAGATCGAAATCGTCAGGGCGCGCTACGTCGTCGGCGCCGACGGCGCACGCAGTTCGGTGCGCGACGCGCTCGGCTTCAAGCTCGTCGGCGATTACGCCAATCAGGCCTGGGGCGTGATGGACGCGCTCGCGGTCACCAATTTCCCCGACATCCGCAAGAAGTGCGTCATCCAGTCCGAGCGCGAGGGCAACGTCCTCGTCATTCCGCGCGAGGGCGGCTACATGCTGCGAATCTACGTGGAGATGGATCGACTCGCGGAGAACGAGCGCGTCACCAGCCGCGCGATCACACTCGACGACATCGTTCGCGCTGCGCAGCGCATTTTGCGCCCCTATTCTTTCGAGGCCAAGTCGGTCTCGTGGTGGTCGGTCTATGAGGTCGGCCAGCGCATCACCGACCATTTCGATAACGCTTCGCCTGCGCGCGGCGCGCGCGATCCGCGCGTCTTCATCATGGGCGACGCCTGCCATACCCACAGCGCCAAGGCGGGACAGGGCCTCAACGTCTCGGTTCAGGACGCGTTCAACCTGGGCTGGAAGCTGGCCGCCGTGCTGCGCGGGCGCGCGCCCGCCTCGCTGCTCGCGACCTATTCGGCCGAGCGGCGCGCGATCGCGCAGAACCTCATCGACTTCGATCGCGAATGGGCGGCGATGATGGCGGCGCCGTTGAAATCGCCGCAGACGCCGCACGGCGTCGATCCGGCCGATTTGCAGACCTATTTCGCCCAGCACGGGCGCTATACGGCGGGCGTCGTGACCCGCTATCAGCGTTCCGTGCTGACGGGCGGGGGGGAGCATCAGGCGCTCGCCACGGGGTTCGAGGTCGGGACCCGCTTCCACTCTGCGCCCGTCGTGCGGCTCGCCGACGCCAAGGCGATCGAACTGATCGAGACGTTGGAAGCCGATGGCCGCTTCCGGCTGATCGCCTTCTCCGACCGCGACGAACCGGCGGCGCCGGGCTCGAAAACCAGCGCGCTCTGCGAGTTCCTGATGCAATCGCCAGATTCGCCTGTGCGTCGGCACACCCCGGCCGGCGCGGACGTGGACTCGGTGATCGACCTGCGCGTGGTATTCCAGCAGAGCCACCGTGAGCTGAAGCTGGAAACCATGCCCGATCTGCTGTGGCCGGCGAAGGGCCCGCTCGGCCTTCGGGATTACGAGAAGATGTTCTGCCCGCACCTCAAATCGGGCGTCGACATTTTCGATCTGCGAGAGGTCGATCGCGACAAAGGCGCGATCGTTATCGTTCGGCCGGACCAGTACATCGCGAAAGTCTTGCCGCTCGACGACTATGAGGGGCTGGCGGCCTATTTCGCGGGGTTCATGAACAACGCCAGATGAATTCGGCGGCCAGGGCCCCCGCCAGGGGAAAAGTCTTGAGCTCCGAACCCTCGCCTATGTCGCCTCGGCGCCAATTGCGATTGTTCAATGCGGTAAAATGCGGTTAGCGTGTGAATCGGCCTAGGGTCCCAACGCCGATCGGCGCGTTAAGCCTGTGATGAAATTGGGTTGAATGGGGTCACCATGTGGAGCCGCTTCACAGACGGCGTTCTTCACGCGCTAAGTGTTCACTCCCCTTCCATCCCGACGGTCCGAACGATCGCGGCCTCGCGGTGATGCAGATCAGCGCCGGCTCCGCAGGCCTCGGATCGCCGCCACGACGCCGAGCCAGAACGCGGCCGCGAGATAGCCGCCCAGCACGTCGCTCGGATAGTGAACGCCGAGGTAGATGCGCGAGAGGCCGATGGCGGCGATGAGGGCCGCCGCTGCGGTCCCAATCGCGGCGCGGGCGAGGCCGCTGCGCCGGCGTTGCGCCAGCCCGCTCGCCAGCGTGCAGTAAAAGCACAACGAAAACAGGGCGTGGCCGCTCGGAAAGCTGTAGGTCTCCGGTTCCGTGCCGAAGAACGGCTCCGGCCGGACGCGATGGATCGCGTATTTCATCGCGTTCTCCAGCAGGAAGGCGCCCGCCATCGTCCCCGCCAGCGCGATCGCCGATCGCCGCCGCCCGGCGACGAGCAAGCCCGCGATCGCGACGAGGGCGGCGGCCGCGAGAAACCCGACCGAGCCCAGAACGGCGATTCCCTGCATGAGCGCCGTCAGGTTCGGCGAGGCCCATCGGTGGACGGCGAGGCGAACGGCGGCGTCGAATCGCTGCACGCCCTCGGACGACAAGGCTGCCGCCAGCCCGGCCCAAAGCGCCAGCGCGATCAGCGCCCCCGCGGCGTCGAGGCGCGATCTCGTTCGCCGCGCGATCACGACGCGCCCGCGAGGCTGTCGTGCGAAAGTCGCGCCCAGCCATCCGGCGCGCGCGCGAACCGATCGATCGCCGCGACGGCGAAGGCGCCGCGTTCGCCGCTCCAGTCCGGGCGCTCGATCGACACGCGCGCACGGTCGATGCGGACCAGATTGAAGGAATTCACGCCTCCGCGGAGCCGCGTGGAAGTGGCGGAGCCGGCTTGGATCAGCAGCGGCGAGCGACCGGGCGCCTTGTATCGCGTGGCGCTCTGGCTGACGCCGCCGAGATGCAGATGGCCGGACAGGATGATGTCGACGCCATGAACGGCGAATTCGGCCATCGCCATTCCGGCGCGCCCGAGCACGCCGCGGGCGTCGCGAGGGTCCGGGACGTCGAAGGGATGATGGGTGACGACGATCCGGGTCACGCCCGGCCCGCATTCGGCGAGCCGCGCGCAAGCCCGCTCGACCTGCCGGCGATTGATGCGCCCGCTGGTGAGCGTCAGGGACCGCGCCGTGTTGACGCCCGCCACGGCGATCTCG
>Ga0187852_1000122_pt1 | contig 84693 bp, 76 predicted proteins | sample June2016WEW_6_40_FD_134511 | JGI IMG/M metagenome (GOLD analysis project Ga0187852, IMG submission 134511) | Peatland microbial communities from SPRUCE experiment site at the Marcell Experimental Forest, Minnesota, USA - June2016WEW_6_40 | ecosystem: Environmental > Terrestrial > Soil > Wetlands... | reverse complement strand
TCTTTCTCCAGCGCGGGTTCGTCGGGGCGGCGTTCCGGCTGATCCCGGAGCATCTGCCCAAGCTGTCCGAACTGGGCCTGCCGCCGGTCATCGAGCAGCTCTGCATGGCGCAGCAGGGGCTCATCCTCGTCACCGGGCCGACCGGCCACGGCAAGTCCACCACGCAGGCGGCCATGATTGACATCATCAACGAGCGGCGCCGCGCGCATATCGTGACGGTGGAAGACCCGCTGGAGTTCATCCACAAGAGCAAGACCTCCGTCATCGAGCAGCGGGAGGTCGGCATCGACACGAAAAGCTTCGCGTCGGCGCTGCGCCACGTGCTGCGCCAGGCGCCCGACGTCATCCTGATCGGCGAGATCCGCGACCTGGAGACCATTTCCACCGCGCTGACGGCCGCGGAGACCGGGCACCTGGTCATCACCACGCTGCACACCAACGACGCGATGCAATCCATTGACCGGCTCGTGGACGTATTCCCGCCGCACCAGCAGGCCCAGGTGCGGTCGCAGTTGGCGCTCTCCCTTCTGGCGGTGATCGCGCAGCGGCTGGTGCCGCGGGCGGATGGGCACGGGCGCGTCCTGGCCGTCGAGCTGCTGCGCAACAACGCCGCCTCCTCGCACCTGATCCGCGAGGGGAAAACGCACAACATCTATACGGTCCTGGAGACGCACGCTCGCGAAGGGATGTGCACGATGGACGCGAGCCTCAAACAGCTCTACCTGCAAGGAACCATCACGCGCGAGGAAGCGCGCCGACGCATGAAGAGCCCGGAACAACTGACCATGGGCGGCGTCGTTCCCGCTGCGGCCGGCCAGGACGCGCCGAAGCCGGCGGATGGGTCCGACTATCACGAGTAATCCTGGCGGCGCTGTCGAATGCTTCGCCGGGAATGCGGGCGGCTTGCGAGAGGCATGGAATGAATCTCCGTATCGTGCTCTGGATCATCGGCATCACCGGCGCCGTCGCCTCCTGTTGCGCGTGGCGCATTGAGGGGATCGCCCGTAGCCGCGCGTTCCGATGGGGCGGATGCGCGTTGCTCGCCGGGCTGCTCCTTGTGCTGCGATACCGAACGAAGACGCTCGTCCGGGAAGACCTGCTTCCCGTCATCGCGGCGTGCATCTGGTGGCTGCCGTTCGCGGCCTGGTTCGTCTTTCAGAATTTCGGCCGAAGGCTGACTCCGAGGCTCGTGGACACCGCCAAGCTTTCGTCGAGTTTCCGAGGGGCCGAAGCGGCCGCGAAGCGAAAGGACTACCCCGCGGCCCTTCTCCTTTATCACCAGGCGGCGGCGGAGTATCCGGAAGACCCGGAGCCGCGCCGCCGCATCGGTGAAGTGTTCCTGGAGACCGGCTTGCCGGACGACGCGATCATCTCGTTTCGCGATGCGCAGAAACTGGTGAGGGAACCGGACGACAAGCTGCTGCTGGCCTTCGCGATCGCCGACACGCTCGTGGACTACAAGAAGGACGTGCCGGGCGCAGTCCAGGTCCTCGAGGATTTCCTGGCGAACTATCCTGACGTCGCGGGCCGGCCTTTCGCCGAAAGACGGCTTCAGAAGATGTCCGCGCTCTTGACGAACGGCCGCGCGCGCAAACCCCCGATCACGGCATGAACCACAGAAACCGCTTTCTCGTAGTCGGACTGCATCCGGCGATAGACCGCACGCTGGAGATCGGCCGCTTCACGGCCGGCGGCGTGATCCGCGGCCGCGTTCTCATGGTCGAGGCGGCCGGAAAGGGCGCCAACCTTGCCCATTCTCTTTCCAATTTCGGGCTCAGGCTCGTCGCCACCGGCTTCCTGGGGCGACAGGATGAGGCGTTCTTCCTCTCGTCCTTTCGAAAAGACCGCGTCAGGGCCGAATTCGTTGCCGTCGAGAGTCTCACGCGCGAGAACGTCACGATCATCGAGCGGGATTTCCGCAGGGACACGCACCTGGTCGCCGGAAGGCTGCGGGTCGGCCGAGCGGACGTGAATCGGCTGCGGAAAATCATCGCGCGCGAGGCTGCCAAGGGCCGATGGGTGGTGTTCAGCGGCAGTCGTCCTGAAGGTTTGCGCCTCTCCGACTACGCGCGCCTGCTCAGCCTGTGCCGCGAGAGCGGCGCGAAGCTTTGCGTGGACGCCAGCGGGCCGATGCTTCGCGCGGCTTTGAAGGCAAGGCCGTGGATCGTCAAGCCGAACCTCGAGGAATTGAGTGAATTGGCCGGCCGCAGGCTCTCCCGCGCCAACGAAATTCTTGAGGCCGCCGCGCGGCTGACGGAATGGTGCGAGCACGTGCTCGTCAGTCTCGGCCGGAACGGGGCGCTGCTGGTCTCGCGGAAGGGCGCCTGGCGCGCGCGCGACAGCCGGCGCGTTTCAGCGGTGCATACCGTCGGCTGCGGCGACGCGCTCCTGGCTGGATTTCTCTCCGCTTGCGCCCGCGGCAAATCGCTCCCGGAGGCGACGCGGTTCGCAGTGGCGTGCGGCTCCGCGTGCGCACGCAGCTATCGCGCCTGTCTGCTCTCCGAAAAAGAAGTGCGCCAGGTCCTTCCGGGCGTCCGCGTCGTCGAACTTTGATGCTCCTGTAAGTCGCACTCGCCGGGGTTGTTACGTCTGTCGGGGAGCTGCGGATTCCAGTTGACAAAACTCCTTCCGTGCGCCATTATTCTATTAGGAGCGGGCAAGTGCAAAGCGCTACGGCATCGTGATCGCGATGCGATTACTCCACAAAAAGGCGCTTCGCTCTCGCCCGCTGATGTGGGGCGCAAGAGCGCCCGTCAGCTCGAAGGCTTGCTTTAACCTTCCAGCGTAATGTTCTCCCTTGACTCAAACACGGGGAGACGTTATATCCACAAACTGCTTGCTTGGCCCGAAACCATTTCATTTGCTCCAGGAGGCGCCATGTTGCGCAAGGCGACGCGACTCGAAAAAATCCCACCGTATCTTTTCATGGAACTGCGGAACAAGATCAACAAAGCCAAAGCGGCCGGCGTGGACGTGATCAGCCTGGCGATCGGCGATCCGGTCGAGACGACACCGGGACCGATCATCGAAGAACTCTGCCGCGCCGCGCACGATCCCGCGAACCATCGTTACCCGACGGACGAGGAAAAAGGGATGGCCGCGCTCCGGCGCGAAGTCTGCCGCTGGTATGCCGAGCGCTACAACGCGCCGGTGAACCCTGAAACGGAGTGCCTGATCCTGATCGGCTCCAAGGAAGGCGGCCATCACTTTGCGCTCGCGATGGTGAACCCGGGCGATACCGTGTTGGTGACTGATCCGGGCTATCCGGGCTACAGACCGAGCATCTGGCTGGCCGGCGCCGAGCCTTACGCGGTGCCGATGACCGCCGAGAACGCCTTCCTTCCCGACCTCCGCAAGATCCCCTCGGACGTGGTCCGGAAGGCGAAGGCGTTCTACCTGAATTACCCCAACAACCCGACCGGTGCGGTGGCCACGCCGGAGTTCCTCACGCAGCTGGTGGCGTTCGCGCGGGAGCACTCCATCGCCATCTGCTACGACAACCCGTACATTGACATCGTTTTTGACGGCGCCAGGCCGCTGAGCATTCTCAGCATCGAGGGTGCCAAAGAGGTGGCCGTCGAGCTGAACAGTTTCTCGAAGCCGTTCAACATGTGCGGCTGGCGGCTCGGCATGGCGCTGGGGAACCCGACCGCCATCGCGGCCATGTCGCAGGTCAAGTCGAACACCGACAGCGGCGTGTTCAACGCGGTGCAATACGCGGGCATTGCCGCGCTCAAACTCTGCGCGCCGGAGGTGGAGAAGATGCTCCTCGTATACGGTCGCCGGCGCGCGCTGGTCGCGGACACGCTCAATTCCATCGGCTGGAAATGCGCGCTGCCGAAGGGCACTTTCTATATCTGGCTGCCGACGCCGGACGGCAAGAGCTCGGCGGATTTCGCGGCGGAGCTTTTTGAAAAGGCCCACATCGTCGTCGCGCCCGGCAGCGCGTATGGGAAGTTCGGCGAAGGGTACATCCGGCTTTCACTCACGATCACCGACGACCGCCTGGGACAGGCGATGGATCGTCTCAGGAAAGCATTTGGCTGAAATCTTCGGGCGACTGGCCGCCGGCGCGCGTCATCTCGGCGGGGCGCTGCTCGACCTGGTCTATCCGCAGGATTGCATCGGCTGCGGCGCGGGCCCGGTCCTCTCTGACGGTTCCTGTCTTTGCGCGGCCTGCCGGACCGCGCTGCCGCGAATCGGCCGGTGGCAGTGCCCGCACTGCGGCGATGAACTTGGACCCTATGCCGCCGGCGCGGGCGCCTGCCGCAGTTGCGCTCGACACAAGGGGCGCTTTTTCCGCGGCGCCGCCGCCGTGTGTCGCTATGAAGACGTCGCCCGTCAGATGGTCTGGGAGCTGAAATATCACGGAGACATCCGCGCAGTGGCATGGATGGGACGGGAACTGTACGGAAAACTTGCGGAAAAAGATTGGTTCCCGCAAGTGGAGGCGCTGGTTCCCGTGCCGCTGCATTGGCGGCGGCGGGTGCAGCGGCGGTTCAATCAGTCGGAGATGCTGGCGCGAGCGATTTCCCGCGTCGCCGGCAAGGAGGTTCTGCCGTGGGCCTTGCAACGCAGGCAGCACACGACGCCGCAGGTCGCGCTCGACCGTGCGCGCCGAGCCGAGAACGTCGAGGGCGCGTTTCGGCTCCGGGAGGCGAAGCGCATCAAGGGCAGAGTCATCCTGCTGGTGGATGACGTGATGACCACGTGCGCCACCGCTGAGGAGTGCTCTCGCGCGCTCCTGGATGGTGGTGCAAAGACCGTTTATGTGGCCGTCTACGCGCGTTGAGCGACAGTCGCCGATGCAGGCCCGACTGTCGCTCACGAGCGTGCGTAGCGGTAGATCGTGCCTCGGCTGATTTTCAGCATCTGAGCGGCCTGGCTGACATTGCCATCGGCCTTTGCCAACGCCCATCTGACCACCGCGCGCCGGGCCACTTTCAGCGGCTGAATGCGTCCCTCAGCGAGCTGGTTGACCATGTGCACGATTTCCTCAGGCATTGCCAGTTTCTGCTCCATGTTGTCTCCTACCTGCCAAGCGAACCGCGCCACGGCCTTCAATCAAAGCCCTCAGCGCATTTGCTTCGCGGCGGCATCTTAGGATAAGCAAAGCACGTGCCACTCTGCTTAGCGAGCCGCGACCGTCTGCCAAGCCGACGAGTTTTCTATCGCGCCGTCGGACGTAACATGCTGGCATTAAGCATGTTATGCCCCTTTTGCATAAGCCCGGAGATGGTCGCTATTTGAGACGCCATTGTCGCGACGTATTACTGCGGCGTGATTTGCGACACTCAGGTGAAGGCAGTGTCCGAATGTAGAATTCTGCCTAGTGTTCAACCGCTTGCCGACGCATGGTCGTCCGGAGTTTTTTTCTTGACACTCGTGAAGAGACACGCTATTCTGCCGATGCAAAACATGTCCGCTGTTACTTATGCGGATTTCGTAGTCGTCGCGGAGAAGACGAGTTTCCAGTTAACCGGGCGCACGGCCTTTGGGAGCTATGACCATGCCGGGAGAGCAACCGAAGCAAGGCGCAGGAAGTGGCGGGCCGGATCGTCTGTCGGAAATCCAAGCGAGGGTTGACGAGCTGACGAAGCTGACCCAGCAATATGAGGTGGCGCGCATCGCAGCGCGACGGACGCGCACGGGCATCACCATTGTCATCCTGTTGATCGCGCTAGGCTTCGCGGCGGTGCTCATCAGCACGGCGTACAGCTTCTGGAATTCCAAGAAAGAGCGGGAGGAATTCCTGGGTCAGCTTCAGGCCCGAATGCTGAGCACCGAGAGCGGCACGCTCCATGAGGCTATCAACATGGTCCGCGAAGTGGCGCCGGTCTACGCGGATGAGGCCAAGAAACAATTCAGCCAGGAATGGCCCAGCATTCGGGCCAAAATCCATTCCGAAGCTGACCTCTTTCTGGCCGATCTTGCCACGCAGAGCCGGGAGAGACTCAAGGCCAGGCTGGAGATAGTCGCGAAGGGTGCGGAGCAGCGGCTGAAGGTCGAGTTCAAGGAACTCAACAACGAACAGACCCTCGCCACGGTGATGGACAACATGCACAAGGCCCTGGAAAACGCGGTGCTGGACGTCTTTGAAGCCCGCACGCAGAAGGCCAAGGAACGGCTGATGGCCGTGCAGGCGAAGGCCATGGACTTCGCGCCGGCGGACAACGGCGACACGTTCGTAGAACGAGTGGGAAAGGCCTGGGATCAGTTCCTGCTTTACGATGCCGGCGTTGGGAAAAAGGCGCAGCCGTGACCGGTAAGGCCGTGTCCGCACTGAAAACACAATCAAGGAGGAACTGACCATGGCCCAAGAATTCGACGACGAGCGCCTCAGCAAGGTGGAGAAGTCGCTGGCGGCGCTGGAATCCCATGTGCGCGAGCAGACGCTTCGCACGCAGTCCGGCACGCGGGTCGCGCTGGTGGTCGGCATCATTGTCATCGCCCTGCTTTTCGTCTGGCTCTCTTTTATCGCCTGGAAGATCAAGGAAGAGATGAGGCCGGAGCAGGCGGCGGAGACTGTGGCCGCCATGTTCACCAACCGCATCCCGGCTTTGAAGGATGCGCTGATCGAGCACGCGCCCGAGGTCGTCGCGAACGCCCGGCAGATGGCCGTGAGCGACATCCCCGTCGTGCGCGAATGGGCCGAGAAAAAGTCGCTGGCTCTCGTGGATGACTTCGCTCAGAAGTTGGAAGATCGAGCAGACGAGATGGTCGGCAAGATCGTCGAGGCGCATCGCTCGGAGCTTCAGCCGCTCATCGAGGCCGCCGCAAACGCCGGCGACGCCGCCAAGCTCCAGGAGACCTTCAGAAGGTCCATGGAGGACCTGTTCGGGCGCCAGTTGGACGAAGTCCTCAAGGACTTCAACTCATCCATGACCGGAATTGAGCACCGGCTCGATCGCTATAAACTGCCGGACGCCCAGTTGAACCCGGACGAGCAGCTCGAGAAAACGGCCCTTATTGCGGTGATGTCCGTGGTTGAGCAGGCGATCCATGAGCCGGGCGCGGCTGCCGGGACCTCCAAGCCGGCCCCGACGCCCGCTCCGGCCACCCAAAGTCCGGCCCCCTGATGTGCCGTGAGACGCACGCAGCCGTGACCGCGCGAATCGTCAGAACGGCCCGCTTAACCGGCGGGCCGTTTCTGTTCCCGCGCCTGAGAACCAGTTGAGCGGAGAGACGGCCGTGGCGTCAAAGCGGATTCTCATCGCGGACGACCATCCCCAATCCGTCGCAGCCGGGCGGGCGGCGCTGACTGCGGATGGGTATGAAGTGATCGCCGCGAAGACCCTGCCCGAAGCGGCGCGCGCTCTCGGCGAGATGAACCCCGATCTGATCGTGCTCGACGCCGCATTGCCCGGCGGAGATACGGCCGTTTTTTGCGCCGCGCTCTCGGGGGCGCAAAGTCCGAAGCGCATTCCCGTCCTGATCCTGGTGCCGCCGCGGTGCCCGGAGCCTCTGCTGGCGGGCTTGCGTCCGTTTGGGGCCGAATGCCTGTTCAAGCCGTTCCACGCGGCCGATCTGCGGCAGCGCGTCAAGATGTTGCTGGCTGAACGGCCCGAACGCGCTTCGGCGGGCAACGCGAATTCGGCTGAGTCGGCGCTGGGCCGCGCTTTGCGGGAAGGATCGGCCGCCTTGAACTCCGCCGGTCTTTCGGGCGCGGAATTGGGAGGCTGCAGACTTGAGCGAGCGCTCGGCCACGGCGCCACCAGCACGGTTTACCTGGGCCGGCATTTGCTGCTGGACGTGCGGGTGGCCGTCAAGGTTTTCAACGCCTCGTCGGCGCAGTGGAGCGGGGAGAACCTGCGGCGGTTCATTCGCGGGGCGCGCGCGGCCGCAAAGGTCGAGCACCCGAACCTCGCCGGCCTGCTCAATGCGGGCCGCGAAGGAGAGTTCTACTTCCTGGTCCAGCGCTACATCGAGGGCGAAACGCTGAAAGCCCGGATCGAAGCCGCGACCCGGCTGGACGAGGCGTCCGTCGTCCGCCTGCTGCGGCAGATCGCTGCAGGGCTGTCCGCGGTGCACGCGCTGGGGATCGTCCACAGGGATGTCAAGCCCGCCAATATCATTCTCGCCACGTCGGGCGAGGCCGTGTTGACCGATTTCGGCCTGGCGCGCGCCGCCGGATGGTCGGATATCACGAGCGAAACCGGGATGGTCGGAACGCCGTTCTACATGTCCCCCGAGCAGTGCATGGGGCAGGCGGTGGATGCGCGGGCCGACCTTTATTCGCTCGGCGCCAGCGGCTATCATGCCGCCACCGGGCGACCGCCGTTCATCGGCGACACGCCGGTGGACGTGGTCCGAGGGCACACGCAGGAAATTCCACCCTGGCCGCAGGATCTGGCGCCGGCGCTCTCCGGCGAGCTGGCGCAGGCGCTTATGAAACTGCTGGCGAAATCGCCCGACCAGCGTTACGCGAGCGCCGAGGAATTGATCCGCGCGTTGGAAAGGCTCTGAACGAACCTTGCGGTCAGTCCGCCGTCGCCTTCGAGGCGTCGGCCTGCCTGCGGATCTGGCCGAGGCTGAGGTTCTCTTTCCAGAGGAAGATGAAGCCGACGAGGATGACGAAGGGGATATTGAGCGCCCAGCTCAGCCAGGAATATCCGACCCAGGCGGCCTGCTGTTCCGGATTCTGCATGCCGATGATGGCCCCGGCGGCCAGGACGGCGAACTGGTAGATGCCGATGTATCCGGGCAACGGCAGACCCGCGACGCCGAAGGCCACCACCGCGAAGATCAGCAGCGCGACCGGCACGCTCATCTCCATGTGCGGGAAGCAGTAGCCCACCAGCAGGAAGAAGAGCACCTGCAGGCTCCAATGCACTACCGAGAGCGCCAGGATGGCCGCCACCTGCCGCCAACTGCGCAGCGTGTCCAGCTCGCGCAGGAACGTCTGGAGGAATCCTCCGATTCGATCCCGGATCCGCCGCGGAAGCACTCGGAGACACCTCTCAAGAAGTCCGGTCATCCAGTGCGGTAACAAACGGAGCAGAACGAGGAAGACGACCGCGACCACCAGGATGGCGCCCAGGAAGACTTTGGCGTCGGTCAGGCGTTTCAGCGTCTCCGCGTTGGCCGCGCTCATGGAGGACGGCCCCAGCCATTGGAGCGCGAGGATCAGGAAAACCACGACGGTGCACACGTCGAAAACGCGCTCAAGCGCGATACTGGCCAGGGCGGTGGAGGTCCGCAATTCGCCTTTGATGGAAATCACCACCGCGCGAATCAATTCCCCCAGCCGCGAGACGATGCAGTTGGCCATGAAGCCGATCATTACCGCCGAGAGCAGCGGGCGGTAGCGCGCGGTCTGATCCCGGCCCAGAATCACCTTCCAGCGGAACGCTTTGACCGGATAGACCAGGAGCCCGGCAAGCACGGCCAGCGGCGCATAGCCCCAATGCGCGGTCTGAAGCGCCATCTTCAGGTCGTGCCAGTTCCCCTTATAATGGAAAGTGACGGCCATCGCGCCGATGACGACGACGATGGTCAGAAGCACGAGAAACGTATGCCGAGCGTTTTTCATCTGCGGGAATTCCGATTTCAACTCCGGTCGAATTCTTTGAGCATGCGCCCCAGCAACTCCAGCGGCAAGCCCACCACGTTGCTGAAACTGCCCTCGATGCGCTCGACAAAGCGGTCCGCGGTTTCCTGAATAGCGTAGGCGCCCGCTTTGCCCATCGCCTCGCCGCTGTCCACGTAGGCTTCGATCTCCGTGTCCGTCATTCGCCGCATGGTCACGCGGGTCTGGTCGGAAGCCACCCGGCGGCGGCCCGTTCGGGCGTCCAGCAGGCAGAGTCCGGTCACGACAACATGCGGCGCGCGCGTGAGCCGTTTCAAGATCGCGATGGCGTCCGCCCGGTCAAGCGGCTTGCCGATGATCCCGTCCTCCGCCGCGACGAGCGTATCCGCGCCCAGAACGACCCCGTCCGTAAGGCGGGCGGCCACGGACTCCGCCTTTCGAGCCGCGAGCATCTCGGCGGCCTCGACCGCCGGAAGCCCCGGAGGAAGCGCTTCGTCCGCATCGGGACTGACGACCTGGAAAGGCCGCCCCAGGCGTTTCAGGAGTTCGAGCCGCCGGGGAGAACTGGAGGCGAGGAACAATTCCGGCATGCCGCTCTCGCGTCGCGCTCCCTCTAGGACTGAAGGCTCGGCCGATTCGCTACGGTTTCGGGGCGGCGGCAGCCGGCGCCGCCGGCGGCGCGGCCGCCTGGGTCAACGCGGCCTCGCGTTCTCCCTGCGGGATGGATGCGAGAGCCATGCCGTGAATCGCGCAGGTCCGCAGCAGTTCGTCCGGATCGCTGATCAGCGCGCGAAGCTGAGCTTGCTGCTGAGGGCTTATGCGCGGGTTCACCACGAGCAGTTTCAGGAGCGTTGCGCCGGCTTCGTGCCGGAGGTCGGCCGGTTCGCCGGAGGCGACGAAGGTCTCGAAAACCAGGTCCCGGAGCGCCGGCCGGGGCAGATTGGCGATAGCTCGAAGGGCCAGAATCCGCATGTCGGTCGGCTGGTTCGTCAGGAAACCGGCTGTCGCGATACTGAGGTCCGGCGTCGGGTACCGGGTGGCCGGCGGCAGAACCGCCACGGCCTGGAGAATGCGGCGCACCAGGGCGACATTCTCGCGGACGTCCTCTGCGGCGAGGGTGCCGCGCGCGGAAGCGGCCGCGTTGGAGATGGCCACGTCGACCTGCGCCGGATCGGCGTTCAGGGCCATGACGCCGGCCACGCGCCCCTTGCTGTCGGCGCGAATTTTTTCGACCTCGCCGGAGGCTGCGAGCAGGATGATCGGCAGCTTGGACGACCGGACGTCCGCGTGCAGAGAATTTACCACGGCCATGGTCTTGTTCCCTTCGACGCGCACGTCCATGACCAGAACGCTGAGAGGCGAGGCGGTTTCCTTGGCGCGCCGCACGGCGTCGCCGGTCACCTTCTGCATTTCGAAAATCACGTCGGCTTCGTGCACCGCCTTGGCCAGGCGCTGGAACAGGTCTGCGTCGGCGGTGAGGATGGCCGTTCGGGGCCGCACGGGCGCGCCGAGCGCCGCCGCAATCACCCGCACGGTCTCCTCGGCTCCGCCCAGTTCGCCCATCGGACTCAACTGGATGAGCGCCAGGGCCGCTTCGATTCTCACGAACTTGTCCGGATAAGTCATGGCGGTGACCAGCGTGTTCTCGTGCGGCGGACGCGGATCGCCGACGCTCGCGAGCGCTTCAACGCAACGGCGCGCCAGCGGCTGGTTGCTGTCCTGGAGCGCGCGGCCGAGGGCCAGGTAGAGGTACTCCGCGCCGAGGGATTCGTTCGCCGTCTTTATGGCCTGCGGGTCCGGGGCCTTGTCTTTCAAAGCGGCGGATTCTTCGAGCATCATGTAGTTGTTGCAGACGTACAGCTCGAGCAGGCTGGGCGAGGAGTGTTTCTGCTGCATTCCGGTCAAGACCGCCTCTGCGGCCATCAGGCGGGGATAAGCCGCGGCGGACACGGGCTCGAAAACCAGGCGTTCCGCGTAGGTCTTGCCGTCAGGATTCCAGCGCCAGATGCCTCGAGCGGCATCGGAGGTCAGCTCGAGCAGCCGGGGATCCGCATAGTAATAACGCTGGGCCAGGCTGAAGTAAGCGTCCGCCGCGTTCAGTTGCGCGGCCCGGGCGGGATCGGAAATGATGGCGGCCAGCGCATCGGAGGCGGCCTTTCTCACGTTTTCGGGGCGAGCGGGATTTCCCGCGATGGCGGCGAGCGGAGCCGCCGCGCGCGCGTCGAGGTTCTTTGCGATCAGGGTTGCCAGGGTGTCGGCGTCGCTGTCGCCGGCATAACGAAGAGCGACGATCAGCGGAGGCGTGGCCGCCGTGCCCATGGAGCGCAGGGCGGTGAATGCGGCGAGCTTTCGGCTTCCGGTGGTCATGCGCTCATTGCTAAGCGCTTCGTCGAGCAATTCCGGGACGGCAAAGGCGCCGATGGCCGTCAACTGTCGCATGGCGCCCCAGTGCACCGTAATGTCGTCGGAGGTGGCCTTCTCGATCAGGGCCTTGATGGTCGCGGGGTCGTGGGGCAAGTTGGCGGCCTCTTCCTCCGACTTGCGCAGGAGGATGCGGATCTTGGCGCCGACTTTCGGCTCCTGGATCATTTTGATGAGGAGCCCCATGTCCGCCTTCTGGCGCAAGTCCATCGCCTCACGCGAAGAGGGATTCATCTGCAGAAGCTTGTCCAGCTCTGCGGCGGCCTTGTCGTACTGGCCGTCATTGTAGAACTTGAGGGCGGCGTCGAACTGCTGCTGCAACTCCGGCCGGTTGGCCTTTTCCTGGGCCGAGGCCGGTATCCAGGATCCGATGCCGAACGACGCCACGACCAAGCAGCACACCACCAGGAGCCTTCGACTGGAGCGCATGCGTTTGTTCCTCCTTGTTTGCCGCGCACCCTTCGCGCACAGATTCCCGGGCATCCGATCCGCGGGAGACTCACTCTCCGCGGACCAGGTCCCGATAACTCTCTCGCTTGCGGATCCGCTGCGTTTTCCCGCTGTTAACCAGCACTTCGGCCGCCCGCGGCCGGGAATTGTAAGTTGAACTCATCGCCATGCCGTAGGCCCCGGCGCCGAAAATCGCAACCAGGTCGCCGCTTTTCACGGGCGGCAGGCGCCGGTCCCGCCCAAGGCAGTCGCTAGTCTCGCATATCGGGCCGACAATGTCCATCGTTTCAAGCCCGGTTTCCGCAGCGCCCCGGCCGGGAGCGCCGAGCAGGGGAGCCACCGGCCCGCGGACCGGCCAGATGTGGTGATAAGCTCCGTACAGCGCGGGACGGATGAGGTCGTTCATCGCGGCGTCAATAATGACGAACTTCCGGCCCGCCCAACCTTCTTTCACATAGATGACGCGGCTGAGCAGCACGGCCGAATTCCCGACGATGAACCGGCCCGGCTCGATGATCAACTGCATCCCCAGTTCCCGCGCGACCGGAAGGATTACCGCGGCGTAGTCGGCCGGCCGGATGACCTTGCGCCCGTCGTAGGAAATGCAGAAGCCGCCGCCCATGTTGAGCGTGCGCGGCCGGGCGCCCAGTTCGCGCACTTCGCGGATGAACCGCCGGACCTTCACGAGCGCGCGACGGACCGGCGCCACGGAGTAGAGCGGCGAACCGAGATGCACGTGGACGCCTGCAATCTCGAGATGGGAATACCGCGCCCGGTCCGCAAAAAGTCCTCGCGCCATCGGCAGGTCAATGCCGAACTTGTCCTCCTTGCGGCCCGTGGAGGTTTTGGTGTGGGTCCGCGCATCCACGTTGGGGTTCAGCCGCAGCGCCACTTTGGCCCTGCAGCCTGTGCGCGCTGCGACCGCGTCAATGGCGGACAACTCCGCTTCCGATTCGACGTTGAACATGTAAATACCGGCGCGCAGGGCTGCCGCGATTTCGTCCGGCGTTTTCCCCACGCCGGCGAACACGATCTTCGACGGCGCGCCGCCGGCTTTCAGGACGCGGAACAACTCGCCGCCGGAGACGATGTCGAAACCCGCGTTCGCCCGCGCCAGCAGGCGAAGGATGGAAGAATTGCTGTTGGCCTTGACGGAATAGCAGATCAAGGGGCGCGCGGAGCGGAACGCCTGCCGCAAGTCCTTGAGCCGCTGCGCCAGCGCAGACCGGCTGTAGACGTAGAGCGGCGTTCCGTAGCGGGCGGCCAATAATGCGGCGGGCACGTCCTCGCAGTGGAGCTCGCCGTGGCTGTACCGAAAACCATCCATGTTCACGCTGTTCTCGCGGATCGTCTTGAGCGATCGGGGCATCGCCCCTTCGGCAAGCCCAGAGCGGCGGGCCGCGTCGAACCACATAGAAGGCAAGAGTATAAGGTGCCCTTCGAAGGGCTGTCAAGCGGAAAATTGGTCACCGGCCTGCGAACTCCGCCGCTAAGGGACCGGGCCGCCCGAAAGTGACCGTCGCGCGTTGACAAGTCCGGCTTCTCCAACTATACTCGCCACAAAGGTTGCCCGTGTAAAAGAGAAGCCAATGGCCAGCCGACCGGAAATTCCTGAACGGACTCCCATCGACAAGGTCGAGGTCGAGTACGAGCGCGCCTCGGGGGCCTCGAAGGCGCGGAGACCCGGCTTCACCCGCGTGCGGCTCCTGGCGATCAGCCAGACTGAGATCGAACTGGCCACGCGCGAGGCCATACCGATCGGTGAGAAGCTCAACTTCACTCTGGACGTCAAGGGCGTGAAGAACTTCGTGAGGGCCGCGGGCGAAATCAAGAAGAGGACGGTTCAAATCTCCGTTCTGAAGCAACCGGCGTTCTCCGTCACGGTTCAGATCGGGAAGCTCACCAGCGACCAGACGGCCAAGATGGCATGGGCCGAAGAGCAATTGATGCCGCGGCAGCGAATGGCGCCGCGGCGACGGGAAGAGGAGCCACCCGCCGCTGCCGCCCCGGCTGCGGCCGGCCAACCTGCACCGCCGGCGGCGGCGACGGCCGTCGCCGAGGGACCGGCCCCGGTGGAAACCGTCCCGGCCGCGGATGAAACAGCCCCGGGCGTCAACCGGCCCGTCGCATTGCTCCAGTTGCTCGAGGCGCTCGACAAGTTCGAAGTGAACGATGACCTGGTCATGGCCATCGTGGAAGCGGCGGAGGCGGGGCTGGACGTCGAAACGCTCTATGCGGCGAAGACGGAAGAACTCATCGAGGAGTCCGAGGAATCGTCTGTCGCGGATGTGGTCATGCCGTCGGACGGCATCGTCCGGCCGATGAACGTCTATCGCTTCGCCGACAACACGCGGCTGTATTTCTCCGAGGCGAATGCGGTCATCGGCCCGCCCTCGGGGCTTGTTTATCTTTCCCGGATTCAGACGCCGCAAACCTGCTTTGCGCTCGAACTGGGATCGGACAGCATGATGAATGCCGCCGGCGGGCGGAGCTTCAAGCCGGGGAGCATCCTGATTTTCTCGAGCGACGCCAAGGTGGAAAACGGCGACTTTGCCTACGTCAAGACGCGCATGGGCGACGAATTCGCCCAGGTCTTCATGGAAAAGAACGAGGACTTGCGGCTTCGCCCGCTGAATCCTCAATACCGCGAACACCTGGCGCGCCGCACTGAAATCCAGATCGTGTGCAAGCTGGTCGGCTGGTACGAGGACCTGACCGGCTGATTGCTCAAGGAGGCGAGGACATGGCAGAGGCCGAAAACCGCGAAAAGGTCATGTTGCTCACGGAGAGCTTCCGCATTCTGGGGCAAATGCGCCTGGGCCCCGACGGAACGATCTGGGACTTCAAGCATCGCGCCAGCGAAGGCTTTGCCACGGTCTACGATGCCCAATGTTTCCGCCACAGCGACGGCAAGCGCATGTACGATGCCACCGTCGTCGAGGTGAGCCGTCACGCGGTGGTGGCCGTCTTCCGGCAGCAGGATATCGCCTTCATCAGAAAGGAACCGACATGAGCGTCCGGGAATTTCTCGCGGAACACGCGACGGCGAGCCGGGCGGCGCTGGTTTCGACGGTCCTGTTCGTCTTCGGGTCGGTCATCGGCTGCAGCAGCTCGGTGAGCGATCAAGATATTGAACGGGGCATTGACCATCCCGGCAGGGAGGCAGCCACGATCGCCGAGGCCCGCGCAATTGACATCGGCGATGAAATCAACCGGCTGAAGCAACAGCAGGATGACCTCGAAGGGAAGCGATCGGACAGCCTGAAGCTGGCCGCCTCCTATCGAACCAAGTCGGCCTCAGTCTGGTCCGACCCGTCGGTGTCCGAAGGGCAGCGTCCCGCCCTGGCGGACCAGTTCAACACGCTGGCCGACGAGAACGAGGGGAAGGCGTATCGCTACGGACAGATTGCCGACGCGTGCGCCTCGCGCATCAACCTGCTCGAATCCCGACGTCACGATCAATTGCGCCGGGCGGAAAATTATCAAAGCATGGGCGTCCCGTCGCCGGAAGCGGAATAAACCGGAATGCGGGCCGACGAGGCGCGTGCGGGGTGCCGACTTTTCATGACGACCAATCCGGTTTCGCCGGCGCGGTGGTTCCCGCCGGACGAGTTCTATACCGCCGACCTGTGCCTGCGCTGCGGCGTGTGCTGCGGATCCACCGACGGGCACCCGTGCGAACACCTGCGGCGCGACGCGGACGGGCGCTACTCCTGCGAGATCTACGAGACCCGGCTGGGATATCACCGGACGGTGGACGGTCGTGCCTTCATCTGCGTGCAGATTCGAAAAGTGATCGAGACCACCGGCGGTTACGCCGCCTGCGGGTACGTGGCGGAGATCCGGCGCGCGCGCAAGGAGCTGGGGCAGAAATCTTCCGACGTGGGGCGGCGGACGAAACCGTGAACCGGGCTTGGCGGGCGTGACTGGAGTCGGCGGGCGATTCTTTGGCACGCGTTGCGACCGGCTTCAGCGCCTCTTCGCGAGCCGTTCCTTGACCTTCCTCATGACGATGAACTCGTCGCGCTCGCGCTCCTCCAACGCATCGGTAATGAACCGCAGCGTCTCGACGTAGGCCGGGATGAAAATCTTTTCGAGCGCGTTGACGCGGCGCTGCGTCTTTCGAACCTCGCGGGCCAGCCGGAAGACGGCGTTCTGGATTTCCGCCAGGCGGTCTATGCTCTCCATGGCGCCGGCGAAAGCCGCCGTGACTTCGTCCAGCGTGGTGTTCCCGGCCATCAGGCTGGTCGCGGGGCCGGCGGCGGGATGGTCGGCCGAAATGGTCGGCAGATAAATGCCCATCAGCGCGCGGGTCGAGACCGCGGCGGAATGCTCGGGGCGCGGCGCGTCCGCGTCCGAGGTCAGCCGCAGCGCGCCGTTCCGGATCAGCGCCTCGCGGAGCGCCCCGAAAGCCGCATCCAGTTTCTCCTGGACTTCCTTCTGAATGTTTTTGGTCTTCTGGACCGTCCCCATCAGCTCGAGGATGAGGATCTGGCGCTTCTCCTCGAGCATCTCGTATCCTTCGCGGGCGAAGCGCAGGTCGCGCTTCAGGCGCAGCAGGCTCGATTTGGTGGGCGGAACGTCCAGCTTCGCCATTATTTCTCTTTCCGGTAATGTTCGTCCAGATCCGCGTCGCTCAGGCGGTGCAGCTCTTCCCTGGGCAGGATGGAGATCACGTCCCAGCCCAATTCAAGCGTCTCGGTGATGGTGCGGTCGTCGTACTCCTGCTGCATCAGATATCGGCGCTCGAACTGCTCTCCGAATTTCAGATATTGCTTGTCCAGCGGCGGCAATTCCTCTTCCCCGATGACCGCCGCCAGCGACTTGATCTGCTTGACCTTGGCGTAGGCGGCGAAGAGCTGCGCGGCCAGGCGCCCATGGTCCTTGCGGGTTTTCCCCTCGCCGATGCCGTCCTTCATAATGCGCGAGAGGCTCGGCAGCACGGCGATCGGCGGGTAAATCCCATGCCCGACGAGTTCGCGGTCGAGAACGATCTGGCCTTCGGTGATATAGCCGGTGAGGTCCGGGACCGGGTGCGAGATGTCGTCCGACGGCATCGTCAGGATCGGAACTTGCGTGATGGATCCCGGGCTGCCGGTGATGCGTCCGGCGCGCTCGTAGATCGAGGCCAGGTCGCTGTAGAGGTAGCCGGGATATCCTTTTCGCGCGGGGATCTCGCCGTTGGCGATGGCCACCTCGCGCAGCGATTCGCAGTAGTTGGTCATGTCCGTGAGGATCACCAGGATGTGCATGCCGATGTCGAACGCCAGGTGCTCCGCGAGCGTGAGCGCCGAGCGGGGCGTGAGCAGGCGTTCGACGGACGGCGCGTCCGCCAGGCTCAGGAACATCGCGACTCTCGACAGCGCGCCGGAGTCCTCGAAGTTCTTGACGAAGTACTGGGCGACGTCGTGCTTGACGCCCATGCCGGCGAAGATGACGGCGAACTCGACGTTCTCACCGACGATCTTCGCCTGACGGGCGATCTGCGCGGCGACCTGGTTGTGCGGCAGGCCGTTGCCGCTGAAGATGGGCAGCTTCTGGCCGCGCACCAGCGTGTTCAAGCCGTCGAGCGCGGAGATGCCGGTCTGGATGAAGTCGCGCGGGTAGACGCGCGAGTAGGGGTTCATCGGCTCGCCGTTGATGTCGCGACGCACGCCGCCGATCGGCGCAGGGCCGCCGTCGGTCGGGCGGCCCAGCCCGTCGAAGACGCGCCCGAGCATGGATCGCGAAACTTCCAGGTGCAGCGATTCTCCCAGGAACCGCACCTTCGTCCGCAGGTTGCTCAGCCCGGTGGTCCCTTCGAGGACCTGCACCACCGCGCTGGTGTCCGCCGTGTCGAGCACGCGGCCGACGCGCCGGTTCCCGGACGGGTCGGTGATCTCGACCACTTCGTCGAAACTGACGGCGTGCCGCGTCTGAACCATCAGCAGCGGGCCGTCAATGCGGGAGACGCCCACGTATTCCATTCCCTGATCGGAAAGGGTCGCAGGGGACGAGTCCGGCTGAGGCATTTGAGACATTTCTCCTCCGGTCATTTCAGGTCCTTCTCGAGGGCGTCGAGCTGGCCGCGAACAAGGTTCTCCAGCGCGTCGAGTTCCTCAGGCTTCGAATTCGGGATCGTGGATTTCGCCCGGATGATTTGCTGGATGCAGGGCAGGGCGCGAATCTGGACAAGCGTCACGCCGCGTTCGATGAGACGGTTCCCGTGTTCGAGGAAGTCAATGATGATCTTGAGCAGCCGCACTTGCTTGCGGGGATCGCAGAACATGTCCACCTCGTCGAACGCGCTCTGCTGGAGGAAACCGTCTCTGAGGATCTCCGCGATGAGCAGGATAAGGCGCTGCGAGTCGGGCAGCACGTCGGGGCCGACCAGCTTGACGATCTCCTGGAGACGGTCCTCCTGCTGGAGCGTGTCAATGGCCTTGGCGCGCAGGGCGCGCCAGTCGGCGGCCACGCCTTCCCACCAATGCGTCACGTCGTCCACGTATTCGCTGTAGCTCGTGAGCCAATTGATCGCCGGGTAATGCCGCGAGTAGGCCAGGTCGGTGTCCAGCGCCCAGAAGCACCGGACGAAGCGGCGCGTGTGCTGGGTCACCGGCTCGGAGAAATCGCCGCCCATCGGAGAGACGGCGCCGATGATCGAGACGGACCCGCGGCGTCCGCCCAGCGTGACGACGGAGCCGGCGCGCTCGTAGAACTGGGCCAGGCGCGTTCCGAGGTACGCCGGATAACCTTCCTCGGCCGGCATTTCCTCGAGGCGGCCGCTCAACTCCCGCAGCGCTTCGGCCCAGCGCGAGGTCGAGTCGGCCATCACGCCCACGGCGTATCCCATGTCGCGGTAGTATTCCGCCAGCGTGATGCCGGTATAGATGGAGACCTCGCGCGCCGCGACGGGCATGTTCGAGGTGTTGGCGATCATGACCGTGCGCTCCATCAGCGGGTGGCCGGACTTCGGGTCCACCAGTTCGGGGAACGAGGTGAGCACGTCGGTCATCTCGTTGCCGCGCTCGCCGCAGCCGATGTAGATGATGATGTCCGCGTCGCACCATTTCGCGAGCGAGTGCTGTGTCATCGTCTTGCCCGTGCCGAACCCGCCCGGGATCATCGCCGTGCCGCCCTTGGCGATGGGGAAGAACATGTCAATCACGCGCAGGCCGCTGATGAGCGGGGTGGTGACCATTTCGCGCTCGCGGTACGGCCGCGTCATGCGCGAGGCCCATTCCTGGACCAGCTTCAGGGAGCGGTCGCCGGCGGACGTCTGCACGACGCAGATCTCCTGCTCGATGGTGTAATCGCCGGGCGCGACGATTTTTCGCACCGTGCCGCTGCAGTCCGGCGGCACGAGCACCCGGTGCTCGATCAGCGGCGTCTCCGGCAGCGTCCCGATGATCTGCCCGGCCTGGACTTTTTCGCCTTCCTTGACCGAAGGCGTGAAGCGCCACTGGCGCGACTTGTTCAGGGCGGGGAGTTTCTCTCCGCGCGGGATGAAGGCGCCCGCGCTCTCGGCGATCTCGCGCAGCGGGCGTTGGATGCCGTCGTAGATGTTCCCCATCAGCCCGGGGCCGAGGTCGACGGAGAGCAGTCTTCCGGTCGGGTAGACCGGCTGGCCGGGCCGCAGGCCGGAGGTGTTTTCGTAGACCTGAACGGTGCCGACGTCGTCCACGGCGCGGATGAGCTCGCCGATGAGCCGCCGCGGACCGACCTCGATGACCTCGAACATTTGTGCGCCGCGCAGGCCGACGGCCTCGACGATCGGGCCGTTTACGCGCGTGATCCTGGCGTGCGCCGTACCCGGCGCACTCTCGCTGTGCGACGTTGGCTGCGATGTCGGTGAATTCATGCTTCCTCGAATAATATCGGGATCGTGAGCCTCTGCAGGCCGGGCCGGAGCCGGCGCAGGCGCTCCTCAAAGGTATTGTCCCACCGCAATTTTCCGTCCGCCGATTCCACGACGACTCCCCTGGCCGGGCCGGGCTGCACCTTCACGCTGAGGTTGACCGTCTTGCCCTCTTTCTGGAGCGCGGCGGCGATTTCCGAGGCCAGGGAGCTTTCGTCAAGATTCGCGCCGGGCGCGGCCGTGACTTTCACGGCCAGGTCGCCCGCGGGCATCTGGCGCGCCGCTGCGACGGCCAGGCGGACCACGTCTTGTCTGTAGGCCTCGCCCGAAATCTCCACGAGACGCGCCGCGGCTTGCTCGAGCGCCGTCTGGATCACCGTGTCTCTGGCGTGCAGCTTGCCGCGCGCAACCTGCTGCTCCACCATCCGCAGCGTCATCTCCGCGCGCTTCCCCGCGCGAGCGCGATGCTCGGCGAGGATCTTCTCTGCTTCGGACTGGGCGGTGGCCTTGGCCTGGGCCAGGATTTTCTCCGCTTCGGCCTTGGCCGCGCTCAGGATTTCGTCCGCCTTGCGTTTCGCGTCCTGCAGAATCTCGTCCGCCAGGATTTTCTGCGCATCCGCTGTTGCCATGTCAGACCCTTATTCCGATCGCCTGCCGGATAACATCGCTCAAGTTCTTCCGCCCGGCGAACGGCCCTCGAGCGCCTGGGATTTCGACCACCAGCGGCAAACCGCTGCCGAACCGGAGCGCGTCCACTTCTTCCTGCATCATCGCGGTGGCTTCCTGCGTGAGGATGACGACGCCGGCCTCGGAATCCCGCGCGCTCTTGAGCGCGGCGAGCGCTTCCGTGCGGCTGTTGACGGCGGTCCCCGCAATGCCGACGCACCGGAAGCCGAGGACGGTGTCCTCGTCGGCGATGACCAGGTACTTGTGCTTCACTTGCTGATGAGCGTCCAAAGCATGATTCCCATGATGAGCCCGTAAATCGCGATACCTTCCGCGACGACGACGAAAATGAGCGACTTCATGAGCAGTTCGGGACGTTCGCTGGCCATCCCGAGCGCCGCCGCGCCGACGCGACCTACCGCCAGGGCCGCCGCAAGGCACGACAGGCCCACGACGATGGCCGCAGCCAGAGCAATGGCAGACTTGTCGCCGAAGCCCGTTGCGGCCTTGGCCGCCGCCTCCGTGTCCGCCGCCAGACAGGCCTGCGCACCGAAAACTGAGATAACGACCAAAGCCAGCAACGCCAAGACGAAGAACTTCTTGCCGCCCTGCGCCATTTTCCGTCTCCTTCCTGTGGATGAAGTCCCGTTGCGTCTCACCCGACCCTGAACGGATTGTATCCCTTCCCGGCGCCTTCGAAGAACTTGCTGAAGAACTCGTAGTACTCCAGCCGCAGTCCCTGGACGAACACGACCATTCCTTCCAGGAGTATGACCACGATATTGCCCAGGACGATCACCACGCCGCCCCAGATGACTCCCGCCGGCAATTGATGCACGACGTTTTCAAGGCTGAAGATGGCCATGCACAAACCGACGTGCGCCAGCGCAAACGCCCCGACGCGCGCGAACGAGACTGTGTTGGCGAGGAACCCGGTGATCGTTTCCATCATGTCCACGCCACCGCTCATGAAGTCAACCAGCGCGCCTTCCGACTCGTGGCCTCGGTGGATGAGATGCACGTAGATCAATTCCCTGAAGAGCAGGAGCAGCAGCGGCGCGAAGATGAGCCACACCACCAGCCAGATCGAGCCGGAACCGAGCAGGGCATAGCGCAGGCCGAGCCCGATGGCGCCCCAATAAAAGATGATCCCCACCATGCCGACGCGGTCCATAATTCCATGAAAATAATCGCCTCGCCGGAACTTGTTGATGATATTCACCACGATTCCCAGGCTGATCAGCACGATGCCCAGCACGACCGGGATGGCCAGCATCGTAACGACGTTTTTCATCGGCTCGAACTTCCAGCTATAGCGCAGCCATTCTTCGTAGCCGAAGACGCTGCCGTACAGGAAGCCGAAGACCGTCGCGGCAATTCCGGCCATGCTGATGATCGTTCCGAGGTCGCGCGTCTGCGGTGTGCCGCAGCGCTTGCGCATCACGAGGCCGATAATGACCAGCACGACTCCCTGGCCGACGTCCCCGAACATGAGGCCGTACATCACCAGGAAGCTGATCGCCACGAGCAGCGTCGGCTGAATCTCGCGGTACCGCGGGAAGCCGAAGCCGGTCACCAGGAGTTGGAAAGGCCGTATGAGCGGGTTGTCCTTCATCAGGACCGGCACTTCGTCGGGCGGCACATCCGTCTCTTTCACATCGCGAACCTGGAGGAACAGGCGCCCCTGGGTTTCCTGAAGGAGCCGGCTGGACGCGGACGCGACCTGGTCCGTCGGCAGCCACCCGCTGATGCGGCAGGTGCTCTCGGTGCGGCTGAAGTTCAGCGACGCTTCCAGCAGGGCCTGCTCCAGCCCGAGGCTGCGCTCCAGAGATGCGATCTCCTGCGCTTCCGTCCGCGCAACCTCTTTGAGTTGCCGGGAGATGCGCTCCTGGTCGCTGCGGATCTGGTCCAGACGTTTGCGCATCTGGTCCAAGGACGTCGCCGGCGTGCCCCCGGCGAGCGGAGAAATGTCCTCGGTCACGAAGTTGTGCTGCCTGAGCTGCGCATCGAGTTCGGCCCGGCGCTCCCGACTGGTGAAAGCGACAAGGTTGCGGCGTTCGCCGGCGGCCCCGCCGCTCAGAAGAACGATGTTCTGGCCCGCGGCCGCCTCCAGTTTCGCCAGGTCCGTTGTCTTGATGCTGCCCGCGGCGAAATGGAGGAAGGGCGATTCGAGAACCTGCGACAGCGGCACCGTGACGCCGCCCAGTATATCGAAACGCACCAGCTCGTCCTGGATTCGCTCGGATTCGGACTCGATCTTCGTTCGCAGTTCGAGGAGTGGGTCAATGCGTCTTTCGAACCCGACAATCTCCTGCTCCATCGCGTCCAGAGGCTTGTAGGAATTATCCGGACTCGCCGGCAGTTCGCCCAGGCCGACTTGCTCGCGGATCGCATCGAGCCGGCCCATCAGGGCGCGGCACCGATCCAACTCCGGGCTGCGGTCTGGGAGCGCGGCCTGGTCAGAGGCGGTTTCAGGGCGGACCTTGACCAGTTCCAGCACGCCCATCCGGCCGAGCACCGTTGTGATGCGGCGCGCATCCCGGTCGAGGATGACCATGTCCAGGAGCTTCATTTTGGCCGGCGTCAGAGACATCGCTTCTCCGTCTAACGAACCAGCAGTAACCGGCTTTCGATATCCGCGCGCGGCAGGCTGTGCCGCACGCTCTCCGTCACCCGAACGAGATTCGCGAATTCGATGCGCCTGATGTAACAGTAGGCGACCACCGCCGGAATCGCCACGATGGACTCGAGGAAGCAGCGCGCGGCCAGCCGGTACTGCTGCACGAGCAGCGCCTTGTCCAGTTGCTGCAGCGAGAGGATGCCGCGCCGCTTTTCCTGCGAGAGAAAGTCGCGCGGCAGCGCGTTGATCACTTGCCCCAGGTCGTGGGCGGCATACAATCGCTCGACGAGAGCGGGCGTCAGGAAAAGGCCGCTCGTCACGATGAACGGCCGAATATCGGACAGCGGGCGGTCGTAGTTGAACTTCGACCGCAGAATGAAAGACAGGCTGCGGAGATCCACGTCGAACGCCACCAGTTTCCGGATCCACTCGTCCGTGCCGTCGGAGAGTTGCAGCAGTTTCCGGCAATATACGGCGTCGAGCGCCGTCTCCATCGCGGCGCTGTCAGGCGCCTTATCCGCCTTAATCGTTTGCAGCATGGCCTCGCGGAATTCCTCGACGGGCACTTGCTCGGCGAACCGGCGCAGGTCGGGCGCGTCGAAGAGGCGGCTCACCGGCAGCGCAAGCCAAGCGGGCACCGGCGCCATCACCGCTTCGGCCTCGGCGACCGTCCCCTTGGAGAGGTACGCGCGCAGGACAACCTTCAGGTTCTCAAGCTCGAAATGCACCAGCAGCCACTGGACGAGTCGGAAGATGCGGCCGGAGAGATGCCGCGAGATTTTATCCAGGTCGCGGACCTGGTCCGCGAGCAAGTCCCGTTCAAACGCCAGGTGGCCTTCGAACGTGTCGCCGGAGCGGACGCGACGGAACAGCTCGGGCAGGCTCTTGCTGTCGGCGAGGGCCGCCAGGCGGTTTCCCTCGAAGAGCTTGCTCCGCATGCCGCGCACCTTGGCGACAATGAAATCCTCAGAGGCTGCGGACTCAGCGCGCTGCTTCATTTCTGCCTTGTCACCACCCGGCGAATCTCATCCCCGGCGGGCGGCGGATGAAAGAAATTCAAACACTATCGGCCCAGCACTTCGGCGACGATTCGTTCGACGGCCTGCGGCACTTTCAGCTTGCTGCGCTCGATGACGACCGCGTCGTTCTGCATTTCCTGCGCCACGCGCGCGTCACGTTGTTTCTCGGCGGTCTCGACCGTCTGCGCCGCTTCCTTGTGCACCCGCTCAACCGCATCGCGCTTGGCCGAAGCGATGAGGTGCTCGGCCTCTTCTTCGGCGTGGGCCAGGATTTCCCGCGCCTGCTTTTCAGCCTGGCTGACGACCTCGCGCGCCTGGCCTTCGACGCCGAGCACCTGCTGCATGACGGTGCGGATTCCCGTAGCTTCCACGCCTATTCCTCCAAGCGGGTGATGTCGTTCTGCTCAATCGAATGCGGGATTGAATGGGGACGCGAATACCGGCCGACGCGACGGGGAAAACGATCGCAAGTTGCCCCGGAAAGCTGGTGTGTCAACGCAGCGAACCCTCAAAAAATTCCTCGGAGGATCGCAGGATCTCGGTGACCACGGCCGGGGACACAGCCTTCTTGATGCTCTCGATGGCCGCGAGGTGGCGCCCCAGCTGAATCACGCGCGCGAGCAACCGCAACTGAACGTCTTCGGTCGGCGCGCAGAGAAGAAAGAAGACGTACGTCCGCTGATGATCCAGCGCCTCGAAATCGGTTCCTTCGCGGCAGACCGCCAGCCCGACCAGCGGTTCCTTGAAGAGCCCCGAGATCGGCCGGCGAGGATGCGGGATGGCGATGCCGTGACCGATCGCGGTGCTGACCATCCGTTCCCGCTCCAGCACGCTTTCCAGAAGCCGGCGAGGCTGCCGAAGAATCTTCGAGGCGCGCAACGGCTCGACCAGTTGCTTAAGGACCTCGTCCTTCGTGCCCGGCATGACCTCCAGGTTCATAGCCGTGACCGGCATGAGTTCCGTGAGCGGCGGCAGCTTGGGCGGCTCTTTCCGGGCCGGCGCGCTCCGCACGGACGGGATTTCCATCTGCGCCATCAGCCAGTCGTCCACCACCGACCGCATGAACCGCCACTGGCTGGCCACTTTCGCCGCCGGGATCTTGCCGGACTGCGCCATGCGGAGAACGGACTTCTCGGACACTTGGAGGTATTCCGCAACTTCCTCCAGAGTCATAACCTCTCTCACGGCCTGAATCCGGTCCATCTCGGCTCCGTCCTTCCTGCTATAGCGGTGTCCTTGGGGGGACATTATAGTCCATCTTCGGACAGAATCAAGCCTTTTTTTGTCAACTTCCTGAATGCTGCCCTTGACGGCCCGCCGGAGCGGTGCTAAGTTTCTGCTCGTTCGCTGTCCAACTTCAAGCGGGATTCAGTCTTTGCCAGAGATTATGAAAGACCGTTCCTGGTCGGTGGGCACGCTGGCTTTCATGGCGGCGGTGGGGGCCTTCCTGGCGGCCTTCCTGGTCTATCCGACGATCTATATCTTCAGCGAGGCGTTCTGGATCGGAGGACATTTCTCGCTCGCGCACTTCCGCAACATCGCTCAGAACCCGCCTATCCTGCAGTCCATCCGGAACAGTATTCTGCTGGGCCTCATGACCACGGCCGCAACGACGCTCCTGGCGGTGCCGCTGGCGGTGGTGGCGGTGCGGTACGCGTTCCGCGGGAAAGGGATCCTCACGGGCCTGCTGCTCGTGCCGATGATCATGCCGCCCTTCGTCGGCGCGATCGGCATGCGGCGGCTGCTGGCGCGGGAAGGATCCATCAATCTGATCCTTCAGCATCTGGGTCTCCTCTCGCAGGGAGTGGATTTCCTCGGAGCGAGCGGGTTCTGGGCGGTCGTTCTGCTGCAGGTGCTGCATCTCTATCCGATCATGTACCTGAACGTGGCGGCGGCACTGGCGAACGTGGACCCTTCGCTGGAAGAAGCCGCGCGCAACATGGGCGACCACGGGCTTCGATTGTTCCGGAAGGTCACCTTTCCGCTCATGCTGCCGGGTTATTTCGCCGGCGCGGTGCTGGTGTTCATCTGGGCATTCACCGACCTGGGCACGCCGCTGATCTTCGACTACCAGCGCGTCGTGGCGTTCAAGATTTTCGATGCGGTCAACGACCTCAATACGAACCCGATGGCGTACGCGCTGGTCGTCATCGTGATCGTGCTTGCGATGGCCGCGTTCGCCGCGGCCAGGTTCTGCTTCGGCGGGCGCGGCCACGAGATGCTCTCGAAAGGGACCGTCGCTGCGCGCGAAAAGCCGGCCTCGCGGACCGCCTCGGTCCTGATCTACGGCGGCATCCTGCTCCTCGCCGCCGTTGCGCTGCTGCCGCACTTCGGCGTCTTCCTGACTTCCATCACCGCGAAGTGGTCCGGCACCATCTTCCCGACGCAAATCACCTGGGATTACTACGTGCGGGCGCTCCACAATGAGCTGGCGCGGACGGGCGTGCGCAACAGCCTTTTCCTCTCGTTCGGCAGCACGCTGATGGACGTGCTGCTCGGCGTCGGCATCGCGCTGATCCTGGTGCGGCGGCGCTTCCAGGGATCGGGATTGCTCGATGCCCTGGCCATGACGCCGCTGGCCGTGCCCGGCATCGTGCTGGCGTTCGGATATGTGGCCGGGTTCAGCGGCACGCCGCTCGATCCGCGGCGCAACCCGCTTCCGTTGCTCATGATCGCGTACTCGGTGCGCCGCCTGCCGTACATGACGCGCGCTGCGTACGCCGGCTTCCAGCAGACGAGCGTCACGCTCGAGGAGGCCGCCATGAACGTCGGCGCAAGCCCGACGCGGACGCTCTTCAAGATCACTCTGCCGCTGATCTTGGGAAGCCTCATTGCCGGGGCGATCCTCACCTTCACGTTCGCCATGCTCGAAGTCTCCGAAAGCATGATGCTCGCGTTCCAGCAGCAGCACTACCCGCTGACCAAGGCGATCTATCAACTCCAGACGATGCCTACGGAAGGGGACTTCATCGCGAGCGCGATGGGCGTTATGGCGATGGTCCTCCTGGCGGCGACGCTGCTGATCGCCGGCGCGCTGCTGGGCAAGCGGATGGGACAACTCTTCAGGGTGTGAGAAGGGCAGTCGGCCCTTACTCGCGATAGTCGGCATTGCCTCTGGACCGACAAACCAGGCGCTGGTTGATCCCTGGGCAATAACGGAAGGAGAATGCGATGACCGCACCGCAGTGCAATCCGGACCTGAGCCGTTTCTGGTCGCGTCTGACGGAGCTTCAATGCGGCGGGCAACCATTGCTGAGCTCGCTTCGGACCGTGGAAAAGGAATTGGCGGGCCGGCCGATGGAGGCGGTGGTCAAAGTCGTGGCCGACGACGTGGAGAAGGGCGCGCTCCTCTCGGCGGCGTTGCGGAAGCGCACGGACGTATTCGGCCGCGCGGCGACCTGCTTCGTCGAAGGAGGCGAGTACGCCGGCATCTTGGACCTCGCGCGCTGCTCTTCATCCTCGATAGCCTCTGGCACTGCCCCGACTGCGCCTCATGGAACCCGCATTCGGAAATCCCAGCGGCGATTCCCGAGAACAAGGAACCAGGCCGGCGTGGTCGGTTGAAGCCTGCTTAGGAACTCAGGGAAAGGACGCCTCATGCAGATCGGTGAATTTCAACGGAACATCGAGAAGACGTACTACGATCGCGATTCCGCCCGCGGCATGGGCGGCACATTCATGTGGTTCATCGAGGAAGTGGGCGAACTCTCCACGGCGGTCAGGGAAGGCGATAAAGAGGCGATGAAGGGCGAATTCGCCGACGTGCTGGCCTGGCTCTGCACCGTTGCGAGCCTCGCCGGAATCAGCATGGAAGAGGCCGTACTGAAATACGCGCACGGCTGCCCGCGATGCCACAAAATGCCGTGCGACTGTTCTCATAAATCGTGAGCCGGCCGGCCCTGCGTGGCCTGGGCATGCCGTTATTGTGTCTTCACTTTGCGGGCGCCTTCGGCGCTTTTTCGGCAGGCGGCGGCAGAGGCCAGAGCGCTTTCGCGCAACGGAAGCCGACGTTGATGTAGCGCGTGTTCTCGCGGCCCGCCATGCGGGTTGCGGCGCTCACGGCGCGCTCCAGCGTCATTTCCGGCGCAGGCGGCGCGTCTTTGCACTCATTGACTTTCGCCGCCCGAGGCGCTGTGGCGCTGACCAAAGGCAACCGGCGGGTCACGCCTGAAGGGTCGCGCACGGCCAGCCACTCCTTCGCCTCCTGCTTCATGGCAATACAGCCCGTCGAGAAGTCCAGCGCGACCTTTCGCTTGGGCGCGATAGTTTCTTCCACGCGGGGCCTCGGTCCCTGTGCGGCGCGGGGCCTGAGGCTTTCTTCCACGGTGACGGCGGTCACGCTGCCGATCTCTTGATCGGGCATCACCTGAAACTTCGACTCGGCCCAGTGGTCCCAGCCCGGCACCCACCTGCGAACCAGGACGTACGCGGAATCCTCCGTGCCGACCACGCCCAGGTACTCCATTTCGAGGTTGGAGCGATATCGAACCAGCCACTCCGGTATCTTGGAGTCGGCCGCAAGGAGCAACGTCGCATCCCTGGCCCCATTCGACAAGGGAACCGCGACCACGCGAGTCGGCCGCTGTTCCTCCATTCCGGCCCAGGAACTGCCCTTGACGATGTAGAGTCGCGATGCGGCTTTTGAGGGCTCCAGCGCTGTCGCCGTCCACTCCGCGATATTGCCCGCCATATCCATGCAGCCGAAGGGACTGCGGTCGCCCTTGGCGCTGCCGACGGGCGCGGGGCCGAGTCCCAGCACGGCGTTGTCCGGCGCCCACGTGTCGCCCCAGGGATAGATCTGGCCCGAAGGTCCGCGACAGGCGCACTCCCATTGTTCCTCCGTGGGCAGACCGCCGCCGGCCCAGGCGGCGAACGCCGCGGCTTCCGACCAGGTGACGTTCGCGACGGGCATTTCCTCGTTGTCCTGCGGCTCCACCCATCCCGGCGGCGCCGGCCGTCCCGTCGCGTGCAGGAATTCCGCGAAGCGGCCGCACGTGACCTCCTTGACGGCGATGAAGAGTCCGAACGGCAACTCCACCGTGCGCCGGGGATTGCCCTCGCTGCCGCCGACGATGTACTTTCCGGGCGGGACCAGCACCATCCCGGGCGGCGGCTGCAGTTTCGGCGCGACGTTCGCGAGCAGATGGCGCGCATCGGGATCGGCCGGCACCAGGTCGAGCGCCGCGACGGCGGCATGGTACGCCGCGTCCCACTGGTCAGCCCGGAACGCCTCCTGGCCTGCCTTCACTTGAACGGCGCAGTCGCCGAGCTGTTTTTGCGCCCGAGCGATCTTCGAGGTAATGGGATCGCGATGGAATCCGAACTTCTCCGCGACCATCCGGTATCGCTCCAGCGCCGCGCGCCAGTCGCCGTTCTTCTCCTCGCGCGCTCCCAGTTCCGCCTCAGCCAGCGCGATGCTGTTGCGGATTTCCTCCAGCCGTCGCGTGGCCGATGCCCGGCACTCGGTGACGAGCGTGACCGGGGGACCGAGAAGGATCTCCTGGTACTTGTTGAAGCCGGCGATCGAGGAATCGAGGCCGCCCTTGCCGACGATGGCTTCCGCCTCTCTGCACCGGGCATGCGCATCGTCGTTCAGTTTCTGCATTTCCGCCGACAGCTCATTCGCTTTGTCCGCGTAGTCGGGATAATCCTTGGCGATCCGGCTGCACAGCGTGATCGCGTCGGAGGGATTGCCCGCCTCCTTCAAGGCCTGCGCCTCGCTGAGGAGTTTCTCGGCCTGCTTCCCGGTCTCCTCGCGCATCCCCGGAATGTAGACGAGCAAAAACCAGAGACCCAGCGCAATGACGCCGAGGAAAACGAGCGCCGCAAGGATCGGCCTGAGATACAGCCGCTCGGAGAGCGGAGCTGCAGGTTTCACCTTGGGCAGTATCATGACCTTCGGCGCCTCGCGTGGCTTGCTCCCGGCGAGCTCACGCACCTCGCTCTCGGCGAATTCCCGCCTCTTGTCCTCGATTTCTTTAGTGACACGGAGTGCCGACGCGTCGCCGGGTTCCAGGTCGAGCGCTCTCCGGCAAAGGACCAGCGCTTCGTCGAAGTTGCCTCGCTGCGCCTCCTCGCTGGCTTCTTTCAGGTAGCTCCGCTTGAGATTGAGGTTGCCCAGTTGATCGCGGGCGACGGCGAGGCGATTCTTGAGTTCGATGTCGCCGGGCAGGGACGCGGCGGCTTTCTCCCACTCTGCGACGGCGTGGACGATGTCGCCCTGTTCGTAAAAGCGGTCGCCCGCGGCCGACGCGACGCCGGCCGCATCAGCCCTCGCGACGAGGGCCTTCCGACGCGCGACGATATCCTCGTAGTCGTCCGGAAGCGCGCTCCAGTACTCCAGCGCGCGCTCGGTGTGCCCCTCGGCGACCATGCGCTGCCCGGCCTCGTAGGTCCGCCGGAAGAAGCGTTCGCGACGCTGGCTGAGCCGTTCGACCCAGGTGCGAGCGCTGGCCTTCATGGCGGCGTATTCCCGCGTATGGAAGCGCTCGAGTTTTTTCAACTCCAGCAGCGCCGAGTCGAATTGGTGGTCGGCGACGAACTGCCTCGCTTTCGCCTGAATCGCCTGCGCCGTCTTGCGGAGCTTGTTGCGGTGCTGGACCAGGTCCGTGCCGCAGCCGGGACATTGCGCAACCTCCAGCCGGTTCTCGACCTTGCAGGACGGGCACTCGTCGAAGATATCCTCGAGGCTTCCCCCGCACTTTTCACATTGGCGGGCCTCCGGCGCGCTCTCGTGCCCGCAACCGGCGCAGGTCGTCAGGTTGATCACGCCTCGGACCTTGGAGGTGGCGTCTTCCTCTTTCTCGCGCTGGGCCCGCGTGATCGGCGGCGTGGTGGCCAGTTCGCGCAGCGCCTGCGCCATCTCGTCGGCGCTTGCAAAACGGTTGTTCGCGTCCTCCCTGAGCGAGTGCTGGATGATATCGTCCCAGCGCACGTCCAGGGCGCTGTCCATCTCCGTGGGCATCTTGAACACGCCGAGAGGAAGTTTCCCGGTGAGCAGTTCGTAAAGGCAGACGCCGAAGCTGTAGATGTCGGTGCGCTCGTCAACGTTCCTGGCGTTGGTGAGCTGTTCGGGCGCCATGTACTTGAGGGTGCCCATGGTGTGATGGTCGCGCGTGACGTCCAGGGTGCCTTGCGCCTTGGCCAGGTGTGCCAGGCCGAAGTCGGCGATCTTCACCTTCCCGTCGCGGTTGATCATGATGTTGCCCGGCTTGATATCGCGGTGCACCACACCGCGCCGGTGCGCGTAGGCCAGCCCGGCGAGCACCTGTTCGGCGATCTGCAGCACCTGGTCCGGCGGGAGTTTTCTCTCCCGGTGCAGGCGGTCCTTGAGCGTCTCGCCCTCGACGTACTCCATCACGATGAAATAGGTCTCGCCTTCGCGGCCGCGGTCAATCACGCTGACGATATTCGGGTGATTCAGGTTGGCGAGGACCGTCGCTTCCCTGTCGAACCGCGTGATGAAGAGTTTGTTCTTGGCGAGGTCTTTCGGAAGAATCTTGATGGCGACGGTCCGGTCGAGGGACAACTGCCGGCCGCGGAAGACGACGGCCATGCCGCCGGAGCCCAGGAGCGCCTCGATGACGTAGTTGCCGAGTTGATGGCCCGGCTTGAAGCCCAGCGCGAGATCCTCGGCCACCTCGGATAGACCTCGCACCGCCCGCCGGGGAATCTTGGCCTCGCAATGCGGACAGACGAGGTGTGCCAAGTCCGCGCCGGGCTCGACATTGAACTCGTGCGCGCAGCCTGGACAGGTGACGTTCTTCTCGGTCTGAGGCATGGGGACTTTACATATCCTGTTTCCCGGTTGCAACAACTATAGCTGGTACAACAATATCGGAAAGAAAGAGCGTCTTGTCAAGCCAGCGGCATCGCGCCTATGGCAGGCATGAGCTGACGGGCCGAACGATAAGGGCGTAATAGACTGTGGGATAGCGGCTTACAGCAAAAGCGCCATTCCGCGCCGGAGTTCTCAGAGATTTCGTAACTGCTGAAATTGCTTCCGCTCGTACAATTGGTGTACTATACTGCCATGCGCCAGCTCTACTCGCAATGGGTAAAAGCATCCCATGTCTGCGACTCTTTACACCCTGGGCGAACATCTCAGCGCGAGCCTTCAGGCGGGCTCTATATTCGCCATCCTCGCTGCATTTGCGTTTGGGGTGTTCGTCGGGTTCACACCGTGCGTCTATCCGATCCTACCCATTACGGTTACCTACATCGGGAGCATCGCCCGCGGCAGCAAGCTCAACGGGTTCATTTACTCGCTGATCTATGTCCTCGGCATGGCGATCGTCTATGCGACGATCGGCGTGATCACGGCAATCACGGGCGGCCAGATCGGGAGAATCTGGAACAACGGCTGGGTGCTGCTGGCCCTTGCGAATTTCTTCATCCTCCTCGCATTGTGGCAGCTCAAAGTCATCCAGATTTCGGTCCCGCAGATCATTCAAGGAGCAGGCCCGCGCCGGCGCGGGGCGCTCGGAGCGCTGCTGGTCGGAGGCGCCTCGGGCCTGGTGGTCGGTCCCTGCACGTTGCCGGGGCTCGCAGCGATGGTTACGCTGATCGGCGCGCACGCGCGCGGAGGCTCGACGGGGTCGCTGATCTTCGGCGCCGCCGCGATGTTCGCCTACAGCCTGGGACTCGGCAGCCTGGCCATCGTCTGCGGCACGTTCAGCGGAATCCTGACGAATCTGCCGCGCTCCGGCGCCTGGCTCAACGCGATCGAGAAAACCTTTGCGATACTGCTGATCGTGGTGGCGGAATGCTTCCTGATCTATCTCGGGCAGAACGCAAAATTTCCGCTGCTGAGTTCGCTGGCCGCGCCGAGTACGCCCGCGGCCGCTGGAGCCTCGCCGACATCGGCGACGCCCGGGACCGGCAGTGGAGCGGCCGTCGGCCAGCGGGCGCCCGACTGGCGGTTGAGCGACCCCGAAGGGAAGCCGGTCGCGTTGGCCGACTATCGCGGGAAGAAAGGCGTGCTCATGGCGTTCTTCGCCACCTGGTGCGCCGCTTGCATGGAAGAGGTGCCGAGCCTTATCGCATTCCAGAGCAGATACGCGGACCGGCCGGTCGAGCTGGTCGGCGTTGATAACGATCAGCCGGCGCACGTCGTCAAACAGTTCGCCGAGGCCAGGAAAGTGAACTATAAATTGGTGCTCGACCCCGACGGGACCGTGGCCACGGCCTACGGCGTGGTCGGCTTTCCCACGTTTGTCGGAATCGACGCGGCGGGCACTATCCGCTACGTGGGCAACGTGTTGCCCGGCGACCTGGACGCTCTCGTCAAGCAGCTCGAAACCGGTGGAACGGCGGAGGCCAGGCAGCCATGAAGGTCGCGCTCGCGCGCGTGATCCGGAACGCGATCCGGAAGGAGCAACAAGCGCGCAACCTCTACCTGAGGGCGCGCAAGCTGGCGCAGGATCCGGCGACGGGAACGCTGCTCGACTCGCTGGCCGGCGAGGAAGCCTCGCATGCGGCGCTCCTCCGCGGCAAGGGACTCAAGGCGTTCCTGGCGTCGAAGCCGCCGCCGATTCAGGACCTTCGGATCACCGAGTTTCTCGTCCCACGGAAACTTTCCGCGCAGGCGGCGTTCCAGGACGTGCTCGTCTACGCGATGAAACGCGAGGCCGCCTCCTACTGGGCGTATCAGGCGCTCGCGGAGACGGCCGAGGACGGACCGACGCGCCGGCTCTTCCGCCGTCTCGCGCAGGAGGAGCGGCTGCATCGCAACCGGCTTGAACGAGTGTATGACGATGTGATCTTCGCAGAGGACTGACGCGTCCGGTCGCGCGCAGCGGTCTGCGCGCTCGTGGTTTAACGAGGAAGGGAAAGCGTATGGATCAATCCACGTCGCCGAAAGTCTTCGTCTGCCGCAACTGCGGCCGGATGGCCTCCGACAGCGGCCATCTATGCTCGCCGCGGCCGCACACCCTGATCCAGTACTGCAGCTATTGCGGCGCCGTCGCCGAAGATGCGCGGCACCTGTGCGCGCCGAAGGTGCTGCAGATCCGCTACTTCTGTAAGAACTGCGGCCGCGCCGCAACCAGCATGAATCTGCTCTGCAGCCCGGTCGCCATTCCACAGGCCAGGGCGGAGACCCTTCCGCCCAGGCAGCACGCGGTCGCGTCTCACGCCGGCGCGAAGGCCATTCATGCTCCGGCCGCTCATAAAAAAGCGGCGAAGAAGCCTGCCGCGAAGAAGGCCAAGCCGGCTTCCAGGAAGAAGCCCGCGAAGCCGAAATCGAAGTCCCGAAAGTAGGTTGCGGATTTATCTTGATTATGGCCGGGCGAGATGTTAGCATCCCCGCCAGAGGGGACTGAGCATCGTACGTGGCCGCTCTCGTGTCTATAGGCCGGCGGGGCCTGTGAGGCGCAGGAGCAGTTATGGTTTGCGCTTCGAAGGAGACAGCGCATGCCTTACGCGGTGCGAGTCCGAACGGGATCTGAAGAAGGCGAGATTTACCCGCTTTTTGAGAATCGCGAGATCACGATCGGAAGAAGCCCGACGAATAATATTTTCGTCCGGGACAAGAACGTCTCGCGCGTGCATTGCCAGATCGTTGTGAGCAACGGCGCCGTGACGCTGACGGACCTGCAGAGCACGAACGGGACGTTCGTGAACAACGAGCGGACCACCGAGTGCCCGCTGAAGATCAACGACCTCATCCGCGTCGGCACGACGCTGCTGGAATTGGAAGAGATTGACGAACAGGGCCGAACCATCACGGATACGGCGGTGATGGAGTAAGCCTCGAACTTTCCCGCGCCGGGTGGAGAGCAAACCGCCGGCTCCACTCGCCGATGCCGATCCGCTATTGATCCCGCTTCAGGAATCCGATGCCGATCTGCCGATGAGCCGCCCCAGCAGCTTGCGATATCTCGGGTCCGTTCTCAGGTTGGTCAGGTCCGGGTCTTTCGCCATGTGGGGCACGTCGTGATACCCCAGCGACACGGCGCGCTCCAGCGCGGCGAGCGACTCGTCAATATGCCGCAGGAGACAGTAGCTGCACGCGAGATTGTAATATACGATCGGGTCGGCCGGCCGCAGCCGCACGAGCCGGCGATCCACGTTCAGCCCCTTCTCGTACTCGCCGCGGCGCGTGTACGTGTTGCCCAGGATCATCAGCGCTTCCTCGTTGCAAGGGTCCCGCGAGACGAGTTCCTCGAAGAACTCGATCTCGAAGCGGGCGTCGTCTTCCTGACCGACCGAGGAGAGCTGAAAGAGCTGCGGCCGCAGGCTCAGGCGCGAGTCTGTGGCTAAGGCATGCTTCGTTTTCTCATTGCCGGATGCCGACGCTTTATCTTCCATTGCGTCCGACTTCTCCCGTTGCGGACCCGGCCGCTTCCGGCGCTGACCTCTTCTGCGCGACTACGTCAATTATCTTCTCACCTCGGCGCGCTGTCAAGTGCTCGCAGGTTTCGCGCGGCACGCGACGCAGCGCGTCTCGGCGGGGATCTGCTCGTAGGGCGCGACGGTCCTGATTTTCTCGACCGTCTCCGCGTCGAGCGCCTTGCCGCAGGTCGAACAGAGGAAGGGGTTCTCGATCGCGGCGATCGCGCCGTCGAGGTCCCCGAGCAGCGTACGGCCCATGCCGAAATCGAACGGCAGCGGCGAACCGAATTCCTTCGCCACCCACACGCCGCGCGCCACGAGTTTGCGGCATTCGTCGAGCGAGGTCTCTTTCATGCGCAGCTTCGCCCCGGACTGCGATTGCAGGAACCGGTCGAACGAGGACTTGCTCATGTCCACACGCAGGCCCGCCTGTTGAATGCCGCGCTTCCACGGGTCCACGAGCACGCTGAAGACTTTCAGCCGTCCGTTCGGCCGCGCGCGCGCGACCGTGACGAGGATCAACCCGTTCGGCGAGGGCTCGCTGGCGACCGCGCGATGCAGCGGCAGTTCGTCGTCGGCCTCGGCGGCCGTCGGTTCGAGCGCCTTGGGCTTTTCCTCGGGCACTTCGATTCCGTCTTCCCGCAGATCGAACAGGAGCTTCTTGATGAGCTTCTGAAGCTCTCGTCCGGACGTCCGCTGGAGCTCCAGCAGGAACGGCACTCCCTCGGCGAGTTTCGCAGCCGCGATCACCGAAGCCGCCGCCGTCGCGTTCCCCTCGTCGTCGCGCGCGAGGGCTTCCAGGAAGGGCAGCGCCCGCGCTTTCTCCGTCTCCGCCGCCGAGTGCATGATCAGCCAGCGCTCGGCCGGATGCAGCGTGCGGGCGTGCTCGACCGCTCCGGCGACGTCGCCGCCCTTGAGCAGTTGCAGCGCGCGGGAAGGCAGTTTCCGCTCCACCTCCTCGGCCTGCGGCGCGGGCACGGTCATCGCGAAAACGTCGGGGTCCACGGCGGAGCCGAGTTGCGCGAGCAGGCTGTTGGCGAGCACCTTCACGTACGCTTCCTGCCCGACGTCGAAGATCAGCGCGTTGAGGTCGTCCACGATGACGGCGCCGCCGATCTTCGAGAGCACCTGCACGGCAATGGCGCGCGTGGCCGGATCGCCCGAGACGAGGCGGCCGAGGAGATACTGCAGCGAGGCGCGAGGCCGCTCGCGCATCTCCTCAGCAGCCTCCTCAAGCGCTTTCGAGTCGAAGACCGGCAGGGCCGCCGCAAAGCGGCTGAGGATCTTTTCTATGGGCGGCGGGCTGGGCGGCGGCGCGGCAGGCTTGCCCGCCGGATTCGTGGCGGCTTTGCCGGCTGGACGGGCGGCGGTCTTGTCGAACGTCAATCCCTTGATCGGTTTCTTCAATGCCATCGAGATAATTTCCTTGCTGTCATGATGAGGGCCGGCGGCTCAGCGCCGGCGCTTGCGCTTGGGAGGGCGCTTCGAGGCGGCCGCGTTCATCAGCTTGGCCGGGTCGGGTTTGGGAGCGCCGAAATCGAGGCGTTTTTTCAGCCGCTCGATCGCCGCCATGAGATTCTTCATCATCGGGCGATGCCCTTCATGTTTCCAGGCCGAAGACGTTCAGAGACAATCGGAAGACCATCAACTGGACTGCGGCCAGCGCCAGGACGGCGCCCGCAATCCAGCCGCGCTTGCCGTCCAGAGAGACCAGCGCGCAGGCGCCCGCGGCCGCCCCGAAGGGCATCAGGAACATCCAGAGCCGCGCCACTTCGCCGAGATTCCTGCCGGAGAAGTTGAGCGCGGCCAGGACGATCAGCAGCGCCCAGGGAAGGCTCGAAAGGGCGCGACGCCGTCTCTCGGGCCACCACCGGCGAAAGTCCATCGCCATGGTGGCCAGCAGCAAAAGAAACGCCGGCAGACCGGCGAAAATCGCGAACTCGACCGGATTGAACAGCGTCCACGCCCAGTATGACCTCGGAAAAAGCGCAGCGAACGTTGCGTGTTGAGACAGACACGTCCTCCACACGCTCCATACATCGTACTCAAAGTAGAGCGCCGGTAGCAAGGCACAACCCAGGAAGCCGGCGGCCCAGCCGCATATCGCGCGCAGCCATCCGCCGCGCCCGGGTCCGCCGCATCCCTCGACGGCGCCTCGCCACGCGGCCAGGAGCGAGTATGCGCCGATCAACGCCACGGCCGCAAGCAGCGCCATGCTCCAGAGCAGCCCGGCGACCACGATTGCGCCCGAGAGCGCGGCCCAGGCCACGCTGCCGCGCCGCAGCGCGCGGCGCCACGAATAGAGAGCGGCGACTGCAAACAGCGGAAACAGCAGGTCCGGGTAAGGCGAGAAGAGATGCAAGCTCGGGATCAACGCCGAAAGCGCCAGCGCGAGCAGGGCCGTTTCGCGCGAGCAGATGTCGCGGACAAGCAGGTAAACCAGGATCAGCGCGAGCCAGAATCCCAGTCTGAATAAAAGGGCCGAGGCCCAGATGCCAGCGAATTGCCCGTCTGAAAGATTCCATCGCGCAAGTTGCCCGGCGACCCGGCGCCACGTGGACGTGGCCGGCCCGCCTCGGCCGCCGAGGTTGATGACTTCGTCCGCGCCCGCGGGCGTGAACCAGCGCGCCGCCGCGGGCCAGTGATCGAGCGCGCGGTTCACCGCCCAGTGAAAAACCACAGGCCCGGCGGGATGATCGGCGATATGGCCGCGGATGGGGTCGTCCACCCGCAACCGCGGGATCATCCCGGCGTAATCTTTCAGGTACGCGCCCATGTCCGACACGTGAACCGCCTCGGCGTAGTAGCCGCCGGCCCACGGCGCGACGATGGAATTGTACGCGTCGTACGGCGCTGTCGGAACCGCCTGCGCCGTTTCAAGAATGATGCCGAGGCTCAGAGCCGCGCACAGGCCTGCCGCGAGGACCTCGCTGCGTTTCTCCGAGAGGCCGCGCCGCAGGAAAACTGCGACGACCGCGGCCATGAGCGCGCAGAGGAAGAGCGTCGGCACGCCGGCGGCGCAACTTTCCGGCCGGGGAAAATATAGCCATTGCCACTCGCGCGCGATCCCGATATGCCACGCCTGCGTCCAGACCAGCGCGCTGACCAGGAGCGTCGAGAGCGCGACGAGGGCCAGGAGGGCGATTCTCAATGGGCCGGCCGATTGCGGGAATGGCGGGCATTCATCGGCTCGGTTCGAGGGCGAAGGGGCCGCGGTTCCATCATTGAACAGCGGATTCACCATGCCATCTCGATGTCATTTGCCGAAGAGTTTCTTGACTGCGCCGCTGAGGCCTTCGCCGGTCTTCTCCAGGTTTTGCGGAAGGTCGCTGGCTTCCTTCTTGAGGCCTGGGAGAATCTCTTTCGTGAAGGTATCGGGGAGCGATTTCACCTGGCTGGTAATGCTGCCCGCGAGATTTTTCAGCACCGCCGAGAGAACCTGGTCCGCCGGGATCGCGTTGCCGTGGCCGTCGTCGAGGTTGTTGATCACGAACGTGCCGAGCGATACGTCGAGCGACTTGCCGTAGACGATGACATGGACCTTGGCGTTCGACATGGTCAACCGGTCAATTTTCAGCTTCACCGGCTCCTCTTTTCCCTCGGCCGGCTTGGGCGCCTGTTCGCTGCCCTTCAGGTTGTCCATCAGTGCGGCGACGTTGGTCTTCGGTTTGGCGAATTCATACGTGATCTCAGGCCCCTCGAGCGTCACGAGGTAAAGATGGATCTCCTTTTTCCTCAGCTTGCCGACTTCCGCCGAAACGCTGATGAGATCGGCTTTCATAAACGACGGACTCGTAAAGCCCTTGGGATTCGCCACGTTCAAGCCGTGCAGGGTGATGCTCTTGCCCCACAGCGAGACGTTGGCGCTATCGAGGCGCGTCTCGACGCCCAGGGCGCGCGTGCCGCCGATCTGGATTCCCTCCCGGACGAACGAGTCGAGATTGAAAAGAAGGATCAGGATCACCAGTAACGGTATTCCGATGATGATCGCCGCGATGATCCACAGCGTGCCTTTCGCCCTCTTGGAAAGAGTCATTTTCGTCCCTCCAAAGACCCCATCTTGATCCGAGCTTCCCCTAAGAACAGTTGTACGGCACGCCGCGCGGCATGTCAAGTTCGAGGGATTGAAGAACGGGCGCCTTCCGACTATAGTGACCGATGCCCACAATGCCGCGAGGGAGGAAACAGTCATGCCGCTGAAGTTCAGGATGCAGCTGATCGCCGACGAGCGATACGAGTCGGCCTGCGCCTTCGACGTGAACGGCGACGGCACGCTCGATATCGTGTCGGGCGCGTACTGGTACGAAGGGCCGGATTTCGTGAAGAAACATCCGGTCGGAGAGGTCAAGGCGTTCGAGGAGTACTACGACGATTTCTCGGCGATCCCGCTGGATATCAACGGCGACGGACGGCCGGATTTCGTCACGGGCGGCTGGTGGGGCAATTCGCTTCGCTGGCGCGAGAACCCTGGCCATCCCGACAAGGCCTGGCCGGAGCACGTGATCGCCGAAACCGGGAGCATCGAGACGACCCGAGCCTGGGACGTGGATCGCGACGGGCAGTTGGAGATCGTTCCGAATACGCCCGGCGGGCCGCTGGTGGTCTACAAGCTGGTCACCGACTCCGCCGGCCATGGAACCGGCGCGTTCAGGGCGCACAAGATATTCGATCGCCCGCAGGACCATGGTCTCGGATTCGGAGACATCTCCGGCAAACGGCGCGGCGATTTCGTGATGACCCAGGGTTGGCTGGAGGCGCCGGAGGACACTTATGCGGGCGCCTGGACCTGGCATCCTGAGTTCAACCTCGGCTCCGCCAGCATCCCGGTGCTGGTGGCCGACGTGAACGGCGACGGCGTCAACGACCTCATCGTCGGCCAGGCGCACAACTACGGCCTGTCCTGGTGGGAGCAGCGCCGCCGCGCCGACGGAACGCGCCAGTGGATCGAGCATCCGATCGATCCGTTCAACTCGCAGTATCACGACATGCACTGGGTGGACATTGACGGCGACGGCCGGCCCGAACTGGTCACCGGCAAACGCTACCGCGCGCACAACGACAACGACCCGGGCTCGTTCGATGATTACGGCATCCACTACTTCAAGTGGAACGGCGAATCGTTCACCAAGATTCCCATCATCTTCGGCAAGGTTCGAGAGACGAAAGGGCTGGGGATATTCAGCCAGGTGGTTGACTTGAACGGCGACGGTCGGCTGGATATTCTCGCGCCCGGCAAAGACGGGCTTGCGATTCTCTGGAATGTGCAGGAGATTGACCGGACTCCGGTGAAGCGCTGAAGCGGCGTCTTGCGCCGGCTGGAAGAAGCGGAGGCTTGCCATGGCCGAGCAGCGAACTGTGCGGATCGGTTTTGTCGGCGTCGGCACGATGGGCCAGTGCGCCCACTTGAGGAATTACGCCACCCTGCCTGATTGCGAGGTGGTCGCCATCGCCGAGCCGCGCGAGGATGTGGGTCGCAAGGTGGCCGCGCGCTACCAAATCCCCAAGGTCTATCGCACACATGAAGAAATGTTTGCGGCCGAGAAGCTCGACGGGATCGTGGCCGCGCAGCCGTTCACGCGTCACGGGGCGTTCATCCCGGAGATTCTCAAAGCGCGCGTGCCGGTCTTCATTGAGAAGCCGATCGCCGCTTCGATCTCCATGGGCGAGAGAATCGTGCAGGCCGTCAAAGAGAACGGCTCCTTTCTCATGGTCGGCTACCACAAGCGCTGCGACCCGGCCACGATGTGGGCTAAGAAGGAAATTGACGCGCTGAAAAAATCCGGCGAAATCGGCAAACTCCGCTACGTGCGCATCCTCATGCCGGCCGGCGACTGGGTGGCCGGAGGCCTCTATGACCTGGTCCAGGGCGCGGCTCACCAGCCGGCGTTCGGCCCGGACCCGAGGCCCTCGGACATGGATGAGGAGCTGTACGACTCCTACGTGGCCTTTGTGAATTACTACATCCACCAGGTAAACCTGATGCGCCATCTGCTGGGCGAGCCGTATTCGCTCAAGTACGCCGCGGCGTCGGGCGTCATGCTGGCCGGCGAAAGCCGGAGCGGCGTCGCGTGCGTGCTGGAAATGAGCCCCTACGAGACGACGCTCGATTGGCAGGAATCGGCGCTGGTGGCCTTCGAGCATGGTTGGGTCCGGCTCGACCTGCCGGCGCCGTTGGCGATGTTTCGGGCGGGGAGCGTGGAAATCTTCAAGGACCCTTCCAGGGACGCGACGCCGCAGCGGATCAGTCCGCAGTTTCCCTCCGTGCACGCGATGCGCCAGCAGGCGATTAATTTCATCCGCGCCGTTCGCGGTGAAATGCCGCCCATGACCGGCGCGGCTGAGGCGCTGGAGGACCTGCGCGTCGCCCGCCAGTACATCCGCCTCTGGAAAGGGCGTTGAGCCGGCCGCCGGTCGCGGTTGAAACTTTTCCTCAAGCGGCGTATATTGAGTCTGAGAGGGCAGCGAAAGCTGCGCGATTCGCCCGCAGGCCCTGTGGCTTCGGTGTTCCCGTTTTCCTTCTTGCACTGACATGGACCCAGCCAAGAAAATCAGCGAGTTTCTCGTAGGCGTCTTCGGTTCGCGGAATGAACGCCTGATCGAATCCATGCTGGAGACGGTCGAGCAGGTCAACCGCCTCGAACCGGTGATGCAGAAACTCTCGGACAAGGCGCTGAGCGCGAAAACGCAGGAGTTCCGCAACCGCCTGGCCGATGCCTTTCACGGCCGCGATTTCACGCGCGAGGAGGCCGACCGCGAGCTGAATGCGATTCTCCCGGAGGCGTTCGCCGTTGTGCGCGAGGCGGGCCGGCGCGTGGTCCACACGCCCGACCTGCAGAATCCGCAGCCGATGCGCCATTTCGACGTGCAGCTCGTCGGCGGCATGGTCCTCCATCGCGGCTGCATCGCGGAGATGTCCACCGGCGAGGGCAAGACGCTCGTCGCGACGCTGGCGGCGTACCTGAACGCGCTCCTCGGCCGGGGCGTGCACATCGTGACCGTCAACGATTATCTGGCGGCCCGCGACCGCGAGTGGATGGGGCCGCTGTACGAGTTCCTCGGCCTGACGGCGGGCGTGATCCTGCACCAGCAGGAGTACGGCCCGAAGCGCGAGGCCTACAACTGCGACATCACCTTCGGCATGTCCAGCGAGTTCGGCTTCGACTACCTGCGCGACAACATGCGCTGGAGCGCCGAAGAGCAGGTGCAGCGGCGCGGGCTCTACTACGCGATCGTGGACGAGGTGGACAATATCCTGATTGACGAGGCGCGCACGCCGCTGATCATCAGCGGGCCTTCCGAGGAATCCACCGATAAGTACTACGTCGCGGACCGCATCGCGCGGCGGCTGCACAAGGACGAGCATTACACGGTCAAGGAGAAGGAGAAATCCGCCAACCTCACCGAGGCCGGCGTCACCGTCGCCGAGAAGACCCTCGGCGTGGACAGCATCTACTCCGGCAGGAATGCCGACTGGCCGCACCACATCGAGCAGGCCCTGCGCGCGCACAGCCTGTGGAAGCGCGACGTGGACTACGTCGTCAAGCAGGGCGAGATCATCATCGTGGACGAGTTCACCGGCCGCCTGATGCCCGGCCGCCGGTGGAGCGACGGGCTCCACCAGGCCATCGAGGCGAAGGAAGGCCTCAAGATCAAGGAGGAAGACCAGACCCTCGCGACCGTCACGTATCAGAACTTCTTCCGCCTCTACAAGAAACTCGCCGGCATGACCGGAACGGCCATGACCGAAGCGACCGAGTTCGACAAGATTTACAAGCTCGAGGTCATCCGCGTCCCGACGAACCGCCCCTTGATCCGCACCGAGTTCCCGGACGTGGTCTATCGCACCGAGCCGGAGAAGTTCAAGGCCATCGAGGAAGAGGTCGTCGAGCAGCACGGCAGCGGTCGGCCGGTGCTCGTCGGAACGATCTCGATCGAGAAATCCGAGCGCCTCTCCGATCAACTGAAGCGCCGCGGCATCAGGCATGAAGTCCTCAACGCCAAGCAGCACGAGCGCGAAGCGGCCATCATCGCGCAAGCCGGCCAGATGGGCCACGTGACGATCGCGACGAACATGGCCGGGCGCGGCACCGATATCGTGCTGGGCGCGTTCACCATTGCTGACCTTCTGGAACATTGGAAAAGCTGCGAGCTGGCACCGAAGGACCTGCGCGCGGACCTGCCGATGCCGGAGTTGCGCGACCGCTTAACGGAGTTCTGGGCGCAGAAGTTCCTCGACAAGGAGACTCTGGAGAAGACGCCGCGCGAGAAGCAGGCTGAGGCGCTCGAGAAGTTCTGGCGCGAAAACCGGATGTCGCCGCTGCGGATCACGACCGCGGTCGCGCAACTGGGCGGGCTGCACATCGTCGGCACCGAGCGCCACGAGGCGCGGCGGATTGACAACCAGCTCCGCGGGCGCGCCGGCCGGCAGGGCGATCCGGGCTCTTCGCGTTTCTTCCTGAGCCTCCAGGACGACCTCATGCGCATCTTCGCCTCCGACCGCGTCAGCTCGATCCTGAGCCACATCGGCATGGAAGAGGGCATGGCCATCGAGCACGGCATGGTCACGCGCTCCATCGAGCGCGCGCAGAAGAAGGTGGAGGAGCACAACTTCGAAATCCGCAAACACCTCCTCGAATACGACGAAGTGATGGACGAGCAGCGCAAGGCGATCTACGGCCTCCGCCAGCAGGTGCTCGAGCACGCCGACCTCAAGTCGCTGATTCTCGAGATGATCGAGGACTCCCTCCATGACGAGATGAACGAGCTGATTCCCACCGACATCGCTTCGGACGACCGGAACGGCCGGCCGTTCTGCGATTGGGCGGCGAAGCAGGGCGTGACGATGGAGATCGCCGAATGGCGGGAGAGCGGCCGGAGCGCGATCAAGGAACTCTTCGGCACGCGGAAGGCAGCGCTTTGGGCCGACCAGCCGGTCGAGAAGATCATCGGCGAATGCGTCGCCAACGCCGCGGCGCTGACCCTGCAGAACGAGACGCCGTTTTTCCGCTGGAACCTGCCCGCTCTCAGCCGCTGGGCGCGGCATAACGGCCTGGCGGCCGAAGCGGAGGAGATGCGCGCGGCTTTCATGAAACGCCTCATCGGCGCGGTCGAAAAGGCGGCCAAGGAACAGCGCGCGGAAATGGACACCGACTCCGCCGTCCAGATGCTGACGGAGCAGGCGGTCGGCACCTATGTCGAAAACGCCGTTGCGATGGAGGAATGGGACCTGCGCGGCCTCGAGAAATGGGCCGAGGCGGCGGAAATCTCGCTGCCGATCAGCCAATGGCAGCGCGGCGGCGAAGAGTCCGAGCAGGAAGGAGACAGCCTCGCGAGTCAGCTCAACGCCGTGCGCGAACAGATCCAGGAACGCCTCAAGCGCGCCATCCGAAATCGGCCGCCGGCGGACATGATCGCGCGGATCGCCACACGGGAGTTCGAGAGGCAGATCGAGAAGCTTTCCACCGAGCCGCAGGGCGATCTCTCGACGGCGCTCTCGTGGCTCGATCGCGCCCTGGGAATCTCGCTGCCCCAGGCGGCCGCTGAGGCGGTGATCGCCGAGGAACGCGCGCAGATCGAGAGCGGCCTCGCGCGGCAGCTCGTCGCCCGGTTGTCCGGCAAGACGCGGGAGGACTGCCTGCGCTTCTGCTCCGATGACATGGTCGAGACGTTCCTGGCGCTGGACCTGGCCTCGCGCGAGCGGAACCTGGCCGGCCTGTGCGACTCGCTCTCCCGCAAATATGGCGTGGCGCTGGATCCGTTCGACGTGTCGAAGCTCGAAGCCCGGCAGATCGGCGAGACGGCGATCGAGAAAATCCGCGAAGCCTATGGGCGCCGCGAGACGGAACTGGGCGCCGAGCGCATGCGCCTGATCGAGCGCTTCCTGCTCCTCCAGAAGTTCGACGTGAAGTGGAAAGAGCACCTGCTCGTGATGGACCACCTCAAGGGCGGCATCGGGCTGCGCGGCTACGCGCAGGTGGACCCGAAGGTGGAATACACGCGCGAGGCGCGCATACTCTTCGACAAGATGAAGTCGTCGGTGCGGCAGGAGGTGTCGGACCTGGTCCTCAGACTCGAGATCGGCCAGCCGGCGAATGCGCCGGACGCGCCGAAGGCGCCGGACTCCGCGGCGCCGACGCCGGCGCCTCCCGTGGGGCCTGGAGGCATCTGGAGCGGGGCGCGGGCCGTGCATGCCGAAAACGCGCCGTCCGCCGCAGCCCAGAACGAAGCCGCCGGCATCCGGAAGCAGCAGCGCGCCGCGATTGACGCTTCGTCGCGCGCGGAGCGCCCTGAGCCGATCAAGGCTGCAGGCCGGGTCGGCCGCAATGATCCCTGCCCGTGCGGCAGCGGAAAGAAATTCAAAAAATGCTGCGGCAAGACCGCGTGAGGGCGGCGAGAATGACCCTGCTCCTGGACGCGGTGTATCTCCTTCTGGCTCTGCTGGCCTCGCCTTACATCCTCTTCCGCATGGCGCGCTCGCGCCGCTGGAGGGCCGGATTTGCCCAGCGGCTCGGATCTGTCCCGCCGCGTCTCGGCGGCAAGCCATGCGTCTGGATCCACGCCGTCTCCGTCGGCGAGGTGAGCGCCTCGCGGACGCTGATTGACCGGATCCTCCAGGAGCATCCGGAATGGGACCTGCGCATATCCACCACCACCGATACGGGGCAGAAGCTCGCCGTCGAGCGGTATGGAGCGGAACGCTGCTTCTACTTTCCGCTGGACCTTTCCGCCGCTGTCCGGCGCACTTTTCGGCGCGTGCGCCCGGACGTGATTGTGCTGGTGGAGCTGGAGGTCTGGCCGAATTTCGTGCGCGTGGCCCGGGCGCGCAACGTGACGGTGACGATCATGAATGGGCGCATGCGCGAGAAATGGGTCGGCGTCTATCGTAAGCTCGGCTTCCTGCTGCGGCCGTTGCTCGATCCGGCCGGACCGAACCTCTTCTGCGTGCAGAACGAGACCTACCGCGACCGCTTCGTGCGCGCAGGATTTCCGGCTGCGAAGGTCCGCGTGACCGGGACGATGAAGTACGACACGGTTCGCATGGAGGCGGACCCGGTGAAACTGGAGCCGGTCCGCGCGGCGCTGGGCTTGACGGCGGGCGAGCGCGTATGGATCGCCGCGTGCACCTGGCCGGGCGAAGAGGCGATCTGCCTGCGCGTGCACAGACTCCTGCAGCGGCAGGTTCCGGCGCTCCGGCTGGTCATCGCGCCGAGGCATATCGAGAGGGCGGACGACGTCGCGCGGCAGATCGAGCAGGTGGGTTACGAGGTCCGGCGGCGGTCCGCCGGCGGAGGGCCCGGCGGACCGGCGGCGATTGGCTTGCTTGACAGCGTCGGCGAATTGGGATATTTGTATGCAACTGCCGAATTCGTTTTCATGGGAAAGAGCCTGACCGCCCGGGGCGGTCACAACGTGCTGGAGCCGGCGGCGCTCGGCGCCGTGCCGGTGTTCGGCCCGTGGACCGACAACTTCCAGGAAGAGGCGCAGTTGCTTCTGGATGCCGGTGCGGCGGAGCGCGTCGCTGATGAGGCCGGGCTGGCCGAGACGCTGCTGCGGCTGCTGCGCGAACCGGAAGTCCGGCAGGAGCGGGCGCGGAAAGGCCGTGAGGCGGTGCTCGGGCGCCAGGGCGCAAGCCGCCGGAATATGGATGTTCTAAGCCAGGCGCTTGCAGCCTGCAGCTCGGATCGCGAAACGACTGAAGCGGCTCGGGGGATGTGATCCGGGTCTCGTGCCCGGACTTTCGAGCGGGGATTTTTGTTTGTCCGTTCGGCTCAGCATAGAGAGGAACGCGATGAGGAAGTACTTCTTCACCTCCGAGTCAGTCGCCATGGGACACCCGGACAAGGTGTCCGACCAGATCTCCGATGCCGTGCTTGACGCGATCCTGGCGCAGGACAGGTTGGGCCGCGTGGCCGTGGAGACGCTGGTGACCAGCGGCCTGGTGATGGTGGCCGGCGAAGTCACGACGAACTGCTACGTGGACGTGCCCGCCATCGCGCGCGAGGTCGTCCGCGACGTCGGTTACGTGGACGCGACGTGGGGGTTCAACTTCGAGACCTGCGGCGTCATCACCAGCATCCACGGCCAGTCGCCCGACATTTCGCAGGGCGTGACGGAAGGCGAAGGGCTTCACCCGGAGGCGCAGGGCGCGGGCGACCAGGGAATCATGTTCGGCTTCGCCTGCGACGAGACGCCGGAGTTCATGCCGCTGCCGATCCATCTGTCGCATCGGCTGATGGAGAACTGCGCGACGCTCCGGCAGACCCACAAGATTCCCTGGCTCCGGCCGGACGGCAAGTCCGAGGTCACCGTGGAATATCACGACCGGAAGCCCGTTCGCGTGCACGCGGTCGTCTGCTCAGTCCAGCACGACCCGGACGTGTCGCATGACGAGATCGAACGCGAGATCATCAACAAGCTGATCAAGCCGACGATCCCGCACAAGTATCTCGACTCGCGCACGACCTACCATATCAATCCGACCGGCCGCTTCGTTCTCGGCGGGCCGATGGCCGACACCGGCCTCACGGGTCGCAAGATCATCGTGGACACGTACGGCGGGCGCGGGCGGCACGGCGGCGGCGCGTTCAGCGGCAAGGACCCGAGCAAGGTGGACCGCTCGGCAAGCTACGCGGCGCGCCATTGCGCCAAGAACATCGTCGCGGCCGGGCTGGCCGGCGAGTGCGAGATCGAGGTGGCCTACGCCATCGGAGTCGCCGATCCCTTGGCGCTCTACGTGGATACCCGGGGGACCGGCAAATTGCCCGACACCAAGATCGAAAAAATCGTGACCGATCTCTTCGACTTCCGTCCCAAGCCGATGATCCAACGCCTGGACCTGCTGCGGCCGATTTACAAGGAAACAGCCCGGTTCGGCCATTTCGGGCGGAATCTGCCCAATTTCACGTGGGAGCGCCTGGATATGGTCGAAGCGTTGAAGAAGGCGGCGAAAATTTGATCGAGGCGCGTGCACAGAGAGTTTTAGAAGGGTCTCCATCGTGAAAACAGGCTATGACGTGAAGGACATGTCTCTCGCCGGCGAAGGGAAAAGGCGAATCCTGTGGGCCGACCGCGACATGCCGGTGCTGCGCATCGTGCGGGAACGGTTCGCCAGAGAAAAGCCGCTGAAGGGGATGACGCTGGCGGCGTGCCTGCACGTGACCGCCGAGACCGCGAACCTCTGCCGCGCGCTGATCGCCGGCGGTGCGAAGCTCTCGCTCTGCGCCTCGAACCCGCTGAGCACGCAGGATGACGTCGCCGCCTCGCTCGTTCACGATTTTGGAATCCCGGTGTACGCCATCCGGGGCGAAGGGACGCAGAGCTACTACCGCCACATCCGCGCCTGCCTGCAGACGCTGCCGACGATCACCCTCGACGACGGCGCCGACCTCGTCAGCACGCTGCACGGCGAATTCGCCGGCCGCTGCGACAAGGTCCTCGGCTCCATGGAGGAAACGACGACGGGCGTCATCCGCCTGCGCGCGATGGAACGCAAAGGCGCGCTCCGGATCCCGGTGATCGCCGTCAACGACGCCGACGTCAAGCACCTCTTCGACAACCGCTACGGCACCGGCCAGTCCACCGTGGACGGCATCATCCGCGCTACGGATATCCTGCTGGCCGGGAAGAACGTCGTCGCCGCCGGATACGGGATGTGCGGCCGCGGCTTTGCGACCCGCGCGCGAGGCATGGGCGCGAACGTCATCGTCACTGAGGTCCAGCCGCTCCGCGCGCTCGAGGCGGTCATGGACGGCTTTCGCGTGATGAGCATGAAAGAGGCCGCGCCGATCGGCGACCTGTTCTGCACGCTCACCGGCGACATCCACGTGCTCCGCGCGGAGCATTTCAAGCGGATGAAAGACGGCGCGGTCGTCTGCAACTCCGGCCACTTCAATGTCGAGATTGACCTTGACGCGCTCCGGAAGCTCGCGCGGAGCGTCAGCAGGGGCGTGCGCCGGCACGTGGATCAATTCACGCTCGCGGGCGGGAAACGGATTTACGTCCTGGCCGAAGGCCGCCTGATCAACCTGGCCGCCGCCGAAGGCCATCCGGCGTGCGTGATGGACATGTCCTTCGCGACGCAGGCGCTGGCCTCGGAATGGGTGGCAAAGCGTAAGAGCCCGCTGCCGGTCAAGGTCCACGATGTGCCGCGCGAGATTGACGAATGGATCGCCCGGCTCAAGCTGCGGTCCATGGACATCGCCATTGACACGCTGACGCCGGAACAGAGGAAGTATCTCAAGTCCTGGGAAATGGGCACCTGATTATTGCCGACTGCCGTCCGCGCCTCTTCGATCAATCGAGGTGAAAGACCTCTTTCAATTCGAGCGACTTCGGACTGTTGTCGGGATTGGCGGGCATGATGTCCTTCATGTGCGCCCACCACTTGCGGCAGACGGGCGTCTGCGCGATGGCCTTCCAGCGTTGCTCGTCTTCGACCTCCACGTACGCGAAGAGCTGGCGCGTTTCCGGGTGCAGGAAGATGGAGTAGTTGTGGACGCCGTGGGACTTGAGAACCTGCTGCATTTCCGGCCAGACGGGGTTGTGGCGATGCTGGTATTCCGCTTCCGAGCCTGCAGCGACTGACATGACGAATGCCTTGCGAATCATCGGGGATCCTTTCCTGTTTCACCAAGACTGCCCATGAGATCATTCCGGGAGCGCACACCTTTTTCCAGCGCGGGCTGAGATTCCGAACGGCTTGTTGAACGGCGAATCGGCATCAGCGTGCTCCGGCCAGGATCAGCGCCAGGAAGATCAAGCCGCCGAAGACGGTCATGTATTTCGCGGTCAGCGCGTCTGCGTCGGGGCGGCGGAGGTTGCGCAGGGCGAAGCGCGCGGGCACGAGTCCTGCGGGCAGCGCCAGCAGGCTGAGGAGCAGCCAGGCGGGCGCGGCTTTCGCGAGGACCATCGCGACGACGAAGGGCGCGGGAAGGAACATGAGCGCCAGGTAGAACGGCACATAGAGCTTCCGGCCCAGGGCGCGGGCCAGCGTCCGAATCCCTCCGTGGCTGTCCTCCTCCAGGTCCCTGAGGAAGTTCGCCGACACGATGGCGGTGATCAGCATCCCGAGCGGGATGGAATACAGGAACATCTCCGGCGTCAGACGCCGCGCCTGCATGTATCCCGCGCCGACCACGATGGCCGGCCCGTAGACGATGAAGATGCACAGCTCGCCGAGACGATGATACTTGAAGGCAAACGGCGGACCGGTATAGGCGTAGCCCAGGAATATTCCCGTCGCGGCAATGGCGACCGCAGGCCAGCCGCCGGTCCAGATCAGAAAGGCGCCCAGCGGCGCAATCACCAAGGAGAGCACGAACACGAGCTTTAGGACGTCTCTGGGCAGGAGGATGTTCTTCACGAGGAAGCGGCCGGGCCGGCCCTCGTCAAGCTCGGTGCGGTGGTCCACGCCGGAACGGTAGTCGAAGTAGTCGTTCAGCAGGTTGGCGATGGCGTGCATGGCGACCACGGCGACGAGTTCGGCGGCGAGGACGCCCCATCGCCAATGTGAGATCGGCGCGGCGGCCGCCGTGCCGACCAGCACGCCGAGCGCGGACGCCGGAAAGGAGAACGGCCGCGTCGCATGGAACCAGACGCGCATTCCGATTTTGCGGACTTCCATCCCGGCCTTCCTCGCTCGGAACTATGCCCCGAACTTCTTCATCTTCTGCGCATTGGCCAGCATCAGCGCCATCGCCTCGACAGCCGGGAACCGCCCCAGCGACCCGCGCGCGCACTCCCGTTCGCTGAAGCGCGATGCCCCGTCCGGCCGGCAATACTTCGACCAGAGCAGGAACGGGCAAGGATGCCAGGAGTGGCCCTTCAGCACCGCCGGGGTGGAATGGTCGCCGGTGACCACGATGACGTCCGGCTCCAGCGCGAGCAGCGTCGGGACCTGGCGGTCGAGCTCTTCGATGATCTCGACCTTCTTGTCGAAGTTCCCGTCCTCGCCGTAGGAGTCCGTCTTCTTGATGTGGATGTAGAAAAAATCGTGCTTTTCGAACTCGCGACTCAGCGTGTTGAACTCATCCTCGATCGTCTCGCGCGGCTGCAGGATTTTCATCCCGACCAGCTTGGCCAGGCCGCGATACATGGGATAGGTGGCGATGCAGGCCGGCTGCAGCTTGAAGCGCTCGGTCATGCTCGGGATCGCCGGGTACTTGGCGAAACCGCGCACGAGGATGGTGTTCGCCGGGTGGCGGCCTTCGAGCGCCTCGTTCGCCATGCGGATGAAATCATTGACGACATCGGCGGTGTGCTCGGCTTCCGGGGCGAGCGGCTTGGCCAGAACGGGCGGGTGGCCGTCCTTCTGCGGGTCGGCGTCCTCGATGCGGCCGTCGAGGCCGTCTCCGCGGAACAACACGGTGAACCGGTGCTCCTTGCCCGGCTCAATGACGACCTCAACGTCGCCGATCCTGGGGATCGCCTTGGAGAGCAGGGCGCAAAGCTCGCGGCTCTTCTCGCTGGCGGGGCGGCCGGCGCGGCGGTCCACGATGATCCCCTTGTCGAGCGTGGCGAAATTCGCCCGGGCGGCCACGTCGCGAGCGGTCATCGAAAGGCCCACGCCGAGCGCCTCGAGCACGCCGCGGCCGATTTCGTACTGCAAGGGGTCGTAACCGAACAGCGCCAAATGCGACGGCCCGCTGCCCGGCGTGATGCCGCGGGCGATCGGGTCGGTCAACCCGCATTCCGACTCGCTCGCGAGCTTGTTCAGGCAGGGGATGTCCGCCGCCTCCAACTCGGTCCGCCCGTCATGCGGCACGCCGCCGAGACCGTCCGCGACCAGCAGCACGATCTTGGCCGCATTTTGCTCAGTGAGTTCGCGCAGAATTCCATCGGGGATCATGGTTTCTCCTGGAAGCGAAACGCTCGACGGTCAGTCGGTCGCCGGCCTGACCGAAGTCTCGGGCGAGGACTCGAACGCGAAGCCGACATCCTTGCGGATGAAGCGCAGTTTCTCGCCGGCGAAGAACCGCTCGAATCGCTCGACGTAGTAAACCGGGTTCTGCTTCCCCCGCAAAAAGAGGAAGTTGAGGAAACGGAGCCGCTCGACGTTATTGGGCAGCACCTCGAACATCCGGGCGTGCCGCACGGTCGGGAGCCTCTTGCCGCCGCGGAGGAAGGCGTACATCTCGCGGGCGAGCGTGCCATCCACGTGCGGCAGCGCGCGGACGATCCCCGCGACGCCGAGGTTGACGAGCCTGCTCTGCATGGCGGCGGTCACTTCCGGGTGTCCGACCAGATGGCGGAGCCGGTGCCGGAGCCGGAGGAAGATCTCCTCGGGCGTGCGTTCGCCGGCCGGGATGCGGCCGGCGATGTGGGCGCGCGTGTATTCCTCCAGCGCGGAGGCCGCGTCGAACACCTGGAAGGCCAGCCGGTGCCGCTTCTGGATGTACCGCTCGACCTCGGTGGAGAGTTCGTTCGCCAGCAATTTGCGCGCTTCGGCCTGGTCCTGCGCGCTGATCTCGTGGCCCACGGTATCGTCGAAGAGGCCCAGTCTTCTCATCGAGTGCATGATCCGAACGGCGTGGAACCGGGCCTTCACCTCCAGGCTGAACGCGCCGACGTTGTCCGCGCGGTAAATCGGCAGCCGGAGGAAGAGCACGTTGTCCACCGCTTCCTCCAGCACCTCGTCGCGCAGCGCGGTTTGGCCCTGGTACAACGTTCTGCAGAACAGCAGCACGATGTAAAGCAGATGGATCTCGCCCATCCCGAATTTGTTGACGACGCAGAAATTCCGCAGCAGCTCGAAGTCCTTGCGCAGGTTCTCGGGCGAGGCGAGATAGCGCACCGTCTTGTCGCCCGACCCGCCGAGGATGACGGCCTCCGGGTAGAGCTGGTTATGGCGCAGCGCGTCGAACAGCCGCCCGAACACCACTTGCAACGTCGCAAAGCGCGTGTTGCTCGTGGGCGACGCCCATGCCGAGCGATAAGCGTCCATCGCCGCGAGGCGGTACTCGCGGATCGAAACGCCCCCCGTATCCTTCAACCAGTCGGCGGAATCGCCCAGCAACGTGAAAGCAGCCAGGTCATCAGACATGACCTCGTGTCTCCCCGATCAGGGATAGAGGCAATTTTCCCTCAGCCGCCCTAGAATACCGGACAAATGGGCGCAGTGCAAGCCCCCATTATCAAAAAAATACGCTTAGCGGCTCCGGCTCATTTTCTTCAGGAAACGCCGCTCCCGCCAGACCAGCGAATGAATGCCCTGCCGGTGCACCTTCTCCAGCAGTTCATCGAGCCGGCGCTCGTCGGCGGCCTTGTGCGCTTCGCGCACGGCCGCGAGTTTACCGGCGGGAAACCGCGCGATCGAGGACCGGAATCGCGGGGCCGCGCGGACGACCAGGTATCCGTACAGCAGTCCGGCCAGGTGCGCCAGGTTCGCCACGCCGTTGTCGCCGGCTTGGAGCAGGTTTACGGCCGTGATGCCGATCACGATGAGGACGAATGTCCAGATGCGCATCGGAAAGAGGAACATGAAAAGGATCGTGCGGTTCGGCCACCACAGCGCGTACACCATGACGACCGCCATGATCGCTCCCGACGCGCCGATGCACGGCTTTTCCAGGGGCCAGACGAAGTAGTGCACGGCTGCGAAGGCCAACGCCGCGAACACAGCCGCCGTGAAGTAGAACGCCAGAAACCGCCGCGCTCCCCAGACGATCTCGATCTCGCGGCCGAACCAATAGAGGAACAACATGTTGAAGAGGATGTGCAGTAAATTCGCCGGGGCATGCAGGAAGGCGTAGGTCAGCAGTTGCCAAACGTATCCGCGCGCGAACACGTCCGCCGGCCGCAGGGAGAGCCAGCCGAAGCCAGCGTCGAACGCCGCGGGCTGCGCGCGGATCAGGATGATTTCCAGCACGTACACCGCGACGTTGACGAGGATGAGCCAGCCGACCACCGTGTGGAAGAACCATCCCCGGGCGAACCGCCGTTCGGTCTCGTCGTAATCGCCCGCTGCGTAATCCGGTTCCCCCTCGTACTTGCGCATGTCGGCCTCTGCTCAGGCGTACCGGCGATCAATGACCTTCGCCAGTTTCCGCAGTGCCTCCGACTCGATCTGGCGGACCCGTTCCCGGGTCAGGTCGAGGTGCCGGCCGATCTTCTCCAGCGTCATCGCCTCGGTGCCTTCGAGGCCGTAACGCAGTTCGAGCACTTCCTTTTCGCGCTGCGTCAGGGCAGCCAGGCTGTGCTTGATCATCTGGTGGGTGTTCTCGACCATCAACTCGTGTTCCGGCGCCTCGGTGCGATTATCGGCCACCGAGCCTTCGAAGACCCAGGACATATCCGGCGCGCGGTCGGTCGTCGCGGCGGCGCGGAGGGCGCGGTTGATCATCCTCATGCGTTCCGCCGAGACCGCCATGCGCTTGCCGATCTCCTGGTCGGTCGGCGGGCGCCCGAACTTCTCGGTCAGTTGCTGGCTGACGCGCCTCCAGCGGGCGATGAGTTCGACCATGTAGCCGGGCACGCGCACGGCCGGGCCGCAGGTCTGCAGCGCCCGGCGGATGTGCTGGCGGATCCACCAGGTGGCGTAGGTGCTGAACCGGGTGTGCCGCTCCGGCTTGAAACGCTCGACGCCCCTCATCAGGCCGATGTTCCCTTCGGCGATGAGGTCCATGAGCGGAACGCCTCGGTGGGTGTAACGCAGAGCCAAGTGAACGACCAGGCGAAGGTTCCGGCGGATCATCTCGTCGCGCGCCTCTTTGTCGTGGCGGCTGACGCGACGTGCCAGTTCCGCCTCCTCTTCGGCCGTGAGGAGGCGGAACTGGTCAATTTCCTTCAGATAAGCATCCAGGCCCGGCTCATCGAACCGCATTGCAACCTCGAAAGTCGGAGTCTTCCGCGCCGAGAAACGCTCGGGCGCTCTCAAGGAGCGGGCTTGGTCTCGGGCTCAGTCGCCGGAGCCTCTTCAGAGGCGGCCTTGGGCGCTTCGAGCTCGGCGAGCTTCTCCGCCGCTTCGGTTGCCGCCGGCGCTTCGGTCACCGCGGCCGCTTCGGCCGCCGCCGGCGCCTCACCTGCCGTGGCGCCGCTGCGCATGGAGAGGCCGATCTTGCGCGCTTCGGAATCCACTCGCAGGATCGTCACCTGCACTTCCTGGCCCACCTGCACGGCTTCCTCCGGCTTCTCGATCTTCTTGTCGGACATCTCCGAGATGTGGAGCAGGCCCTCGAGGTTCGGCTCGAGTTCGACGAACGCGCCGAACGAGGTCAGCTTCGTGATCTTCCCGTGGACGACCTGGCCGGCGCTGTACTTCGCCGGGATGTTGCCCTGCCACGGATCGCGCTCGAGCTGCTTGAGGCCCAGCGCCACGCGCTTCTTCTCCTCCGAAACGCTCAGGACCACCGCTTCGACGCGGTCGCCCTTCTTGAGGAGTTCCGACGGGTGGTTGATCTTCTTGGTCCACGACATGTCGCTGACGTGGAGCAGGCCGTCTATGCCTTCCTCGAGTTCGACGAATGCGCCGTAGTTCGTCAGGTTGCGCACGCGGCCCTTGATGACCGTTCCGGCCGGGTACTTCTCCTCGACGTGCGCCCACGGGTTCGACTCGGTCTGCTTGATCCCCAGCGAAATCTCCTGCTTCTCCTCGTTGATGCCGAGGACGACGACTTCCACGATATCGCCGATGGCGGCGACCTCCGACGGATGATTGACGCGGCGCGTCCAGGACATCTCGGAGATGTGCACGAGTCCCTCGACGCCGTCCTCGAGCTTGACGAAGCAGCCGTAGTTGACGATGTTGACCACCTCGCCCTTGTGGCGGGTGCCGACCGGGTATTTCGCGGGCACGCGCTTCCACGGGTTCTCGGTCTTCTGCTTGAGGCCCAGGGCGATGCGCTCGCGCTCCTTGTCCACGCTCAGGATCATCACTTCGATATCCTCGTCAATCGCCACAATCTCGGAGGGATGGCTGATCCGGCTCCAGGACATGTCGGTGATGTGGAGCAGGCCGTCAATGCCGCCCAGGTCCACGAACGCGCCGAAGTCGGCGATGTTCTTGACCGTGCCCTTGCGGGTCTGGCCGACCTGAATTTCGGCCATGACCTTGGCCTTCATCTGCTCGCGCTCTTCCTCGATCAGCTTGCGGCGGCTGACGACGATGTTGCGGCGCTCCTCGTCAATCTTGAGGATCTTGCAGGTGACTTCCTTGCCGATGTACTCGGCGATGTCGCCCGGCCGGCGGATGTTGACCTGCGAGGCCGGCAGGAACACCGGCACGCCGATGTCCACGAGCAGGCCGCCCTTGATCTTGCGCATGACGCGGCCGGTGACCACGTCGCCTTCCTTGTGGTCGGTGATGATCTTTTCCCAGCCGCGGATGCGGTCCGCCTTGCGCTTCGAGAGCACGATGACGCCGGCGTCGTCTTCCACCGCGTCGAGCAGCACCTCGATTTCATCGCCCGGCTTGACCGAACCGCTGTCCGAGAACTCGTTGAGCGGCAAAAGGCCTTCGGATTTATAGCCGACATCCACGACGACGTCGTCGCCGATGATGTTGATGACCCTGCCTTTGATGATGGAACCGGACTCGAACGACTTGATGGACTCGTCCACGGCCTTGTCGAGGTCCTTGACCGCCGGGTCCGCCATGGCCGCCTCGACCTCGCGGTCAATCTCCGACCGGTCCACGTGCATGTCGCTCAGCATCAGCTCGTCAACCATCTTCGTCTCCTTTGCTGCGCCTCGCCGCTGGCCGCGGGAGAGGGCTTCGGCCCTTCCTGTCGCACGGCCACTGAATGCGGGCGCGTGTCCGGAAAGCGATCGCTGTTTCAGGAGCCGGGCGGCCCGGCGCATTGCCGGGAACCGAACGACCCGGTCCCATATTCCGGACGATCCTGTCTGACCGATTCTGCTCCGATTCAGGAGCAGGTTCTGCGTTTCCTGAGTTCCGTTTCAAGCCGCGACAATTCCGACTGCAGCCGCTCGACCAGCTCCACGCGTGACAGCCGGCGATGCTCTTTCGGCCGGATCGCGCCTCCGTAAAGGACCGATATCTCACCGGTCCTCGGCGTTGAGCCGCGCGGCCACGCTTCGAATGCGCCCGTAATCACCGCGGGCACGATCGGCACGTCCGCGCGCTCGACCAGCGCCAGGATTCCCGGGCGCAACGGTGCGATTTTGCCGTCCGACGACCGCGTTCCTTCCGGGAAGACCACGAGGCATTCGCCGTTCTGCAGCCGCTGCACCGCCTCGCGCATGGCGGCGGTATCCACCCCGCCGCGCGTGACCGGGAACGCGTTCACCGCCGCGATCAGCCGGCCGAACGCCGGGTTCCGAAAGAGCGTCCGCCGCGCCATGAAGCTCACCGGACGCTCGAAGCCCAGCGACAGCAGGATCGGGTCGAGATAGCTCTGATGATTCGACACGATCAGCACGCCGCCGAACCGCGGCACGTTGAGCTGTCCGAAGACGCGCACGCGGAACGCGAGGACGAACATCATCCGGAACATCGCCCTCGCGCCGATCCAGAGCAGGCGCCTGCCGATCAAGTCTCTTTCCTCTCAGCCGACCCGGCTCGCCGGCCTGTCGCCGAAACGTTACTTATATCAAAAAGGGTTTCGCCTGCGCAACGCTGATTTCGGGGTGCCGGTCGGCCCGGGTTGCGTTGGACAGTCCTTCGACGGACCGGGTATGATGCGCAGGCGACGGCCGGACCCGACCTGACTTTCTCGAGGCAGTGGGCGATATGGCGCTGTTCATTGCGATTTTCCTCGCCATCTATGGCGGAATCAATTTTTACTTCTTCTCCAAAATTCATGCCGCCTGGCCCGGTCCGGGAGTCTTCACGGCGCTGCTCGCGATATTCTTTATCTTCGCGATTGCGGCCCCGATCCTCGTGCGCGTGTTCGAGCGCCGGGGATGCGTCCGCCTCGCCTGGCTGGCCGCCGCGGTGGGCTACTCCTGGATGGCCATTCTGTTCTGGTTCTGCGTGCTGGCGCTCCTGGGAGACGGCTGGAACCTGGGGATGCGCTGCATGGCCCATTTCCAACCGTCGGCGGCCTGCCTTCTGCTTCGGCCGAAGCCGGCGCTTGCGCTTTACGGCGTCGTGGTGCTGGCGGCCGCCGGCTGGGGGCTGATCGAAGCGGCGGACATCCGGCTCAAAGAGGTCCATGTCCGCACGCCGAAGCTGTCCCGCGGCGCGGCGCCGGTGCGGATCGTCCAGATCACGGATATTCATCTCAGTCCGATCCTGAAGGAGCGGACGCTGGCGAAGATCATCGGCCTCATCAACGAGGCCGCGCCGGACATTCTCGTCTGCACCGGAGATCTGTCGGACCTGCCGTACCAGATTGGGAAAAGCCTGGCGGAAATGCTCGCGGCCGTGCGGGCGCCGATGGGCAAGTTCGGCTGCCTTGGGAATCACGAGTATTACACCGGTTTGCAGAACAGTTTGAGCTTCTACCAGACCGCCGGACTGAAAACGCTGCGCGGGGAATCGGCCGTCGCCGGGCCGGTGCGGGTCGCCGGCGTGGACGATCCGGCCGGGCGTCAGAGAAGCGAACCGTGCTTCTTCGATGAGCCGCCTGCGCTGGCGGGCGAGGACGGCATGCGGCCGGTGGTCCTGCTCAAGCATCAGCCGAGGATCAATCCGGCATCGGCAGGGCGGTTCGACTTGCAACTCTCCGGCCACCTGCACGGCGGCCAGATATTCCCGTTCAACCTGGTGGTCTACTGCTTCTATCCGATCACGCCCGGTTTGCACCGCGTCGCGCCGGGCAGCGATATCTACCTCAGCCGCGGCACCGGAACCTGGGGCCCGCCGATGCGCCTCTTCGCGCCGCCGGAAGTGACGTTGATCGTGCTGGAGCCGGAGTGATGCGCCTGGTGCGCCGTTTTGTTCCAGTCCGCCGAAGGCGCACCATGCGCGCAACAGATTTCTGTAGTCGCGTCTGACGCCCGCTCATACCCCTCATCGCCATGACCTCGCGCACCATTTCCCACGCGGCGGCAAAACGGCCTTCCGCGCCGATTTTGTCCCAAAACTCGAGATCGAACTCGCGTCCAAGCTCGCCCCGACGGGTCAGGCGCGCCATGATGATGCGTTCCTTTGCCATAACCTAAGTATAGTCGAAAAGACGGCGCCTCTGCCACTGTCCGCGCAGTCGCAGTCAGTACTTTTTTCGTCGAATTCAACGGCCGACCTTGCCCGCGCCGCTGTCGGTCTGCAGCAGCGCAAACCCCGACTTCTCGTCCTTGACGCGGCGGACCTCTGCGCCGGTGACCTCGACGAGGATCGCTTCCCCGAGGAGCCAGGTCTTTACGCCCTTTCTCAGGCATCCGGTCATGGTGCGGCCGGCGCGGCCCAGGGCGGCGTGCATGTGGAGCGCGGGCTTGCCGTCCACGCCCGGCGCGAGGACGCCGACGCCGGAGACTTCGTGCGCGCCGTCGAGCGGAAGCGCCATCGGGTCCGGCGGCATCGCGGCCGAATCGCGCGGGCCGACGACCACTTCGCCCTTGCCGACACCGCCTATGAGCAGGGCGTAGCCGGTTGTGACGCCGCGCTCGGCGGCGAACCGCTCGATACAGTTCGGGATGACGTCGCCGTCGTCGAGCCGGATCACGAACACGCGCCCGATGCGCCCCTCGGATGCCTTCATTTCTTCTTCTCCTTGCGAAGTTTTCGTTTTCCGTTGCCTGATTTCAAAGGGATCCTCCGCGCGCCCTCCGGCGCGGGGAGCGCTTTTCCGCCGACGATCAGGTCCGGCAGCCCCTCTTCGATCACCAGCGGTTCGGTCACGTCGGGCTGAAGCTCGGTCAGGAAGCGGCTCGGCTTCATCATCACAAGCCGGTCGGAGCGGCTGCGCTGGAACTGCGGGACCAGCAGGTAAAGCTCGTCCTTCGCTCGCGTCACGGCGACGTGGAAGACGCGCCGCTCCTCCTCTTCCTCCTCGCGGGTGTTGATCGCGAAGTCGGTGGGGAACCGGCCGTCGGAGAGCCACGGGATGAACACGATCGGCCACTCGAGCCCTTTGGCCTGGTGCACGGTCGAGAGGATCACGAATTCCTGCTCCTCGGGGCCGGTGACGACCGTCTCGCCGGAGAACTCGCCGGCGAGGGACACGTCCGCGAGAAAAGCCTCGAGGGCCTTGTACTGCGCGGCGAAGCTGATCATGCCGCGGATGTCCTCCTTCCGGAGCGAGGCGTGATCGTAGTGCGATTCAAGGTAAGCCCCGTAAGGGCCCGCCATGACGCGCTCCATCATCTCCGCCGGCGATTGCAGTGTCGGCAGTTCGCGGAGGAGGCTGACGAAGTCGGCATAGAACGGCCGCGCCGGCGCGGGCAGCACGCGCGCCGTCTCCGGTCGCGCGGCCTCCTCCAGCGGATTGGCGAATCCGGCAATGTGAAGCCAGGCCTTCCTCGAGGAGGCGCTGCCGACTTTCGGCAGCAGTTGCAGCACGCGGAGCCAGGCGAGTTCGTCCTTGGGGTTCTGGACGAGCCGCAGGTGCGCGACGACGTCCTTGATGTGCGCCTGTTCGAAGAACCTCAACCCGCCGCGGACCTGGAACGGGATATTCCGGCGGCGCAGCTCGAGCTGGATTTCGATCGAGTGCCAATGGCTGCGATAGAGGACGGCGATGTCGTTGAGCTTCCGCTCCTGGTCGAGCAGATGGAGAATGTACTCGGCGATGAACTGCGCCTGGACGCTCCCATCGTGGCAGGACGACACGGCCGGCTTCAGCCCGGACGGCCGCACGGCGCGCAGTTCCTTGGGCAGCCGGCGCGTGTTCACGGCGATGCTGGCGTTCGCAAGGGCCAGGATCTGCGGCACGGACCGGTAGTTCGTCTCGAGCTGGTACTCCCGGGCGTCCGGATATCGCTCCTTGAACCCCAGGATGTTCTCAAAGTTCGCGCCCCGGAAACTGTAGATGGACTGCGAGTCATCCCCGACGACGCAGACGTTCCGGTGCGTCGAAGCCAGCGCGTCCACGATCGCCCCTTGGATCGCGTTGGTGTCCTGGTACTCATCCACCAAAATGTGCTGGAACTGGTCGGACAACACGCGCCGGACATCCGCATGCTCCGTCAGGAGAACGAGCCACGCCGAGAGGAGGTCATCGTAGTCCAGGAACTGGCGCTCGCGTTTGCGCACGGCGTACAGTTCGAGAACGCGCGCGATCTCCTCGGACTGATCGGCGAACATCGGATAGCGCCGGGCGAGGACTTCGTGCAGCGGTTGCAGCGTGTTCTGCAGGAAGCTGGAGATCTCCATCAGCACTTTTTTCTGCGGGAAGCGCCGCTTGCCGATCGGCACCCCGGAATCGGGCACGCACGACTTCAGCAGGCCGGAGGCGTCCTCGCGGTCGAGGATGGTGAAGTCGGAAGAGATGCCCAGCTTGCTGCCGTACTGCCGGAGAATGCGATTGGCGATGTGGTGGAACGTGCCGGCCCAGAGGTGGCGCGTCGCCTGTTCGACGAGCAACTCGACGCGGTGGACCATCTCGCGCGCGGCGCGGTTCGTGAAGGTGACCAGCAGGATGCGCCCCGGATCCACGCCCGCGCGCACCAGCCAGGCTAGGCGATAGGTCAGCGCGCGCGTCTTCCCGGTGCCCGCTCCGGCCACGACGAGCATGGGCCCGCCCGGAGCGGTCGCGACGGCCAACTGCTCTTCGTTGAGCGCCTCGCTGAAGTCGGTCGCGTCAACTTTCTTGTGAGTGTGCAGAACGAATTTTCGCGCCATGGCGTTCTCGGAAAACGGCTGCGGGTCTCATCTCGAATTCCCGTCGGGCGACGTCGCCCGGCGGGCGGATGCGTCATCATATTACCATAAGTCGCCGCGGCGCTTCCTGCGTGCCGGCCGCATAGGAGTTTCTCCTATGCGAGGAATCGGCAGCCGCCCGATTGATTGGCGTCGTCGGTCTGGTAAACTGCGGCAGTGGGGCGAGAACCGGCTGCCGGGGAATGTGGGATGATGTGCGGGGGCAGACCCAGGCGGCCGGATCGAAAGTAAGACGGTTCGGCGTGAAAGCGTCGAACCGTCTTCTTTTTGATCGAGCTTCCCGCCCGAAACCGCGGCTTAGAGGGAAGCGCGTCAGCTTGTAGGTCGGACGATGGGAAACGCGTCTTTGTAGTGCCGGATTTCCGGCGCGCCGCCGGGCGGCAGGAGCACGGCAACGACGTCGAACCGAAGCGTGTGCCCGTGCAGGCGGTTCCGGTCCGCGAACTCGCTCGCGGCGAGGCAGATGCGGCGCCGCTTTCCGGCGCGGGCGGCTTCCTGGAGGACGCCCCAGTCTCCCGAGGAGCGCAACCTCACTTCAACAAAGACGACCTCGTCGCCGTCGCGCGCGATGAGATCAATCTCTCCGAGCCGGGAATGCCAGTTCCGGCGCAGGATCTTGCAGCCCAGCTTGCGGAGGAATTCCTCCGCAAGCCGTTCACCCTGCTCGCCCAGAACGCGCCGCGATTTCCCGGGCACCGCCGATCACTCCTTCGCGGGAGCTTTTGCCTCGGGCGCTTTCTCAGCGCCGGCTTGCGGCTCGGCGATCGGCTGGCTTTCGGAACCGGCCACTTCGTGGACCGTCCGGCCCTTGATGCGCGTGGCCTTGCCGACGCGGCGGCGCAGGTAATAAAGCTTGGCGCGCCGGACTTCGCCCTTGTGGCGGACGCGCACTTCGGTGAGCAGGGGACTGTGGAGCGGGAACGTCCTCTCGACTCCCTCGCCCTGTACGAGGCGGCGGACCTTGAAGGTCTCGCGCACACCGGTGCCCTGGCGGCCGATGACGGTGCCGATGAACACGGAGATGCGTTCCTTGTCGCCTTCCTTGATCTTCGTGCGCACTTCCACGGTATCGCCGATATCGAACTCGGGGACGGTCTTCTTCAACTGCGCTTTTTCGAGCTCCTGCACGATGGGGTTCGTCATAGTCTTGCTCCGACCCAAAACGAGAAATGGAAAACGACCCAGCCGGGCACGTTACGAACTCGATTCCTTGACGTCACGGCGAGGGACCGGCGCCCCTCGCTTCATCAGGAGACCAGGCTTCCTCTGCGCCGTGCGAAGTCTGGCCTGCGCCGCGCGCCACTCCGCAATGACGCCGTGATCGCCGGAGAGCAGCACCTCGGGCACCTTCATGCCGCGAAACTCCGGCGGCCGCGTGTACTGAGGATACCCGAGCACGCCTTGCGCGAACGAGTCGCGGCGGCTCGATTCCTCATCGCCGAGGACGCCCGGGATCAGCCGGACGGCGGCGTCCACAATGACCATGGCAGCCAGCTCGCCTCCGGTCAGCACGTAATCGCCGATGGAGATCTCGTCCGCTTCAAGCCCCATCGGGATCCGTTCGTCATATCCCTCATAGTGGCCGCAGACGATGAGCAGGCGCGGCTTTGCGGCCAATTCCACGGCCACCTCGTTCGTCAGCAGGCGGCCTTGCGGCGAGGTCAGTATCCGGTGCGTTCGGCCCGCCTCGCGTTCGATCTCCTCAACGGCCTGGAACACCGGCGCGCAGGTCATCACCATGCCGGGCCCGCCGCCGTACGGACGGTCGTCCACGTTTCTGCGCGAGCCCTCGCCGAACGGCCTGAGATCGTGGACGTGGCACTCCACGATCCGTTTCTCCTGGGCGATTCGCAGGATGCTCTCGCTCAGCACCGGCGGGAACATGGCCGGAAAGAGCGTCAAAATATCCACGCGCATGACGTTCCGTCCTCGGACCTCGCGAGGCTGTTCGCGGCAGCCGTCAGGCCTTCTTGATCCCCGCCCGTTTCAGCATGCCGGCCACCGTGTCCGTCGGCTGCGCGCCGACGCCGAGCCAGTACTGGACGCGGTCGCGGTCAATCGCCACCTGCTTTTCCTTGTCGGCGGCGCGCGGGTCGTAATGGCCGAGGACTTCGAGTTCCTTGCCGTCGCGCTTCGCGTGCGCGTCCGTCGCCACGATCCGGTACGACGGACGATTCTTGCGGCCCGTTTTCTTCAAACGAATCTTGACTGCCACGTGTCCTCCTTTAAACGTTAGTGACCTGGCATAGGCGGGCGGGGCCCGAGACGCGGAGTTCTGGAGCCCGCCATCGGCGGAAGTCCAAACCCTTTCGGCCCCTTGCCGCCCTCTCCGAAACGCCTCATGAGTTTCATCATCTGGCGGAACTGCTTCAGCAGGTGGTTGATCTCCTGCGAGTTGCTTCCGCTCCCGGCCGCGATGCGGCGGCGCCGCGAGCTGTCCACGATGTCCGGGTTGTTGCGCTCTTCCGGGGTCATGGACCGGATGATCGCCTCGACCCTCGTCACCTCGCCCTGGGCCGAGGAGAAATCCATGCCGCCCATCCCGGGCAGAAGCCCAAGCATGTCCTGGATGTTCCCCATTTTCTTGAACTGCTGAAGCTGCTGCAGGAAGTCCTCGAGCGAGAGGGTCCGCTTCCGGATTTTCTCCTGCAGCTCCCGGCCGCGCTTCACGTCCACTTCGGCCTGGACTTTTTCGACCAGCGTCACGATGTCGCCCATGCCGAGGATGCGCGAGGCCATGCGGTCGGGGTGGAACTCTTCGAGGGTGTCGAGTTTTTCGCCGACGCCGATGAACTTGACCGGCTTTCCGGTGACCGCCTTGATGCTGAGCGCCGCGCCGCCGCGCGCGTCGCCGTCGAGCTTGGTCAGGATCACGCCGTCAATGTCGAGCTGGGCGTTGAACTCGTTGGCGCTGTTGACCGCGTCCTGGCCGGTCATCGCGTCGCACACCAGGAAAATCTGCTGCGGCTTCGCGCGCGTCTTGATCTCGAGCAGCTCCGCCATCAGCTCTTCGTCAATGTGGAGACGGCCGGCGGTGTCGAGGACCACGACGTCGCAATTCGCCTGGCGCGCGGCGTCGAGAGAACGTTCGCAGATGCGGGGCGGGCGGCCGCTGCCCTCGGAATAGACCGGCATGTGGAGTTCCTCGCCGAGCACGCGCAACTGCTGCACGGCGGCGGGACGCTGCACGTCCGCCGCGACGAGCATGGGCGAGTGGCCGCGCTGCTGCAGGTAGCGCCCGAGCTTGCCGGCGGTCGTCGTCTTGCCCGATCCCTGGAGGCCGGCGAGCATGATGACGGTGGGCGGGTGTTCCGCGAAACGGATCGCGTGGTCCACCGGGCCCATGAGCTGGACCAGTTCGTCATGCACGATCTTGACGATCTGCTGTCCGGGCGCGACGCTGCGGAGCACTTCCTGGCCGAGCGCGCGTTCGATGCAGGTGTTCGAGAAGTCCTTGACGACTTTATAGCTGACATCAGCTTCGAGCAGGGCCGTGCGGATTTCGCGCATGGCGTCGCGGGTGTTCCCCTCGCTGATGACGGCGGTGCCGCGCAGCTTTCTGAAGACGGTATTCAAGTTTTCCGTGAGCGACTCAAACATACCATTGCTCTCGAAGGGGATCGGCGAAAACATCTTATTATATCTTTCCGCCCGCGATTATCAAGTCAGAAGGGCTTGAATCGGCGAAACATGTGTGATAAGATAACTGCGCTGTAGACCTGGCGCGCGAGGATGTGACCAGACGCCCCCCTAGCTCAATTGAATAGAGCGTCGGCCTCCGGAGCCGAAGGTTGCAGGTTTGAGCCCTGCGGGGGGTGCCAAATGCACGCACTCCCTTCCAGGTGACTTCGCCCAGTGCAGACAGGTGGCTGCAGATCCCGGACGTTGTCGCGGACATCGTCGGGGCGGGGGAGTCTTATTCCTGAAATCCAGGGTTGCAAGTCGCGGCCGTTTTGGTATAATACCCTTTCCGATGTGTCCGCGCCGATGATGTTGCTAGCGTAGCTCAATGGCAGAGCGGCGGTTTTGTAAACCGCAGGTTGTGGGTCCAATTCCCACCGCTAGCTCCAGAAGACGCCGGGGAGATACCCAAGCGGCCAAAGGGGACAGACTGTAAATCTGTTGGCACTGTCCTTCGCAGGTTCGAATCCTGCTCTCCCCACCATTGGCGGGCGTAGCTCAATGGCAGAGCTCCAGCCTTCCAAGCTGGCTGTGTGGGTTCGATTCCCATCGCCCGCTCCATCTGGGGAAGCGACGGCCTGCTGACGGCTGAGTGAAGGGCGCTGCCTTAGCTCAGTGGTAGAGCGCGTCCTTGGTAAGGACGAGGTCCTGGGTTCAAGCCCCAGAGGCAGCTCCACGCAATGCGACGCGCTGAGTCCGGTGCTCACGAGGGGCATACCGGAGTGGTATAGACCAGGATAGGAGAAAGACAATGGCTAAGGAAGTCTTTGTTCGGTCGAAGCCGCACATGAACGTCGGCACGATCGGGCACATTGACCACGGCAAAACGACCTTGACCGCTGCGATTGTCAAGACCATGGCGGCCCTCGGCCGCGCCAAGGCGCGCGAGTATGCCGATATCGCCAAGGGCGGCACCGTCCGCGACGCCACCAAGACCGTCACGATCCAGGTGGCGCACGTGGAGTACGAGTCCGAGAAACGCCATTACGCTCACGTGGACTGTCCCGGACACCGCGACTACATCAAGAACATGATCACCGGCGCGGCGCAGATGGACGGCGCGATCCTGGTGGTGGGCGCCGACGACGGCCCCATGCCGCAGACCCGCGAACACCTGCTCCTGGCCCGCCAGGTCGGCGTGCCCGGCATCGTCGTCTTCCTCAACAAGATTGACCTCGTGGACGATCCGGACCTGATCGAGGTCTCCATCATCGAACTGCGCGAACTCCTGACCTCGTACGGCTTCCCGGGCGAGGAGATCCCGATCATCCGCGGCTCCGCGATCAAAGCGTATCAGTCCAACGACCCGAAATCTCCGGAGTGCAAGTGCATCCATGAACTCATGACGGCGATTGACACCTACTTCCCCGAGCCGGTGCGCCCGGTGGACCTGCCGTTCCTGATGCCGATCGAAGACGTGTTCAGCATCAAGGGCCGCGGCACGGTCGGCACCGGCCGCGTGGACCGCGGGGTCGTGAAGGTCGGCGACGAGATCGAAATCGTCGGCCTCATGCCCGAAGTGCGCAAGACCATCGTGACCGGCGTCGAGATGTTCAACAAGACGATGGACGCCGGACAGGCCGGCGACAACATCGGCGTGCTCCTGCGCGGGATCGAGAAGGACGACCTCGAGCGCGGCCAGGTGCTCGCCAAGCCGAAGTCCATCACGCCGCACACGAAGTTCGAGGGCGAAGTGTACGTCCTGGGCAAGGATGAAGGCGGCCGCCACACGCCGTTCTTCACCGGTTACCGGCCGCAGTTCTACTTCCGCACCACGGACGTGACCGGCACGGTCACGCTGCCCGAGAAGGTCGAGATGGTGATGCCGGGCGATAACGTCACGGTCGCCGTCGAGCTCCAGACGCCGATCGCCATGGAGGAGAAACTCCGGTTCGCGATCCGCGAAGGCGGCAAGACGGTCGGCGCCGGCACGGTCACGAAAATCGTCCAATAATCGAAACGTTTATCGGAAGGTTTCGCGATGCGCGAATTCATGAGCCTTGAATGCACGGTGTGCGGGAACCGCAACTACCGCACCAGCCGCGAAACGCGGGCCGGCAAGAAGCTCGAGCTGAAGAAGTATTGCAAGTACGACCGGAAGCGGACTGTCCACGTCGAGAAGAAGAAGTAGTTTCTTCCGCCGGGCGCGGCCGCACGGGCGAACGCCGAGCCGCGCAGATGGGCAGGCCAGTAGCTCAATTGGCAGAGCATCCGTCTCCAAAGCGGAATGTTGGGGGTTCGACTCCCTCCTGGCCTGCCAATTATCGAACGGTCCGCGACGAGAGCCGCACAGGTTCAGCTTGAAGAGGCAGCGGAGGCAGGATGTTTGAGATTTACAAAAAAGGCCAAGGCACAACTGCGCGCGCGATTGCGGCCGTCGGCATGGGCGCCCTCGCGGCGTTCGGCACTTATGAGCTGTTCGACTACCTTAGCGCCGTCGGCGGCAGTTTCCACGTCGGCAGCACCGAAGTGGCCTACAGCGCGCTGGTCAGCATCCTGGTGTTCCTGGGAGCGGCGGCGCTGATTGTCTGGCTGATCAACCTTCCGAAGTTCGTGGACTACCTGATCATGAGCGAGATCGAGCTTCGCAAGGTTTCCTGGCCGACGTATGCGGAACTCAAACGGCAGACGTTGGTGGTCATTATCGCGCTGGTAGTGTTTTCAGCGGTGCTGTGGGTCGCGGACCTGATTTTCACGTCCGGCATCCTGCGCCTGTACAGAACGAAGTAGGTCCGGGCTTTTCGGAGAGACTTCCCCTAATGTCCAAGAACTGGTACGTCGTGCGCGTCCAGAGCGGCAAGGAAGACCAGGTGCGCGAAGCGCTCGAGCGCCGAGTCCGCGCGGATGCGCTCCAGGCGACCGTTTGCCGCATCGTGGTGCCCAGCGAACGCATCTCCGAAATCCGCGGCGGGCAGAAGCGCGTCCGCGAGCGCAAGATTTACCCCGGTTATATCATGATCGAGATCGAGACCGGCGAGGTGGTGGATATTCCCCAGACCGCCTGGTTCACCATCCGCGAAACGCCGGGCATCGGCGATTTCCTGAGCGATGGCAATCGCCCGATCTCCATGGGCAAGCGCGACGTCGAGAAAATCCTCGGCGAAGTCGAGCACCGTGAAGAGGCGCCCAAACTCAAGATCGGCTTCTCCGGCGGGGAAGCGGTCCGAATCAAGGAAGGCCCGTTCGAGAATTTCGAAGGCACTGTCGAGGAAGTCTCGCCGGCCAAGGGCACGGTCAAGGTCATCGTCACGATCTTCGGACGGCCCACGCCGGTCGAACTCGAGTACTGGCAAGTGGAACGAGTGTAGGAGTTTCGTCGGAGTCAAAACATGGCCAGCAAACCGATACTCACGAAGATCAAGATTCAGTGCGCCGGCGGCCAGGCGACGCCGGCCCCGCCGGTCGGCCCGGCCCTCGGCCAGCACGGCGTCAACATCGGCGAGTTCGTCCGGAAGTTCAACGAGCGGACGCGCGACGCGGCGGGGATGACGATCCCGGTCGAGATCACCGTTTACCGCGACCACTCGTTCGATTTCATCACGAAGACGCCGCCGGCGGCGGTCCTCCTCAAGAAGGCCGCCGGGGTCGCGAAGGGATCCGGCACGCCGAATAAGGAAAAAGTGGGCAAGGTCACCCGCGCGCAGGTCCGCGAGATCGCCACGCTGAAGATGAAAGACCTCAACGCAGCCGATGTGGCCGCCGCTGAACTCATCATCGCGGGCACCGCGCGCAGCATGGGTATCGAGATAGCATAGTGGAGTAAGTTCATGGCCCAAAACAGCAAACGATTTCGCGAAGCGCAGAAGAAGGTTGACGCCAGCAAGCGGTACGCCGTCGCGGAGGCGGTCGCCGTGCTCAAGACGTTTCCGCCGGCGAAGTTCGACGAGACCGTGGAGATTTCTATGCGGCTCGGCGTCGACGTCAAGCAGCCCGACCAGATGTTGCGCGGCTCGGCGAGCCTGCCGAAGGGCCTGGGCAGGGAAAAGCGCGTCATCGCTTTCTGCGTCGGCGCCGCGGCCGAGGCCGCCAAGGAAGCCGGCGCCGTCGAGGCGGGCGGCGAAGAACTCGTCAAGAAAGTGCAGGACGGCTGGACGGAGTTCGACATCGCCGTGGCCGCCCCCGACATGATGCGCATCGTCGGCAAGCTGGGCCGCGTCCTCGGCCCGCAGGGCAAAATGCCCTCGCCCAAGAGCGGCACCGTGGCCGAGAACGTGCCGCAGGCAGTCAAGGAGTTCCGGGCCGGGCGCATGGAGTACCGGACCGACGCGACGGGCAATCTGCACGCGCCCGTCGGCAAACTCAGTTTCTCCGAGGAGGACCTTCGGCAGAACGTCGAGTCCTTCATCGCGCATATTCAGGCCGCGAAACCGGCCAGTGTGAAGGGCGTGTTCATCGTGGGCGCGTATCTCTCTTCCACGATGAGCCCGGCGATCCGCCTGGCGGTATGAGAAGCGTGAACGTTGGCTGATCCGCAATGAATTGCACTTCAGACTGAGGGAGCGCGCACATGCCGAAAGAGATGAATCGCATGATCGCTGCCGAGATGGAGCAGCGGTTCCCCAAAGGCACGAATTACCTGGTGGTCGGGTTCGAGCGGCTGACCGGCCCCGAGACCGCGCAGTTCCGCAAGCTGCTGCGCGACAGCCGGATCCACATCGAGGTCGTCAAGAACTCCGTGGCCGCGCGAGTGCTCGAGGGCAGCGGAATCGGCGCCGGGACCAAGTTCCTGCAGGGGCCCTGCGCGCTCGTGACCGGCCAGGTGGACCTGCCGGCGATCTGCAAGATCATGGTGGAGCAGTCGAAGAAACTCGAGAACCGGATTTCCATCCGCGGCGGCTACATGGACGGCGCCGCGTACGAGAAGGCCGGGATCGCCGTGCTGGCGAGCATTCCGCCGATGGCGGTCCTGCGCGCCCAGATGGCCGGCAGCCTCCGCGCCCCGATGGCGCGCACCGCCGGCGCGTTCCAGAGCATTTTCCGGAGCCTCGCCTGCGCTCTCGAAGGAATCCGGAATCAGAAGGAAGGGATGAGTCCGCCGCCCAGCCCGCAAGCGGCAGCTTCTGGACCCGTCCCCGGCGGAGCGGCCGCGTAGCCGCCTCGCTGTCGCGGGCTTGGTGTGGACGGTTGGGCCGCAAGGTCACTCGCTCACCCGGAGAAACGACTGCGGTTCTCCGTGATTTCGTGAGCGGGTGATAAAGTTAAACGTTAAAAGGAGAGGACTCATGGGCGAAGCAACTCAGACCGCCGCGTCGTTGTCCCCGAAGGTGCAGCAGGTGCTGGAGCTGGTTTCCGGCATGACGCTGCTCGAATCCGCCGAGCTGGTCAAGGCGTTCGAGCAGAAGTTCGGCGTTTCCGCCGCGCCCGTCGCGGCCGCCGCCGCCGTTGCCGCTCCGGCCGCCGCTGCCGCCGCCGAGGAGAAGACCGACTTCGACGTCATCCTCGTCAACGCCGGCCCGAACAAGCTGCAGGCCATCAAGGTCGTCCGCGAGTTCACGACCCTCGGGCTCAAGGAAGCCAAGGCCCTCGTGGACACCGCCCCGAAGCCGGTCAAGGAAGCCGTGGGCAAGGATGAAGCCCAGAAGATCAAGGCCAAGCTCGAGGAAGTCGGCGCTAAGGTCGAATTGAAGTGAGGAGGCGAACGATCAACGACGGACGAGGGTCCATCGTCCATGGGCCATCGTCGTTCAGGTGCTGATGCAGATCCGGAATTTCAGCAAAATCGGCGACGCGATTGAAGCGCCCAACCTGGCCGAATTGCAGGTTGCGGCGTACGGGAGACTTCTGCAACCGGATCTGCTGCCGCACCAGCGTCAGCCGATCGGCCTCGAGGCCATTTTCCGCGAAATCTTCCCGATCGTCGGCGCCGACGGCGCGATCCGGATGGAGTACCTCGGTTACGAACTGGGCCTGCCGTACAGGTCCGAAGAGGAGTGCCGGCACCTGGGGCTCAGCTACTGCTGCCCGCTGCGCGTCCGCCTTCGGATCGGCGGAGCTGAGAGCGTCGAGGAAGACGTATACATGGCCGATGTCCCGAAGATGATCGGCTGCGGCGAGTTCATCATCAACGGTTCCGAGCGCGTGGTCGTCTCGCAGATTCAGCGCTCCGCCGGCGTGGATTTCGACGAGGTCAAAGATGACAGCGGCCAGACCGCGCACTCCTGTCGCTTCATCCCGGAGCGCGGCACCTGGATCGAGTTCACCATCGGACGCCGCGACGTGCTCCAGGTAAGGTTGGGCCAGAGCGGACGCATGCCCGCCACGTGGCTCCTCCGGGCGATGCTCGGACCCGATTCAGGCGCGGATGCGGACATCCTGGCGCTGTTCTACGAGCGGGAGGACCTTGCGGTGCCCGGCGGCGGAAAGGCGAATTCGCTGGAGGGCCGCTACCTCGCCGGCGAACTGGTCAACCCCGAGACGGGCGAGATCATCGCGCGCGCCGGGGCGCGCATCAGCCGCGAGCTGGGCGAAACGCTGGCGGTCTCGGGAATGAAGGAAGTCGCCGTCCTGAAAAACATCGAGGACAAGCTTGTCCTCAACACGCTTGAAAGCGACCCGTGCAAGAGCCACGCCGAGGCGGTGCTGCGCATCTACCAGCGCTTCCGCCCCGGAGAGCCCGCGACGCTCGAACGCGCCACCGAGTTGTTCGCCGGCCGTTTCGCCGAACCGGTCAACTACAGCCTCGGCCGCGTCGGACGCTTCCGCGTCAACCAGAAGTTCCAGCACGGCGTGCCGCTTGACCGGCTGACGCTCTGCCGGGACGACATTCTCTGCGCCATCCGCTACCTCATCCGGCTGCGCGAAAAGAAGGAGGATGCCCGGCCCGACGACATTGACGACCTGGGCAACCGCGTCCTCAAGCCGATTGACAAGCTGCTCGAGCTGCCGGTCCGCGAAGCGTGCGTCCGCTGGCGCCGGTCCGTCCGCGAGCGCCTGGTCCCCGGCGAAAGCGGCAAGCTGCCTTCGCCGCGCGAGATCGCCGGGACCCGCGCGCTGGCCGCCGTCTTCGAGGAATTCTTCGGCCGCGGCGAACTCTCGCAGGTCGTGGACCAGACCAACCCGCTCGCGGAGCTGAACCACGTCCGCCGCATCAGCGCGCTCGGCCCCGGCGGGCTCAACCGCAAGCGCGCCGGCTTCGAGGTGCGCGACGTGCATGCCTCGCACTATGGGCGCATCTGCCCGATCGAGACGCCCGAAGGCGCCAACATCGGCCTGATCGCCTCGCTGGGCATCTTCGCCCGCGTGGACGAGTACGGCTTCATCACCACGCCGTTCCGCACGCTGCGCAACGGCTCGGAGGTCCGGTACCTGCGGGCCGACGAGGAGCGGGACGTGCTCATCGCGCCGGCGGGCTGCGAACGCCGCGACATCAAGAGCGTCGCCCGCGCCCGCGGCGAATTCCGCGAAGCGCGGCTGGCCGACATCCATCTCGAGGACGTCTCGCCGCGGCAGATCGTCGGCGTCTCGGCCAGCCTGATCCCGTTCCTCGAGCACAACGACGCGAACCGCGCGCTGATGGGATCGAACATGCAGCGACAGGCCGTTCCGTTGCAGCAATCCGAGCCGGCGCTGGTCGTCACCGGCATGGAATGCGCCGTCGCACGCAGCTCCGGGATGGTAGTCATCGCGCAGAAGGAAGGCACGGTCACGGAAGTGGACGGGTCGCACATCACGATCGTTGAAGGCCCGGGCGCCGACGGCCGGGGGCCGAACACGGTGGTCCATCCGCTGCGCAAGTACGTCCGGCTCAGCGAGAACACCTGCCTCAACCAGCGGCCGATCGTGCGGGAAGGAGATTCCGTCGCCGCCGGACAGGTCATCGCCGACGGCGCCGCGACCTGCCAGGGCGAATTGAGCCTCGGACGGAACGTGCTGGCCGCCTTCATGATCTGGGACGGATACAACTTCGAGGACGCCATCATCGTCAGCGACAGCCTCATCCATGCGGACAAATACACCTCGATTCACATTGAGGAATTCACGGCCGTCGTCCGCGAGACGCGGCTCGGGCACGAGGAATTCACGCGCGACATCCCGAACGTGTCGGAGCGCACGCTGGCCAACCTCGACGACGCAGGGATCGTCCGCGTCGGCACCACGGTCCGGCCCGGCGACATCCTCGTCGGCAAGGTCGTGCCGAAGACCAAGGCGGAATTGACGCCGGAAGAGAAGTTGCTGCGCGAGATTTTCGGGAAGGCGGGCATTGACGTCGCCAACGAATCGCTGACGGTCCCGCCCGGGACGGACGGCGTGGTCATCCATGCGTACCATTACAAACGCAAGACGCAGACGCCGGATGACGAACGCCGCGACGGCCTCCGCGAGGCGCGGAAGCTCGCCGGCGACTACGATACCCGGCTCGCCGGCGCGTTCGCGGCGATGATGCGCGAACTGGCCGACCTGCCGCAAGCGCCCGGCCAGTCCGCTTATCGGCGCGGGAGTGAGCAGGCGACCATCCGCGAGCTGCTCCACGAGGAGGAACTTTTCCGGTTCGACCCGGACCGGTTCGCGCCCGAGGCGCGCGACCAGGCGTCGCAAGTCTACGCCCCGCACTGGCGCAACATCAGCCAGATCAAGGCCGACCGCGACCGGGAAATCCGCCGGCTCCGCTCCGGCGACGAGCTTCAGCCCGGCGTGCTCGAGATGGTCAAGATTTTCGTCGCCGTCAAACGGCCGCTGTCGGTCGGCGACAAGATGGCGGGGCGCCACGGCAACAAGGGCGTGATCGCGAGGATCGTTCCGCGGGAGGACATGCCGTATCTGCCCGACGGCACGCCGATCGACGTCATCCTCAATCCGCTCGGCGTCCCGAGCCGCATGAACGTCGGCCAGATTCTCGAGACGCATCTCGGCTGGGCCGGGCGGACGCTCGGCTTCCGCGCGGTCTCACCCGTCTTCGACGGCGCCACCGAGGCGGAAATCCACGCCTGCCTCCGCGAGGCGGGCCTGCCGGAGGACGGCAAAACGGTGCTCCACGACGGCCGGACCGGCGAACCGTTCGACCAGAAGGTCACCGTCGGATACATTTATATTATGAAGCTCAACCACCTGGTGGACGAGAAGATCCACGCGCGCGCGACCGGGCCGTACAGCATGGTCACTCAGCAGCCGCTTGGCGGCAAAGCGCGCATGGGCGGCCAGCGTCTCGGCGAGATGGAGGTCTGGGCCCTCGAAGCCTACGGCGCCGCGCATCTGCTCCAGGAGATGATGACCGTCAAGAGCGACGACACCGCCGGCCGCACGCTGATGTATGAATCCATCATCAAGGGCCGCAACTGCCTCGAAGCCGGAACCCCGGTCTCGTTCGACGTGCTCATCCAGGAAGTGCGCGGGCTGGGGATGAACTTGAGACTCGAGAAGGCGCAAAAGGAGATTGGGCCGCAAAGGCGTTAGGCCGGCTGAAAAGATGAGTTCCGTTCCTGGGGCCGCTGCATCCGGGCGGCCATGTTAAAGGAGACGAAGTTATGCCCGAGACGACTTTCGAGCGCGTGAACGATTTCACGTCGGTCCGGATTTCGCTCGCCTCGCCGGAGGACATCCGTTCCTGGTCGTACGGCGAAGTGAAGAAGCCCGAGACGATCAACTACCGGACCTACCGCGCCGAGAAGGACGGGCTGTTCTGCGAGCGGATCTTCGGGCCGGAGCGCGACTGGGAGTGCTTCTGCGGCAAGTACCGCGGGATGAAGCACAAGGGGATCGTGTGCGACCGTTGCGGCGTCAAGGTCACGCACTCGCGCGTGCGCCGCAAGCGCATGGGCCACATCACCCTCGCCGCGCCGGTGGTGCATATCTGGTTCTTCAAAGCCATGCCTTCACGCCTCGCGACGACGCTCGACATCAAGACCAGCGCGCTCGAACGGATCATCTATTTCCAGGACTACGTCGTGGTCAACCCCGGCGAAACGCCGCTGAAACCGCGGCAGTTGCTCTCCGAAGGCGAGTACCGCGCCGCCCGCGAGCAATACGGCGAAAAGTTCGACGCGAAAATGGGCGCCGAAGCGATCCGCGAACTCCTCACCGGGCTCGACCTGCCCGCGCTCGCCCGGCAGCTCCGCGACGAACTCCGCGCCACGCACTCCAAGCAGCGCGCGAAGGACATCACCAAGCGCCTGCGCCTGATCGAGGCGCTCAAGGACAGCAATAACAAACCGGAGTGGATGGTCCTCGAGGTGATCCCGGTGATCCCGCCGGACCTGCGCCCGCTGGTGCTCCTCGAGAGCGGCAACTTCGCCACCAGCGACCTCAACGACCTTTACCGCCGGATCATCAACCGCAACAACCGGCTCAAGAAGCTGATTGACCTCAACGCGCCCGAGGTGATCATCCGCAACGAGAAGCGGATGCTCCAGCAGGCCGTGGATGCGCTCTTCGACAACGCGCGCTGCAAGCGCCCGGTGCTCGGCAGCAGCAACCGCCCCCTGAAGTCGCTGACCGACATGATCAAGGGCAAGCAGGGGCGGTTCCGCGAGAACCTGCTCGGCAAGCGCGTGGACTACTCGGCGCGCTCGGTGATCGTGGTCGGCCCGGACCTGAAGCTGCACCAGTGCGGGCTGCCGAAGAAGATCGCCCTCGAGCTCTACCAGCCGTTCATCATCCGCCGGCTGCGCGAACTCGGCCACGCCGAGACCATCAAGTCCGCGAAGAAGATGATCGAGCGCAAGGAAGAGCCGGTATGGGACATCCTCGAGGAAGTCATCACCGGCCACCCGGTGCTCCTCAACCGCGCGCCGACGCTCCACCGCATGGGCATCCAGGCGTTCCAGCCGGTGCTCGTCGAGGGGAACGCGATCAAGATCCATCCGCTCGTCTGCCGCGGGTTCAACGCCGACTTCGACGGCGACCAGATGGCCGTCCATCTGCCGCTCTCCGTCGAGGCCCAGGTCGAAGCGCACACGCTGATGATGTCCACGAACAACGTCTTCTCCCCGGCGAGCGGCGAGCCGATCATCGCGCCGTCGCAGGACATCGTGCTGGGCATTTTCTACCTGACGTGCGACCGCGTCGGCGAGAAGGGCGAAGGGATGAAGTTCTTCGGCGCGGGCGAGGTGTTCCTCGCCTACCAGCAGAAGAAGCTCGGCCTCCACGCCCGGATCTTCGTGCGCATCAAGGACCGCCCGGAAGTCCGCACCGCCACCGGCGTCCAGCAGCCGGCCGGGGCCTCGGCCCTTTACGAGACGACCGTGGGCCGCGTGATCTTCAACGACGTGCTCCCGCGCGAGATGGCCTATTACAACAAGACGCTCGACCAGAAGGGGATTGACGGCATCATCCACGATTGCCACAAGCTCCTCGGGCGCGAGCGCACGATCCGCATCCTCGACGACATCAAGGAACTCGGCTTCCGCCAGGCGACGCTGGCCGGCCTCTCGTTCGCCACGAGCGACCTGGTCATGCCGCCCGAGAAGGAGCAGATCGTCAAGACGACCGAGGTCGAGGTCTCCAAGATCGAGAAGCACTTCGAGCAGGGCGCCATCACCGAGGGCGAGCGCTACAACCTGATCATTGACGCCTGGACCCACGCGACCGAATCGGTGGCCGAGGCGATGATGAAACACCTCCGCAGCGACACGCGCGAGGGCCGTCCTTACCTCAACCCGATCCGGCTGATGGTCGAGTCCGGCGCGCGCGGCAGCCTGCAGCAGATCCGGCAGCTCGCCGGCATGCGCGGATTGATGGCCAAGCCGTCCGGCCGAATCATCGAGACGCCGATCAAGGCGAATTTCCGCGAAGGCCTGCGCGTGCTCGAGTACTTCAGCTCGACGCACGGCGCACGGAAGGGCCTGGCCGATACCGCGCTCAAGACGGCCGACTCCGGCTACCTGACGCGCAAGCTGGCCGACGTGGCGCAGAACGTGGTCGTCTGCATGCTCGACTGCGGCACGCTCAACGGGATCACGAAGGGCATCGTCCGGAAAGGCGATGCGATTGAAGTGCCGCTGAGCCGCAGCATCCGCGGGCGCGTCGCGCGCGACAACATCGTGAGCCTCGTGGACGACCAGCTCATCGTGGCCGAGAACGAGCTGATCACCGAGGCCACGGCCAAGCGGCTGGAGGAGCTGGGCTTCGAGAAGATCCGCGTCCGGTCGCCGCTGACGTGCGAGGCGCCGATCGGCATCTGCGAACGCTGCTACGGCATGGACCTCTCGCGCGGCGAGTTGGCCGAGGAAGGGCTGGCCGTCGGCATCATCGGCGCGCAGTCCATCGGCGAGCCGGGCACGCAGTTGACCATGCGCACGTTCCACATCGGCGGCACGGCGAGCCGGCGCATCGAGGAGCACGAAGTCCGCGCCAAGAAGGCCGGCATCGTCAAGTACCACAACCTGAACGTCGTCAAGAACCCGAAGGGCGAGACGCTCGCGCTGACCCGCAACGGCGAACTCCACATCCTCGACGACAAGGGCCGCGAGCTGGAACGCGTTCCCGTCCCGGCCGGCGCGGTCATCCTGGTCGAACCGGATTCCAAGGTCGCCCAGAAGAAGACGCTCGCCCGCTGGGACCCGCACATGGTTCCGATCCTGGCGGAGGTCTCCGGCCGCGTGCGCTTTGAGGACATCGTCGAGAACAAGACCGTCCGCGAGGAGATTGACCCGGCCAGCAAGGTGCGCCGCAAGGTGATCATCGAGCACAAGGGCGACCTGCATCCGCAGATCGTCGTCGAGGACAACAACGGCAACATCCTGGGCGCCTACCCGATCCCGGAGAAGGCGTTCATCGAGGTGGAGGAAGGCGAAGGCATCACGGCCGGCATGCTGCTGGCCAAGACGCCGCGCGAAATCACCCGCACGCAGGACATCACCGGCGGCCTGCCGCGCGTCACGGAGGTCTTCGAGGCCCGCAAGCCGAAAGACCCGGCGGTGATGAGCGAGATCGAAGGCGTGGTCGAACTCGGCGAGACGCGCCGCGGCAAGATGAGCATTATCGTCCGCACCGACAGCGGCATGGAGCGCGAACACTTGGTGCCGCGCGGGCGGCACCTCCGCGTGCATCGCGGCGCGCGCGTCCGCGTCGGCGAGGCGCTCACCGAAGGGCCGCTCGTCCCGCAGGACATCCTCCGCATCAGCGGCGAGGAGGAAGTGCAGCAGTACCTGCTGCGCGAGATCCAGAACGTCTACCGTTCGCAGAACGTCCGGATTGACGACAAGCACATCGAGATCATCGTCAGCCAGATGATGCGCAAGGTCCGCGTGGACGACCCCGGCGACACGAAGTTCCTGCCCGGCTCGCTCGTGGACCGGTTCGCGTTCAAGCAGGAGAACCGCCGCACCGAGGCCACCGGCGGCAAGGCGGCCGTCGCCAGCCCGGTGCTGATGGGCATCACCAAGGCCGCGCTCCAGTCCGACTCGTTCATCTCCGCCGCATCGTTCCAGGAGACCCCGAAAGTGCTGACCGAGGCCGCGTTGGCCGCGCGGTCGGACGACCTGTGGGGCCTCAAGGAGAACGTCATCGTCGGCCGGCTCATTCCGGCGGGGACGGGTTTCAAGTCGCACCTCGCGGCCATGGTGGCCAAGCCGGAGCTGCCGCAGCAGGCGGCTGCGCTCGAATCTCCGGAGGAAACCGACGGCAACGGGAAAGAGTCCGAGTAGTCCGCCGGGGAAAACGGTTATAGGAGTACGAGAATGCCGACGATCAGCCAGTTGGTCCGCAAGGGCCGCAAGACGGTCCGCACGAAGAGCAAGCGGCCGGACCTGCAGGGTTGCCCGCAGAAGCGCGGCGTTTGCCTGCAGGTGATGACGCGCACGCCGAAGAAGCCGAACAGCGCCCTCCGCAAGGTGGCCAAGGTGCGGCTGAGCAACGGGCGCGAGATCATCGTGTACATTCCTGGCGAGGGACACAACCTCCAGGAACACCTGACCGTGCTCGTGCGCGGCGGGCGAGTGCGCGACCTGCCGGGCGTCCGGTATCACATCATCCGCGGCAAGCTCGATGCCACCGGCGTCGAGGCCCGGCGGCGGGGCCGCTCCAAGTACGGCGCCAAGCGGCCGAAGTAGCCGCGCTTCAAGGAAACAGGAGGAGCAAACTCAAGATGGCTCTGAAATATCGCAGCACGGAAGTCTTCCTCAAGCCGGACGTCCGCCACAAGAGCAAGTTGATCTCCAAGTTCATCAACTGCCTGATGCACTGCGGCAAGAAGAGCACCGCCGAAAGGTGCTTCTACCAGGCGCTGGACATCCTCGAGGAAAAGGTGCCGGGCGTGGATCCGCTCAAGGCGTTCGAGACCTGCCTGGACAACGTTCGGCCCACGCTGGAAGTGCGCTCGAAGCGCGTCGGCGGCGCCACGTACCAGGTCCCGGTCGAAGTGCCCCGCAACCGGGCGACCGCGCTGGCGATCCGCTGGATCCTCGACGCGGCGCGCTCGAAGAAGGGCAAGCCGATGCACGTCAAGCTCGCGGCGGAACTCGTGGACGCGTACAACAAGACGGGGGCGGCGTTTACTCAGCGGGAAAACGTTCACAAGATGGCGGAAGCGAACAAGGCGTTTGCGCATTTCGCCTGGTGAACCTGCCGTACACCGGACCGTTCTGCCCGCTCCACGCCCGCCGAAGCTCTCCGCCTGTGGATCGCCGCCTCGCCCTTTCGCGAGGCGGCATCATGGTGAGGTGATCGTCGCATGAAGGTCTCTCTGGCCCAACGACGCAATATCGGCATCATGGCGCACATTGATGCCGGCAAGACCACCACCACCGAGCGCGTCCTGTATTACGCCGGCAAGACGTACAAGATGGGCGAGGTGGATGAGGGCACCACCGTCACCGACTGGATGAAGGAAGAGCAGCGTCGCGGCATCACCATCACCTCCGCCGCGACCAGTTTCGAATGGCGCGACTGCTTCATCACGCTGATTGATACGCCCGGACACGTGGACTTCACTGCCGAGGTGGAGCGTTCGCTGCGCGTGCTCGACGGCGCGGTCATCGTCCTGTGCGGCGTCGGCGGTGTCGAGGCCCAGACCGAGACCGTCTGGCGCCAGGCCGACCGCTACAAAGTGCCGCGCCTCTGCTTCGTCAACAAGCTCGACCGCCTCGGCGCGGATTTCTTCCGCGTCGTCGAGGCCATCCGCGAACGGCTCGGCGTCCGGCCGCTGGTGCTCCAGATCCCGATCGGGCGCGAGAAGGGGCTTCAGGGCCTGGTGGACCTGATCCGGATGCGCGCCCTGTATTTCGACGTGGACGGCATTGACGTGAACATCCGCGAGGAAGCCGTGCCGGCCGAACTGGAAAAGGACGCCGCGCTCTGGCGCGACCGGCTGGCCGAAGCGGTCGCCAACCAGGTGGACCGCCTCGCCGGCAGGTACCTCGAAGCGGGCACCCTGAACGAAGAGGAGTTGCGGTCCGGCATCCGCGAGCTGACCCTGGCCAACAAGGCCGTGCCGGTCCTCTGCGGCTCGGCGCTGCGGAAGACGGGCATCCATCCGCTGCTCGACGCAGTCTGCGACTTCCTGCCCTCGCCGGCGGATGTCCCGCCGGTGATCGGCATAGACCCGGCGCACGGCGGGCGGAGCATCGAGAGAAAGCCTTCGCCGGACGAGCCGCTGACGATGATCGCATTCAAGGTTGCGACCGACCGCTACGACGAACTCGTGTACGTCCGCGTGTACTCCGGCGTCCTGCGCACGGGCCGGCGCCTGTATAACCCGCGCCGCGACCGCAAGGAACTCGTCGGACACATCTACCAGATGATGGCCAACCGCAAGGAGGAACAGCCGGCCGAGGTGGGCCCGGGCGAAATCGTCGCAGTCAGCGGCTTGAGCCACACGGCCACCGGCGACACGCTCTGCGAGGCGGCGACTCCCATCCTGCTCGAACCGATGCAGTTCCCCTCGACGGTCGTGAGCATGGCGATCGAGCCGCGCACGCAGGCCGACCGCGAGAAGCTCACCGCGGCGCTCGCAAAACTGACGCGCGAGGATCCCACCTTCGAAGTCCGCAACGACGCGGAAACCGCACAGCTCGTCATCAGCGGCATGGGCGAGCTGCACCTGGAGGTGATCAAGAACCGGCTGCTCGAGGATTACGGCGTGGACGCGAACGTGGGCGAACCGCGGGTCGCCTACAAGGAGACCGTCGCCGCAGAGCGCGAAGCGGAAGGCCGTATCGTCCAGCAGACCGGGACGCGCGGGACGTTCGCCGTCGTCAAGTTGCGCGTCAGTCCCGCGGCGCTCCGCGGAAAAGTTTCCTTCGTCAATGAGGTGCCGCCGCAGAAAATCAAGCGGCGTTTCGCCGCCGCGATCGAGACGGGCGTCACCGAGACCGCGCGCGGTGGCGTGGTCACCGGGTACCCGCTGATCAACGTGGCCGTCACGCTGCTCGACGCGGAGGAACATCCTTCCGATTCCGACGACGTCGCCTTCGAGGCGGCCGCATCCATGGCGATGCGCAAGGCGGTGGAGGAGGCCGGCGCGGTGCTCCTCGAACCGATCATGTCGCTGGAGGCGGTCGCGCCCGCGCAGTACCTGGGCGACATCATCGCCGACCTGAACAGCCGGCGCGCAGACATCACGCAGGTCCAGGACCGCGGCGAACTGCGCGTGGTCGCGGCGACGGCCCCGCTTTCTGAGATGTTCGGCTATGCCACGGCCTTGCGCTCGCTGACCCAGGGGCGCGGCACGTACACGCTGGAGCCCAGCGATTACCGGCCCGCGCCGAAGAAGGTTTACGAGCGATGGGTTGTCTAAAAACGTGAAAAAATAGAGTTGACTTCCGGTCATAAATACGTTATATTGCGTATCTTTGTGCAACCCAGAATACCTTGAACCGAACAACTCCGGCTCGGGAGCTTACGGAGAAGCAGGGAGCGTATGTCATTTATGTCACCATGTAAGAGCGCGCGCGTGGGGAACGGCCGGCAATGAGTAAAGACAGAATTCGAATCCGCATGGAAGCGTACGACCACCGGATACTCGACAAGTCCGCCGCCAAGATTATCGAGGCGGCCAAGGACACCGGCGCGCGAGTGAGCGGCCCCATCCCGCTCCCGACGAGGATCGAGCGCTACACCGTGCTGCGCTCGCCGCACATTGACAAGAAGTCGCGCGAGCAATTTGAAATCCGCACCCACAAACGCATCATTGACATCATTGACCCGACCGCCAAGACGATTGACGCGTTGGGCCGGCTCGATATGCCCGCCGGAGTTGACATTCGGATCAAGGCCTGACCTTTACAGGAGCAGCACCCATGGTCGCCGGGTTGTTGGGGAAGAAAATCGGGATGACGCAGTTCTTCACGGACGACGGCACGCTGCTGCCGGTCACCGTCATCCAGGCCGGGCCTTGCCCTGTGATGCAGGTCAAGAACAAAGCCACGGACGGCTACGACGCCATTCAGCTCGGCTTCGACGACCGCCGGCGCAAGAGCGCTACGAAGCCGGAGTCCGGCCACGCCCGCGCGGCCAAGACCGAGCCGAAGCGGTTCATTCGCGAAGTCGCCCCCGTCGGCGCTGACAAGATCGAACTGGGCCAGGTGATCACCGTGAACATGTTCAAGGACGGCGAGCACGTGGACGTGATCGGCACGACGAAGGGCAAAGGATTTCAGGGCGGCATGAAGCGGTACGGCTTCCACGGCCACCCGGCCTCGCACGGCGCCTCGAAAGACCACCGCGCGCCGGGCTCCATCGGAAGCAACACGGACCCCGGCCACGTGCGCCGCGGCACGCGCATGGCCGGCCACATGGGCGACGCCCGCCATACGACGACCAACTTGAAGGTCGTGAAGGTGGATGCGGAAAAGAATCTGCTGCTCCTGAAGGGCGCCGTGCCGGGCGCCATCGGCAGCTACGTGGTCGTGCGCGCGCGCCTGCACGGCAAGGGGAAGCAATCATGATCTCCGTTCCGATGTTCGACATGCAGGGGCAGGCGCTCGCGCCCGTGGAAGTGGACGAGAGTTCGCTGGGCGGACGCGTGAGGCAAATGCTGCTCCGGCAGGCGGTGCAGATGTACCAGATGAACCAGCACGTCTGCACCAAGGGCCACCTCACCCGCGGCGAGGTCAGCGGCTCGACCCGCAAGATCTATCGCCAGAAGCATACCGGCAACGCCCGCGCCGGACAGCGGACCGTGGCCCATCGGCGCGGCGGCGGCATGGCGTTCCCGCCGATGACGCGCGACATCTCCTATCATATCCCGAAAGCCGCGCGCCGCGGCGCCACGCGCTCGGCCTTGCTCGCGCGGCTGCGCGACGGCGTGGTCTCGCTCGTCAGCGAAATCGCGCTCGACGCCCCGAAGACCAAGACCGTGGCCGCGCTGCTCAAGTCGTTGCGCGTCGAAGGCCGGTGCCTGCTCGTCGTGGACGGCGATAACCCGAACGTCCTGAAATCCGCGCGCAACATTCCCGCCGTGACCATCCGCCGCGCCCTGGATGTCAACGCATACGATATTCTTCAGCCGAACCGGCTGATTTTCACCCAGACGGCATTCCAACG